>NICF_comb_assmDRAFT_10002948_pt1 | contig 12535 bp, 10 predicted proteins | sample NewIslPassag4_SG_FD_11279 | JGI IMG/M metagenome (IMG submission 11279) | reverse complement strand
CCGTCCTTCACGGTGATCCAGGCGAGGCCCTTGCCGCCGTAGCGGACGGCGAACGGCTGCAGGTCGTCCAGCTCCTTGCGGCTCCAGTTGGCGCAGCCCTTGGCGTTCAGCGCCTTGACCACGCCGCCGGAAGCGGCGACGGAAGCGAACACCTTCACGTCGCTGTCCCTCACGATGTCGGTGACGTCCACGATCTCCAGGCCGAACCGGAGGTCCGGTTTGTCCGAACCGTATTTGTGGATGGCTTCGTCCCAGGTGATCCGGCGGAACGGCCGCGGCAGCTCCACGCCGATCGTTTCCCTGAACAGATGGACGATCATCCCTTCCATCAGGTCAAGCAGCTGGTCCCGCGACAGGAACGAGGTCTCGATGTCCACCTGCGTGAACTCCGGCTGCCGGTCGGCACGCAGATCCTCGTCGCGGAAACAGCGGGCGATCTGGTAGTACCGCTCCATCCCGGCGATCATGAGCAGCTGCTTGAACAGCTGCGGCGACTGCGGCAGCGCGAAAAATTCCCCCGGATGCACGCGGCTCGGCACCAGGTAGTCGCGCGCCCCTTCCGGCGTGCTGCGGGTGAGGATCGGCGTCTCCACCTCGATGAAGCCGTGGTTGTCCAGGTACTCGCGGATGGCGCGCATCGCCTTCGCGCGCAGCATCAGCGTCCGCTGCATTTCCGGGCGGCGCAGGTCGAGGAAGCGGTATTTCAGGCGCACCGCCTCGTCCACGTCGATGCCGTCCTCGATGGCAAACGGCGGCGTCTTGGCGGTGTTCAGGATTTCCACTTCCGCAACCCTCACCTCGATTTCCCCGGTGGGCAGGTTCGGGTTGTACGTTTCCGGATCGCGTTCCACCACCTGTCCCCGCACCGCCAGCACGTATTCGATGCGGGCCCGGTCGGCGATTTCGTGCGCTTCCCTGGAAAATTCGGGGCTGAACACCAGCTGGATGATGCCGCTGCGGTCACGCAGGTCGATGAACAGCACCCCGCCGAGGTCCCGCCAGCGCTGCACCCAGCCGTTGAGCACCACCGTCCTGCCGACGTCCTGCTTGGTGAGATGGCCACAGTCGTGCGTTTTCAGCAACATGGCAAGTCTTACTCCCTTTCCTCCAGCAAAATTCGCTCCAGTTCCTCCGGCGCCACTTCGCGCTGCTCGCCCGTATCCAGCCGCTTGAGCGCGATGACGCCGCGGTCCAGCTCATCGTCGCCGACGATCGCCGCGTACCGCGCGCCGATCCGGTCCGCGGCCCTGAGCTGGGCTTTCATCTTGCGGCCCTGATAGTCTCGCTCCACCGCAAGGCCCTTCAGCCGCAGCCTGCGGATCCGGCCCGCCGCTTCCCGTTCCGCCCGCTCGCCGAGGGCGACCCAGTACAGATCGACGCCGCCGGATGCGTCCGTCCCGGTCTGCCGCTGTTCCAGCAGCCGGATCGTGCGCTCCAGGCCGATGGCCATGCCCACGCCGGGCCGGTCCTCGCCGCCGATCTGCGCCACCAGGCCGTTGTACCGCCCGCCGCCGCCGACGGCGTCGATGGCGCCGATGCCCTGCGCCTTGTATTCGAAGGCGGTGTGGGTGTAGTAATCCAGCCCGCGCACGAGCCGGTGGTTGACCGCATACGGAATGTCCATGGCCTCCAGGTGCTCCCGCACCCGGGCAAAATGCGCCGCGCACGCCTCGTCCAGGCTGTCCAGGATGGACGGCGCGTCCGCGAACTTGTCCTGGTCCACCTTGCAGTCCAACACCCTGAGCGGATTGCGCGCCATGCGCGCCTGGCAATCCTTGCACAGCTTGTCCCGCATCGGCTCGAGGTAAGCCAGCAGCCGCTCGCGGAACGCGGCGCGGACCTGCGGCGTGCCCACGGAGTTGATTTCCACCGTGACGCCATCCAGCCCGACCATCCGGTAAAAATCGTACCCGAGGGCGATCACTTCCGCGTCCAGCGCCGGATCGTCCGAGCCGATCGCTTCCACGCCGAACTGGTGGAACTGCCGGTACCGCCCGGCCTGGGCCCGCTCGTAGCGGAACATCGGGCCGATGTAGTACAGCTTGACGGTGTCCGGCTCGCCGTACAGCTTGTTCTCCACGTAGGCGCGCACGGCGCCCGCCGTCCCTTCCGGCCGCAGCGTCATGCTTCGTCCGCCGCGGTCCTCGAAGGTGTACATTTCCTTTTCCACGATGTCCGTCGTCTCGCCGACGCCCCGCCGGAACAGCTCGGTCGCTTCAAAAATCGGCGTGCGGATTTCCCGGTAGTTGTATCGCCGGCACAGCTCCCTCGCCGTCTGCTCCGCCAGCTGCCAGAGCGCCGCGCTGCCGGGCAGGATGTCCTGCGTCCCCGGCGGTCTTTGGAATGCCACGCGATCACCCCATTTGATCCGAAACTTTGAAAAGATCCCGGCCGGAAAGGACAACCCCATGGTCCCAGCAAAAAAGCTCCCGTCCCGCCTGGGACGAGAGCCTCGGCTCCCGTGGTGCCACCCGTCTTCCGGACGCGCCGCCGGCCGGCCCATACCGCCCGCGGGCCCGCATACACGCGTCCGCTCGTTTGCCGGATAACGCCCGGCCGCGTTCCGCACTACTGGGGTCCCGCCGCTTGCCGGCGCCCGTTCGCACGGACATCTCGGGGAGGTCTTTCGTCCGGTCGTCAACGGGCGGCTTGCAGCCGGTGGCCGCCCTCTCTGGGGATGCGGTTCCGGAGTACTCTTTCCCGTCATCGATTTTGATTTTGTCCGGTCATTGCTCCTAATTGTAATATGCGCGATTTTCCCTGTCAACCAAGGGCTTTCGTGGAACGCACCCCTGCCCCGGACTCGAACGGCTTAACAATAAAAAGAAACTCCGGCATAACAGGGATCGACAGAAAACAGCATTTTTTCGCCATTTTGTTCATTCATTTGAAAGAATTTGCAGTCCTCCAATGCCTTTTCCGGGTCAAAAAAAAGCGCCTGCCGTACGTACCGACAGGCCCAAAAAGGGAATCTATATGAAAAAAGGGGGTTATCTTCATTGTAGGACGGTTTGGTTAAAATAAGTTAAAAACAATATTACAATTCCATTACAAGAAAGGAAGCGTTTCCAGTAATTTGTTTTCTTTCAACCCCTAGTTATTTCCAAAATAGAACGGCTCTGGCGGTGCCGGAAAAAACCGCGGACGCTCACCCCGCCGCGGCCGACAGCAGGGACGCATGCCACTTTTCCAGCGCCTCCAGCTTCAGGTCGATCGATTTGCGGTACGTCGCGATATAGGCGAGGGGTTCCTTCGGGTTGGCCAGGCGCCCGATGGCGCCGGTGGCGGAATCCACCCATTTGCTGACGGCGCCGCAACCGAGCCCGACGATCGTCTGCATCTCCTCGATCATGAGAATGTTGTACAGGCATTCCTTGCCGGGCAGGGCATAGCCGACGTTTTCGAGGTTGCCCAGGATGTTTTTCTGGCGGTACATGTAATACGGGACATAGCCGTGCGCGCCGGTCCAGGCCTTCGCCAGCTCCCCCATCGCGTGGATGTCGCCGCGGGAAGCGACGCGGTACTTCTCCTCGCCGCGGTGCCGGGTCATCTCCGACGCGCGCTTGAAGGACAACGTATGCACCGTAAGCGACTCGGGCATGAGCTTCTCCGTCTCGGCGAGGGAATGCGCGAACTCCTCCGGGCCTTCCCCGGGCAGGCCGATGATGAGGTCCATGTTGATGTTGTCCATGCCCATCCGGCGGGCCAGCCGGAACTTCTCCACCACTTCCCGTACCGTGTGGTGGCGGCCGATCCGGTCCAGCGTCTCCTGGATGTAGGATTGCGGGTTGATGCTGATGCGGTGGACGTTCCACTTGCGGAGCACGTCCAGCTTCTCCGGCGTGATGGTGTCCGGCCGCCCCGCTTCCACGGTCACCTCTCGGATGGCGTGCGGGTCCGGGAACGAGCGGTGCATTTCCGCAAAAAAGGCGTCCAGCTCTTCCGCGGTGATGCTGGTGGGCGTGCCCCCGCCGACGTAGACGGTCGTGACGCGCACGCCGCGGTCTTTCAGCCACCCGGCCGATGGCGCGGATTTCCTCGTGCAGTCCGGCAAGGAACCCGCCCACCGATCCCTGGCTGCCGCGGATATCATAGGCGGGAAACGTGCAATAGGCGCATTTCGTCGGGCAATACGGAATGCCGACGTAGACGCTCACCTCGTCCCGCAGGCCGTACAAATCCGGCAGCGCGGCGAGCTGGCGGTCGACGATGCGTTCCATCAGCGCGATTTTGTCTTCCGACAAGAGGTAATCTTCCCGCAGCGTCCACCGGATCTCCTCCCGCGTCCGGCCGCGGCGCAGCCCGTCGTGCACGAGCTTCGTCGGGCGCACGCCGGTCAGGATGCCCCACGGCTGCTCCAGGCCGGTTTCCTGCCGCAGCACGTCGAGCAGCGCCCGGTTCATCGCCTGGCGGACGACTTTGCGGCGTTCTTCGGCGGATGCGCCGTCCGGGATCGTTCCCTCACGGAAAGCATGGCGGCGAAGCCCGTCCGCCCGCCGGATCAGCTCGGCGCTCCCCCGCGCCGTCCCGTCCGCCTCCGACGCCTCCAGGCGGACGATGTATTCGGCGTCCGGACCGGGCTCGGGCCCGGCCGTCACCGCCGGCTCGTCGCCAAACAATTCCGCGAGGCGGACCAGCGACCGCACGGCACCCTCGTCCGCCGCCACGAGATGGATGCGCATGGACGTTTCCCCTTCCATCTCCAAAAATAAAAAAGCCTCCACACCGGAATTCGGCGTCACTCCCGGCCGCCCGCCGGATACCGGCGCCCGCGCGGGCCGCCCTGCTCCCGCACCGTGCCGTCCCCGGCCACGTCATCCATGCGGGCGAATTCCACCGCCTCGCGCCGCTCCGAAAGCGCGCCTTCGCGGGCTTTCCGTCCGACCTCCGCCTCCTTGGGCCTCCGTCGCATGCCGATCCACCCTTTCGCTGCATATCGGATCGGCATTAGTCTGGCCAATCCCGGCGGCGTTCAACCCGGCGGCCGCGGGAAATGCCGGATGGGCGAATGTCCGCCCCCGTTATGCCCTGCTGTCCACGATCAGCGTGACGGGGCCGTCGTTGACCAGTTCCACTTCCATCATCGCCCCGAACACGCCCGTTTCCACCTTGAGCCCTTTGGCGCGCAACAGATCATTGAACCTTTCGTACAGCGCACGGGCTTCCCCGGGCGGCGCCGCTTCCGCAAAGCTCGGCCTGCGGCCCTTGCGGCAATCCCCGTAAAGGGTGAACTGGGATACGGAAAGAATGCTTCCGCCCGCATCCGTGACGGACAGGTTCATCTTGCCCTCCGCGTCCTCGAACACCCGCAAGCCCGCCACCTTGTCGGCCATCCAGACCGCGTCCCGCTCCCCGTCTTCGCGTCCGACGCCGACGAGCAGCAAAAGCCCCGTTCCGATCTCCCCGACCGTTTGTCCGCCGACGCGCACCCGGGCCCGGGATACGCGCTGGGCCACCACCTTCACATCGATTCCCTCCCGGCAAGTCCGCTGCTATGTCTCATTGCATGACCCGCTGCACGGAGTAGATGTCCCTCACGCGCTTGATTTTGTCCACAACCGACTGCAGGTGCTCCTTGTCGCGGATGTTGATGGTCATGTGCATGATGGCCATCTTGTGCTTGTCGGTGCGACCGGAAACGGCGGTGATGTTCGTCTTGCTCTCGGCCACCGCCTGCAGCACCTCGTTGAGCAGGCCCCGCCGGTCGTGGCCGAGCACCTCGATGTCGACGGTGTAGCTGGCGTCGGCCGCCTCGTCCCACGTGACCTCGATGATGCGGGACGCTTCGTCTTCTTCCATGGCGGCCTTGATGTTGGGGCAGTCGGCGCGGTGCACCGAGACGCCCCGGCCGCGGGTGATGTAGCCGATGATTTCGTCGCCCGGCAGCGGGTTGCAGCAGCGGGCGAAGCGGGTCAGCAGGTTGTCGGCCCCCTTGACGGAAACGCCGTTGCCGTGCCGGCTCTTCCGCCGCTCCGGCGACGTCCCCGCCGGCTTCATCTCCACGCCTTCCCGGGTGAGCTGGATCTTGCTCGCTTCCTCCGCTTCCTTGCGGAGCTTCTCCGTAAGCCTCGTGCACACCTGGGCCGCCGTAATGCCGCCGAGCCCGATGGCGGACAGCATGTCTTCGGCGTCCTGGAACGAAAACTTCTTCGCGGCTTCCAGCAGTTTCTCGTCGGTCATCCACTCCGCGGGATCGAGGGAAATCCGCTTGAGTTCCCGCTCCAGGAGCTCGCGGCCCCGGGCGATGTTTTCCTCGCGCTTTTCCTTCTTGAACCATTGCCGGATCTTGTTGCGGGCGTGCGACGTCTGGACGATTTTCAGCCAGTCCGGGCTGGGGCCGTACGAATGCTTGGAGGTGAGGATCTCCACGATGTCGCCCGTTTTCAGCTTGTAGTCGAGGGGCACGATCCGGCCGTTGACCTTGGCGCCGATGGTCCGGTTGCCCACTTCCGTATGCACGCGGTAGGCGAAGTCCAGCGGCACCGAACCCGCCGGCAGTTCGAACACTTCCCCCTTCGGCGAAAAAACGAATACCAGGTCCGTGAAAAAGTCCATCTTCAGCGATTCCATGAATTCGGAGGCATCCCGCGTTTCCTGCTGCAGCTCGAGGATTTCGCGGATGAAGTTCATTTTTTCGCCGAACGACCCGGGCGCGACCCCTTCCTTGCCTTCCTTGTAAGCCCAGTGGGCAGCGATGCCGTACTCGCTCGTCTTGTGCATCTCGAACGTGCGGATCTGCACTTCCGTCGGCTCCCCGGACGGGCCGACGATGGTCGTGTGCAGCGACTGGTACATGTTCGCCTTGGGCATGGCGATGTAATCCTTGAAGCGCCCCGGCATCGGCTTCCACAGCGTGTGGATGATGCCGAGGGTGGCGTAGCAGTCCTTGACGTTTTCCACCAGAATGCGGATGGCCAGCAGATCGTAGATTTCGTTGAACTGCTTGTTTTTCGTCGTCATTTTCTTGTAAATGCTGTAGATGTGCTTCGGCCGTCCGGATATGTCGGCGTTGATGTTCATCTCCGCCAGCTTTTCCCTGATCTGCGCGATCAGATCGGCGATGTACTGCTCCCGCTCGGCGCGCTTCTTTTTCATCAGGTTGGCGATCCGGTAGTAAGCCTGCGGATTCAGGAAGCGGAGGGCGATGTCCTCCATTTCCCACTTGATGGCGCTCATGCCGAGGCGGTGGGCGATCGGACAGTAGATCTCCAGCGTCTCGTGGGCGATGCGCCGCTGGTTTTCCTCCGGCTGGTACTTGAGCGTCCGCATGTTGTGCAGCCGGTCGGCCAGCTTGATGATGATCACGCGGATGTCGTTGGCCATGGCCACGAACATTTTGCGGTAATTTTCGTTTTGCTGTTCTTCCTTGGAACGGAACTTGATGCGCTTCAGTTTGGTCAGGCCGTCCACCAGATCGGCCAGGGTGTCCCCGAACTTCGCCCGCACGTCGTCCAGCGTCACGTTCGTGTCTTCCACGACGTCGTGCAAAAGGGCCGTCATCACCGTGACCACGTCCAGTTGCATCTTGGCCACGATTTCGGCCACGGCGAGCGGATGCTGGATATAGGGCTCGCCGGACATGCGCGTCTGGCCGCGGTGAGCCTGTTCCGCAAATTCGTACGCTTCCCGGATGCGGTCCAAATCCGCGGGTTTCATGTAGGTCGATGCGATTTCCAACAGTTGTTCCAAGCCCATGTCTGTCCCTCTCCGCAGGCGAACCAACCGATTTCCATAAAAAAAGGGATGATATTCTTTTTATTATGACGCGTTGCGGCAGGTATCGTCAACTGTGCGCCGTGGCCGGCGCCGCCGCGGCTTGCCGCATGCCTTCACGGCTGCCGGAGCGCTTCCACCGGGTCCAGCCGGGCGGCGCGGCGCGCGGGCATGATGCCGAACACGAGCCCGACGCCGAGGGAGAACCCGAACGCCAGCAGCATCACGCCCGGCGACGGATAGGCCGGCATATCCATGGCGCGCGAGAAGATCCAGGCGCCGCCGAGACCCGCCGCGATGCCGCAAAGGCCGCCGATGCCGCCGATCATGGCCGCCTCGACGAGGAACTGGAACAGGATGTCCCTCCGCTTGGCCCCCAGCGATTTGCGGATGCCGATTTCCCGCGTCCGTTCCGTCACCGATACGAGCATGATGTTCATGATCCCGATGCCGCCGACCACCAGGGAAATGCCGGCGATGCCGGCCAGCATGGCGGTCAGCGTGCCGCTGATGTCGCCGACGGTCTTCATCATTTCCTGCTGGTTGAACACGCTGTACCCGGACGTGCCGCCGAACAGGTTCGTCAGCCTCAGATTGAGCAAATTGACAACCCCTGGGACGTATTCCGGCTCCGCCACCCGCACGTACACGGTGCGGATGGCCGCCGTGCGCAAAACGACGCGCGACGTCTGGAGCGGCACGAAAACCCGGTTGTCGTTGCTTCCCCCGATGGACGAACCTTTGGACTCCAACACGCCGATGATGCGGAACGGGACGCCCTGGATCATGACCGTTTCCCCGACCGGGTCCGCCAGCCCCAGTTCCGAGGCGACTTCCGGTCCGATGACCGCCACCTTCTGGGCCAGCGCGTTGTCGATGTCCAGCAGGAACCGCCCGCGTTCCATCTCGTAATTGCGAATCCAGGCATAGTCGGCCGTCGTCGCTTCCAGCGGCGCGCTCATGGAGCGGTTGCCCGCCTTGACGGTGACGTTGCCTGCAATGACGGGAGCGTAGGCGTCGATCCCCTCCATGTCCATCAAGCGGTCGATCTGCTCGGCGCTCAGGCTGTTCAGCGTGCCCCGCCCGATGATGTTCACGGCCACCAGGTTGGTGCCCAGGCTTTGCAGCTGCTGCTCGATCTGCCGGGTGGAACCCTGGCCGATGGCCACCAGCACCGTCACCGAGGCGACGCCGATCAGCACGCCGAGCACCGTCAGCAGCGTGCGCAACGGGTGGGCGCGCACGCTTCCCCAGGCCATGATTACCCCCTGCGCCAGCTTCATGGGATCATCCCCCGCTTTTTTGCCAGACTGACGCTCATGAGGCCATCCCCCGTTCTTCCGCCAGCATGCCGTCGGTAATGCGCACGATGCGCTTCGCCCGGGCCGCCACCTCGGGGTCGTGGGTGATCAGGACGATGGTGCGGCCTTCCCCGTTGAGCTGCTGCAACAGATCCAGCACTTCCCGGCTGGTTTTGGTGTCCAGCGCCCCCGTCGGCTCGTCCGCCAGAAGCAGCGGAGGATCACCGACCAGCGCCCGGGCAATGGCCACCCGTTGCTGCTGCCCGCCGGACAGCTGCCCCGGCAAATGGCGCAGGCGGTCGCCGAGCCCCACCTTGCGCAGCACTTCGGCCGCTTTGGCCCGCCGTTCGCCGGCCGGCATGCCCCGGTAGATAAGGGGCAGCTCGACGTTTTGCCACGCGGTCAGGCGCGGCAGGAGCTGAAAATTTTGAAAAATGAAACCAATTTTCCGGTTGCGGATTTCGGCCAGCCGGTTGTCGCCGAGGCGGGTGACGTCGGCTCCGTCCAGCAGGTATTTCCCCGATGTCGGCGTATCCAGGCAGCCCATCACGTTCATGAGCGTCGACTTCCCCGATCCGGAGGGGCCGACAATGGCCACGAAATCTCCGCGATCGACGCGCAGGTCGATGCCGTTCAGGGCATGGATCGTTTCCGAGCCCATGCGGTACGTTTTGCGGATGCCTTCCATGAGGATAAGGGGCGGATGCCGGGAGGCCGATTCGCTGACCGCCGTGTTCATCGTCCTGTCATCCCCCCGCCGCCGGTTCTTCCGCCCTGGAATCCGCCGCCGCCCGACACGACGACTTCCCGCGGAGCGAAGTCCGCCGAACCGCCGGGGACGACCCGCCGGAATCCCTGGACGCCCGAACTGTCGGCAAACCGGGGGATGAGCACTTCATCGCCTTCCGACAGCCCGGAGACGATCTCGATGCGCGATTCGTCATGCAGCCCGATCTCGACGGGAACCAGCGCGGCGTTGACGTTCTCCAGCGCCCGGGTGAAACGGACGCCGCCCGCCGCGCCNGCGACCCGTTCCGGTGCGCCGCCCGCCGCTCCCGGGGCGCCGGTCGCTCCACCGCCGCCACCGCCGTCAACCGGACGCAGCACAAAGTACCGGCCGCCCGCGGCCTGCACCGCCTCCACCGGCAGCAAGAGCGCGTCCTTTTTCGCCGCCGTGACGATTTCCGCCGTCCCCGACATGCCCGGGCGCACCTGGTCCGCGGATTCGAGGCGGATCGCCACCTGAAAGGTCGCCACGCCGCCCGACTGCGTCCCTTCCATGGCGATGTCCTCCACCACGCCCTTGAAGGTCCGGCCGGGCAGGGCGTCCAGCCGGATTTCCGCTTCCTGTCCTTCCTTCAGTTTGGGAACGTCCAGCTCGTCCACCGTGATGACAAGCTGCAACGCATCATAGTCGGTAACGACAAACGCTTCCGCCTGGGGCGAAACCGCATCCCCCGGCCTGATGTTGACCGCCGTCACGGTGCCGGAGATCGGCGCGACCAGCGGGTCCGGTCCCGCCGCCTTCTTTTTCGCCTCTTCGATGTCGAGTTCCGCCCCTTCGATGTTCAGCTGAACCGAGCGGAGGTTCATCCTGGCCTTTTCGATTTGCGCCGCGTCGGCGCCGGACATCTGCAGTTGCTTGAACTCGTTTTCCGCCTGTGCCAGCTGCAGCCGCAGCTCTTCCAGCCGCAGTTCGAGACGGGCGATTTCCACATCGCTGGCGCTGCCCTCGAACGTCGCCAGCACCTGTCCCTGCTCCACCCGGTCGCCCGTTTTCACCTCGACGGTCCTGACGGTGCCGGCTTCCGAAGGCCGGACGGATTCCCGGGCGCTGACGGCCACGCTGCCGGATCCGGACAGGCGGACTTCAATGTCCCCGCGGGAGACCCGCACGCTGGTCAGGTTCGCCCCTTCCAGCGGCGCCCGGTCCGCGGCCCGGCTCCACCACCCGTAGACGACGGCGCCGCCCGCCGCCAGCACCAGAACTGCCAGCCCAATGACCCATCTTCTTCGTTTCCCCATACGGCTTCCTCCCGCCCTCTTCCCAGCCGAATGACCGGATTGCCTGAACGGACGAGACCCGTACCGGTCCAACCCCCGCCTTCGCGCCGGTTTCCCGCGGCATGCGCCGGAACCGCAAAAACGGACGGCATCCGCCGCGGCGGCGCCAAAAGCCAGGTCGGATCAGGCGGTCCGCAATGGCAATCCTTGATAATAAACGATGGTTTTATTCCGGCAGTTCGAAATTGTGGTACACGTCCTGCACGTCGTCGTTGTCGTCAAAGGCATCCAGCATCTGCGCCAGCTTTTCCGCGTTTTCCCCTTCCACCCGGACGGTCGTTTGCGGAAGCCAGCGGATTTCCGCGGTGGTGAACGTGTGCCCCGCTTCCTCCAGCGCTGTCTTTACCTTGTCGAAATCGGACGGCTCCGTGAGCACCTCGAAGCTGTCTTCGTTGACAATCACGTCCTCCGCCCCCGCTTCCAGGGCCTGCATGAGCACCGTGTCCTCGTCCGGCCGGCCGTCTTCGCGGGGAATGACCAGCAGCCCCTTGCGGTCGAACAGGTAGGACACGCATCCGCTTTCCCCGAGGTTGCCACCCCTTTTGTTGAAAATGGCGCGGATGTCCGCGGCGGTCCGGTTGCGGTTGTCCGTCAGGCACCGCACCATGATCGCCACGCCGCCCGGGCCGTACCCTTCGTAGATGATTTCCTCGTAGTCGACGTTGTCCTTGTCCGCTCCTGTCGCCTTGCGGATCGCCCGTTCGATGTTTTCGTTGGGCATGCGGATCGCCCGCGCGTGGGCAATCGCCGCTTTCAGGGCGGGATTGGCTTCGGGATTCGGCCCGCCCCGGCGCGCATGCATGTAAATTTCGCGGGCCAGCTTCACGAAGCGGGTGTTTTTGGCCTGGTCCAATTTGCCTTTGCGTTCCGCGAACAATTTGTATTTCGGCATGATGAAACGAACCTCCAGAAAACATCAGGAAAATCCAGCACCAGTGTAACACCGTCCGGCGCCGTCGGTCAAAACCGGGGGCAGTCCCATGCGGCCCGGAAATCTGCCGATAAAGTCCGGAGCCGCCGCGGAGACCCGCCCCATGCCAAGGCCTGTCCCGCACCGCAAAGGCGCAGGCACGCATTCCGCAGCAAAAAAGCCCTCCGGCGAATTGCCGGAGAGCTTTCTGCAGTGCGCTTGCGTGATTTATCCGTCAAACCGTCCGGACGGACGACTTACAGTTTCACCACGTTGGCTGCTTGCGGTCCGCGGGCGCCTTCGGTGATTTCGAATTCCACCCGTTGACCTTCTTCCAGGGTTCTGAACCCTCCGCCCTGGATGGCGGAAAAATGAACGAACACGTCGTTCCCGTTCTCCACGGAGATGAAACCGTAGCCTTTCTCCGCGTTGAACCATTTCACGATTCCTTGCAAATGGAAAACCTCCCAAAAATTTTCGCCGCGTGGCGGCTAATGAGGCAAGTATAACAGAACCCGCCGGGAAACACAAGCGAAAAACCGTCCGG
>NICF_comb_assmDRAFT_10002945_pt1 | contig 12538 bp, 15 predicted proteins | sample NewIslPassag4_SG_FD_11279 | JGI IMG/M metagenome (IMG submission 11279) | reverse complement strand
AACGTATTGGCTCGCCGAGCCGAAAAAGCCCGACGGTTACGTTTACAAAGTCTACGCGTCAATCCTCCGTATTTACCCTCGCAAAGAGTACCCCGACAAGAAATTCGTGTACGAGCGATTCCGCAAACGAGCTTGTAAAGCGATAAACCGATTCGACCTTGAACGGTTTTATTTCGAAAAAGTTGCCGAATTTAACGGCGGCTATGATTTTAGCGTTTATGCCGCATCGAAAACGATTGACGAATTGGAGGCGATTTTACATGGGTAAAGCCGAACGCAAACGATGGGCCGCGAACGTTAAATCGATGGAAATCGTAAGCAAACCGCGAGACCAAGTAACGCCCGAAGACATCGAGTTCCTGCGCGAAAACTACACGTCAATGGGCGGCTTATTACCGAAAGGGTTCAACGGAGGCGCGTTCTTTACGCCAACACACGTCGCGAAATTCATGTGGGACGTGTTAAAACCGCGCTTGCCGAAAGCGTCGCGCGTGCTGGAGCCGTCCGTCGGCTCCGGTGTGTTCCTCGAACACGCGCCAGCCGACGCTGAAATTACAGCGCTCGAAATCGACGAAACGAGCGCGAAAGTCACCTCGCTTATTTACCCGCATGCTAACGTAATCCTCGGAAACGCCCTCGATCATGACCGCGAAAATTACTACGACGTTGTTATCGGCAATCCACCCTTCGGTGAAAGCGTAAGCACCGAGCGCGAGTTTATGACGCTAACAAAGCGAAAAGGCGCGTACTCCGGCAAGTCCGAAAACGCATTTATCGAGCTGGCGATTCGGTCCGCAAAGCCGGGCGGCTGGATAGCGTTTATTCTGCCGACGGGCATTGACTTCCGACAAGACGCCGCCAAAGTTCGCCGGCTTATGTACGATACGTGCTGGCACTTCGCCACGATTAAACTGCCACCCGAAACGTTCCAACACGTCGGAACCTCAATCGCAACGCAAATCCTCATTATGCGAAAAGTTCCGCCAGGTACTCCGCGAATCAAATCGCCGCACACCAAATTACGTTCCCTTGACGGAAGATTAATCGATTATGAAGCCGAATTTTTCGCCGGCCAGCCACCCGTTTATATGGCGGAAGTAACCGACATCGGCTACGACAAACACGGAAACTCGACCGATAAATGGGGCGACGGTTTAACGCAGTTAGATGAAATCGCCGACGACTTAACGTGGGACGATTTAGTGCGGCCGAATTTATACCCGCACGTGCCGACGTGGGTTGAGCGCGGCAAGTCAATCGCCGAGTACATGTTTTGGGGCGAAGGTTGCGACGGACACAAAGACGCAAAACGAACGTATTCAGGCCCGCGCCGGTGGAACGAAATGACGCTCGGAAGTGGCGCGGAAGTCGAATGGCGCGGCGAAATGCGCTCGACATGGGATTTCGAATGGCAAGACGAGATTGTGAACGAATGGAGGGCGTTAAATGACCGCAATTGACCACGAATTAATGCAATCGCTCGAATACACAGGACCGTACGCCTGCCGTTACTCTTGCGCCGACTGCCGTCATTTCGCCAGCGAATCGAAAACGTGCGCTATGCTTGCGAACCCCGCGATTAAGATATCCGCCAAAAACAACGTTTGCCGCCTGTTCGATGCCCGCATTAAAAATCCGTTGGCGCCCCCGTTTAACTTCGACGATTACCTCGAATTTCTCGGCTCGGATTATTACCGACCGTGGAGCGTTGATCGGTCGCAAGTGATCGGCAAAGTATGGGGACCGATTGAAAGCGGATTTGATACGCAAGGTGTTTGGCGCACGAAATACGGATGGAAACCGCGCTACAAATCGTATGATAAACCGTATTGCCGCGCAAATTTCCCGCGCTGCCACGTTTACTACGATAAGTACACGTTCGAAATCGACTACCGGCTTTACCGCGAGCTTACGTTTTATCGCGACGGCTCAATTCATTATGTGGTTAAGCGTTGGCGGGACAGCGAACGGGCTCGGAAAGTAAACGAGGAATATAACGGAGTATTTAACGTTGAGGAGGACGCAAAATCATGACGCAAACCACTTTCGCATTTACCAACGATTATAAAAACGAATTCAAACGTTATGTCGACGAGCTGTTCACTTACGCAAAAGTAGCCGGCCGTTACGCCGGTTACGACCTCGCCGACCGAGCCGAACGTATGCAACTAATCGACGAGCTGATCGAGTCGTACATTGCCGCGACCGGTCAGCGCCCCGACAGCGTGCAGCTCGACCGGTTGGCGACGCTTTGCTTGCGGGAGGAGTTGACGGACCGACATCCCGATAAGATGAGTCGCGAGGAATTTCCGATTATGAGCGACGAGCAATACGTGCGCCGCAAGACCGGGCTGAATCGGAAGAAAGATGGGCGCGGCATTATCGAAACGTCATTCAAGCTCGCCGAGGAATACGGCACGGACGGGCGTAATTATCGCAAGCCAAAACGGAAGAAACGGGAGTGGTGAACGATGGGGAAACGTTTAATTGGTTCGCTTGAACTCGACCGGATTTATCAGATGGATTGTATCGAGGGGATGAAATTAATTCCCGATAGTAGTATAGATTTAATTGTTACTGACCCGCCTTATTTAATGAATTATCGAAGTAATAGACGTGTAGTACGCGAAAAATTTAAGCATATCGCAAACGATGTAAATTCTTATGATTTAATCCAAGCGTATTTAAAAGAATGTTTTCGGATTTTGAAGAATGACACCGCAATTTATATGTTTTGTAGCTGGCACCACGTTGACTTTTTTAAACAAGAATTTGAAAAGTATTTCAAACTCAAGAATATTATCGTTTGGAACAAAAATAACCACGGTAGCGGCGACTTAAAAGGCGCTTACGCCCCGAAACACGAATTTATCCTTTTCGGTCACAAAGGACGATCAATTCTCCGCGAAAAAAGAGTCCCCGATGTAATCGACTGCGATAAGATTCCGTCTCCTAAACTAACGCACCCTACGGAAAAACCTACCGAACTTCTTTCCATATTCATTAAAAATAGCAGCGATGAAGGCGACATTGTTTTTGATGGTTTTGCCGGAACAGGTTCTACGTTAATAACAGCCGCGCGCCTTAATCGAAATTTCATCGGATTTGAAATCGAGCCGGAGTATATCGAAATCGCAAATAAGCGCCTTGAAAACGTGTGGGACGGCGTATAAGCCTTACGATTTGTTATTAATACGTAATGGAAACGAGTTACAACACGGTTTGACCTTCGTTGACCAAACGCTCTCATTTGCATCGAGAAACGAAGTCACGGACAACCGTACGTCTCGATGCGAAATAGAGCGCTTCTTAAAGACGGTGATAGTTTCCTTTTTCTGTTCTTCATTTAGAACATGATTCCGAGTCATCAACGAAAAATTAGAAAAATGTCGATAAGGGTGACGCATGAGCCGGGCAAGCTCCGACCGCCCTTATTAATTAATTTGACGGGAGGTAAATCGAATGAAAAAGTACCGAATTACGTACGCTCCAACGATTAAACTAGCGCAAGAGGTCGTCGACCCTTACGACGATTGGAACAGCGCAAACGTCTTGGGTGAATATTTTTACACTTCGATACCGAATCACGACAGATCATACGTCGAAACAATCGAAGTAGAAGCACTGTCGAAGGAGACGGCAAAAGCAGCGTTTGTCATCGAGATTTATAATCGACTACCGTTGAACAGAAGTATTAGAGGCGGTTATCAGCCGGCTATATTTGACGCCGTTCGCAATATTAAGTCTATCGAAGAAATACACGATTAAATTAACGGGAGCGATGTTACGTGGACAAATTAGCGCTTTACATGGAGTTTTTCGTTAAACAAAACGTCGATTTCACTTCGTTTGAAAAGGCGGTCGAAAACGGTAAAACGGACGCTTTCATCGAACGCATGGTCATCGAATTTTGCAAGCAACACCGACCGAAAGCGTTATTTAACGCTGGCAAAGACCGAGTTCGCGAAGTGTTTTGCGATGTATTCAACGCAATATTTTTCGAACAAACACACGTCGATTTCACGTCGAAAAAGGCGTTCAGCTACTACTCATTTAAGCCGTTAAACAAAATGCGAATCGTATTTGCGCCAACGAAAAAGGCAGCGCGAGAAATTATTAGCGCAATACCTTACACGGCGCTCGACTCGCAACTAGGAAACGCTAATACGCTACAACGAATCGTCGATATGAAGGAAGTCGACGGTCAGCTTACGTTTATTACCGATAAAGGCGAGCAACGAACGCTCACCGACCCGTTATTTTATACGATAGTAAACATTTACGGAAATGGAGTGTCGTTAAATGAACAACGATAAGGAATTTTTCTATTGTTACTCGCCGAACCTACACGACTTCTTACGTGCGCACGGTCAGCGTTACATTTGCGCTGGCCTTAACGAAAATACAATGCGTAAGTTTTGGCAGTACCGTCGCACCGACGAGTTAAGCCGGCTGTTAAAAGAGTACGCCGCCAACAATCCGAACAAGTAAGCGGTGGCTTTACGTTGTTTTCCGTTAAATTCACGACTTATAAATCGAAAGGGGAATCGTTAAATGAACGAGCAAAACGAATTTCAACGCTGGCACGAAATCGCCACGAAGCAGAAGTATAACGTGCTAGATACGCAGTTAGGCGGTTACGAAACACATCCGCATATACTTTATCGTGAGTTACTACCGAAATTTATTAAACGATACGGCAGTAAAAAAGGTCGCGACATGGCGTTAGTTCTCGGTTATTTACACGCCAGCAAAGTTGGCGACGCCGAGAAAGCGAACTTGCCGCCTGAACTCGAAGGATGGGTAATACAACGCAATAAAACGATCGCCGACACGCTCGGTATGAAGGAGCAAACGTTTAACGAAATAAGAAGCGCGCTTATTCGCGAGGGACTGCTCGTTGTGAAAAAGCGCCCGTTTAACGGAAATGAAAAACTGTATTATTTGCCGTTGTATTATCCGAACCCGAGCGCAAAGCAAGCGTCAAATATTGACGTTGATTGACCGTATGTCCCAACGGACATATGGCGGTATGTCTTTTCGGACATATGGCGGTATGCCCGAACGGACATACTTATAATAACGTATTTATTATAATAACGTATAACTATAATATCTCCGCCAAATCAAAGATTTGTCGGTATCTATCGTATATATTTCGAAGTAATCGCATAGTAGTATATCCTCTCCGACAAAGAAGTTTATTCAAAGAAGTATTATATATAAGTTAACCGATCACTTTGGGCGGCGCGCCTCGCGTTCGCCCTTTTCGATTGGCGCTCGAATCAGTAGCGATGTAACAACGCCGTCCTGCCGACATTTAATATAGTAGAAACTCGTCGGAGGCATTTCGTTGGTTGTTACGCAAGCCAACCGTCAACCCTCGAAAATATCAGCCTCGGCGTTCCGGACGGACAGACCTCGGAAAACTCGAGGGGTCAGTGCGCTTACTAACTGTCCGTAAAGGTATACCATTACGAACGGTGATAATTCGCCTTGTTTTACGTTCGTAAAGTACCGAAAAACAATTTACGAACGTTCGTAAAAATATATTGACCTTTACGAACACCTTCGCTATAATTAAATTAACGATAGATAGCGGAGGTTGGTTCGGATGAAAAAGACGTTCGGTTATATCCGTGTTAGTTCGAAAGACCAAAACATCGACCGTCAGCTTGCCGAAATGAAGGCGCTAGGCATTGATGATCGCGACATTTACATCGACAAGGAAAGCGGTAAGGACTTCGACCGTCCAATGTACCAGGCGCTAAAACGCACGCTGCGAGCCGGCGACTTGTTATACGTCAAATCGATCGACCGTTTCGGTCGTAACAGCCGCGAGATCAAACGCGAGTGGGAGGAAATAACGCAGGACATCGGCGCAGATATTCGCGTAATAGACATGCCGTTACTCGACACAACGCAACACAAGGACACGCTAGGCAACTTCGTTAGTGAACTCGTTTTACAAGTACTATCGTTCGTTGCCGAAAAGGAACGCGAGAACATTCGTCAACGGCAGGCGGAAGGAATTGCGGTTGCTAAAGCGAAAGGGAAACACTTGGGCCGTCCGCGAGTTAGCCTCGATACGTTAACGAAGCAACAGCGTCAGCTATTAGACGAAAACTATCCGCGATGGAAATCCGGTGAAATAACCGCCGTGCAATTCATGCATGTGCTCGGTATTAAAAAGACGACGTTTTACAAGATCGTGAAGGAATACGAGGAACAGTCGGCATAATGGCCGGCTTTTTTGTTTGGGCGAAAAAGCCCCCGGGGAGGGGTCGCGGCCAAGCCCGTCGCCTGACCAGCGAAAATTTCTTACAAAATTTCAAAAGTCGGGGTGATTACGTGGTTCGAATAGTTTTGACGCAAGCGTTCGACGAACAAGGTCGGTGCGATTTTGATACGGTTTTATTCAACGACGAAGTGGAGCCCGCCAATGTTCCGCGCTTACTCTACGAATTCGTAAACCATCCGAACAATAACGATTACGGAGAATTAGTCGTCAGTATGCCGTCGCCTAATCAGATAAACGTCATGCTGTATAACGGTCCTATTGAATAAACGATAACCGAGGCGCTAGCAGAACGACAAGCTGGCGCCTTGCTTACGCAATAAACAACCGAAAGGAGGCACGCTAATGCAACGTTTTCAATTCGACGAATCGAAACTCAAACCGAAGCAAAAGGAAGCGGCGGTAATGCTCGTCGAGTACGAATTCACCGACAAAAGCGAGCGCAAAACGAAAGAACAAATCGCCGAGGAACTTGGTATTACACGCATGACACTCTACCGTTGGGAAACGGGCGACGAAAACTTCATTAACTACAAAAACTACATCGCAAGCCAATTCGTCAATACGCACTTGCCGTTCGTTTACAAAAAGCTACTCGAAGGCATTGCGCGCGGCTCGATGAAAGGCATCGAATTGTTCCTCAAGCGAATTGGCGACCTCGACGACAAAACCGAAATCACCATCGAAGACAAACGTAACGAGCAGTCGTTCGAGGAGCGCAAAGCGGCGTTACTTGCGCGGCTTAACGCAAAACAAGGCGATGAGTAAGCGAATCATTTCGAAAGGAGGACGATGCGCTGTATGGCGTATGTCGACGGCGTTTGGCTCGACCGCGCTGCACGTCAGCAGCGCATCGACGAGCTGAACGAAGAAAACGAGTTGCTGCGCCAGCTCATCGAAAAAGGGCTGGCGACGGATTACGATTTAGACCGACTCGAGGCGAACTTGGCGCTACTCGAAAAGCTCGAACGGGTTCATCGCGCCGAGTATGACATGCTTTATTTCATGATCGAATATTTTAGCGAAGACCGGAACCCTGGCAACGACGGCAACCTAATTCCGGCAGGCGTCACCTACGAAAACTCGGCGGAGTTTCATAAGACGTTATGCTCGCTCCTGGACGCGATTGTGCAAGGCAAGCAACGGTCGCACGTCGCATGGGCATGTCCGCGCGGTCATGCGAAAACCGGTTATTTGAGTAACGGGTTTTTGTGTCACCAAGTCGTTTTCCGACATCGTAAGTACATCGTTGAAATCTCGGAAACAACCGACGTGGCTGGCGACTTCATTCAATGGACCGCCAATCAACTAAAATTCAACGAAAAATTAATCGAAGACTTCGGACAGTTGCTACATAAAAAGAAATCGATGAACGAAGTCGACAACAAATACGAATTCGTCACGTTAAGTGGTACGAAGGTCGAGGCGAAAGGGGTCGCAACGCAAATGCGCGGATTGCGGCACGGAAACACACGCCCCGACCTTTTCATTTTGGACGACTTGGAGTCGAAAGCCAACACGAACACGCCGGAATTAATCGAAAAGAACAAGCAATGGTTTCGCGAAGAAATGCTGCCGGCGCTCTCCCGCGATGGAATCGCGATTTATATGGGCACTATACTGTGTTATTCATCTTTGCTCGATTACGTTATAAAAGAACGTCGAGATTTCGAATCTCGCAAGTTTCCGGCTATTCTATCTTGGTCAGAACGCGAGGATTTATGGCAGAAATGGCGTGAAATTTATCGGAGTGATGATCCGGAAGCAACGAAGAAGGCCCGCCAGTTTTACGAAGAAAACAAAGAGGAAATGCTACGCGGTGCCAAAACACTTTGGCCGCAAATGTTCTCTTACTACGACTTAATGGTCTTGCGAGAAGAAAACGGCGTAAAGGCTTTTTCGCAGGAATATCTCAACGAGCCTACGGACGAGGAGCGTCAAATATTTAAACCGGAGTATTTCGTATTCTACGACGATTGGGAGCTACAGGGTAAACGCTTTGATTATATCGCCGCCGTGGACTTCGGAATGGGTAAACAAAAGGGCGACTACTCGGCGCTTATAACTTTAGCCCGAAACAAAGATACAGGAATTTGCTATGTCGTTGATTGTTATTTAGAGCGTGTTCACCCGGACGTTTTCCTTCGCGTTATCGTCGACAAAACACTTCATTATCAATATTCGGTACTTGCGGTTGAAGCGGTTATGGCACAAGAGTGGTTTGCCGATAAATTAGGCGAAGAGTTACAACGACATGGTTATCCGGCAAGCACGCGGTTGAAAAAGATTAAGAACCGAACAGCTAAACAATTACGTATCGAAGCGTTATTACCGGATATTCAAAACGGCAAAATACGATTCAGCCGCAAGCATCGTCTATTACTCGAAATGTTTGAAATGTATCCCATGCACAAACATGACGATGGGCCTGACGCACTTGCCGGCGCTTATATGGCGGCGAAAACAAAATCTACAGTAATAACAACGTCGGCTAAACGCTTACGTTAATTCTAACGAAAGGAGGGCGGAAGCCCATTGACGCATGTAACCAACGAGACGATGCCGTGGCTCACGCCAACGCAAGAGTGGCTCGGCGTTGAGGAAATGGAGCGCATCGCGAAAGTCATCCGGCTTTACGAGCGCTATGAAGGCAAGCAAGTGTGGCGCGATTACCGCAAGCCCGACGACCTGGACTACGACCCGACCACACTTACGATTAATTTCGACCGCCTGCTCATCGACACAATGGCGGCATGGGAATTCGAAATGGAGCCGAAATGGGAAGTCGAGCCGGACGTCATCGACGACCCAATCGATATGGTAAGCGAAGGTTACACACCAAGCCCCGAGCAAGACGAAGAAAACAGGCGGGCGGCAGCGAAAGAACAGCTCATTAACTGGGTTCACCGCGAAAACCGCACGCATGAAAAGCTGTTAGAGGCGGCAAAAGACCGGAAGATTGCCGGAACGGTGTGGGCGAAAATCGTTTACGACAAGCGCACCGGAAAGTTCCGCGTGTTCTTCCGACCGGATTTTGAGGTCGTCGCGAAATACGACGAGGAAGACACCGATTTACTGAAAGAGGTACATTTCATCCGGTTCAAAGAAGACACGAAAATGTGGAAGCAATCGTTTTACCTCGAATGGAACGAGCAAAAAGGCGATTACGAGTGCTTTATACACGAAGCGGTTTATGATTCGCCAGGACCCAGCGAAATTTACATCGACGAGGAAATCGTGCCTCGCTCGTCGATGGGGCTAAACTTCATTCCGGTCGTTGAAATTCCAAACGATCGCCTTACTGGTATGACTCGCGGTTACTCGGAAATCGAAAAGTGGGCGGAAATTGCCGACGAAATTAACAAGAAGCTCTCGGACTACTCCGACGCGATTCGTTTCGAAATGTTCGCGATCACGCTATTACTTAACGTCGACAACGACAAAGGTTTAAAAGTCGCGCCGGGCGCAATGTGGAACTTGCAAGGCGCGGGTGGCTTGCTCGAAGGCGAACGACCGGACGCTAAAAAGCTCGAATCGAATTTCAAATTTAAAGAAGCGGTCGAAGCGTACCTCGACCGACTATACGCGAACATACACAAAATCGCGGAAGTTCCGTCGGTCAACACCGCCGAAATGAACGTCGGTGGTATCAACGACATGGCGGTTAAGTTGCTGTTTTCGTCTATCATTTCGAAAACACAACGCTCATGGGTCGTATGGCGTTCGCGCCTGCAACAAATTAACGAATATATTCTCCGTTATATGAAAGCGCGGAAAGATGACCCGCGTTTTTCTTATGACCGTGAGCTTGTCGAAATGATTGACGATAATTACGACAATACGGTGCATTTCCGTTTGCCATTGCCGGAAGACCAGCTCGAATTAATTAACCGACTCACAACGGAAATGGCAGCGGACCTTGAATCGATTAAAGGCGCATTGGCGCGTAAAGGCGTCGAGAATCCGGAAGCGAAGCTTATGGAAATTCTCGCCGAACGTCGCTTAATGCGCAACGAACAAGACCCGTATAGACAATCGACACAAACGGCGGAATAGTCCGCCCGACCAGACGTGGAAGTCGTTAAAAGCTACGGAATTTACGGTCTACGCGGACCTAAAACGTGGAAAGGAGAATGTACGATGTTAGAAAACGATTTACTACGTTTAGACTTACAATTTTTCGCCGAGGACGGCGACGGTAACGACGGCGATACGTCGGAAACTCCAAGCGACAACAACGACACTAACGACGATCAACAACCGAAAGTAAAAACGTTCACAGAAGACGAAGTAAACGAAATTGTTAAAAAGCGTCTTGAACGTGAACGCAAGAAATACGAAGGTTTCGACGAAATCAAAGCGGAATACGAGCGCTTGAAAAAAGCGGAAGAGGAACGCAAGCAAGCGGAAATGACGGAGCTTGAACGTTTGCAAGCGAAACTTGCGGAGCTTGAAAAACAAGCGCAAGAAGCGGAACAATCGAAATCGCAAGCGTTAGAAGCGGCAAACAAACGCTTAATTAAATCGGAATTCCGTTTGATTGCGAAAGAGCTTGGCGTTCGTAGTGAAGCGCTTGACGATGCGTTTGTACTTGCGGACTTGTCGGCGGTTGAGGTTGACAAGGACGGCAACGTCAAGGGCGTCAAGGAAGTGGTGGAAGCGTTGAAAAAAGCGAAGCCGTATTTGTTCGGCGGTAATGAATACGCTGACCCAACGCCAGGCAATAACGAAACCAAGCGCGCTGACAGTAAGGAATCGATGAAGCGAAAACTACAAGAACTCGCGGAGAAAGCGCGCAAGAGCGGTCGTATCGAGGATAAAATCGCATATGTAAAACTGAAAAACGAATTAGGGTTATAAGATAAGCGCTTATCTTTAACAGATATATTCATCAGACGCCGTTAAATCGGCGTCTTTTTAATTCTAAATTTCAAAAATTTTAAGGGGGAAATGTAGCATGTCAAAAATTTATAACAAAGACTTAATCGGTGTTAAACAATCAGTTGTCGACGAAATTCTTTTACTCAATCCACACCAAACACCGTTAATCAACTTACTAGGTTTCGGGGAAGCAGTTACGCAAGTTGAACACGCATGGTTCGAGGATGAGTTAGTATCTTACGAAAGTACCGTAAATGGAGCAAAAACAGATTCTGATACTTCTATCGTAGTAGCGGACGCTGAACCATTCCGCGCTAATCAAGTCGTTAAAATCGGCGAAGAATTACTGCTTGTTACTGCTGTTGATTCTGTAAATAAAACATTGACAGTAGTACGCGGATATGCCGGTACGACTGCGGCTGCAATTGCCGATGGTGCAAAAGTTGAAGTAATGTTCGTTGAAGGACAAGAAGGTCGCGACGCTCGTGATGCTCGCTTTAAAGCTCGTAAACGCGTTTCTAACTTAACGCAAATTTTCGATGATACAATCGAAATTTCCGGTACTGCTCAAGCGGTAACTCAATACGGAGTAAGCGATCTATACGAATACGAAAAACAAAAGAAACAATTAGAGCTTGCGCTTCAATTAGAAAAAGCGGCTATCAACGGTATTTACTTTGATAACGGAAATATTCGTCAAATGAGAGGTATTCGCTCGTTTATCCAAACTAACGTTACTAACGCAAATGGCGAAGCATTGACGGACAAAATGATTAACGACGCTGCGCAAGCAATCTACGAAAAAGGCGGTTTCGCAAGCGGCGGTAACTATGTAATCATGGTCCCGGCAAAACAAAAACGCGCAATCAGCCAATTCAATAGCTCCGATATTCGTTTAGAACGTCAAGACAACGGACGCGGTTCCGTAGCTGATTACTTCGTTTCTGACTTCGGTCGTTTCGAAATCGTATTAAACAACAACTTGGGAGCTGACGAGTTGTTTATCGTTGATACAAACCGTATCGCAATCCGTCCATTACAAGATCGTGCGTTTTTCCATAAATACATGGGCGAGCAAGGCGATTACACACGCGGAATTGTCGTAGGTGAATATACGCTTGAATTCCGTCAAGAAAAAGCTCATGCTCGCATCAAAGGTTTAGCTTAATCGAACGTCTAACTAGCGCTCGCGCATAATTGCGCGGGCGTTTCGTTTTAAAGGAGGGGTAACGTGGCAGTTTACGAATCTAAGTACGCAGAACTAGCGTTTTACGTTGACGGCAAACTTCGCAAATTCCAATACGGGAAATATCAAACGGAAGACCCGAAAGAAATCGAAGTTCTCGNCNAGTTGGCGGA
>NICF_comb_assmDRAFT_10002944_pt1 | contig 12542 bp, 13 predicted proteins | sample NewIslPassag4_SG_FD_11279 | JGI IMG/M metagenome (IMG submission 11279) | reverse complement strand
CGCTAGGCGCCCGGGTGTGGTTGCCGGACCAGTTCCCGGACCAGCCGCACCGGTTTGGTGGCAAGCCGACGCGGCACAGTCAGCAACACCCCTGCCCCGTCCCGTTGCACCTCATGCCAGAACCGCGCCGGCTTGGTCAGTACCCTTGCCGGCAGCGCGGCCACCTGCGGGCTGCGCAAGCCCTCGACGACGCGCCCGGGAACGCCGGCGGCCGAGCGCAGGGTGTGCAGCACCCGGGCCGCCCCGGGCCACGGCGTCCGCAGCGCGGCGGCAACGCTGACCTCCACCTGGGGCGGCGGCGTCGCCATCGGCAGCCACAGATCGGCCAACAACCGCCGGGCCGCCTCCACGCCCGTCGCCGGATCCTCGCCGCAATCGACCGCCACCACGTCGCAGAAGCGCTGGCGCAGGAAAGTTCCCAGGGCGGGCGGCACTGCCTCCCCAACAAGTGCCCGTTCCACCCACGCCCAGGTCAGCCGCACCATAAACGGACAAAACAGCCGCTCGGCGGCCTCTTGGTACGCGGCCATCATCCGGGCGGTATCCCTGTGGCGGAACTCCAGCACTATCGGCGGGAACTGCTCTCGCCCGGGCGTTGCGCAGGCGCGCTCGAGGGCAGACAGGAAGCCCTCGGCAGGCGCGGCGGCAAGGTTAACGGCTAGAACCAGCGGCACCCGCCGCCGGGCCGCGGCCGACAAGAGCAGGCGCAGGTGGCTTTCCTCGCCGTCATACGGCCAGCGCACGGCGGCCAGGCCGTGCGCCCGCCCGGCGCAAGGGTGATGCAACAGCCTGTAGGCGGAAGCGAATCCCCGGCGGGCGTTGGCCACCAGGGCCACGGGGGTTTCCACGGCCACGCTGAGGGCTGCCGCTTCCTCCGCTTGGCGGTCGTCCACCACAACCACGTGGGCGCCCGCGGCGGCCAGCCGCCGTACGGTGCCTGCCAGCGCCGCACCGGACCGTCCCGCCGGCACCCGGGCGGACACCAGCACCGGCGCACCGCCCCCCAGCACGTAGGGGCCTAGCACCACCGGCGCGCTCCGCCGCTGCGGCAGGGACACCACTCGCCCGCAGGCGGTGCAGACGGTCTCGACGACGCCTTCGGGGCCGAGGCGCACCTGATGGGGCTGCTCGCGGCTACATTCCTGGCAAAAAAGGACGGATACCAGCGGCCGATCCGCCCTGGGTGCGGCGCTCATGGGTCTCCCCCCCGTCCGACAGTGGCACTGCTGCCCGCTAGGGTGTCCCACGGTTTCGGCGCCCGCCCGCGGCGTTCCTCCCCTGATCCGACCGGCCGCGGCGTGCCGCGCGGCGAGAGTTCCAGCCCCCTATCCCCGCGCCCGCACCCGGGGGCTTTCCCGCATCAGGCGGCGGCACGCGGCCACGATGTCGTCCTCTTGAGGAACCGCCGCCCGCTCCAGGGTGGGATTGTAGGGGATGGGCACGTCCTTGCCCGCGACGCGCAGGACGGGCGCATCCAGGTAGTCAAAGGCCTCGCTCTCTACGATGGTGCCCACGATCTCCCCGCCGAAACCGGCGAACTTGTTGGCCTCATGGACGACGACGGCCCGCCCGGTTTTGCAGACAGACCGGACGATGGTTTCCGTGTCCAAGGGCCGCAGGGAGCGCAGGTCAATCACCTCGACGGAGATGCCCTCGTCCGCAAGCCGCGCCGCGGCCGCGAGGCTGCGCAGCACCATGATGGAGCTGGCGATGACGGTGATGTCGCTGCCTTCCCGCCGGATCGCGGCCTTGCCGATGGGCACGGTGTAGTCTGCCTCAGGCACGGGCCCTTTGGTCCGGTACAGAAGCTTATGCTCAAACACCACCACCGGATTATCGTCCCGGATGGCGCTCTTGAGCAGCCCCTTGGCGTCGTAGGGGGTGGCAGGTGCGAGCACCTTGAGCCCGGGGATGTGCATAAACCAGGTTTCCAGGCTCTGGGAGTGCTGCGCCGCGGCGCCGGTGCCCGAACCCGCCGGCGTGCGCACCACCATGGGCACGCGGGCTTTGCCGCCGAACATATAGCGCATCTTGGCAGCCTGGTTGACGAGTTGGTCCGCGCCGATGGTGAGGAAGTCCGAGAACTGGATCTCCGCCACCGGGCGCATGCCTAAGACCGCCGCGCCCGCCGCGGTGCCGATGATGGCGGCCTCCGACAGGGGCGTATCCATCACCCGCTCCGGGCCGAACTCGTCGATCAGCCCCAGGGTGACGCCGAAGGCGCCACCGTAGACGCCGATGTCCTCGCCCATGAGAAACACGCGCCAGTCCCGCCGCATCTCCTCGGCCAGCGCTTCCCGGATAGCCTGGGCGTATGTGATCTCCCGCACGCCGCTCTGCTCCGCCATGCCCGTTCCTCCTACGCGTACACTCCGTCCGCCAAGTCCGCGGCGTCGGGGTCCGGCTGGCTTTCGGCAAACTCGATGGCCGCCTGGATCTCCGCCTCGATCTCCCGCCCGATGAGCTCCCGGTCGGCCGGCGTCAGCAGGCCCATGGCCTCCAGCTTCTCCTCAAACCGCCGGATGGGGCACCGCTGTTTCCACATTTCGATCTCCTCGCGGGTGCGGTAGCGGTTCGCGTCGCTCTTGGAATGGCCCCGCCAGCGGTAGGTGCGGGTTTCCACAAGCGTCGGGCCGCCGCCCGCACGTGCCCGGTCCACGGCCTCCTTGGCCGCCTCGTATACCGCCAGGACGTCGTTGCCGTCCACGGAAACGCCGGGGATGCCGTAGGCCGCCGCCCGCACCGTGATGTCGGTGTTGCCCAGCCCCCGGCTCACCGGCATGGACATGGCGTACTGGTTGTTCTCGCACACGTAGACGATGGGCAGCTTGAACACGGCCGCAAAGTTGACCGCTTCGTGAAACGCGCCTTGCGCCAGGGCTCCGTCGCCGAAAAAGCACATGACGACGCGCCCCAGGCCCATCTTCTTGCACGCGAGGGCGGCGCCGGTGGCGATGGGGATGCCCCCGCCCACGATGCCGTTGGCGCCCAGGTTGCCCGCCTCCACGTCCGCGATGTGCATGGAGCCGCCGCGCCCGCGGCAGTAGCCGGTTTCCTTGCCTCGCAACTCCGCCATCATGAGCGGGATCGAGGCGCCCTTGGCGATGGAATGGCCGTGGCCCCGGTGGGTGCTGGTGATGTAGTCGCCGGGTTCCAGGGCTTCGATAGCGCCCACGGCCGAGGCTTCTTGGCCGATGTAAAGGTGGAAGGTGCCCCAGATGCGTCCAGCCTGGAACAAAAGGTCCACCTGTTCCTCAAAGTGCCGGATGCGCCGCATCTGGCGGTACATGTGCAAAAGCCGCTCCACGGGCAGGCCCGCGGCGCCGGTCTGGGTTGCCAGCTGTTCGGCCATAGTTGCTTCCCTCCAGCGTTGCGGCCGGTGTGGCCCGGCCTGCGCTAAAACAGCCGCGTCCCCTCCGTGTGTGGGGGGCCCGTCACCGGGTGTAAGTGCCCACCGCCGGGCAGAGTCCCCGCCGCCTGCTCGGCCGCGGCTCGCCCCTGCGACGCACACCCGTCCCGTGCAGCCGCCGGCTACAGGTGCAAAAGTTCCGGCCGTTCGGCCAGCTCTTTGATGCGGCGTAGAAACGCGGCTGCCGGCGCCCCGTCCACCACCCGGTGGTCAAAGGAAAGACTCAGCACCATGACGGAGCGGATAGCGATCTCGCCCCCGTGCACCCACGGTTTCGCCACGATCCGGCCCAGGCCCAGGATGGCCGTCTGGGGCGGATTGATGATGGGTGTAAAGGCGTCGATCTCATACGCTCCGAGGTTGGTGATGGTAAACGTGCCGCCGTGCACGTCGCCGGGCAGAAGCGTCCCGCCCCGGGCGGCGGCCACCAGGCGGTGCCGCTCACGGGCGATGGCGCCCAGGTTCAGGCGGTTGGCCTCGCGGATGACAGGCACCACCAGCCCGTCGGTCAGGGCGACGGCCACGCCGATGTGGGCGTCGGGCTCAATGACAACAGTCTCTCCCTCGAGACGCCCGTTGAGCCCCGGGTGCTCTTCCAGCGCCCGGGCGGCGATGCGCACAAAGAGATCGATGTAGCCGATGCCTGGCCCGCCGCGGCGCTGGTCTTCGTCGTGCAGCGCCTGGCGCAGCCGGACCAACTCGGTGACGTCGGCTTCCGTGGTCAGCGTCACGTGGGGAGCCGAAAAGGCGCTCTGGACCATGCGCTCGGCGATGACGCGCCGCATAGGGCTCAAGGGGACGCGGCGGACGCCTGCCTCGGCGGCCCGCACGGCGGGGCGCTCGGCCATCGCCGTGGCCGGCGCCGCGGAACGCTCGGCAATGGCCGGCCCCGGGGCAGCGAAGCGCCCGGCGGACGCGGCTGGGGTCTCCTCACCGGCGCCGGCCGCGGACGAAGACGCTGCCCGGCTCGCAACGGCGGCTTCCACGTCGGCCCGGGTCACCCGGCCCCGCGGACCGCTGCCGGCCACGGCCGCCAGGTCCAGTCCCCATTGCGCGGCCAGGCGGCGTGCCACCGGCGTCGCCCGCACTTTGCCGCTGCCCTGCTGGGAGTCAACAGCGGCCGCACGATCGGCGGGATGGCCAATCGGAGCCGCCGGGCCGGTGCGGTCGCCCGCGGTTGCCTGGGCCGTCTGGGTGCCTGCGGGGGCGGCGCCGGGGGAGGTCTCGCCCGGGAGGAGGCCGGAGATATCCTCGCCCGCGTCCGCGATGACGGCGATGGGTGTGTTGATGGGCACCGTGGCGCCCGCCGGGACCAGGATCTTGCGCAACACGCCCGAAGCGGGCGCATCCACCTCGATGTCCACCTTGTCCGTCAGGACGCTGAGCAGCGGCTCGCCTTCCCGGACCAGATCCCCTTCCGCCTTGAACCAGGCGTTAATGGTGCCCTCTTCCATCGTCATGCCCAGCTTGGGCATGGTCATCCGGACGGCCACAGACTCTTCCTCCCACACAAGCCTTCGGCGGTAGGCCACGCCGGCGGCGCAGGCCCAATCGCTCCAGCCGGCCACGCAGGCGCCTATTGAACCAGTTGTCCGCCCCGCGGTGGTGCGCCGCGGCCCGAGCCGGTCTCAGCCGCTCTCCTCGGGGACTGCCCTCGCCTGCCCAGGGCCGGGGCACCGGTTAGGGCACCGTGTACGATTCCAGGACCGCCATGGCCGCCGCGGCGTCGGGCGCGGCCAGCGCCCGCTGCGCCGCCTCCCGGGCTTGCGCCGCGGCGATGGTGCTGATAAGCTCCTTGGTTTGCCCGACCGCACCCGGGACGACGCTGAACTCCCTCACGCCAAGGCCCAGCAGAAATACGGCGCCCCGCGGGTCGCCCGCCATCTCCCCGCACACGCATGCAGGGCGGCTGGCCGCCAGCGCGCGTTCGACGCACTGCGCCACCAGGCGCAAGACGCCCGGGTGGTACGCCTGGTAGAGGTGGGCCACCCGCGCGTTGGCGCGATCGACACCGAGGGCGTACTGTACGAGATCATTGGTGCCTAGGCTAAAGAAATCGACCAAGGGAGCAAACTGGTCCACCGCCAGCGCGGCAGCGGGCGTTTCGACCATAATCCCGACGCGCACCGTCTCCGGGACCTGCCGCCCCTCCTGCGCCAGCTCCCGCCGCACCTCTTCCAAGAGTGCCCGGGCCCGCCGGACCTCCTCGGGCAAGGAGACCATGGGAAACATCACGCTCAAAGGGTCGCCGCCGGCGGCCTGCAGCAGGGCCCGCAACTGAGTGCGGAACACGTCCACCCGGTCCATGCAAAAGCGGATGCCGCGCCAGCCCAGCGCGGGGTTGGGTTCCGGCGCGGTTTCCAGAGCGGGGATCGGCTTGTCGGCGCCAAAGTCCAGCGTCCGGAAGACCACCGGCCGCCCGCGGGCAGCTGCCAGCACCCGGCGGTACGTGTCCACCTGCTCGTCTTCGGACGGCAGCCGGGACCGGTTCATGTACAGGAACTCGGTGCGGAACAGGCCGATGCCGTCCGCGCCTCCCGCCAGGGCCTCCAGAGCTTCCTCCAGACCCGCGATGTTGGCCGTGACGCTGACTTGCTGGCCATCGGGCGTGCGGGCAGCCGCTGCCGCAACGGCCCGCCAGCGGGCCTGCCGGTCTTCGTGCGCCTGGGCACGCCGCCGGTACTCCGCCACGGTGGCGGGGTCCGGGTGCACGATCACGCGGCCCGCGGTGCCGTCTACGATGACGGGCCAGCCTGGCTCCGCCGCCAGTTGCTCGCGCAGGCTGTCAACCCGTACCGCCGGCAGGCCGCGCGCCTTGGCCACAATGACCGCGTGGGAAAGGGGTCCAGCCTCCTGGAGGATGAGCCCGGCGGTCCGGCGCAGATCCAGGGCTGCCACGTCGGAGGGCGCTACGTCCCGGGCCACGACCACCCACGGGCCGCCCTCGGCCGGCAGGGCGGCCTTGTCGCCCGTCAGCGCCCGCTGCAGATGCCGGCCCACATCCCGCAGATCTGCCGCCCGCTCCCGGAAATACTCGTCGTCCATGGCGGCAAAGACCGCTGCCAACTCGTCCACCACCGCCGCGACGGCCTGCTCCGCGGAGCAACCGGCTTGCAGGCGCTCGCGCACCGGATCAAGCAAGGCGCTGTCCTCCAGCAACAGGCGGTGGGCGTCAAACAGGGCCGCCTCTTCGGCGTGGCCTTCGCGCGCCAGGCGATCTTTCAAAGCGGCCACCCATTCCAGGGCGCGGTCCCGGGCTTGGAGAAACCGGTCCCACTCCGCCTGCCAGTCGCCCGCCGGCCCCGCGGGCCCGGCGCCTAACGGCTCCTCCCGGCAAATCCACACGGTGCCGATGCCGATGCCCGGCGCCATCGCCGCAGCCGGGATCACCCGTTCTTGCCCGCTCATGTCCCTTCTCCCAGGCCGGTTTCCACCAGCCGCGCCAGCGCCTCCAAGGCCGCCGCGGCGTCCGGTCCGCTGGCCGTCAGCCGCACCAGCGTACCGTGGCGCACGCCGAGGGACAAAACACCGAGGATGCTTTTCGCGTCCACGCTCCGCTCCCCCACACAGAGGCGGATGTCGGCGGCAAAACGCTTGGCCTCTTCAACAAAGCGGGCCGCGGGGCGAGCGTGCAATCCGCTAGGATGATTGACCTGCACCTCGACTTCCAGCATGACAGGCCCTCCAGGGCGGTCGGCCTGGCGCGCTTTTGTCCAGTGGCGACGCAAATGTTCACGCTGTGCTCACCATTGTTCGAGACCGGACGCCAGGCTCCTGCCTAGAGTTTGGCGCACCATACCGGTCCGCGCCGCCGGCAGGCCTCAAAGGCCCAGCCGGTCGGCAATCTCCTGCAGCACCTGCTCGACGCCAATACCGGTCAAAAAGGGCACCGCGTTGACCACGGGGACAGACGTGCCCGCAGGCACGGGGGTGGTGCTGACGATCAGATCTACGTCGTCTGCCTGGCTGTTGAGCTCCAGCACCTTGGCCTGCCGGATGTGGGCGTTGACGCCGCGGGCCTTAAAAAACTCCTCCAGTTTTCGCACCACGACGGTGGATGTGGCGATGCCCGTCCCGCAGACGACGAGGATGCGCGGTTCCGCCATCACCGACTCTCCCTTCCGCAATCTAATATTGGGATCTATTGGCATGATAACGGCCAGCGGGCCGGGCGCCAGGCACCCCGACCCGGTCCCCCGCGGGCACCGGCAAGGTCCTATCGCTCCGCCTACTGCTCAGGAAGGGGGCAGAACCGCACAGCCCGCCGCTCCGGTCCAGCCGCTGTGCGCGGGCCACTACCCCGGCGCCACCACGCTGCCGCCGTCCACCCGCAGCACTTGTCCCGTGATGAAACCGGCGGCCGGCGAGGCGAGGAACGCCACCGCCCACGCCACTTCCCGGGCCGTGCCCAGCCGGCCCAGAGGCAGGCGGGCGGCTTCTTCCTGCGGGGAGCGCCCGCGGGCGGCGTAGCTTTCCCGCAAAAGCGATGAGTCGATGAGCCGCGGCGCCACCGCGTTGACCCGCACCCCGCGCGGGCCCAGCTCACGGGCTAGGGCCCGCACCAGTCCCCACATCCCCGCCTTGGAGGCGGCGTAATGGGCACCGCCGCCGCTGCCGGTCTCGGCGGAAGCCGAGGACAGCAAAACGATGGCGCCCCCAGCGCGTGTCAGGTACGGGATGGCGGCCCGCGCGGTGAGGAAAGCCCCCGTCAGGTTGATCTGCAGCGTTTCCTCCCAGACCGCCAGGGGCAGTTCTTGGACGGGATGGACCGAACTCACACCGGCCGCCGCCACGCAAACGCGCAGGTTCCCGCAAGTATCGGCAGCAAAGGCGGCCGCAGCCTCCAGGGCCTGCGCGTCGCGCACGTCCGCGGCAAACGCGTACGCGGCGCGGCCCTCCCGCCGGAGGCGTTCGGCCGCCTCCTCCACGGCCTCCGCCCGCAGGTCCACTAGGACCACGGCCGCTCCCAACTCGGTTAGCAGTTGGGCCGTGGCAAAGCCGATGTCGCCGGCACCGCCGGTCAAGAGCGCTCCATACCCGGACAGATCCAGTTCCCACGGAAAGCCGACGCTGCTTTCCAGCCCTCGCACCTCCACTGCGCTGCACACGCCCGGACGTCGCTTGCCCGGCCCTGCTGTCACGTCCGGCAATCGGTGTCAGCGCCGCACCGCCGTCCCGCGGCCCGCCGCCTGGGCAGGCTGGCCTTGCGCCTGCGCGCCCGCCGCGGCAAACCGCTCGCTCGGACGGTGGCGCACCAGCCAGATCAAACCCAGGTAGACCACGAGAAAGATGGCCGCCAAAAGGAGCTTGGACGCCGGCACGGGGCTTCCGCCTAGAGCCCACGCGAACATGAGGATGGGCCAGGCCAGCACCTTGAACCCGGCGGCCATGGCCGTCACCAGCGTATCAGGCGGCACATCGGCGCCCACTTCCCGCGCGACGGCCGTCACCTGAGGGGCGAGGTCCGTGGCCATGAGGAGCATCACGGGCACGACCACCAGGATGGCGTTGAGCAGGCTGCGGAACACGTTGCCCCGCGACGGCGCCACCGACCAGATCAACAGAAACACCAGCACCGACAGGTCGGCGAAGGGCAGCACCCGGTTTCCGGGCAGCAGTGCCGCGATGAGCAGCGTGATGGGCGTCATCAGAAGCGCCGTGGCCACAATGGCCGTGTCGCCGACGAGCACCGCCGCGTCGACGCCGATGTAGACGGCCCGACCTGGGAAGCGGGACATGACGAAGCTGCGGGCGGCTTCCGCGATAGGCAATAAGCCGTCCATGAGCAGCGAGATCATGCGGGGCATCAGCACCAAGTACGCAGCGGCCGCGACACCCAGCTTAAGCATCTCCGCGACCGCCTCGCCCGTCAGCGGCAGCCGCAGGTAGCCCAAGGTGCCCACCAAAAGCCCGATGAGGAAGCCAACCACCGCGGGTTCACCCAGCACCCCCAGGCGCTGGTGCAGCGTGCCCGCCTCCCAGCGGATGTCGCGGATGCCGGGAATCCGGTCCCACAAGGCGTCCAGCGCCATGCCGATGGGGCTCCACACGACGCTGTCGCCGTGGGGGGTGGAGATGCCGGGCATCTTGAAGTAGTCGGCCACCACCGGCGCCGTCCAGTCGGCCAGCTTAAAGCAGAATACGGCATACACCATTGCGGCCAAAAGCGCCAGCGGGAAGCTGCGGGTGACGACCCACGTCATCGAGAACACAAAGGCGAAGGACCAGTAGTTCCAGAGGTCGATGTCCAGGGTGCGCACCCAGTTGAGGAGGATGAGCACCACGTTCAGGGCAAAGATGAGCACGAACAGCGTGAAGGCGTACGTAGTGCCAAAGCTGATGGCCGCCAGGGTTGGCCACCCCACGTCAGAGATGGTCAGCTGCAGGTTAAACCGGTCCGCCATGGCCTGCGTCGCGGGCGCCAGGGAGCCCACCAGAAGGCTGAGGACCATGAGCAGGCCGGTGATGCCCGAGGCGATCATCAGGGCCGAGCGAAACAACTGCGCCGGCCGGGCGCGAAACACCAACCCAATCAGGAACACCATGAAGGGAAACATTACCGTTACGCCGGCCACGTTCAAAACCCAGTTGACAATGGCATCCAGTACCTGCACAGTCCAACCCCCTTGTCCGCCAGCCGCCAGGGCCGGTCGTTTTATGTGTCGGCAGCCACCAGCGATGACAGCAGGCCAAGAATGGCCGCTTCGTCGGCGGCCTGCCGGAGCCGCGCCAGGTGGTCGGGATCTTGCACCAGCTCCACCAAGCGGGAGAGGACGTCCACCTGGCTGTCGGCGTCCTTTACCGCCAGCATGAACACGAGCTCCACCGGCACCTGCTGGTCCCCACTGCCCATTTCCCGAAACCAGACGGGCTCCACCAGCCGGGCGAAACCGATGGCCGGCTGCAGCACCCACTCGGGGCCAGCATGAGGCACGGCTACCCCTACGCCCCGGGTCGGCAGCCCGGTGGGCGCCACCTGCTCCCGGGCAAGGACCGCGTCGGCATACCCTTCCCTTACCAATCCCAGCGCCGTCATGCGCCCGGCCAGTTGCCGCAGGGCGGCTTCCGCCGAGTCGGCCTGCAAGCGGGTGTCCAGCACGACGATCTGCACGGCGGCCATCACCGACCATTCCGACAAGCTTTCATGGAAAAGACATTTGACATCGTCGATTCGTGCCGGTGCGCCCTTTTCCTGCTGCCGGGGGCACAAGTTTTGGCCGCCTGGCTATTTGTCAGGCACCAGCACCCGCCGCGCCGCGGCTTCGTCGGTGACCAGCACGTCCACGTACCCGCCCCGCAGGGCGCCCAAAATGGCGGCCGCTTTGCGCTCGCCGCCGGCGAACGCGATAACCCGGGGGATCCGCCGGAGGGCCTCCAAGGGCAGGCCGATGACGCGCCGGGAAAGCGGCGACTCCACCGGGCGCCCTGCCGCGTCAAAGTGGCGGCCGAGGATGTCGCCCACCGCCCCGCGCCGCACCGCTTCGTCCAACTCGGTTTCCGTGAGCGCCCCCCAGCGGACGAGGGAACTCTCATGGCTGACATCACCGATGCCCACCAGCGCCGCACCCACCGATGCCCCGGCCCGGAGCGTCTGGGCGATGCGGTGGTCGGACAAGAGGGCGTCGCGAATCTCTTCGCTGTCGACGAAGGCAGGGGTGTAGAGCATCTGCACCTGGCCGTGGAGCTTTTCGGCCACGAGGCGTGCGATGTCCAAGGGGTTGATGAGGCCGCCGGCGTTTAGCCCGCCCATGAGCTGCACGACAGTGACGTCCGCAAGCGACAGCGGCCGCAGGTGGCGAGCCACCTCCCGCAAGGTGACTCCCCAAGCGGTGCCGATGGTGTCGCCTGGGCCCAAGGTGCGCTCGAGATATATGGCGCCGAACTGTCCCAGCGCTTCGCGGGTTTGTTGCTCGGTTTCCCCCGTCGGAACGACGACCGCATCCTTGAGCCCAAAGACTTGGCGCAGCCGCTCTTCCAGCTCGACAAAGCGCAGCGACGGATGATCGATGCGGATCTGAACGATGCCCTCTTCCCGCGCCCGGGCCAGCAGGCGCAGCACTTTGACGCGCGAGAGGCCCAGCCGGTCGGCGATGTCCTGCTGCGTCAGCCCCTGGTGGTAGTACAACCAGCCGATGCGGGCCATGAGGGCCCGTTCGTGTTCCGACGACTGCGCCACGGGCTTACCGGCTCCCCCAGCGCTCCACCGCCGCCAGGGACCGCCGCACCCCGTCTTCGCCGCCCAGCACCTCCAGGACGAACCCGCCGCCGTAGCGGTGGTCCGCCAGCAGCTGGAACATCCGGTCCCAGGCCACTTTTCCGTCGCCCAGCGGCAGATGGGCGTCCGCGCTGCCGTCCCCGTCGGAAGCGTGTACGCTGCGCAGATGGGGCAGGGCGGCCAGCAACTCGTCCTCCCAGCCGCCCGTGCTGATCATGGCGTGGCTGACGTCCAGGCAAATGCCGATGTGCGGGCTGCCCACCTCGGCGATGAGCGCCGTCAAGTCCGCGACCCGGCCGCCGATGAGGGTGCCGTGGGTGTCCCCCAGGTTCTCAATCATGACGGTGACGCCCAACTCGCCCGCACGGCGCCCCAGCTCGGCCAGGGAAGCCACCGTGCGGCGCCAGGCCGCGGCCCGCTGGTCTGGATCGGAATAAATGGTTCCGTCCGACGGGTGGACCACCACGTGCCGGCAGTCGCCACCTCCAGCGCCCGGCCGATGGTGGCCACGGCTGTCCGGCGCTCCTCCTCCCGGGGTGCGGCAAGGTTGAGCCCCCGGAAGGGCGCATGCAAGCTGAAAAGGCTCAACCCCAGCCGGTCCACGGCGGCGGCCACTTCCTTTAAGTCGGGCAAGTCCCGGCGCGGGTCGAGGTGGGCCTCGTCGGCCGACACCTCCAGCGCCGCCGCGCCCAGCAGGTGCATCACGTCCAGGGCCTCAAAGAGCGGCCGGTCTGCAAACACCCATGTAGAAACCGCTACCCGCCAACTTTGTCCCACACGCCGTCCCCCCCTGGTACTGTGGATCTATCCAGCGCCATGCGTTCAAGCCCTCGTTCTCATCGCGGCGACCGGGGACTACGCGCGGCCCCGGACGAGGCGGGCCCGCCGCTCCTCCAGCGCCGCGACTGCATCAGCGGG
>NICF_comb_assmDRAFT_10002942_pt1 | contig 12549 bp, 15 predicted proteins | sample NewIslPassag4_SG_FD_11279 | JGI IMG/M metagenome (IMG submission 11279) | reverse complement strand
GCGCGACGGCACCTACCGGGACGTCGCGCACCCGCTGAACCGGGAAACGCGCGAGTGGATGGAGCAGATCATCCTGGCCGAGTACGACCGCGAGCTCAGGCAGCGCGGCGTGCCATCTCCGATGCCGAAGGCGGCCTCCGACGTGGAGTGATCGTCTGGGGGCGGCAAACCGAGGTTGCACGGTTCCCGATGCTCGCCTATAAGGCCCCGCACGCGACGCGACGTGCGCTCGCCTCTCTATTGCCATCGTTCGGCGCGGGCCGAAGCGGGAACTGCGATGAGCCGCGACTTCAAGGTTTTCTCCGGCAACTCCAACCCCAAGCTGGCACGTGATATCTGCGCCTATCTGGGGCGCCCTCTCTCCGCGGCGTCGGTCGATCGATTCTCGGACGGCGAGACGAGCGTCGAGATCGGTGAGAACGTCCGCGGGGTCGAGTGCTTCGTGGTCCAGTCCACGTGCACGCCGACCAACGATCACCTGATGGAGCTCTTGGTGATGATCGACGCGCTCAAGCGCGCCTCCGCCGCCTCCATCACCGCCGTCATCCCCTATTACGGCTATGCGCGGCAGGACCGGAAGGTGGCGCCCCGGACGCCGATCACCGCCAAGCTGGTGGCCGACCTGCTGACGGCCGCGGGAGCGAACCGCGTCGTTTCGATGGACATGCACGCCGGCCAGATCCAGGGATTTTTCAACATCCCCTTCGATCACCTCTACGCGGCGCCGGTCCTCGTCGAGTACATGAAGCAGACGGTCGAGGATCCCGAGCAGGTGGTGATCGTCTCGCCCGACGCCGGCGGCGTGGAGCGGGCCCGCGCCTACTCGAAGCGGCTGGGCGCCTCCCTGGCCATCGTCGACAAGCGGCGCGCCCGGGCCAACGTCGCGGAGGTGATGAACCTGATCGGCGACGTGGAGGGCAAGCACGCCATCCTCCTCGACGACATGATCGATACCGCCGGCACCCTGACCAACGCCGCCCGTGCGCTGATGGAGAAGGGGGCCGCCCGGGTCTCGGCCTACGCGGTCCACCCCGTGCTCTCGGGCCCGGCCATCGAGCGGCTGGAAGACTCCCCGATCGATCGGGTGGTCGTGACGGATACCATCCCGCTTCGGGAGGAGGCGAGGGCCTGCTCGAAGATCCAGGTCCTCTCCGTGGCGCACCTCTTCGGTGAGGCGATCCGCCGGATCCACTCCGCGGATTCGCTCTCGTCGCTGTTCATCTGAGGGCTTGCGGCTTGCGCGTCCTCGGGCCTGCGTGATAGATCGCGCGGCTCTTTCGGGGGCGCGCCCGCCCGAGAACTGGATCGAGGATTCGACATGGATCAGACCACCACCCTGACCGCCGAGGTGCGGGAAAAGACCGGAAAGGGCATCGCGCGCCGGCTCCGCGCGCAGAAGAAGATCCCGGCCGTGCTCTACGGGCCGCACATGGAGCAGCCGCTCAACATCGCCGTCGACCCGAAGGCGCTACGGCTGGCGGTCCAGGGCCCGCGCCGGCTCAACACGCTCATCACCCTGGACCTGGGCGAGGCCGGCAAGCACGTGGCCCTGCTGAAGGACTACCAGAAGCACCCGGTCACCGACGAGCTTCTGCACGCCGACTTCTACGAGGTCCGGCTCGACCGGCCCATCCGCGTCTCGGTCCCGGTGATCCTGCAGGGCCGGCCCGAGGGCGTCGTCCAGGGCGGCATCCTCTCGCAGACGCGCCGCACCATCACGGTGGAATGCCTGCCGGAGCACATCCCCGACCAGGTCGTGGTGGACGTCACCCACCTGAAGCTGGGCGAGGCGCTCCACATCGCGGACATCCAGCCGCCCGAGGGCGTGCGCATCCGCTACGTGAACAACTACACCGTCGCCGTGGTGACCGCGACCGAGGGCGCGGGCGCGGCGACCGCCTCCTGACGTTGAAGCTCCTCGTCGGACTGGGAAACCCGGGGCCCCGCTACGAGCAGACCCGGCACAACATCGGATTTCTGGTCGTCGACGAGGTCGCGCGGCAGCTCGGGGCCCGCTTCGATCGAGAGAAGTTCTCGGCGAAGCTCGGCGAGGCGGAGGTGGAGGGCGAGCGGGTTCTGTTGATGAAGCCGCTCACCTTCATGAACCTTTCCGGGGAAGCGGTGGGTCCGGCCTGCCGCTTCTATCGGATCGACCCCCCGGACGTGATCGTCGTCCACGACGATCTGGACCTGCCTTGCGGCCAGGTCCGGATCAAGGCGGGCGGCGGCCACGGGGGGCACAACGGTTTGAAGAGTCTTTTCGCCCACCTTCCCAGCCCGGAATTTCTCCGGGTGCGGGTGGGCATCGGCAGGCCCCAGGGTGGACGTGACGTCACGTCCTGGGTCCTGGGAGGGTTTGCCGAGGAAGAGCGCGCCGCGCTCCCCTCGGTGATCGAGCGCGCCGCCAGCGCGGCACGCTGTCTGTTGGTGGAGAAGGATCCGCGGATCTGCATGAACGAATTCAACCGCAGATCCGATGCATGAGGTTGCCTCGCTGCAAGCGCGTCTTGCGGCAAACCCAGGAGGTACCATGTCCGAGAACGTCGCGGCCGCCCGGCCGCAGAAGGTGGCTCCGACGAGCCAGACCCTGCGCGAGTACGAGACGATCTACCTGCTTCGCCAGGATCTGACGCCGGAGCAGGTCGACCGCATCAAGGAGCGCCTGCGCGGCATCATCGACCGCAACGGTGGCCGGGTGATCCGGTTCACCACGTGGGGCAAGAAGAAGACCGCCTTCCCCGTGGGGAACAAGGAGAATCGGGCCATCTACGTTCACGTGCTCTACCTCGGCAAGGGAGGTCTGGTCGCGGAGGTGGAGCGGAATCTCCGGAACTTCGAGGAGGTCCTGAAGTTCCAGACCCTCAAGGTTTCCGACGCGGTCCTTCCCGAGACCCGGCCCACCGAGGAGGATGTGGTGTTCGAGGGCGACCGCGAGGACGAGCGCCCCGCCCGCGACGCCCAGAGCGAGGGCGGCGAGGAGGCGGAGGCCTCCGGAGCCGAGGAGGAGGCGCAGGAAGAAGGGGATTCCGAGGACGCTTCCGAGGAATCCGGCGATTGACCTTCGGGCGTGGCAAAAGACCACGTCCTCCGACCACGTGTCGTGATCCGAGAAGGAGTTCGAGATGTCGACCAAGACGGGCGGTAGCACGCGAGCCCCAGTGCCGGCCGCTTTCGGACGGCGGGGCTTCGGCCGAAAGAAGGTGTGCCGCTTCTGCGCGGACAAGACCGCGGTGATCGATCACAAGGACCCGGCCACCCTGAAGCTGTTCATGACCGAGCGCGCGAAGATCATCCCGCGCCGGATCAGCGGCAACTGCGCGTATCACCAGCGCCAGGTGGCGAGAGCCATCAAGCGCGCGCGGCAGCTCGCCCTGCTCCCCTACACGGTGACCCACACCTGAGGAGGCGACGATGAAGGTGATTCTCCGCGAATCCGTCCCGAACCTGGGCGAGGCCGGCGACGTGGTCGAGGTGCGGCCGGGCTACGGCAGGAACTACCTCATCCCCCAGGGAAAGGCGGTCCTGGCCACCGAGGGGAACGTTCGCCGCATCGAGCACGAAAAGCGCGTCGCTCTGGCGCGGCAGGCCAAGATCAAGGCCGGTGCGCAGCAGCTCGCCGAGCGCCTGGCCGCCGTCGAGCTCACCATCGCCCGCCGCGTGGGCGAGCAGGACAAGCTCTACGGCTCGGTCACCTCGCTGGACATCGCCGAGGCGCTCTCGGCGCACAACCTCTCCATCGACCGCAAGCAGATCCTCCTCGAGGAGCCCATCCGCACCCTGGGAACCTTCGAGGTGCCGGTCAAGCTCCACGCCGAGGTCGTCCAGCCGGTCAAGGTGACCGTCGTCGCCGAGGGCTGAGCCCGGCTTTCCCGTAAGAGGCTCCTTTTGGCGTGATCGCGCCGGAAGGGGCCTCTTCGTGTTTTACTGGCCGAATCGGAGGTGGGCATGAGGCTCCGCAGCGACTGGGCGAGGGGGGAGGCGCCCCGGCGAACGACGACGCTGCACGACCTCGAGGCCGAACGCGCGCTCCTCGGTGGATTGCTCATCGATCCGCAGAAGCTGATGGACATCGAGGAGCGGCTCGCGCCGGAGGCCTTCTACGACCCGCTGCACCGCCGCATCTACGCGGCCATGCTCGCCATCGAAGACCGCTCCGCGATCGACCCCATTACCGTCAAGGGCAAGCTCTCCGAGGCGGGCGAGCTGGACGCGGCCACGTCCGAGCGACTGCGGGTGATCGAGGAAAGCGCGCTTTCCGCCGCCAACGTCGCCCACTACGCCGAGATCGTCCTCGACAAGGCGTTGCGCCGCCGGCTGGCCGAGGCCGCGGAGGAGATCGCCAACCTCGCCGTGGAAGCCGGCCAGGACGTGGCCACCCTCTCCGACGCCGCCGAGCGCCTGATCTTCTCCATCACCGACCAGAGCCGCCGGGGAGAGCCGCGCGAGCTCCAGGGCATCCTGCGGGAGACCATGGAGCTCATCCAGCGCATGCGTGAGCGCCACTCCGCGGTCACCGGCCTTTCCACCGGGCTCTACCTGCTCGACCAGCGCACCACGGGCCTTCACCCTGGCGAGCTCTTCATCCTCGCCGCCCGCCCCGGCGTGGGAAAGACCTCGCTGGCCATGAACATCGCCGTCCACGCCGCGCTGCGCGCCGATCCGCCGGTGTCGGTGGCGGTCTTCAGCCTGGAGATGCCCGCTACCCAGCTCGCGCTCCGCATGCTCTGTGCCGAGTCGCGCATCAGCCAGCGCAAGCTCAAGAGCGGGCGGCTATCGCAGCACGACATGGACCAGCTCGTCCGTCACGCCGCCTCGCTCTGGAACGCGCCCATCTACATCGACGACTCCTCCACCCTCACCATCACCGACCTGCGATCCAAGGCGCGGCGCCTCAAGCAGCAGCATGCCGACCTCGGCTTGATCGTCATCGACTATCTGCAGCTGATGAGCACGCGGGGCCGAGCCGAGAGCCGCCACCTGGAGATCGCCGAGATCTCCCGTGGCCTGAAAAGCCTCGCCAAGGAGCTCGACCTCCCCATCATCGCTCTCTCCCAGCTTTCCCGCGACGTGGAGAAGGGCAAGCGGAGACCGCAGCTTTCCGACCTGCGCGAGTCCGGCGCCATCGAGCAGGACGCCGACTGCGTCCTCTTCATCCACCGCGACGGCGACGCGGAGCCTCAGGGCCCCGGCGGCCCCATCCCGGTGGAACTCATCATCGCCAAGCAGCGCAACGGCGCCACCGGCAGCTTCGAGGCGGTCTTCATGTCCGAATACACCCGCTTCGAAAACGCCGCTCGCGAAGACGAGGTCCCGCCCCCGGAGACGTGACCGGCACTCCGCCGCCCACCCCGTCGTTTGCCGCTCATCGGTGATCACCTCGCGCCGTCGTCGCTCACGATCGGCCTTTCGTGAGTGACGATTTGCCCTGCATCCTTTCCTGGACGGCAACGGTAGGCTGGGACGGCTGCTGAGCCCGGATGCTCGGCGAGCCTTCTCGGGTTCGTGCGCTGCCCCAGACCGTGTACGATCGACCTTCCGGTGGGGGCGGCCGGATCGGCGCAGCCGTCGACGGGTCGCAGTGGCTCCCAGCGTGGGCATCGCGCCTTTCGAGTGGCAAAGTTCGGCGGCAGGGGCGCCGACGACGACGAGGAGGTGACGAAGTGAAGCTCGGACGAACGCTGGGAATCCTGGTGGCATCCGCGTTGGCGCTCGCCTGCGCCCCCAGGGCGGAGTCCTTCGACGGCGAAGGAAATGGAGGCAGTGGAGGCAACGGCCCGGAGCCAGGCTGCGCGGACCGCCCGCTGCCCGGTCCCATCGACCAGGGCCAGTGGTCGGAGCGCTTCACCGTGCCGGGGCTGAGCGGCCGGGACGGCTACGGCCCCCGCGTCCACGACCTCACCGTCGATCCCGAAGGGCAGCTGGTGGCGGTGGGCTATTTCTCGTTTGCCGGAAGCGAGCGCGTACCGCCCGCGGTGCGCTGAACCGGCTCCGACTGGGCACCGCTCCTGCCGGGCTGGGACGAGATTCCCCCGGTGCTGGCTGCGGTCGCCATCCGCCCCGACGGCGCCGTCGCGCTGGCGACCTTCGACCAGCTCGCCTACGTCGGAGAGCTCATCGTGGTGCGGGAAGGCGAGCCGGAGGCGATCGGCAGCTACCAGGGCGTGGTTCGCAAGCTGCACTGGCAAGGCGATCGGCTCTGGGTTGCCGGTGACTTCCTCATGGGCGAGTACGGACCGCAACACCTCGCCTTCTGGGAAGAAGGCGAGTGGAACGAGGCGCCGGGCGGAGCTCCCGACGCGGCGGTCCTCGAACTCGTCGAGGAGGAAGACGGCTCCCTCGTGGTGGCCGGAGCCTTCTCGGCCATCGGCGGCATCGCGGCCCACAAGCTGGCGGTCTGGGATGGCGAGGACTGGACCGCGCACGACGTCCCCTTCCTCGGCTGGGTCTACGCAGTGGCGCGCGACGCCGACGGCAACTGGGTCGTCGGCGGAAGCCTGGTCGAAGACGTGGAGCAGCCCACGCACGGCGGCGTCGTGCGCCAGGTCGAGGCGGGGCGCTGGGAGCTGATGGGCGGCGGCTTCAACAACGGCTGGTACCCCGGGGTCGTCACGACCATGGCCATGCACGACGGGACCCTCTACGCCGCGGGCTGCTTGCGTCGCGACGCCGCGGGGGAGGAGATCCCCTCCATCGTGCGCTGGGATGGCGAGCGCTGGGTCGCCGCCGCGGACCTCCGCCAGCCCATCCGCCCCTGGTACGACTCTTTCCTCTGCGGAGACGAGGTGCCCTGGACCATCGTCGAAACGGTGAACCAGCGTCTGCTCTCTTTGGACGGCCGGCTCTACCTCGCGGGCGCGTTCGGAGGCGTGGACGACCTGCCGACGGTCGGCATCGCCGTGCTCGAGGAGGGCGAGTGGAAGGCCTTGGGACCGGGCGCGCGGGGGAGGCGGTGATGGGCTGGTTCACCCAGATGGAAGCCGGCGGTCCCGATTGCACCCTCTACGTCATGGGGACCGTCACCCACCTCGGTGCGCAGCCCTTCGAGGCGGCGATGGCCCGCTGGAAGGACGGCTGGGAGCCTTTCGGCCCTCCGGTGCCGGAAGGCGTCGACTGCACGGCCTTCGCCGTCTCGAGGGAGGAAGGGGTCCTGGTGGGTTGCAACGCCCTTCCCGAGGACGACTTCGGTGAGCCGGGCACCGCTCGAATTTACGTGCTGACCGCGGATCGGTGGACGCTCGTCGGAGAGCTGGTCCCGGGCGTCGTGTACGACATGGAGTTCGACGCGGCCGGCACGCTCTGGGTCGCCGGCGGCTTCTTCGGAAAGGGATTCCTCGCTCGGTGGGACGGCCGTCGGCTCGAAATGGTCGAATCGGGCTTCGACGGCCCGCCCACGCACCTGGCGGTCGAGCCGGGCGCCCTCGAACCCGACGTGGTCGTGGCGGGCTTCTTCACCGCCATCGGCGACCAGGCGGTGGAGCGGATCGCCCGCTTCGACGGCACGCGCTGGCATGCGCTGGGCGAAAACGTGGACATGGCGACCGCGCTCGCGTGGGGCCGAGCCGGCCTCTTCCTGGCCACGGCGAGCGGAGGGGTCGGTCCCCTGGCGAAGGATGGGGACGACCTTTTCCCGCTGGCCGACGCGCTGCCCCGGACGTTCGTCCTCGCCCGCTGGACGGGCGAGGACTGGGAGGAGCTCGCCACCCCGGAAAACGGCTTCCCGGTACCTGAGGAGATGGCGCCGCCGGGCATCCTGAAGCTGGTCCCCACCCGCGACGGGCTCGTCGCCGTCGGAGACGTGCGGTCCGAAGGGCGGTCGGTCAACGCCGTCTACTGGGATGGCCTGCGCTTCACGCCCATCGGCGGCGGCGTGGGGGCGCTCAGCGTGGATACCGCGGCCGTGACGGGTGCCGGAATCTTCTTCGGCGGCCTGATCGCCACCGTCGACGTCGCGGGAGAGGTGCGGCCCAGCGTGGGCGTCGCCCTCTTCGAGTGGCGATAGAAGCGCCCGGCCGGTTTGCCGGCGCGCCGGTTCGGAGGCCACGCCCGATCGTGGCCTCCGCCGCCGCGGCACCCGACGGATCTACCTACCTGGCGATGGCGGCGTCCGCGGGTCGCGCACGCGCGGAGCCGCCATCCACCCCGGCCATCACAGCCCTGCCGAGGAAGGCAGGCGCCGCGCCGCCTCCCCTCACTCGTCGGCGAGGGAGCAGGCGGGCTCCACGGTCTCGTCGGGGCAGGCGTTCTCCACGCCGCGGATGGAGATCGAGACGGTTCCGGCGTCGGCGAGACGCTGGCAGAGCGGCGGCGAGAAGGTGATGATGCGAGCGTCACGGCGGCCGTCACGCTCGACGAAGAACCAGTCGGCTTCTCCGTCGAGGGCCGGGTTGCAGGTGGTCTCGACGCGCTCGCCGTCGATGCGCAGGGCGATCTTCACCAGGCGACCGTCGCAGACGGGGCCGTCGAGCTCGTAGACGCAGGGCGCGGCGATCTGCTCGATGATGGCGGAAAGCGCCGCCTCCAGCTCCGCCTCGTCGGCGGCGGAGTAGAACTTCTGGTGGTGACCCTCACGGGGGACACCGCCCGCCTCGGCCAGCCGATCGAGGGTGCGGGTGGCGAGGGTATCGGTGCCGGCGAAGTCCTCGCCCAGGCCGATGACGAAGGTCCGAACCCCCGCCTCCCGCAGCCGCTCCACCTCGGCGATGGCGGCGGCGTCGTCCAGGCACTGCCGCGAGTCGAGCACCTCCCCCGTCTCGCCGTAGGGGATCAGGCCGCTGCCGTCGGCGGCCGCGCAGCCCGCCTCGCTCGGACAGACGCAGGTGGTCTCGTGGTCCGCGTTGCAGTTCATCAGGCCGTCGGTGACGAGGACCACGTAGTTCTCGCGGTCGTCGTAGCGCAGCTTCCCCTCCTCGTCGACCAGCCGCGCATAGGCCTCCCGCAGGGCCGCAGCGGTAGGCGTACCGCCCTCCGGCTCCTCGATCAGCGGTCCGTGATAGGCGGCGACCACGTCGGGCGCGGAATCGGCTGCCGGGTCGACGAGTGCCTCGGGCACGCCGCAGACCCCACCCACGCCGTAGACGATCAGCCCGAACCACACCTCCTCGGCGTGCTCGGTGACCGTCTTCTCGATCACGTCCCGCGCCACCACCATGCGCGAGCGTCGGTCCTCCACCTCCCCGCCGGTCGGAAGCTGGCAGCGATGGCCCGAGCCCGGCGTCGGATTCGACGCGAAGCAGTACCGCATCGAGGCGGAGCGGTCCTGGATGATGAGGAGCGTGGGAGGCTGCCCACGCACGTAGGTCCCCTCGGTCTCCACCGCCACGATGGTCTGCGGATCGACCTCCTCCATGTTGTAAGCCTGGCACGCGGCCACGCCGGCGGAAACGAGGAGGAAGCCCAGAGCCAACAACGTCCGAACGCGCATGGAACCACCAGAATTTGGATCTCGGGGGCCGATCCTACGACGCGGCCGGCTCGGCAGGCAATTTCCCGTGCGCGAGGTAGTGGCGCACCAGCCCCCGAGCCCGGTCCAGGGCCTCCGGCAGACCCAGTCCTCGTGCCAGCCCCGCCGCCAGGGCGGAGGCCAGCCGACATCCCGTACCTCGCCGGCCGGGAAGCCGGTCGCCCTCGAAGCGAACCACCCCCTCCGTCCGGCAGAGCAGATCCACTGCCGCCCCGGCGAGGTGGCCACCCGTCACCACCACGGCCCCCGCCCCCGCGGCGAGGAGCTCGGTGCCGCACGCGCGCATCCCTTCCTCCTCCTCCGGCAGGGGCAGGCCGGCGAGGGCAGCGGCCTCGGCGAGGTTGGGGGTGAGCACGGCGTTGGGGCGAAAAAGGCGTCGGTACTCCGCTGCATCGCCGTCGAAGAGCGGCGGCCCGGCCGAGGCCCGCAGCACCGGGTCCACCACCCACGGCACCTGGGAAAAAGGAGGCTCGCGCAGCAACCGGGCGAGCATCCGGGCGTTCTCCACCGATCCCAGCATGCCCAGCTTCACCGCGTCGATGCCCTCCTCTTCCGCGAGGAAGCGGATCTGGCGCTCGAGGACCTCGGCGGGGATGGGAAAATGGCCGTGAACCGTCCGCGAGGTCTGCAGCGTGGTGGAGGCCGCGCAGAGGAGGGGCCGCGCTCCGGCCGCGCGCACCGCCTCGGCGTCCGCGAAGAGCCCCGCCAGCCCCGCCGGGTCGAGGCCCGCGACGACCAGCACTTTCGGCGCCCTCACGGCGCCTCCCGTACGCGCGCCGCGGCGCGGACCAGCGCCTCGTAGACCCCGAGGTTCCAGGGCTCCGAGGCGAGGAGTCGCTCCGGATGCCACTGCACGCCCAGGACGAAGCCGTCCTCGCCCTCGATCGCCTCGACCACGCCGTCGGGCGCCCGGGCGGAGACCCGCAGGCCCCGCCCCAGCCCCGCCACCGCCTGGTGGTGGGTGCTGTTGACCCGCGCCTCGCCAGTCCGGCTCGCCACGCGCGCGAGAAGGCTACCCTCCTCGATCCGGATCGGGTGGGAGGGCTCGTCCTTGGGATTCTTCTGCTCGTGCGGCAGGGCGCCGGGGATCTCGGTGGGGATGTCCTGCACCAGGGTGCCGCCCAGCACCACGTTCAAGAGCTGCATTCCCCCGCAGACCCCCAGGACGGGAAGCCGCCGCGAAAGCGCGCCTTCGAGAAGCTCCCACTCGAAGCGGGTCCGCTCCTCCTTGAGCGGGCCGCACGCAGGCGCGCGCTCGGCGCCGTAGGCGTCCGGGGGGATGTCGAAAGCCCCGCCGGTGATCACCACACCACCGGCGAGATCGAGGAGCTCCGGGATCGGCGCGCCGTAGGGGGCGACCAGGGGAAGGCCGCCCGCGGCGACGACGGCCTCCACGTACGCGCGGTCGATCTGCAACGTCCGCCCCTCGCAATCGGGCGAAAGGAGGATGGCGGGACGGCTCACGCGCTCTCCCTCCGCCGGGCACGCCCGGCCGCGAAAGCCGCGACCAGCTCGCGGGCGCGCGCCTCGACATCGGGCGCGCGCAGCGCCGCCGACCCGACCGCCGCCGCGTGGGCACCGGCCGCCGCCACGTCGGCGATGTTTTCGAGACCGATGCCGGCGATGGCCACCACCGGGATCGGAGAGGCGGCGGCCACCTCCGCCAGCACCTGCAGGCCCCGGGGCTCGACACCGACGACCTTGGTGGTGGTGGGGAAGATCGGCCCGAGACCCACGTAGTCGGCGCCTGCCCCCGCCGCGGCGAGCGCGCCCGGGAGGTCGCGTACCGTAGCCCCGACGATCAGGCGGTCGCCGACCAGGCGTCGGACCTCCGCCACCGGCAGGTCCTCGTCGCCGACGTGAACGCCGTCCGCGCCCCCCAGGAGAGCGATATCCGGCCGGTCGTTCACCACGAGCCGAGTGCCGGTGCCCACGAGCGCCTCCCGGGCGGCGCGGGTGGCCTGCAGCAGCTCGCGGGAGCTCGCCTCCTTCCAGCGGATCTGCACCACGCTCGCCCCTCCGCGCGCCAACGCCCGGCAGATCTCGGGAACGCTCAGGTCCCCTCGGATGCTCGGGTCGGCCAGTCCGTAGAGCCCCTCGATGCGCATGGTCGGCACACTACCTTCTCTGCAGGGATCGGGCCAGCCACGTGTTGACACACCCCCTGGCCTGCCTTATCAGAACCGGCCAGAGGTCACGCCATGGCCAAGATCGACCTTGCAAACCTCGATCGGCGCCTTGCCGAGCGCATGATCCGCAACGGGCAGCTCAGCCAGAAGGAGTGGAACGACTTCCTCGCCACCCTTCCCGACGTCTCCGACCAGGCGGAGACGTTCGCCGTCGAACTGGAGACCGGCATCCTGGAGAAGCGCGAGGATGGAGAATAACGGGGACAGGCCCTTCAAGGTCGAGGACCGGCGCCGCTTCACCGCCTCCGGCGAGCCGCGCGAACCGGAAGGCGCGGTTCCTCCCGGTGCCGCCGCCGCGGCCGAAGACGCCCTTCGCGACGGCCCCGCAACGCCCGGCACCGAGGAGCAGCGCCCCACCCGTCCCCAGAAGATCGACTTTCTCACCTTCGTCTTCTCCCTCGGCTCCTCCGCGCTGGTACATCTCGGCGACGCCCCGAATCCGGAGACGGGGAAGCTCGAGAAAAACCTCGTCCTGGCGCGAGAGACGATCGACGTCCTCTCGATGCTGCAGGAGAAGACGAAGGGGAACCTGACCCCCGAGGAAGAACGCTTCCTCGGCTCCCTCCTCTACGACCTTCGCCTCCGCTACGTCGAGGCGGTTCGTGGCTGAGTCCCTCGGGACGATGGAGCCCGCGCTCGACGGCGGCGATCGCCGGACCGGCGGTCGTCGCCACGACGAGGAGCGAGCACGCCGGCCCGGACCGCGCCTTTCGGATCCCGGAAAGAGCCTGGTCGTCGCGACGAGGCCCCGGATGCAGGGTGCGAGGAGGGAGCATGCCCGTAGGCATGTGACCGACGAGCAACGCAGCAGACGGGCCCCGCAGCAGGCCAGGCGACGGGAGGGATCCTGCGGCGCGCTCCCCACCCCGCGTCCGTCGCCGCAGTAGGTTGGCTCCTAGG
>NICF_comb_assmDRAFT_10002939_pt1 | contig 12556 bp, 9 predicted proteins | sample NewIslPassag4_SG_FD_11279 | JGI IMG/M metagenome (IMG submission 11279) | reverse complement strand
AACCCCGGCGCTCTGCAGCAGCCGGCGGGCCGCGAGGTACCCGTCGAGCGGGTGCGGCCACCGGCGCGTCCCGGGGTGGGGGAGCTCCCTGCCGGGGAGCTCGGCGAGCCGCCGGGCCGCGGCGAGCCCGGCCGCGGCCGACTCGATGGTGTGGTACGTGGGCACCCCGAGCCGGCGGAGCAGGGCGACGGTCTCCGAGGCCCGGCTCATGCTGTGCAGCACCACCGGCTTGCCGTGCCGTTTCGCCGCGGTGGCGATGCGCCGGGCCACGTCCAGCTCACGGCCGGCGATCGACGGGGTGTGCTCGCCGTAGCTGCCGAAGTAACCGGTGAGCGTGACCGCGTCCGTGCCCGGGTCGGCGAGCAGGGTCTCCACCACCGTGGCGTAGGCGGTCATGTCCTGCTCCCCGCCACCGGCCAGGTCGACCGGGTTGCCCAGCCCGGCGTCCGGCGGGAGCACCGCCGCGAGCTTCTCCCGCACGGCCTCGGGCAGCGGCTCCACCCGCAGGCCGTGCGCGGCCATGACGTCGGCCGCCACCGCGCCCTGGCCGCCGCTGTCGCCGACCACGGCGACCCGCCCGCCGCGGGGGAGCGGGGCGCCGAGCAGCGCCTGCGCGACCGCCACGAGCCGCGCTGGGGTGTCCACCCGGATCGCCCCGGCGGCCCGGCAGGCGGCGTCCACCACGTCGAGCGCCGAGGTCATCGCGCCGGTGTGCGAGCGCGCGGCGGCGCGGCTCGCCTCGCTCGCGCCCACGGTGAGCACGATGGTGTGCTTGCCCGCGTCCCGGAGCCGGCGCAGCGTCCGGATCATGCGGCGGCCGTCGATGAAGCTCTCGACGTACAGCGCCACGACGCGGGTCTGCTCGTGCTCGGCGAGGTCGGCGAGCGCCTCCTCGGCGGTGACGTCGACCTGGTTGCCCACGGAGACGAACCGGGAGACCCCGAGCCCGCTCTCGGCGGCGAGGTTGGCCAGCTCGGAGCCGAGCTGCCCGCTCTGGGAGACGATGCCGAGCGGGCCGGGGGTGAACTCGCCCCAGGCGAGCTGGAGGTCGGTCGCGGCGTCGTAGATGCCCAGGCAGTTGGGGCCGACGATGCGGGCGCCGCGCCGGCGGATCTCCCGGGCCAGCTCCCGCTCGGCGCCGGGGTGGAGCGCCCGGTCGAGCCCGGCCGTGATGCCGAGGAACCCGCGGGCGCCCTTGTCGAGGGCCTCCCGTACCACCTGGGGGACGCCGGCGGCGGGGACGCAGAGCACGACGAGGTCGAGCTCGCCGGGCACGTCCCGCACGGAGGGCACGCTCTGCCGTCCCTCGATCACGGCGCCCCGGGCGTTGACGAAGTGCACCGCCCGGCGGTGCGCGCCCTTCAGCGCGCCCCTGGCGAGCCAGTGGCCCCACTTGGCGGGGTCCGCCGAGGCGCCGACCACGGTGACCGACGCGGGGTCGCGGAACACGGTGAGCGCGTCCCCGCGCTGCTCGTCGCGCGGCTCGGTCATGACGCAGCGGCGAGCCGGCGGGAGATGATCAGCCGCTGGATGTCGGAGGTGCCCTCCTCGATCTCCTCGAGCTTGGCGTCGCGCATCCACCGCTCGAGGGGGAACTCGCGGGAGTACCCCCACCCGCCGTGGGTCTGCAGCGCGGCGGCCGTCACCCAGGAGGCGTTCTCCGAGGCGACCAGCTTCGCCATGGAGGCCTCCTCGGTCACGCTCAGCCCCTGGTCGTAGAGGCGGGCGGCGCGCACGGTGAGCAGGTGCGCGGTGTCGACCTTCGCCGCCATGTCGGCGAGGCGGAAGGCGACCGCCTGGTGGTTGATGATCGCGGTGCCGAACTGCCGCCGCTCCTTGGCGTACTGCAGCGCGGCGTCCAGGGCGGCGCGGGCCAGGCCGGTGGCCGAGGCGCCGATGAGGATGCGGGAGGCGTCGAAGGTCCGCATGAGGCCGTAGAAGCCCTGCCCCTCGTCGCCGAGCCGGTTCTCCACGGGCACCCGCACGTCGTCGAGGAAGACCTCGGCGTTGACGATGCCGCGCTGGCCCATCTTCCGCATCGGCTTGCCGACGCTCAGCCCGGGCGTGTTCCGCGGCACCACGAAGGCGGTCACGCCCTTCGACCGCAGGGACGGGTCGATGGTGGCGAAGATGATGAAGTACTCCGCGTACGGCGCGTTGGAGATCCAGGTCTTCTGCCCGTTGAGCACGTAGTGGTCCCCCTGCCGCACCGCGCGGGTCTGCAGGGCGGCCGCGTCGGAGCCGACGCCCGGCTCGGTGACGGCGAGCGCGGTGATCGGCGGGCGCTCGGTGCAGAGCATGCCGAGCCACTTGCGCTTCTGCTCCTCGGTGCCGAGCGCCTCGATCGGGCCGGCGAAGAACCCGTTCGAGGTGAGGAAGTTGCCGATCGAGATGTCGCCGTAGCAGAGCTCCTCCTGCACGAGGACCTGGGTGAGGAGGTCCGTCACGCCGCCCCCGCCGTACTCCTCGGGGAGCATGAAGTGGGTCAGGCCGATCTTGGCCGCCGACTCCCAAAGGTCGAGCGGTGACTCGACGTCGGCCTCGTCGACCTCGGCGGCGCGCGGCCGGATCTCCCGCTCGGCGAAGTCGCGGGCGAGCCGGATCAGCTCCTGCTGCTCCTCGGTCAGGTCTAGCGCGTCCCGTATCGCGCGGGGCATGACTCTCCTCGCTGACGTGTTCGTTCGTGATCAGGGATGAAAAGGCACAAGAAGGCATGAGAGGCCGGGCCGGCCAGGGGGATCGGCCGGGGTCAGCCGACCGGCTGCGGGTCGGGCGCGGCCGCCGCCGCGGAGCCGTTGCGGAGGACGAGGGCGTCCTCCGGGCGCCAGCAGGCGATGACCGAGGTGCCCGGGGGCACGTGGCCGTGCGGGTCGTCGCTGCGGAGCCGGGCGATCACCCGGCGGCCGTCGGCGAGCCCGACCTCCACGCGCCGCTCGCCGCCGAGGTAGATCAGCTCGCGCACCACGCCGCTGAGCGCGTTGTGGCCCGGCGGCACCTCGTCCGGCGGCAGGAGGATCCGCACCTTCTCCGGGCGGAGCACGATCGCCGCGGGCCCGTCGGCGGGTGAGCCCGCCACCTTGAGCCCCGCCCCGGAGGCGCCGTCGGTGAAGACGCCGCCGCGCACGGTGCCGCGGAAGATGTTCGACTCGCCGAGGAACTCGGCGGCGTACAGCTCGGCCGGCCGTTCGTAGAGCTCGTCGGGGGTGCCGACCTGGACGATCCGCCCGTCGCGCAGCAGCGCGATCCGGTCGGACATGGCCAGCGCCTCCTGCTGGTCGTGGGTGACGAACACGAAGGTGATCCCCAGCTCGCGGTGCAGCCGCTTGATCTCGATCTGGAGCTGCTCCCGGAGGCGCTTGTCGAGCGCGGCGAGCGGCTCGTCCATGAGGAGCACCTGCGGGTGGAACACGATCGCCCGGGCGAACGCGACCCGCTGCTGCTGCCCGCCGGAGAGCTGCGCGGGCATCCGTGACCCCAGGTGGCCGAGCTCGACGATGTCCAGCGCCTCCCGCACCCGCTTGACCAGCTCGTCCTTGGGCACCCGCCGGCGGCGCAGCGGGAAGGCCACGTTCTCGAAGACGGTCATGTGCGGGAAGAGGGCGTACTGCTGGAACACCATGCCGAGCCCGCGCTTGTGCGGCGGCACCCGGGTGAGGTCCCGGCCGCCGACCTCCACCGTCCCGGAGTCGGCCTTGGTGAAGCCGGCGATGATGTTCAGCAGTGTTGACTTGCCCGAGCCGCTGGCACCGAGCAACGTCATGAACTCGCCCGCCTCGATGTGCAGGGTCACGTCGTCGAGCGCGCGCAGGCCGCCGTACTTCTTGGTCACCCGGTTCAGGCGCACCGAGGCGCCGGTCGACGGCGGTGTCGGACTGGTCATCGTCGCTCCAGGGATGAGACGGCAGGGGAGGCGGCGGCCCGGGCGAGCCGGCGGTTGCGGAGGAACCGGCCGGCCGCGCCGGCCGCGAAGAACGAGATCGTGAGGGTGAGCAGCATCGCCGAGACCGCCGCCACGGTCGGGTCGATCCGCACCCGGACCCCGGACCACATGCGCACCGGCAGGGTGGTGATGTCGGGGCCGGAGAGGAAGATGCTCACCACGACCTCGTCCCAGCTGGTGATGAAGGAGAACAGCGCGCCGGCCGCCACGCTCGGGGCGATGATCGGCAGCGTCACCCGCAGGAAGGCCACCACCGGGCTCGCCCCGAGGCTCATCGCCGCCTGCTCCAGCCGGTGGTCGAACGACGCGAGCGCCGCGGTCACGTTCACCACCACGTACGGCACGGCGAGCGCGGTGTGCACGAGCACGAAGCCGACCGTGGTCTCGGTGACGCCCACCTCCAGCGCGACCGCGTACGCGGCGAGGCCGACGATGACGTAGGGCACGATGAGCGGGGCGATCACCAGGCCGGAGATCACCGGCTTGAGCGGCAGCCGCCCGCGGACCAGCCCCAGCGCGGCCGTGGTGCCGAGCACGACCGAGAGCACCGTGACCAGGCAGGCCACCCGGAGGCTGGCGGCGGCGCTGGCGAGCCAGTCGGGGTCCTGGAAGAAGTTCTCGAACCAGCGCAGCGACCACCCCTTCGGCGGGAAGGTCAGGTACGGGCTGTCGGAGAACGACATCAGCGCCACGACGAGCACCGGCAGCACGAGCACCAGGCCGGTGAACACGGCGAGCGCGATCAGCGCGGCGCGGGTGAGCAGACGGGTGATCATGGCTTGCTCCCCAGCCACCGTCGGAGGTCGATGAACCGGCCGGCGATCGCGAGCAGCAGCAGCGTGGCGCCGAGGAGCACGGCCGCGAGCGCCGCGGCGAAGCCCCAGTTGAGCACGCTGCTCACCTGCTGCACGATCAGCTCGCCGAGCATGGTGCTCGTCGGCCCGCCGAGCAGGGCGGGGGTGATGTAGAAGCCGAGCGCCTGGATGAAGACGAGCAGTGAGCCGGCGAGCACGCCGGGGGCCGACAGCGGGAAGAAGATCCGCCAGAAGGCGAAGGAGGGCCGGGCCCCGAGCACCTCGGCGGCGCGCAGCAGGCGGCGGTCGATGCCCTGCATGGTCGCGTACAGCGGCAGCACCATGAACGGCAGCAGCACCTGGACCATGCCGATCAGCACGCCGGTGAGGTTCCGCATGAGCGGGAGGGGCTCGCTGATCAGCCCGATGGCCCGCAGCGTCTCATTGACCACGCCCGTGTCCCGCAGCAGCAGCACGAGCGCGAACGAGCGCACCAGCAGGCTGGTCCAGAACGGCAGGAGCACGACCACGAGCAGGACGTTCCGCCAGAACCGCGGCGCCAGCGTCATCAGGTACGCGTACGGGTACCCGATGAGCAGGGTGATCACCGTGGCGGCGATGGCCGTGACGAAGGTGTTGACCAGGACCCGGGTGTAGACCGGGCTGTCCAGGATCGCCTGGAAGTTGCCGAGGCCCGGCTCGGGGTCGGTGACGCTCCGGACCAGGATGACCGCGAGGGGCAGGATGAAGACGACCAGGAGGTAGCCCACCAGGGGGAGGGCGAGCAGGCCCCAGCCGTCGGCCAGCCGGAGCCTCCGGGTGGCCCGCGGTTCCGCCCCCGCGCGGCCGCCGGTCTGGGTGGCGGCCGGCGGGGCGTCGGTGGTCTTCATCAGGAGGCGAGCCATTCGTTGAACCGCTTGGTGACCTCGTCGTAGTGCTCGGCCCAGTAGCCGTAGTCGATGACGATGGCCCGCTTGGCCGCGTTCTCCGGCGAGGTCGGCAGCTCGGGCAGGATCTGGGGGTCGACGAGCTCCAGCGCCTTGTCGTTGATCGGCGCGTAGGCGCTCGCCTCGGTGTCGGCCGCCTGGCCTTCGAGGTCGTTCACGAAGTGGGCCATCCACTGCTGGGCGAGGTCGGCGTTGGGGTAGCCCTTGGGGATGGCCACGGTGTCGTACGAGAGGAAGTGCTGGTTCCACTCGTTGGCGACCGGCTGGCCGTCCCGGGCGGCCTGGTAGATCCGGCCGTTCCACGCCTGGACCAGCGGCGCCTCACCGCTCGCCACGAGCTGCACCTGCTGGTCACCGGTGTCGTAGAAGACCAGGTGCTCCTTGATGCTGTCGAGCTTCTTGAAGGCCCGGTCGATGTCGAGGGGGTAGAGCTTGTCGGGCGGGACGCCGTCGGCGAGCAGGGCGGCCTCGAAGATGCCGCCGGTCACGTACTTCCAGAAGCCCCGCTTGCCGGGGTACTTCTTCACGTCGAAGAACTCCGCCCAGGTCTTCGGGTGGCCGTTGGGGAAGGCCTTCGTGTTGTAGGCGATCGTGAAGGCGTACTTGAGGTTGGGGATCGCGCACTCGGAGACGAGCTTCGGATCGATGGGCGAGGTGTCCACGATCGAGGTGTCGACTTCTCGAGCAGGCCTTCCTTGCACGCGGTCACCGCGAAGTTCGGCTCGACCTCGACGATGCCCCAGGTGACCTTGCCGGCCTCGACCTGGGCCCTGCAGCTTGGCGTAGTCGGTCGGCTGGTCCTGGCGGATCTCGACGTTGTTCTTCTCCGCCCACGGCTTGATGTAGGAGTTGACGTGCGCCTCCTGCGCACTGCCGCCCCACATCGTGACGGTGAGGGTCCGCTTGCCGTCGCCGGTCGCTGATCCGCCACCGCCGCACGCGGCCACCGCGGCCAGACCCAGCGCGGCGGCGACCGCCAGTGCCTTGCGCTCGACGCCCATGGTCACCTCGACATTTGACTGATCCGTCAGTTATTAACCGCTAATGATGAGAATTGGGTCACACCTTGTCAATGGTTCGGCGCGCCCGATATCGCGGGCGGATCTCGCGCGGCCGGAAGGCCCGCGGGACCGGGCGGCAGGGCGTCCGGTACGGCGCGGCCGTCACCGGGGGAGGGGGACCGCTCCGGAGACGGGCGCGTGCCCGGTCCGGTGGCGATCGCGCAGGTCGATCGAGGTGCGTCCGGGTGGCGCGGGGGTCCCGGCCTGCCGCGGCGGTCGCCCGGGACCGGGGTGGAGCGCGGGTACGGCGGGCCGGTCAGGGCGCCGGCCGGGCGGGGCGGGACGTCACGCGGCGGTGACGAGATCGTGATCGAACGGTGATCGCGAACCGGTGCCGGGGCCGGGCGTGCGGCCGGGAGGGCCACGGTTCCCGGCTGAGCTCCCGGCGTCGTGGCACGGCCTCGGCGGCCGGTCGGCCGGCCCCGGGCGAGCGCGGTCACCGTGTCGATGGGCCTTCCATTGGTCACCGCGTCCCGTGAGCCGGCGGAGAAGGCCCGGGGCGAACGCCTGTGGTCCGGTCGTGTTGCAGGTCAGGGGAGGGGACCCCGGGCGCGAACGCCTGCAGGGTGTTCACCGCGCGCGGCAGGTCATCGGCGGGGAAGCGAGGGCGAACGCCCGCGGCGGACGCCTCGCCCGAGGCGGCCCGCTCACCAGCGGACCGGGGGTCAGGCCTGGCGCGCGGCGAACGCCGGGCCGGTGGGATCGGCGCTCTCCGGCCCCGGCTGCTGGATGAACTCGTCGATGAAGTGGTGGCAGATGCGGCGCATGCGATCGGCGTTCATGGCCCGGGAGCCGAGGATCACCTGGATCGACAGGCCGTCGATGAGGCCGATCAGGAGGTTCGCGAGCACGACCGCGTCACCGCCGCGCACCACACCCCGGGCTTGGCCGTCCCGGATGATGCCGGCGACGACGGCGCGCCACTCGCCGTAGACGCTCTCGTTGAGCTCCTGCAGGTCGGGCTCGTGGATCGCCTCGTTCCAGAGCGCGGCCCACACCCGCCAGGCCTGCACGGTCACCGGATCGATGGGCAGGTAGGAGTCGACGAACGCCCGCAGCTTGACCAGGGGGTCGTCGTCGCTCTCGAGGATGGGACGGCGGCGCTCCAGGGAGCTGCGGAAGTTGAACTCGAACGCGGCGTGCAGCAGGTCGCGCTTGGTCGGAAAGTAGTAGTGGACGGTGCCCGTCGCGGTGCCGATCCGGGCGGCCACATCGGAGACGCGCAGGGAGCGGAAGCCCTGCTCTGCGATCACCTCGCACGTGGCCGAGAGGATCTGCCGGCGCCGCTGCGCCTCAGCGCTCGGTCGTGCCATTCCCACCCCCTCGGTGATCCGGACCAGGGGCAGCTTAACTGATTCATCAGTCAGGTCGAAAACCTCCGCTGAAGGCGGGGGAGGGGGACTGGCTCGTCATGGTGGGTGTCCGCCCGGCCCGCGGCGGCGTGTCCATGGGCGCGTACCCCGTGGCCGCCCGGACATGGCGGCCCGGCACCGGGCGCTCGCTCCGCGGTGGGCCGCCAGGCGCTCGCACCGTGGTGGGGCGCCGGAGCTCGCCGCGGTGGTCCGCCGGCCGGGGTCCGGCGCCCCCGTGCGACGCCACCGCACTCTCGCCGCCCTCGTCGACGGCCTCCACCGATCTCGGCATCCCCTCGTGCCGGGCGGCCCGGCGGATCGCGCCCGATCAGACGGTTGACCAAAACATACTTTTCCTACATATTGAATGGGTAATTCGATGAGGGGAGGAACGGTGACCGACTCCACCGGCACTCCGCGTCCCGCCCGCCCGCCCGGCACCGCCGGCGGCGGGCCGTACGGTCCCGGGCAGCGGCCCGCGGGACGGCCATCCTCCGAACCACCCCACCAGCGGCCGGCGCAGCGCCGGCGCGCCGTACCCGCCGCGACGCGCCGGACGGACCGCAGGGGCGGGGCCGGCGCGGCGGGGGAGCGGCCGCGCAAGCAGGTGCACCTGGCCGCGCACTTCCCCGGCGTGAACAACACGACGGTCTGGTCCGACCCCCGGGCGGGCAGCCAGATCGACTTCTCCTCCTTCGTCCACCTGGCCCGCACCGCGGAGCGCGGCAAGTTCGACTTCTTCTTCCTCGCGGAAGGGCTGCGCCTCCGCGAGCACAAGGGCCGCATCTACGACCTGGACGTGGTCGGCCGCCCCGAGTCGCTCACCGTGCTCGCCGCGCTCGCCGCGGTCACGGAGCGGATCGGGCTCGCCGCCACGGTCAACACCACCTTCAACGAGCCGTACGAGCTCGCCCGGCGGCTGGCCACGCTCGATCACCTCAGCGGCGGCCGGGCGGCGTGGAACGTGGTGACGAGCTTCGACGCCTTCACCGGGGCGAACTTCCGGCGCGGCGGCTACCTCGACGCGAAGGACCGCTACACCCGCGCCGCCGAGTTCCTGCGGCTCTCCCGCACGCTGTGGGACTCCTGGCAGCCCGACGCGATACTCGCCGACCAGGGGACGGGGCGGTTCCTCCGGCCCGGCGGCATCGCCGAGGTGCGGCACGCGGGCCGGCACTTCACCATCGAGGGCCACTTCACCACCCCGCGCAGCCCGCAGGGCCACCCGGTGATCATCCAGGCCGGGGACTCCGACGAGGGCCGCGAGTTCGCCGCCTCCGCCGCCGGCGTCATCTTCACCCGGCACGCCACCCTGGAGGCGGGCAAGGCGTTCTACGCCGACGTCAAGCGCCGCCTCCCGAAGTACGGCCGGGCCCCGCACGAGCTCAAGATCATGCCGGGCGCCACGGTGGTGGTCGCGGACACCGACGCCGAGGCGGCCGAGCTCGCGGCCGAGATCCGCCGCCGGCAGGTGAGCCCGCAGACCGCGATCGCCCTGCTCGAGCAGGTCTGGGGCCGCGACCTGTCCGCCTGCGACCCGGACGGGCCGCTCCCGGACATCGAGCCCGACCTCTCCTCCGACATCATCCAAGGCCGGGTACGGCACGGCGACCGGGCCGCCCTGGTGGCCCGGTGGCGGGAGGTCGCCCGGGAGAAGAACCTCACCATCCGCGAGCTGGTCATCGAGATGACCGGGCGGCAGACCTTCATCGGCTCCCCCGAGACCGTGGCCCGGCGGATCGACGAGTACGTCCAGGCCGACGCGGCGGACGGGTTCATCCTCGTGCCGCACCTCATCCCGGGCGGGCTCGACGACTTCGTCGACCGGGTCGTGCCCTTGCTGCAGGAGCGCGGCGTGTTCCGCACCGAGTACACCGGCACGACCCTCCGCGAGCACCTCGGCCTCGGCCCGGCCCCCGGCCCCGACCGGTACCTCGACCCACCCGGAGAGACCCGATGACCGAACCCATCCATCTCGCCGTCGCGCTCGACGGCGTGGGCTGGCACCCGGCGGCCTGGCGGGAGGAGTGCACGCGACCCCGGGAGATCTTCACCGCCGGGTACTGGGCGAGGCTCGTCGCCGAGGCGGAGCGCGGCCTGCTCGACTTCGTCACCTTCGAGGACGCCCTCGGCCTGCAGTCCACCCTGCCCGACGGCGTGGACGGCCGGACCGACCAGGTCCGCGGCCGGCTCGACGCCGTGCTGATCGCCGCCCGGGTCGCCCCGCTCACCACCCGGATCGGGCTGATCCCCACGGCGACCACCACCCACACCGAGCCGTTCCACGTCGCGATGGCCATCGCCACCCTCGACCACGTCAGCCGGGGGCGGGCCGGCTGGCGCGTGCGGGTCTCCCCGGGCCGGACCCACGCCCGGCACTTCGGGCGGCGCGACTTCCCCCGGATCGAACGCCTCCCCGCACCCGGCGATGGGCCGGTCGCCCGGCACATCCGGGAGCTGTTCGACGAGGCTGCGGACGCCGTGGAGGTGGCGCGCCGGCTCTGGGACAGCTGGGAGGACGACGCGGAGATCCGCGACGTGGCCACCGGCCGGTTCATCGACCGCGACAAGCTCCACTACATCGACTTCTCCGGCCGCTGGTTCAGCGTCAAAGGGCCGGCGATCACGCCGCGGCCGCCGCAGGGGCAGCCGCTCGTCACCGCGCTCGCGCACGCCCGGATCCCCTACGAGTTCGCCGCGCGCTCGGCCGACGTGGTCTACGTGACCCCGCACACCCGGGAGGAGGCCGCCGCCGTCGTGCGCGAGCTGCGGGAGATCCCCCGGGACGGGGACCCGCTGAAGATCTTCGCCGACCTCGTCGTCTTCCTCGGCCCGGACGCCGCCGCCCGCAAGGCGCGGCTCGACGACCTCGACGGCGCCGAGTTCACCTCCGACGCCGCGGTCTTCACCGGCACCGTGGAGGAGCTCGCCGACCTGCTCGAGGACTGGCGGCGGGCCGGGATCGAGGGGTACCGGCTGCGCCCCGGCGTGATCCCGCACGACCTCAAGGCCATCACCCGTGGCCTCACCGCCGCGCTCCGCAGGCGCGGCCTGTTCCGCTCCGCGTACGAGGCGCCCACCCTGCGCGGCCTGCTCGGCCTCGGCCGGCCGGTCAGCCGCTACGCCCGGGCCGTCACCTGACGGCGAGACGCTGCCCGCCCGCCGCCCGGGCGGGGCGCGGTCGCGGTGCCGCGGACGCCGTGCCGTACCGACCGGCTCAAGGGGGAACCGCCGTGAAGTTCCTGCTCATCACGATCATCCCGCATGTGCCGAACCCGCGCACCGGCGAGGTGACGCCCATCACCGAGCGGTTCCGGGAGGTGATCGCCGCCGCCGAGCTCGCCGAGGAGCTCGGCTTCGACGGCTTCGGCGTCGGCGAGCGGCACGAGCCGCCGTTCATCTCCTCGGCGCCGCCCGTGGTGCTCAGCCACATCGCCGCCAAGACCTCCCGCATCCGCCTGTTCACCGCGGTCACCACGCTGAGCCTGCTCGACCCGGTGCGGGCCTACGAGGACTACGCCACGCTCGACCACCTCTCCGGCGGCCGCCTCGAGCTGATCATCGGGAAGGGGAACGGCGCCGCCCAGGCCAGGCTGTTCAACGTCACGCCCGAGGACCAGTGGGACCGCAACCGCGAGGGCTACCGGCTGCTGCGCCGGCTCTGGCGGGAGGAGCGGGTCACCTGGGAGGGCCGCTACCGGCCGCCGCTGCGGGACGCCGTGGTCGTGCCGCGCCCGCTGCAGCGGGAGATCCGGATCTGGCACGGCAGCGCCACGAGCCGGGAGTCGGTGGAGCTGGCCGCCGAGAACGGCGACCCGCTCTTCTCGGCGAACGTCGCCCAGCCCATCGAGCCCTACGCCGAGCTGATCGACTACTACCGGGAGCGGTGGGCGTACCACGGGCACGACCCGGCCGACGCCCTGGTCGGCGCGGGGAGCGCCGGCTACTACGCGGCGCGCCGCTCCCAGGACGCGATCGAGACCTACCGGCCGATCTTCGAGGCCCGTACGGCGCGGCTGCGGCGCTCCGGCCAGGACCCGGTCTTCCCCACCCTGGAGGACGCGCTCGAGCGGAGCTCCCTCCTGGTCGGCAGCCCGCAGCAGATCATCGACAAGGTCATGCGATACCACGAGCGGTTCGGCCACGAGGTCATGCACCTGCCCGCCGACCGCGACGGCCTCACCGAGAGGCAGCAGCGGGAGACGCTCGAGCTGTTCCAGAGCGAGATCGCCCCCGTGCTGCGCAAGGAGATCCCCAGCAGGCCGTTCCCCGAACCCGTCTCGCCGACGCCGACCACCGGAGGAACCCCGTGATCGCCTCCCCGGCATCCCCCTCGGCCCCGCCCACGCTCCCGCTCTCCGTGCTCGACCTCTCGCCCATCCCGTCAGGGGGCGACGCCGGCACCGCGCTGCGCAACACCATCGACCTGGCCCGCCACGCCGAGCGGCTCGGCTACCGCCGG
>NICF_comb_assmDRAFT_10002936_pt1 | contig 12567 bp, 11 predicted proteins | sample NewIslPassag4_SG_FD_11279 | JGI IMG/M metagenome (IMG submission 11279) | reverse complement strand
GTGATCGGGGGGACGCTCTTGACCGGCGGCTCCGGCTATGTGATCGGCACGTTCTTCGGCGTCCTCATCCAGGGCGTCATCCAGACGATCATCACCTTCGAAGGCACGCTCAGTTCCTGGTGGACGAAGATGGTCATCGGCCTGCTGCTGTTCCTGTTCATTCTGCTGCAGCGGGTCTTCACCGCGCGATCTGCCCGCGGCCGGTCCATGTAGGCTATAATGGAAATCGGGGAGGGGATGCGATTGCCCGGGTTGAACCGTACGGCACTGGCGTTGATCAACTTGCTGATCGCATGCTGCGTCCTGCTGGCAGGCTGCAGCCGCGAAGCGTCGCCGCCGGCCGAAGCGCCGCCGGAGACGGGCGATTCCCGGACCCCCGACCTCCCGTCCGAAGCCGTCGCCGCGGAGAAGCCGAGGATCGTGCTCGGATTCTCCCAGCTCGGCTCCGAGAGCGACTGGCGCAACGCCAATACGCGGTCGATCAAGGAAGCCGCGCAGGAAGCGGGCATCGAGCTGCTGTTCGACAACGCGGAACAGTCGCAGGAGAAGCAGATCGAAGCGATCCGCGGCTTCATCGAGCGGAAGGTCGACGTGATCGCCTTCGCCCCGGTCATCGAGACGGGCTGGGAAGGCGTTCTGACCGAAGCGAGGCAAGCCGGCATCCCGGTCATTGTGTCCGACCGCTCCGTGCAGATCAGCGATCCTTCCCTGTATGTGACGCTGATCGGCGCGGATTTCTACGAGGAAGGCCGCAAGGCGGGCAAATATTTGCTGGACAAGAAGCGCAACGATCCCGGCCCCGTCGTCATCGCGGAGCTGCAGGGCACGGAAGGATCTTCTCCTTCCATCGAGCGCGGCAGAGGATTCCGGGACATCATCCGGGAGCGCCCCGACATGGACATCGTCTATTCGGCGCCCGCCGACTTCACCGTGGACAAGGGCGCGGAAGTCATGCGCCGGTTCCTGCAGGAAAGCGGCGGCAAGATCGATGTGCTGTTCGCGCACAACGACGACATGGCGCTCGGCGCCATTGAAGCGATCGAGGAATTCGGACTGAAGCCCGGAGAAGACATCGTCATCATTTCGGTGGACGGCACGCGCAAGGCGTTCGAGAAGATGGCGGAGGGCAAAATCAACTGCGTGGTGGAATGCAATCCGCTCCTCGGCCCGATCCTGATGCAGGCCGTGCGGGAAATCTACGAAGGCCGAACGCTGCCGAAGCGGATCGTGCCTCCGGAAAGTGTGTTCACCGAGGTGCTGGCGGAGAAGGAAGTGGCCAATCGCCAGTATTGATCGCCCCGTCCCGGCATCGCCATGCCGCGACAGTCCCCCTCGCCCGGCCGAGGGGGTTTTTGCATGCCCGCGGATGTCGAACGCTTCCGATGAAAGCGGATACTTGTCGGAAACAGCCTGGCAATGATAATCTTTCATATATGCATTCCGCATTCATACATTGAACCGGGGGGACAGCTCGCCGGGCAGCCCCGCCAGACTCCCGCTCTCCGCCGCCTGAAAATAATCGTCCGTGAGCTGATACCGCTCATCCACATATCCGCTGCGGATGAACGCGAACTGCAGCTTGTCCGCCAGCGCCTCATCCAGCGCCAGCCGCTCGCCGCGCGCGTTCGTGAGCGTCTTGCCCAGGAAGAAGGCCTTGTCGGCACTGCGCGGAGATCGGACAGCGCCTCGGCGATCTCGCTCTGCAGCTGCCGCGCGAACGACTCGTACGATTCGCTCGCGATGACGGTCAGCACGTTGATCTCGTGCACGTCGACGCCCGGCACGCTCGCGTCGATCCGTTCCCCGTCCTGGTTGACGCAAAGCCTGAGGCCCCGCCCGACCTCCTGGCGCTTCTTGATCGCCGAATCGCTGCGCTTCAGCGTGCAGATCTGGAACACGTTCGGATTGTCCCAGCCCTCCTTCAGCGCCGAATGGGAGAAAATGAACCGCACGGGCTCCGCCAGACTGAGCAGCCGCTCCTTGTCCCGCATGATCAGGTCGTACGCGTCGGCGTCGTCGGAGTCGGTCTCGCGGGCGGACAATTTCGGATCGACATAGCGGTTGTTTTTCCGATCAATGGAGAAATACCCCTTGTGCGTCTCCCGCGCCCCGATCCGCCTCAGGTACGCCGCATACGGATCGCCGTCCCCCGACCTTGCGAGCTCCTCTTCGAGCAGCGCCGCGTATTCCTCCTCGAACATGTCCGCGTAGACGCCGTTCAGCTCCGCACCGTCCGGACCGTACCGCCGGTACTTCGCCACCTCGTCGATGAAGAACAGCGACAGCACCTTGATCCCCAATGGAAAAAGCGCCCGCTCCTTCTCGAAATGCGACCGGATCGTCTCCCGGATCTGGATGCGGCGGAGATGCGTCTCTCCCATATCCCCCCGCGCGTCGCCGGCATGCAGCTCAACTCCGTTCACGAAGCGGATGCTGCCCGTCCGCCCGTCGACCTCGGCCACCCGGTACCCCCTGTACTGCGCCAGGCCGCCGGACAGCTCGTGCAGATCGTCGCCGGCGCGTCGAGGCGGTACACCTTGTTGTACTCCTCGCGGTGCGTCGCCGAATAGCGCAGCGTGAACAGCGGATTGAACGCCTTCAGCGCTTCCCGCGTCCTGAGCCCCTCCACGGACTGCGGTTCGTCGATGATCAGGATCGGATTCGTCTGCGCCAGCACGTCGATCGGCCGGCGGCTGCCGAAATCGTCCAGCTCCATGTGAATCCGCCGGGCGTCCCGCCCCCGCGCGTTGAACGCCTGCGCGTTGATGATCATGACGGAAAGTCCCGCGTCCCCCGCGAACTGCCCGATCCGGTGCAACTGCTTCGAGTTGTAGACGAAATACCGCGCCTTCATGCCGTTCACCGACATGAAATGGTCCTCCGTGATCCGGAACGTCTTCAGCACGCCCTCGCGGATCGCGACGGACGGCACGACGACGATGAACTTGCTCCAGCCGTACGTCCGGTACAGCTCGAACATGGTGCGGATGTAGGTGTACGTCTTGCCGGTGCCGGTCTCCATTTCGACCGTCAGGTTGTACCGCCCCTCCAGCCGCTCCGACATCCTGAGTCCGTTCCGCCGCTGCACCGCCCGGATGTTCCGCAGCACGTCCCCGTCCGGAAGCGCGACGGCATGGTTCCGGAAGCCGGCATCCGCCGCCGGGGCGACGTCGCCGAGATCCATCGCCATCTGCGCCGGCCCCTGCCGCCGCCCGGGGGCCGGGATGAACCGCGGCGCCGCTTTCGGCTGCCCCGCGAAACAATCGACGACGCTCCGCACCGCTTCCAATTGAAAAGGCTGCTGCTTGAACTTGATTTTCATCGCCTATTCACCGCCTTACAGCACCCGGATGTCCGTGCCGGGGGAAAGCGTCCTGAACAGCTCCTCCGCATTGATGCGCGCGGCGTCGTCCTCGAACGCGCCGTCGCGGAAGACGGCGCACAGCGGCCGCATCCCGGCCATCTGCCGCACCACCGGCTCCGGCACGTCCGTCTCGAAGCACGCGGCGAGCGCGTCGCCGCCGACGGCATACACCGTCTTCCCGTCCACCAGCTTCGTCTCCATCGGCAGCGACAGATCCAGCCCGAGCTCGAGCATGACCTGGATCAGCAGATCCTCACCGGTGCGGTCCTCCTTGATGTTCGAGGCGAGATCGAACAGGTCGGCTTGTGCAAGCTCATCCGGTTCGTACCAGACGTCCTTCATATTCGACGTATCGACCCGGAACACGCGGAAGCCGTAGTCGATGTCCGCGCCGGTCTCCTCGCGGATCTTCGCCGCCGCGCGGCGAATCCGCTCCTTGCCGATGTCGCAGATCGTCCGGAAGCCGGCGCGATGCGCCTCGGAACGCTCGTCCGTCGGTTCGGGGAGCTGGACGAGAATGAACCTCCGGTTGCCGCCGTCCCGCGCGTTCAGATCCATCACCGCGTGGGCCGTCGTGGCCGAGCCGGAGAAGAAGTCGAGCACGATGTGCTCCCCGTCCCGGTCCGTCGCGAGCGTCAGCATTTTCCGCACAAGCTCCTTCGGCTTCGGGCTGTCGAACAATCTCCCGCCCAGCAACTTCTTCAGCTCCTCCGCCGCGCCGTGCGTATGGCCGACTTCGGTGTGGCGCCAGATCGTCTCCGGCGGCCGCGACGCCTGCTCGTCGAGGAACTGCTTCGCGTACACCTGCCAGCCCGATTCGGTCTTCACCCACTCGACCAGCCCCCGCCGGACATTTTCATCGTAAGTCTCCCGGCTCCACCGCCAGCAGCCCTCGGTCCCGTCCGGCTTGATCGGATAGACGAGGGCGCCGTCCGGCGCCTCCAGCGGGAAGAACGAATTCGGCGCGTCCGACCGGAGCGAGTTGCTGCCTTCCTTGCGGATGCTCCTGCGCCGGTAGCGCCGCCCCGTCGCCTCGTCTACATAATTGAACTGCCGCTCGTTCTGCTCGAACGGCTCCCGCTTCACCGCCGAAATATCCCCCTTTACGTAGCAGAGGATGTAGTCGTGGGAGGTGGAAAAGCCGATGGCGTCCATGCGCGGGCTGTACACTTTTTCCCATATGATGGTGGCGGCGAAGTTGTTCGGCCCGAAAATCTCGTCGCAGATCGCCCGCAGATTCGCCATCTCGTGGTCGTCGATGCTGATGAAAATGACGCCGTCGTCCCGCAGCAGATTCCGCGCCACCTTCAGCCGGGCGTACATCATCGTGAGCCAGTCGCTGTGGAACCGGCCGTTCGCCTCGGTGTTCCGGACCAGCCGGTTGCCGAGTTCGTCGATCTGCCCGGACTCCGCGAGGTATTCCCGGACCGACTCCCGGAAATTGTCCTTGTAGATGAAATCCTGTCCCGTGTTGTACGGCGGGTCGATGTAGATGCACTTGACCTTGTTCAGGTACGCTTCCTGCAGCAGCTTCAGCACTTCCAGGTTGTCGCCCTCGATGTACAGGTTGCGCGTCGCGTCCCAATCCACGCTCTCTTCCCGGACCGGACGCAACGTCTTGTCGGTCGGCGTGTTCGCGGCGAGGACGGCTTCCTTTTTCCCCGGCCACGTCAGTTGGTACCGCTCCTTCTCCCCCTCCGCGAGCGCGCGCGACAGTTCCTGCCTGAGCAGGTCAAAATCCACCGCCCGCACCACGCCGCCCCGTTCATCCCGGGTTTCGACGACGACGTGGGGGAACAGCGCCGCGATTTTGCCGATGTTGGCTTCGATTGTGTCGGTCGATCGCATGGTCAGCTTCTTCATGGCCGTCTCCGTTTCGTCTGGATTGGATATGCTATTATCTTTCGCTTTCCGGTCCGCGATTCCCTGTCCCCGCGCCGCCGACGGGGTTACAATGGAATCAGGGCAAGCCGAAGGAGTGATGGTCCCATGCAGCCATACCCCGACTACCGGATCGCCGTGGAGGCGATCATCGTGCATGACGGCAAGGTGCTGCTGACGCGAAGAGCCGACAACGGCGCGTGGTATGTGCCGGCGGGCAAGGCGAAATACGAGGAGACTCCGCGGGAGGCGATCGTCCGGGAGACCCGCGTTACGATTCCCTGCAACCGAACCTACGGCGCATCATCGAGGACGTGCTGAATGCGCTCTGACGCCGCGCGGTTCGGCTTCTTCTTGTTGCGTTCGGAGACGATCAGCAGGACCGCAAAACACGCGCTCAGCGCATATGCGAAGACATCCCCGTACCGGGTGTAGAACGTCTTCCCTTCCGTCACGAAGGTCGTCCCGGCGATCGCCTGCCGCTCGTTCACATCGCTCATCGCCGTCATCTCGCCATAGGGCGTGATAACCTGGGCGATGCCCGACGTGGAGCCCGAACCGATGGCGAGGCGATTCTCCGCCGCCCGGAAGACGGCGTCGCTCGCCGCGAAGTACGGGAATCGGCCGTCGCCCCCGAAATCGTCGTCGGCGGGAATGAGCATAAGCTGCGCCCCGTTTCGCGCATAGCCCCGCAGAATCGACGGATCATGCCGGTCCCGCAGACGGCCAGCGCGACGCGGCCGAGTTCGGTATCGTACACCCGGTAATCGCGCGGTCCCGGGGAAAACCCGTGCGCTTCTTCTCCCCACAGCGTGAAAATTTTCAGCGTCCTGCCCGCTTCTTCGCCGGTCGGCGCGATCAGATACGCCGTGCCGTACATCGTACCGCCGGTCTCCCATACGCCGTCCGCCGCGACATACGCGCCGGTGTCCTCCGCGAACGCCGCCAGCTCCCGGATCATCTCCCCGTCGCTCAGGTTGAGAAATTCGTTCTCGCCCCAGACGATGACGTCCACGGGACCGTTCTGACGGATGAGTTCCGCGGACAGCTCCCTGTTGATCTCGAAAATCTTCCGCCGCATCTCCGGGGTGTCCGCGAGATAGCCGTCGCCCGCCTGCTTCCCGCCGCCCAGCGCGATCACTTCGGGGTCCTGGCCCACGAGATCGACGTTGGCCCCGATCCGGACGGTTTGCCGCGGGTCGGGTTGATGGCCGATCAGAATGGCGCCATATGCGGCATTCGCCAGCGGGACCAGAAGCAGCAGCGCCGGCAGCAGCGGCAGCTTGCGCCGCTCCGCAAACGCGGTCGGAATTTGCGCGAGCGCGACATTCGTCAGCATGATGATGAATGTGAGCCCGACAAAACCGGTCACAGGCAGCAGCTGCAGGTTCGCGGGCACGGTCCATTGGGACTTCGCGATCGATTCGATCCACCATGTTTTGGTGAAGGGGATGACGGTCTTGATCCACTCGAACACGCCGAACGTGACGGGGATGGCGAAGATGCCGTACCATTTCCCGATGCGCAGGCTCATGTCGTGTCCCGTTTTGATGGCGGCGCCATAGTAGAGTCCGCCGGCGATCATGATGAGATATCCGGACCAGCCGAAAATCGAAGGATACCACAGGTGGGTGCCGATCGACCAGACGACGGCGCAGATGTTGATCATAAGGTAGGAGTGGAGCGCGTTTTTGCCCCTGAGGGAGACGAGCAGCGGAACCAGCCCGAACCAGGCCAGCCAGGGGATGTCGTGGCCCGGCATGCTGAGCGCCATGAGGGAGCCGGACAATGCGGCGAGCAAATACGAGACGGGAAGATTCACGGGTGTCGGATGCCCCTTCGGTCCGGCAAATGTTCACTATAGGCAAATGTTCACTATAAATGAAGTCTGCCGTTTTCGTTGATTCACCCATCATAGTATAGTTGTGCCGGCTTCCGCAATACGCAAACAGGGAGGTGCCGGAATCCGCCGTGAGCCCATCTCGACCCTGATTGGGACGCCGCAAGCCGCAATCATCGCTTCATTGGCCGTTCCGCCAGGCGGCTCGGATTACGAAAACAATACGGTCGAATGCAGCCGATATGTCGCCCTGGCCGAACCCCGGCGCGTCAGGTCGCAATGCCGATCGAGGCGTTGTGATAGCGCGGATCGCGCAAAGCCTTCAGGATGAAATGCGCCACGTCGGCGCGCGGGATCGACATCGACTTCGCGGGCACGCCATCCGCCGATTCCCGGTACCGCCCGGTGAATTCCCGGTTCGTCAGCCCGAGCGGGCGCACGATCGTATAGTTCAGCCCGCTCTTCCGAATCAGCCCGACCGCCGCCCGGTGATCCGCCAGCGCGTGCCGGAGCAGGTACATGATCAGCTTGCCGCTCAGGCCCGGGATCTCCCGGTCGATGCCCGCCGACGCGGTGCAGACGATGCGCTTCACCCCGCGCTCCAGCATGCCGCTTACGATATGCCGCGTCATCTCCTGAAGCTCGGTGGAGCGCTTGATCCCCTTGCTCGAACCGAGACAGGACACGACGGCGTCATGGCCCGCGATCGCCGCGGACACCTCGTCCTTGTTGAAGGCATCCCCCTGCACGACACGCAGCTTCCCGTGCGAGACACCGAGCTTCCCGGGATTCCGCACGAACGCCGTCACTTCGAAGCCCTCCTCCAGCGCCTGCCGGACGACGTGCCGCCCGACGCCCCCTGTCGCGCCGAACACGACGATCTTCATCCTGTCACCCCCTGCTTATCCATTAGCTTAAATTGAACGACGACGAAATTTTCATCCCGCTTGTGCGCCACGATTTTCCCGTCCAGCAAATCGGTGAGCCGCCTGGCAATGGCGAGCCCCAATACGGTTGTTCTCAGCCGGCGGGACGGGTCGGACGTGTAAAACCGGTCAAACAGGCGTTCAATCTGATCTTCCCGCAAATTCGGCGCGCGATTCCGGATGGAAATCTTCGCGCATTGGTTAACGGCTTCGATGCGAACGTGACAAAAATGTCAGATCCGTCACAGCGCAAGTTCCCACGTCTCTCCGATCAGCTCGGGGCCGAAGTTGCGATGCGGCTCTTCCTTGACCGGCACGAAGCCGGCCTTCCGATAGATGTTCCGCGCCGCGACAAGCACGTTGTTGGTCCAGAGTACGAGTTTCTTGTATCCCTTGCGTCTGGCGAACCGGATGCACTCGTCCACGAGGCGCTTGCCCAATCCGAGCCCGCGCGCCCGCGGGTCGACCAGCAGCAGGCGGAGCTTGGCGACATCCTCGCTCTCCTGCACGACCATCACGGAGCCGACGACCTGCCCGTCCATCTCCGCGATCCAGCAGCGCTCCCTGTCGGGGTTGTACCGGTCGATGAAATCGGCGCAAATCCGCGCGACCAGCGCCTCAAACCGCTCGTCCCAGCCGTATTCCTCCGCATAGAGACGACCGTGCATGTGGACAATCCATCCCATGTCGCCGGGCTCGTGCTGGCGCAGGATATACGGCTCCGATAATCTCCGCCCCCCGCCGAGCAGTTGCTCAATGGTGTCCATCGCCCGGATCAGCCGGTTCTGATCTTGTTCGGAAAGGTTGCCCATCATCTCCCCGATCTCTTCCCGGAAACGCCGATCCAGCAGCACCGCGGCCGCTTCTCCCTCCGTCGTCAGGCGAAGCAGGCGCTGCCGTCCGTCGGACGGGGATTGCACCTTCCGGATCAATCCCTTCCGCTCGAGACGATCCAATGTGCGGCTGAGATATCCGGGATCGAGCCCCAGCTCTTTCGCCAGGTCGGCGGCAATGACCTGGTCCCGGTTCGCGATCTCATCGATGATCCTCGATTCGGTCGGGGAACAGGGGGTGTGCAGCAACCCTTCCCTCAATACGCCCAGCCGCCTCGCATAAAATCGGTTGAACCTCCGCACGGCGGCGATCCGGTCCTCGAAATCCGCAGCCGACACCATCAACCCTCCCGCACGATATCAGATAGTTGCCGTTATTAATTAAATATGTGACATAAGCAACTACTGTCAAGCGTATCGGACGGACGCGTCAACCTGATCCGGGAAGTCCGATTTCAGGCCATGACAGTCGTCCTGACTGTTCGTCTGGATCCGGCACAGGGTGACGGGCATGGAACCGCCTCCTTCAATCGCTTGACATAAACAAAAAGACACATTCGTCAGGGACGAATGTGTCGGTACCACCCCGTTTCAACCGCCGATTGAATCGGCGATCCTCTGTCCGGATAACGGCCGGTTCCGGCAACGGTTACTCGCGTTTCGCCGTTGCGGCTCTCGAGGCGGGAAATGCATCGTTCGGGGAGGACCTTGCAGCCGGAGGGTCCCTCTCTGCGCCGCCGGATGCGATGCATGCTCCTTGGTCAACGCCTTTTGCCCGGATTTTGGCCTGTCGTCTTCGCGCCGGCCCCTTCAGCTGCGGGCGAAGATGTTCTTGTCGAAGAACACCAGAACGGTGAACAGAATGATGGCGAGGAGCATTGCGCGCTTCACGCCGGCTCGCGCAACACGAACCGGTCCATGTCGTCCCTGAGCTCGCGCGACATCTGCTCCAGCTTCCCGGCCGAATGCCGGATCTGTTCCATGGTCGCAAGCTGCGCCTCCGCCGCCTGCGCGATGACCCCGGTCTCCTGCGAGGTCTTGTGCGCGATGCCGGCAATCTCCGCGATCGAAGCGGAGACTTCCTCCATTTCCGCGGACAGTTCCTCCGAAGTCGCGGACACTTCCTGGATCTGTTCGTTCACCCGCCGAATGTCCGCAAGAATGCGGCGGAAGGCTTCCTGCGAACGGCCGACCATCTCCATCCCCAGGTCGGTCTCGGTCCGCATCGCCTCCATCGCGGTCACGGCCTCGTCGATGAGTTCCCGGATCTCGTTCAGCAGCTCCGAGACGGACCTGCCGGATCTCGCCGTCTCGTCGGCGAGCTTGCCCACTTCGCTCGCTACGACTCTGAACCCCCGGCCATGCTCACCTGCGCGCGCGGCTTCGATATTCGCGTTCAGGGCGAGCATTTTCGTCTGCGCCGCCACATCCATGATGACATCGATGATGCCCCCGATGTTCGCCGAATGTTCCTTGAGCTTCTCCACAATGCGGGAGGATTCGGCCTGTTTCCGCTTGATGCTGTCCATCTGTCTTGCCGTCTCGTCCAGCTCGTGATTGCCCTGCTCGGCCATTTCGTTCGCGCGCATTGCGGGATCCGCCACTTCACCGGCCGCTTCGGCGATCCGTACGACGCCGGCCGTCATCTCGCTCATCGTGGCCGCGGCTTCGGCGGTCGTCCGATCCTGCCGGACCGTGCCTTCGGACACTTGCTGCAGCGATGCGGCCACCTGCCGCATCGCCGCGGCCGAGTCGTGCGCCGCGTCGGACAATTGCCGAGACGATTCGAAGGCGGTGTCGGCGACTTGCCGGTTGTTGCCCAGCACGCGGTTCATCTCCCGCCGCATGATGTTGAAGGCCTCGCCCACCAGCCGGAGCTCGTCCCGGGTTTCGAGCGCGACATCCCGCGAGAAGTCGCCTCCGGCCATCGCTTCCGCCCGCTCCTTCAGCGTCCGGACGGTCGTCATCACGTTCCGGTAGAAGCCCAGGTAGAACAGGACGACCAGCAGGACGACGAACGCCGTGATCCCGAATGTGGCGTTGCTGACGAAGACCGCCCGATCCACGCGTCCCTGCAGGATACGGATCAGTTCCGCCGCGGTGAAGTCGAAGACGTCCGAAGCCGTTTCGATCACGTTCGTCCCTTCGTCGAAGAAGGCGGTCGGGTCCATGTCCATGGACGGCTTGTTCAGAATTTCCCTGTCCAGCAGATCGAGGTAGCCCCGGATGCTGCCCGCCGCCCGCTCGCCGGTCTTGAGCAATTCCCCGCCGCCGAGGCTGTCGGCCTCCGCGATCCGCGTCAGCGACAGGTTCAGGCTCGCCAGCGCCTCCTCGCTTTTGTACCGTTCGAGCAGCAGCTTCAGCCGCAGATCGTCCGGCATCGTCTTCGCCGCCAGGACGCCATTGCCGCGGCCGCGGATCACCGCCGTTCCCTCGATCAGCTCCGGCAGCTCCTGCACGATGAGCCGCATCATATGGTAGGAATCGATCGCGCTCGTGAGCGTGAGCCCGGACTCGTCGGCGCCGGCGATCATCAGGTCATGCACCCGGTCGACCAGGCGGGAATGGCGTTCGAAGCTCTCCCCCGCCTCCAGGCTTTCGAAGGATCGATACAAGGCCTCCCATTCGTTTCGCACGGAAACCCACGCTTCGTAGGTCCCGGGAAGTTCGTCTTTACGGAATCCGGATTCGATGTTTTCGATGAGCTGCGCAATCTCCTGCCGCTTCGCGTCGATCCTGTCCTTCGCGTCAGCGTTGCCGTTCAGATAACCGTTGACCAGGCCGCGGTGCTGCTGTACCTGCAGCATGAAGGGCATCAGGTCGCGGACCTGCTCCACGCCGATCTGCTGGGCTTTGACTTGCCGGATCTCGGCCAACTGGTCGGAGATCAGCAGGTACAGCGTGATAACGGCCGGAATCATGAACAGCAGACTGATCCCCGCGAATTTCTGGCCGTATTTCAGTCTCGACATGATGTACGTGAACGGGTTGAGCACTTTGTCAAGCATGGTAGTCCGTCTCCTTCCGCATGCAAAATGGCAACCGATGATTCCGCAACTTCCCGCATATCCGTGACTTGTCCGCTGCGCCGATCCCGTCACCCGAACGATATGGATTTTTTGACAAAACGCATAGTATACCATATTTCGCGATACTGTCAGTACACTTTGATACACCAACACAAAAAAATCCCGGTATTCATGCGAAACCGGGATAAAAAATGTTATGATTTTACATATTGTCATGTTGCTGTGATTGCAACACTCCGGCCGCCTCGAACGATTGCACGAAATCGAGCGCCAATGACATGATGGCTGGCAATACGATGCGGGAATGGTCTGATGCGGGAATGGTGGTTCTATTGCTGTTTGACACAAGCCCGTACCGGCTTTCTTGCGGTCAGCAGCAACAGCATGCCGCACCCGCCGGCTTTGGCACGGTGCCCTTGCTTTCCGCGCCCAATTGTGCTTGCGGGTGGCCTTACGGCCCGGTTTATATATGTCCTTCTTGCGCGCGGCTGTTTCTTGAGCGAGAAGCATGTTGGCCGTTTTTTCAGATGGATTTTGGGTTTCTGTTTCTTCCGATGCATTTCGGGTTTCCGCCGCCTCTTTGGACCCGGGCCCGGTTCTCCGCGTGGACCGCGGGGACCGCGCGGACCCGCCGGACCGGGCCCACCCCGGGGACCCGCCGGACCCGGCGGTCCTTGCGCGCCTCGGGGACCCG
>NICF_comb_assmDRAFT_10002934_pt1 | contig 12576 bp, 12 predicted proteins | sample NewIslPassag4_SG_FD_11279 | JGI IMG/M metagenome (IMG submission 11279) | reverse complement strand
AGCAACTCGCTGTCCGAAGCGATCGTGTTCGGCCGCCGCATCGTGGAGCGGATCGACGGGCTTGCGCCGCTGTCCGGAACGCCGCGGTACGAGCGGGGAGAGCCGCGCCTGCATCCTTCCACCCAGGCGGTCATCGAGAAGCGGCTGAAGCTGCAGAAAATCATGCTGCGCTATTCGGGACTGCGGCGGGACGCGAACGGTCTGAACAAGGGGCTCATCGAGCTGAAGCGGCAACTGTCCATTTTCCAGACGGTGCTGACGAAACGCGAGGAGTTCGAATTCGCGAACCTGCTCACCTGCGCGCTGCTCACGACGCAGGCGGCGCTCGCCCGCGAGGAGAGCCGCGGCGCGCATTACCGGGAAGACTTCCCCGAGCGGGACGATCTGCTCTGGCGCAAGCACATCGTCCAGCACCGCGAGCGGGGGATGCACGAGGAGCGGATCGACGATGTTTGAACTGGAAGGTTACCATGGCGAAGCGATCCGGAGCATGATTCGCGGATGGCTGGCCGAAGATATCGTATACGGCGACATCACGACGGAATCGACGATTCCGGAGGACAGCCTGCAGAAGGCGGTCATCCATGTGAAGGAAGACGGCGTGCTCGCCGGGCTGCCCGTCGCGCGGCTCGTCTTCCACGTCGTCGATCCGACCCTCGAATTCCGCGCCCTCGCGGAGGACGGGCAGCGGGTCGCCAGGGGGACGGTGATCGCCGAGGTGGAGGGCCGCACCCGCAGCATCCTGACGGGCGAGCGGCTGGCGCTCAATCTGTTGCAGCGCATGTCGGGCATCGCGACGAAGACGCGCCGGTATGTCGACGCGCTCGAGGGACTGCCGGTCCGGCTCGTCGACACGCGCAAGACGACGCCCGGGCACCGGCTGCTCGAGAAATACGCGGTGCGCATGGGCGGCGGCGCCAACCATCGCTTCGGCCTCTATGACGCCGTCATGATCAAGGACAACCACATCAAGGGGGCCGGCGGCATCCGCGCGGCGGTGGAGGCGGCAAGGGCGCGCATTCCGCATACGATGACCATCGAGGTGGAGACGGAGACGATCGAGCAGGTCGCCGAGGCGCTGGACGCGGGCGCCGACATCATCATGCTCGACAACATGCCCCCCGCCGGGATGGCGGAAGCGGTCCGGTACATCCGGGAGCGGGCGCCGCATGTGAAGATCGAGGCGTCGGGCGGCGTGAGGCTCGAGACGATCCGGGAGATCGCGGCGACCGGCGTCGACATCATCTCGGTCGGCGGGCTGACGTACTCCTTCGAATCGCTGGACATCAGCCTCGACCTCGGAGGCAAGAAGCCGGGAGGGACGCGGGCATGATTCTCGCGGCGGATGTCGGCAACACGAACATGGTGCTCGGCATTTTCCGGGGATCGAAGCTGCTGCACCATTGGCGGCTCAGCACGAACCGGACGGCGACGGCGGACGAATACGGCATGATGCTCCACAACCTGTTCCAGTACGCGGGGCTCAGGATGGAAGCGATCGAGGGGATCATCATTTCATCGGTCGTGCCGCCGCTGAATCGGACACTGGAGCAGCTGAGCCGGCAATATTTCCGGAAGAACCCGCTGATCGTCGGTCCGGGGGTGAAGACCGGGCTCAACATCCGCTACGAGAACCCGCGCGAAGTCGGCGCGGACCGGATCGTCAACGCGGTCGCCGCGATCGAGAAGTACGGCACGCCGGTCATCGTCGTCGACTTCGGCACGGCGACCACCTTCGACTACATCGACGCCGGCGGCAACTATATCGGCGGCGCGATCGTGCCGGGGCTCGCAATCTCGGCCGAAGCGCTCTACCAGCGGGCGGCGAAGCTGCCGCGCATCGAGCTGGCCCGGCCGCGCAGCGTCATCGGGCGCAATTCGGTCGCGTCGATGCAGGCGGGCATCGTGTTCGGCTACGCCGGTCAGGTGGACGGCATTGTCCGGCGCATCCGGGCCGAGAGCCGCACGAACGCCCGGGCGATCGCGACGGGCGGGCTCGCGGAACTCATCGCGCCCGAGACCGAGACGATCGAAACCGTCGATCCGCTGCTGACGCTGGACGGTCTCAGGCTGATCTACGAACGGAATCAGGAAGACGGCGGAGGGAGAGTCGAACCATGAACGATACTCGCGGCGCGGACGACGTGCTGGTGCGCGGCATCGCGTGGGGCGGCGGGCTTCGCGCGTTCGCGGCGCGGACGACCCGGCTCGCCGGCGAGCTGCAGCGCCGCCACGGCACGTATCCGACGGCGACGGCCGCCCTCGGCCGGGCGGCAACGGCCGGCGCCATGATGGGCGCCATGCTGAAGGGCGATGAGCGATTGACCGTGCAGATCAAGGGGGACGGTCCGCTCGGCCAGATCGTCGTCGACGCGAACGCTTCGGGAGAAGTCCGCGGCTACGTCGACAATCCGCAGGTTCACCTGCCGTCCAACGCGCAGGGCAAGCTGGATGTCGCCGGCGCCGTAGGCAGGAACGGATACCTGTATGTCGTGAAAGATCTCGGCCTCAAGGAGCCGTACCGCGGCAGCGTGCCGATCGTGTCGGGCGAGCTGGGCGAAGATTTCACCTATTATTTCGCCTCGTCGGAGCAGACGCCGTCCGCCGTCGGACTCGGCGTGCTGGTCGAACCCGACGGCGGCGTGCGGCACGCGGGCGGATTCATCCTGCAGCTCATGCCGGGGGTGGAGGAGAAGGATATCGCCCGGCTTGAACAGCGCCTCAAGGAGATGCCCCAGCTCACGTCCCTGCTCGACAGGGGGGAGACGCCGGAGTCGATTCTGCGGTATTTGACGGACGGGGACGTGCAGATTCTGGACAGCATGCCGATTGCGTTCAAGTGTCAATGCTCCCGCGACAGGGTGGAGCGGACGCTCGTCAGCATGGGCGAGGAGGAGCTTCAGGCGCTGATCGAGGAAGACGGCCGGGCGGAAGTGACCTGCCATTTCTGCAATTCGGCGTACGAATTCGATCGGGATGAGCTTGTGGGACTGCTGGAGCAGGCGAGGAGCAAAAAACATACGTAATTGTCGAACAGAATGCGTAACTTCGGAAGGCGGACCAAAGAAAATGAGAAAGATACAAATCCTGAAGGCGGTCATTGTCCTTCAGACGGTCTGTCTGATCGCGCTCGCGGCGCTGGTTGCGCTCAAATGGGCGCAGGCGCGCGGCGACGACGCGCGGGATGTTCCGGATGACGGCGGCGCCGGCGAACGGGAAAACCGCCCGGTCGCGGAAATCGGCGGCCGGACGATCGCCTTGCACGAGCTGACGGAGTGGCTCTTGCGGGACCACGGCCCGGCCGTCCTGCGCCGCATGCTGGTGCGCGAGGCGATCCGGCTGGAGTCGGAAGCCTACGGCATCTCCGTGTCGGAGCGCGAGCTGGAAGAGGAATTGGCCAGACTGATGGAAGGCTACGGGGACGAGGACGCGTTCTACGAAGCGATGCGCGAGCAGCTCGGCATGAGCCCGGAGGACGTGCGGGCGGATGCGGAGGAGCGGCTGCTGCTCGAGAAAATCGCGGTCCGGCCGATTCTGATCACGGATGAGGAAGTGGAGGCCTACATACGCGAACACCCGGAGCTGCTCGAGCCGGAGGCGAAGCTGACGTTCTCCTGGATCGTGACGGAGGAGCGCGACGAAGCGGAGGCGGTGCTGGACCGGCTGAACGCGGGCGAGACGTTCGAGGAGCAGGCGCGCATCTACTCCATCGACGGCTATACGGCCGAGTACGGCGGGTTCTACGGCATGGTGGATTCCGACGATCCTTTCCTCGACGAGCAGGTGCTGAAGCTGCTCGCCTCGCTGGAGCCCGGCGAGATCGGCGGACCGGTCGAGACCGCGGACGGATGGGCGGTGATCCGCCTCGAAGACCGCGAGATCCGTGAAGGCCCGGACGGCCGCCGGCTGCGGGAGCGGGTGCGGCTTGAGCTCGGGCTCGCGGCGGCGCCGTCGCTCAAGGAAGTCGAGGACGCGCTGCTCGAGAAATACGGGGCCAAAATACTGGACGAAACCCTGACGGTCCGGTAGCGCCTTGAAATCGGATACATGTTCCGCGAACTTCGCTATTGACAATTGCATCCGGTCGTTGTTAAGATGAAAGAAACCAAAGCCTACTAATTCGGTCGGAAATAAAGGAGGTTCTCAATTCATGCCCAAAATTGTCAACAGCGTCACCGAACTGATCGGGGATACACCGCTTGTGCGCCTGAACCGGCTCGTGCCGGAAGGCAGCGCCGAAATCTATGTGAAGCTGGAGTATCAGAACCCGGGCGCCAGCGTCAAGGACCGGATCGCGATCAGCATGATCGAGGAAGCGGAGAAGGAAGGCCGCATCAAGCCGGGCGACACGATCGTCGAACCGACGAGCGGCAACACGGGCATCGGCCTGGCCATGGTCGCCGCGGCGAAGGGTTATCGCGCGGTCCTCGTCATGCCGGAGACGATGAGCATCGAGCGCCGCAACCTGCTGCGCGCCTACGGCGCCGAACTGGTGCTGACCCCCGGCTCGGAGGGGATGAACGGCGCGGTCCGGAAGGCGGAGGAACTGCTCGCGCAGAACCCGGGCTGGTTCATGCCGCAGCAATTCAAGAACCCGGCGAACGTCAAGATTCACCGCGAGACGACCGGTCCGGAAATCGTCGAAGCGATCAACTCCCTGGACGGCAAGCTGGACGCCTTCGTCGCGGGCGTCGGCACGGGCGGCACGATTACGGGCGCCGGCGAAGTGCTGCGGAAGCATTTCCCGCACATCAAGATTTACGCGGTTGAGCCGGCGGCGTCGCCGCTGCTCTCCGGCGGCAAGCCCGGCCCGCACAAGATTCAGGGCATCGGCGCGAACTTCATCCCGGACATTCTGAACCGCGAGATCTATGACGGCGTCATCACGGTCGAGAACGAAGAGGCATTCGAGACGGCGCGCCGCGCCGCAAGGGAAGAAGGCATCCTGTGCGGCATTTCGTCCGGCGCCGCCATCTTCGCCGCGCTGAAGGTGGCGAAGGAACTCGGCGCGGGCAAGCGCGTCGTCGCGGTCGTGCCGTCGAACGGCGAACGCTACCTGTCCACGCCGCTGTTCAACTTCGAGAACTGATAACGCGCAAGGCTCGGCGGCAAGCCCGCACCCGGCATTCGGGCGCGGGCTTGCCATTTTATTGCGTGACTTTCCTGCGGTGATAGTGCCGGCTCACCTTCACCCGGTTGCCGCACGTTTCCATGCTGCACCAGCGCCGCTGCCGGTTGCGGCTCGTGTCGTAGAAGTACAGGATGCACGCCCGGTTCTCGCAGGCCTTCAGCCTCTCCTGCTCCATGGCGGCGATGAATCTGGCGGTTTCCTCGCAGAACAGGGCGGGGAGATTCGCGGCCGAATAGCGCCTCTCCACCCGCAGGGTCGTTCCGCGCGCAACGATCCGGTCATGGCCCGACGATGCCGCAAGCCACTCGTTCAGTTCATCGAGGAAGGGCGCCGGAATGCCCCTGCCTTCCGCGACGGAGGCGAACACCTCTTCCAGCCGGTCCCGCAGCTCCATGATCCGCTTGAAAACCACCCGCTTCTCCCCGTCGGAGAGCCGTCCGACATCATCCGCCACGGCTTCCGCTTTCCCCGCGCGTTCCAGCCAGGCGGCCACATCGTCGAGCCCGTTCAGCAGCTCGACGCGCTTGCCCCGAACGCACACCCGCGTATTCACGAAATCGACGACGAAATCGTTCCCGATAAAAAGAAAATCCTGCTTCACGCCGGCCGCCTCCTTTATTGCGCAACTTAATTCTAACCGACAAAAATACACTTTACAAGTTATGCTTGCTTGCATACTATAATGGGTAAAAGCCGATTTAGACGGTTAGAATGGAGGAGAATCAACGATGAAGGTGCAGAAGCTGCCTTGGGCCGGCGCCCGCATTGCGTCGGGAGGAACGGCGATCGTCATCGATCCGCTGTATCATTTTCCGGAGAAATTCGGCCAGCCGCGCGAAACGCTGCCGCCGCTCTCGACGTTCGGGAGCGCCGATGCCGTATTCGTGACCCATCATCACGGCGATCACTTCGATCCGCGGGCGATCGCCGCATTCTACGGCGAAGGCGTTCCCGTATATCTGCCCGCCGAATCCGCCGGCGTCGCGGATGCGGGTCCGCTGACGAATGTCCGCGGCGTGGCGCGGGGAGAGACGGTCGAAGTCGGAACGCTCAAGGTCACGGCGTCCTGGTCCGTGGACGGAGTGGGCGATCCCCAGGTGTCCTGGGTGGTGACCGACGGCCGCCGGACGATTCTGCACAGCGGGGATACGCTGTGGCACGGCTGGTGGTGGGCCATGGCCCGGACGCACGGCCCGTTCGACGCCGCGCTGCTGCCGGTCAACGGGGCCGTGGTGGAGCTGCCGGGCCTTGAGCCCAGCGGCCAGCCGATCAGCATGACGCCCGAGCAGGCGGCGGCGGCCGCGAAGCTGCTGAAGGCCGGGCGGCTTGTGCCGATCCATTGGCGGACGATCCATCATCCGCCCGTCTACCGGGAAACGCCGGATATCGCGTCGAGGCTGGCCGCGGCGGCTTCTTCGGAAGGCGTGCGGCTTGACATGCTGGAGAACGGGGAGATGATCGAACTGTGAAAATCGGTGTCATCGGCGCGACAGGCAAAGCCGGCTCCCGCATTGCGCGGGAGGCGGCGGATCGGGGGCATGACGTGACGGCGATCGTCCGCGACCGGAGCCGCCTGTCGGACGTCAGGTTCAAAGTGCTGGAGAAGGATATTTTCGACCTGACCGCGGAAGACCTCGCGCCGTTCGACGCAGTCGTCAACGCGTTCGGCGCGCCGCTCGGACGGGAGCATCTGCATGTGGAGGCGGGCAATGTGCTGATCCGCGCCCTGCGGGGGGCGCCCCGCACGCGGCTGATCGTGGTCGGCGGCGCGGGCAGTCTGTACGTCGACGACGCGATGACGACGCGGCTGCTCGATACGCCCGATTTTCCGACCATGTATCTGGAGACAGCCCGCTGCCAGGCGGAGAATCTGCGCATGCTGCGCGAGACGGACGGCATCACCTGGACGTTCGTCAGCCCGTCGGCCTTGTTCGAGCTCGGCGAGCGGACCGGGCGGTACCGGACCGGCAAAGACCGGCTGCTGTTCAATTCCCGGGGAGAAAGCTACGTCAGCTATGAGGACTACGCCGTCGCCGTCGTGGATGAGATCGAGCGGCCGCGACACATCAACGAGCGGTTCACCGTGGTGTCGGAACGGGCGGACTCTTAAAGCGACCGTCGTAAAGCGCCCGAAGCCTTGTTCATGCGCCGGCGGGATCACCGTGGACTGCAGCGCCGACCGTCAATCAGCCGATTACCCGCCTGTCTCCCCGGCTTTCATTTGCCGTCGTGGTCGGATTCCGCTTGTCCGCGAATATCAGTCCATCCGGAGCGGTCCGGTCGGCAAAGTGCGCAGCGACGCTGCACGATACGCTTCCGTTTCCGCCCGCGCAGCGCTTTATATTTAAGAAGGCATGCGCGGCGACCGGCTGCCGCTTCAAATCCGGGGTGGCGCCGCGTCAGCCGCGAGGACGACTCGGTGCCTTCGCGGGCCGCCTTGGACGAGCATGAACCGCCGCGCCGTCTGAGCGCCGGGCGCGCCGCGGTGTCGGGTCGGAACGCTTGACAGAAGCGGGGCCGCGTCCTTTAATTATAGGTAATTCCCGGAAACTGCAGTCGCGGAATCCGGGAATAACAAGATATGGCGCAATCAACACGAATGCTGCCGCTGCAGGAAAGGAGTTATCATGATGGAACATCGCGATCGACCGAACGGACAGCCCGAAATCCCGCCGGCCGGTTCCCGCGTCGCGCTGGTCACGGGAGGCAACCGGGGAATCGGGAGGGAAATCGCGCGGCAGCTGTCGCGGATGGGCCTTACGGTGCTGATCGGATGCCGGGACGAGGCGAAGGGGCGGGAAGCCGCCGAACAGCTCGGCAAGGAAGGGGCGCCGGTTCGGCCGGAGGTGCTGGACGTCGGCAGCCCGTCCAGCATCGACGCGCTGATGGACCGCGTGCGGGAGAAGTACGGCCGCCTCGATGTGCTGGTGAACAACGCGGGAATCATTTTGGACAGGGGCGTATCGGTGCTGGAGGTTGAGGAATCGGTCGTGCGGCAGACGCTCGAGACGAACTTCTTCGGCGCGCTTCGGCTTATTCAGGCCGCCGTGCCGCTGATGCGCAAGCATCGCTACGGGCGGATCGTCAACGTGTCTTCGGGGCTCGGCACGTACCAGGCTTTCGAACTGCTGCCGGAACTGAAGGGGCAGTCGGGCGCCTACCGCCTTTCGAAATCCCTGCTCAACTATCTCACCTGCCTGGCCGCGCAGGAAGTGGACGGACGGGAGATCAAGATCAACGCGGTCTGTCCCGGCAGCGTGCGGACGGACATGGGCGGGCCGGATGCGCCGCTGTCGGTCGAGGAAGGCGCGGACACGGCGGTCTGGCTGGCCACGATCGACGCGGACGGCCCGAACGGAGGCTTTTTCCGCTATCGCGCGAAGGCGGAATGGTGAGCGCGGACGGACAAATACGGCCATGGGGCTTACGGCAGGTCACGTTGCATCGCGACTTGCCGGACCGCCCCTTGTTTTTTTCTGCGACAGACCAATTAACAAACCAAGGAGCTCCAAAGCGGTTGTGGCGTGGACGAGCGGAGCCCGGTTGGTGCGCAAATCTTCCAAATTGCTTCCTGCGCCTGGACGGCTTGGTCTATACTAATGGCATCGCATGGAAGGATTGGAGAGAGACCATGGCTGAAATGGTGACGACGCTGGAGCAATGGCGCGCCTGGCGGCGCGAGGGATGCAATACGCTGCCGCTGCTAAGGCGCGTGCGCCTCAAGCCGGGGGAGGACCGTCCCGCGGAATGGAGCGGGGCGTGGGCGGCGGCGCATCCGCACGCGATCGTGCTCGAGAGCGGCAAGGACGGCCGCTATACGTACCTCGGCCTCCGGCCGTCGGCCGTGCTGCGAGGCAAGGGAAGCGAGGCCGCGGCATGGGAGACGGCTTGCGCAACTGCGGTTGGGAAGACGGGGAAGGAAGAGGCGTTCATGTCGGCGGCATCCGGTGGTGCCGCGCAGAACGGCGAATCGGCGGCTTGCGGAACGGAAGCTCGAACGGCGGAACATTGCGCCGCAGATGCGACCGAAGGGATGAAGGCGATCGGCGGGGCGGCCGTTGACGCAACGGAGAATTGCGGCGCCGGCCGGGCGGAAGACGCCGTGCGCCGTTACACCGGCAAGCCGCTCGAGGTCGTGCGCGCCTGGATCGCGGGGCGGAAGGGGCCGCGCGTGCCGGACGGGCCGAAGTGGACCGGCGGCATCGCCGGGCTGTTCGCCTACGACATCGTCCGCTCGATCGAGCGGCTGCCCGAGCTGGCGGCCGACGATCTCGGCCTGCCGGACTACCTGTTCTTTCGGCTGGACGAGCTGTGGATCATCGACCATGAGGCGCAGGAGCTGATCCTCGCGCGGCATGCCCGTGTGCCGGACGGGACGGACGACGCCGGGCTGGCCGGCCTGTATGATGAAGCGCTGCGGCATACCGGCCGGATGCTTGAGATCTGGGACGATATTGCGGCGGCCGCCCGGACGCCGGAGGCGGAGCGGCGCCTCGCGGAGCGCCGCGCGGCGATGGAGGCGGACCGGCTCGAGATTGACATTGACGCCATGGACGGCCTGATCCGCCCGTTCACCAGGCATGCCTATATGGACGCGGTTCAGCGCATCCGCGAGTACATCGCGCAGGGCGATGTGTTCCAGGTGAACCTGTCGCAGCGGATGAGCAAGCGGTCGTCGGCCGATCCGGACGCGCTGTACGAGTGGCTGCGGCTGTTCAATCCGTCGCCGTACATGGGATATTTGCGCAGCCCCGATTTCCGGCTCGTCTCGGCGTCGCCGGAGCTGCTCGTCGCGATGCGCGGCGGGCGGCTCTCGACCCGGCCGATCGCCGGCACGCGCCGGCGCGGCCGCACGCCCGAGGAAGACCGGAAGATGGCGGAGGAGCTGCTCGCGAGCGAGAAGGAACGGGCCGAGCATATCATGCTCGTCGACCTCGAGCGAAACGATCTCGGACGGATCTCGAAGTACGGCACCGTCCGGGTGAAGGAGCTCATGACGATCGAATACTATTCGCACGTCATGCATCTCGTCTCGCTGGTGGAGGGCGAGCTTCAGGACGGGAAGGACGCGCTGGACGCGATCGGGGCCGTTTTTCCCGGGGGGACGATCACGGGCGCGCCGAAGGTGCGGACGATGGAGATCCTCGAGGAGCTGGAACCGACGCGGCGCGGCCCGTACTACGGCTCCCTCGGCTGGATTGACTACAGCGGGGATATGGAATTTAATATTCTTATACGCACGATGGTTGTCAAGGACGGCTTCGTGCATATTCAGGCCGGCGGCGGGATCGTGATCGACTCCGACCCCGAACGGGAGTACAAGGAATCGCTGAACAAGGCGAAGGCGCTCTGGAAGGCGGTTCAATACGTGGAACGCGAAGCGGAAGGCGCGCTTCGCCGCGCGGACGGGGCGGACATGCCCGCTAAGGAGGTACGGCGATGATACTGGTCATCGACAACTACGACTCGTTCACGTATAACCTGGTGCAATATCTCGGCGAGCTGGGCGAAGAGATCGTCGTGAAGCGCAACGACGAGATCGATCTGGCCGGCATCGGGGAGCTGAAGCCGGATCATATCCTGATCTCGCCCGGTCCGTGCACGCCGAACGAGGCGGGCATCAGCCTCGCGCTGATCGAGCATTTCAAGGGCAGGATTCCGATCTTCGGCGTCTGCCTCGGGCATCAGGCGATCGGCCAGGCGTTCGGCGGCGACGTGGTGCGCGCGGAGAATCTGATGCACGGCAAGACGAGCGAGATTCACCACACCGGCAAGGGCGTGTTCGCCGGGCTGCCGAGCCCGTTCACGGCGACCCGCTACCATTCGCTCATCGTGAAGCGGGAGACGCTGCCGGACTGCCTCGAGATTACGGCCGAGACGGCGGCCGGCGAAATCATGGGACTGAAGCACAAAGATTATCCGGTCGAAGGCGTGCAGTTCCATCCCGAGTCGATCATGACGGAGCACGGGAAGACGATGCTGCGCAATTTCCTGTCGTACAAGGCGGGCGCCGCGCAATGAAATTCGGGTTGAACGGCGCCGTGGTCGAGGCTCATGAGGCCGTGATTCCGGCGCTGGATCACGGCCTTCTCTACGGCATCGGGCTGTTCGAGACGTTCCGCACATACGGCGGGGCGCCGTACGCGCTGGACCGCCGGCTCGCGAGATTGCGGCACGGGTGCGAGACGCTCGGCATCCGCTGGACGATGTCGGACGAGGCGGCCGCGGAGTGGCTGAAAGCGGTGCTCGATGCGAACGGGCTCGCTGACGCCTATGTCCGCCTGACGGTGACCGCGGGCGACGCCGGCCTCGGTCTGACCGACGGGCCGTACGAGCGGCCGAACGCGCTGCTCATGGTCAAGCCCTTGCCGGCGCTTGATGAGCGGCTGTACCGCGAAGGGCGCGAGCTCATGATTCTGCGGACGCCGCGCGGCACGCCCGAGACGAAGGTTCGGCTCAAATCGCTTCATTATATGACGAATGTGCTGGCGAAACGGGAGCTGGCGGCGAGCGGCGCCTCCGCGGGGGCGGAGGGGCTGATGCTGACGCGGGAAGGGTGGCTCGCGGAAGGGATCGTGAGCAATCTGTTCTTCGTGAAGGACGGCATCGTGCGGACGCCCGCCCTCGGGACCGGCATTCTGCCCGGCATCACGCGCGCGATTGCGCTCGAACTGGCGCGGAGTATGGGGCTTGAGACGGAGGAAGGCTACTATACGGTCGAAGATCTGCTGGCGGCCGACGAAGTGTGGCTGACCGGCTCGGTGCAGGAACTGGTGCCCGTGACGCGGATCTCGACGGCGGACGGCGCGGCGCGCACGGTCGGCGACGGCCTTGCGGGGCCGGTGACGAAGGCGCTGCTGGCGGCATACCGGGCGGAGGCCCGGCGGTCTGCCCGCGCGGCGGCGGAAGGGGTGTAATGCTTACCATGAGACCGGTGATCTGGAGCCGGACCTATCGGCTTGGCGGCGGCGTGACGCTGGAATTGGGAAGACGGACGCTCGTTATGGGCATCCTGAACGTAACGCCGGATTCGTTCTCCGACGGCGGACGGTACATGGCGGTGGACGCGGCCGTCGAGCACGCGGTGCGGATGGTCCGGGCGGGCGCGGACATCATCGACATCGGCGGCGAATCGACGCGGCCCGGCTCGCGGCCGGTGCCGGCGGACGAGGAGATCCGGCGCGTCATCCCGGTCATCCGGGCGGTTCGCGAGGCGTTGCCGAACGTGCCGCTTTCGATCGACACGTACAAGGCGGAGACGGCGTGCCGGGCGCTCGAGGCGGGCGCGCATATCATCAACGACGTGTGGGGGCTCAAGGCCGATCCGGAGATGGCGCGGACCGCTGCCGAGTTCGGCTGCCCGGTCGTCATCAGCCACAACCGCCTTGAAGCCGGCGGGTATGCCGACATCGCGCGGGACGTGGCGGCCGAACTGCTGGATTCGG
>NICF_comb_assmDRAFT_10002932_pt1 | contig 12587 bp, 10 predicted proteins | sample NewIslPassag4_SG_FD_11279 | JGI IMG/M metagenome (IMG submission 11279) | reverse complement strand
GGTTATCCGCGCGGGAGAATCATCGAAATTTATGGTCCGGAATCATCCGGGAAGACAACTGTTGCCCTTCACGCGATCGCTGAAGTGCAAAAACAAGGAGGACAAGCAGCTTTCATCGATGCCGAGCATGCGCTTGATCCGATTTATGCACAAAAATTAGGGGTCAACATCGATGAATTGTTGCTTTCCCAACCCGATACGGGCGAGCAGGCGCTCGAAATTGCCGAAGCGCTCGTACGAAGCGGTGCGGTCGATATTATTGTCATCGACTCGGTGGCGGCGCTCGTACCGAAAGCAGAAATTGAAGGGGAGATGGGTGACGCCCACGTCGGCTTGCAAGCCCGCCTCATGTCGCAGGCGCTCCGTAAGCTGTCTGGCGCCATTAACAAATCGAAAACGATCGCCATCTTCATCAACCAGATCCGTGAAAAAGTCGGAGTCATGTTCGGCAATCCAGAAACGACGCCGGGTGGACGGGCTCTTAAGTTTTACGCTTCCGTCCGTTTAGAGGTGCGCCGCGCTGAACAAATTAAACAAGGCAATGACATGGTTGGCAACAAAACGAAAATCAAAGTTGTCAAAAACAAAGTTGCTCCGCCATTTAAAACGGCCGACGTCGACATTATGTACGGCGAAGGCATTTCCCGCGAAGGGGAAATCATCGATATGGCGGCCGAGCTTGACATTGTGCAAAAAAGCGGTTCATGGTATTCCTACAAAGATGAACGGCTCGGTCAAGGGCGTGAGAATGCGAAGCAGTTTCTGAAAGAAAACCCGCATATTGCTGAAGAGATCGCCCGCGCTATCCGCAAACATTACGGCATCGATGCCGGCGAGGCGGGCGAACCGCTGCAAGACGAGTTCGGGCTGCTTGAGGAGTAATGGCACGAAGGCGTCCTAGCTACTGCTAGGACGCCTTTTTCCTAGGAGACGGGTAATGTCATAACAAGCGTGGCCAAGAAGACCATTTCTTAAGTTGAGAAACCTATGAATCTTGCCCTTCGTTGCCATCGAGAACAGTTGAGTGAACGGAACCAGCTGTTGTTCACCGGCCGTCTATCCGTTCGCCCGACGGAACCGTCAACGTGCCTTTTTCACTGAGGACAGGGTGCACCGTAGCGGCTGGAGCAGTGGCTGAGGCACGCTTGTGTAATATCTTGACAATTCATGTTGCCACCTTTACAATGAACATGTATATTTGTCCAAATATATAGCAGGGCTAGCCTGCTTGAAAAGGCGAACCGCCTTCGTGCGGTGAAAGCCGCACGGGAAACGCCAAACAAAACGACCGAGCTAACGTTTTGAAAACGGGAATGTCCACTTGCGCCGGACGATTGGGGGCAACAGTGGCGCGAAGAAAGAGCGAAAGTAAATTGAACAGCAAGAGGAGGTGAAACGATGGGTTCGATCATCATCTCCGCTTTGCTTGCCTTAGTCATTGGTGCCGTTGTTGGCTTTTTTGTTCGCAAATCGATTGCCGAAGCAAAAATCGGTGGGGCGAAAGCAGCTGCCGAGCAGCTGATTGAAGAGGCGAAACGCGCGGCGGACGCCTTGAAAAAAGAGGCGCTTCTCGAAGCGAAAGACGAGATTCATAAATTGCGTACGGAAGCGGAACACGATATCCGCGACCGGAGAAGCGAACTCCAAAAACAAGAAAACCGCTTGATGCAAAAGGAGGAAAACCTCGACCGCAAAGATGAGGCGCTCAATAAACGCGAGGCGCTGCTCGAAGCGAAAGAAGAAGCGTTAAATGAAAGACAACAGCATATTGAACAAATGGAAAGCAAAGTGGAAACGCTCATCAAACAGCAACAAACCGAACTCGAACGCATTTCCGGATTAACGCGCGACGATGCGCGCCATCTCATTTTAGAGCGCGTCGAAAAGGAACTGTCGCATGAGATTGCGATGATGGTCAAAGAAGCGGAAACGCGGGCGAAAGAGGAGGCAGACAAGCGAGCGAAGGCGATTTTGTCACTCGCCATCCAGCGCTGCGCCGCCGATCATGTCGCCGAAACGACCGTCTCTGTCGTGAACTTGCCAAACGATGAAATGAAAGGGCGGATCATCGGACGCGAAGGGCGGAACATCCGTACGCTCGAGACGCTCACCGGCATTGATTTAATTATTGACGATACACCGGAGGCGGTCATTTTATCCGGATTTGACCCGATTCGTCGCGAAACAGCGCGCATTGCGCTAGATAAGCTCGTGCAGGACGGCCGAATCCATCCAGCGCGCATTGAAGAAATGGTCGAAAAGGCGCGCCGCGAAGTGGATGAGCACATCCGCGAAGTCGGTGAACAGACGACGTTTGAAGTCGGCGTCCACGGCTTGCATCCGGATTTGATTAAAATTTTAGGGAGGCTTAAGTTCCGGACGAGCTACGGGCAAAACGTCCTAAAACATTCGGTGGAAGTGGCGTTTTTAGCCGGGCTGATGGCGGCCGAGCTCGGGGAAGACGAAATGTTGGCGCGTCGGGCCGGCTTGCTTCATGACATCGGCAAGGCGATCGACCATGAAGTGGAAGGAAGCCATGTGGAAATCGGCGTTGAGTTGGCGACGAAGTATAAAGAACATCCCGTTGTCATCAACAGCATCGCCTCCCACCATGGCGATACCGAGCCGACATCAGTCATCGCCGTGCTCGTTGCGGCAGCGGACGCCCTGTCGGCGGCACGGCCGGGGGCGCGCAGCGAAACGCTGGAAAACTATATCCGCCGCTTAGAGAAGCTCGAAGAAATTGCGGAATCGTACGAAGGGGTGGAAAAATCGTACGCCATCCAAGCTGGCCGCGAAGTGCGCATCATGGTCAAACCAGATATGATCGACGATTTGGAAGCGCATCGGTTGGCGCGCGATATCCGCAAGCGAATCGAAGAAGAGCTCGATTATCCGGGTCATATTAAAGTGACAGTCATCCGCGAAACGCGGGCGGTCGAATATGCGAAATAAAGTGGCAGCCTATTGCCACTTTATTTTTTTGTCCGTAAAATAAGAGAGTATACCGATCGCCTGATGATCTTTACAGTGGCGATACTTTTGATTTAGAAAGGGATTGATGATGAGAATTTTATTTATCGGCGATGTCGTCGGTTCGCCGGGGCAAAAAATGGTCGAGCACTATTTGCCAAAATTAAAGGAGAAGCACCGGCCGGATATCGTCATCATTAACGGGGAGAACGCCGCCAGAGGGAAAGGAATCACTGAGGAGATTTATCGTTCATTGCTTGCGCAAGGGGTCCACGCCGTTACCCTCGGCAATCATGCTTGGGATAAGCGGGATATTTTTGAATTTATCGATCAGGCGAAAGCATTGATCCGCCCGGCGAACTATCCGCCCGGCACACCGGGAAAAGGCATCGTCTACGTGCCGACCGAGCATGGCGAGGTAGCGGTGATCAACTTGCAAGGGCGAGCGTTTTTGCCAGCGATTGACTGCCCGTTCCAAAAGGCAGATGAATTGATTGCCGCTGCTTCCGAGCGAACGTCGGTCATCATTGTCGATTTTCATGCTGAGGCGACGAGCGAAAAACAGGCGATGGGCTGGTATTTGGACGGCCGTGTATCTGCGGTCATTGGCACGCATACGCACGTCCAGACGGCTGATAACCGGATTTTGCCGAAAGGAACGGCGTATATTACCGATGTCGGTATGACAGGTCCGTATGACGGCATTTTAGGGGTCGACCGAGAGGCGGTATTGCGTAAGTTTTTAACCGGCCTGCCGGTTCGTTTCGACATCAAGGAAGGAAGAAGCCAGTTAAACGCTGTGCTTGTCGATGTTGATGCCAAAAGTGGACGGGCGCTTCGCATTGAGCGCTTAATCATTAACGATGACCACCCTTATTTTGAATAGTTTATTTTTTTATAAATTTTTAAAAACATACTCCTCCCGTGCAGGAATAGTTGTCAAAGCAGTGAATATAGTTACAGTGAAGACTTTTTATCGAAATCCATTTTCCAAGGAAACGAGGGAGGAGCTAGAGATGGAGATATTAAAAGTTTCAGCAAAATCGAATCCGAACTCTGTAGCTGGTGCACTTGCCGGGGTGTTGCGCGAGCGCGGCGCAGCGGAAATTCAGGCGATCGGCGCAGGTGCATTGAACCAAGCCGTTAAGGCAGTAGCGATCGCACGAGGGTTTGTGGCACCAAGCGGTATGGACTTAATTTGTATTCCGGCATTTACGGATATTATGATTGATGGAGAAGAACGGACAGCTATTAAATTAATCGTCGAGCCTCGTTAACTGGATGACTGGTAAATGGTAAAATATAACCTGTTGGCGCCTTCAGCTTCGAAGGCAGGCAGGTTATTTTTGCTTTTTTAAGGGGGAAAATGAATGATTTTTGATGCCCATTGTGACGCGCTGATGAAACTATGGCAAGACCGTTCATTATCGTTTCAGGACGAGCCATCGCTTCATGTCACGCTTTCGGGAATGGCAGAAGCCGGGGTGAAAGTGCAATGTTTTGCCATCTACGTACCAGAAACAGTGCCGGAAGAAGCTCGGTTCACGGTGGCGCTCGAGATGGTGGATATGTTTTTCACCCGCATTGTGGATCTGTTTCCGTCTGTGAAGGTTGTGCGGACGAAACAAGACATCGCCACCCTCAAAGAAGGGGAGATCGGAGCGATGTTGACGCTCGAAGGATGCGATGCGATTGGCGCCAACCTTGTCAAGTTGAAGACGCTCCTTCGCCTCGGTGTTGCTTCCGTTGGTTTGACATGGAATTTTCCAAACGCTGTCGCTGACGGGGCGTGGGAGAAGCGCGGGGCCGGGTTGACTGCGTTCGGCCGACAAGTTGTCGAGCTGCTCAATGAAACGAAACGGTGGGTCGATGTATCCCATTTATCGGAAAAAGCGTTTTGGGATGTGATGGAGACGGCCTGTTTCCCGATCGCTTCCCATTCCAACGTCTATCGCCTCTGTCCGCACCCACGCAACTTGACAGACGAGCAAATCAAGGCGCTGATCGAAAAAGATGGGATGATCGGCATTAATTTTGTACCGGATTTTTTGACAAACGACAAACGGAGAGCGACGGTCGCTGATGTTCTCCGTCACCTTGATTACGTATGCGCGCTTGGGGGAGCAAACAACGTCGGGTTTGGCTCCGATTTTGACGGCATTGAGGAGACGGTGTCCGGCCTTGAAGCGGTGAAGGAATACCCTCGACTTGTCAATGAGTTGTACAAGCATTACTCCGCTGAGCAAGTGGAGCGTTTTTTGTTTCGTAATTTTTACGAGCATTTGCCCGAGTGATAAATATCATTGAATATATACCTCTATTAAGCTTAAAATAAAAGGCGGAATGTCGACTATGTTGACAAAATACAATTGTCGCGTGGAAGGCGCCCAAAAGTGTAGTCGCTTTGTCAGAAAAATGATACAATAATAGCGAGAGGCTGTAGTGAACATAAAGGGGTGTAAAACATGATCGAACAGCTGTCATGGAAAGTAGGCGGCCAGCAAGGGGAAGGGATTGAAAGTACAGGGGAAATTTTCTCCGCGGCGCTGAACCGCCTCGGGTACTATTTATATGGGTACCGCCATTTTTCTTCCCGCATTAAGGGGGGGCATACGAACAATAAAATCCGCGTCAGCACGAAACCGGTGCGGGCGGTCGCAGATGATTTAGACATTTTGGTGGCATTCGACCAAGAGACGATCGATTTCAACTTTCACGAGCTGCACCGCGGCGGCATCGTCATTGCAGACGCCAAATTCAATCCAGTAATTCCCGAACAAGAAGGGGTGTCGCTTTACGTCGTTCCGTTCACTGAGATTGCGACGGAACTTGGCAACTCGCTGATGAAAAACATGGTTGCCATCGGCGCGACGAGTGCGGTGCTCGGCTTAGATGCCAGCGTTTTCGAAAGCGTTGTCGCGGACACGTTCGCCCGCAAAGGGACGCAAGTCGTTGAGAAAAACATGGAGGCCATCCGTGCTGGGGCGCAGTATATGAAAAAGCAGCTTGACGGTCGCGCCGAGCCTATGAAGCTCGCAAAAGCCGATGGCAAACAGCGGATGTTTATGATCGGCAACGATGCCATCGCCTTGGGAGCTCTTGCTGGTGGGGCGCGCTTTATGGCCGCGTATCCGATTACTCCGGCTTCCGAGATCATGGAATATTTAATTAAGAAACTGCCTGAGTTCGGGGGAGCAGTCATTCAAACGGAAGACGAAATCGCTGCTTGCACGATGGCGATTGGCGCCAACTATGCCGGTGCACGGGCGTTTACAGCCTCTGCCGGGCCGGGGCTATCGCTCATGGCTGAAGCGATCGGCTTAGCTGGAATGACGGAAACACCGCTCGTTGTCGTCGATACGCAGCGGGGCGGTCCGAGTACCGGCTTGCCGACGAAGCAAGAACAATCAGACTTGCTTGCCATGATTTACGGTACGCACGGGGAAATTCCAAAAATCGTTATGGCACCGAGCACAGTTGAGGAAGCGTTTTACGACATGGCGGAGGCGTTAAACTTAGCCGAGGAATATCAATGTCCGGTCATTTTCTTGTCGGATTTGCAGCTGTCGCTCGGCAAACAGACGGTCGAACCGCTTGACTATGATCGGATCGACATTCGCCGCGGCAAGCTCGTGACCGGGGAGTTACCGCCGCTTGCCGGCAAGGAAAACTTTAAACGGTATGAGCTGACACCAGATGGCATTTCGCCGCGGGTGCTTCCGGGGACGAAACACGGCATCCATCACGTCACTGGGGTTGAGCATGCAGAAACCGGCCGCCCGTCCGAAACAGCGGCAAACCGCCAGGCGCAAATGGAGAAGCGGATGCGCAAACTCGAGCACGTCCATTTCCCGACGCCGGTGCATAAGTACATCCGTCACGAAGAGCCAGATTTGCTTCTCGTCGGCTTTTTATCAACACGTGGAGCGATTGAGGAAGCGATTGAGCGCCTCGAGCAAGACGGTGTCAAAGTTAACCACGCGCACATCCGTCTGTTGCACCCGTTCCCGGTTGACGAGATGCGGCCGCTTGTCGAAAAAGCGAAACGGGTTGTTGTTATCGAGCAAAATGCGACCGGGCAATTGGCGAGCCTGTTGAAAATGAACGTCGGTCATGCCGATAAAATGGCAAGCGTCTTGAAATTTGACGGCAATCCATTCTTACCAGGCGATGTTTACAACAAATGTAAGGAGTTGTTAGCACAATGGCCACCTTTAAAGATTTCCGCAATGATGTGAAGCCAAACTGGTGTCCGGGCTGCGGCGATTTTTCTGTTCAAGCCGCCATCCAGCGCGCAGCAGCCAACCTTGGGTTGGAGCCGCACCAGCTGGCTGTCATTTCCGGAATCGGCTGCTCAGGTCGGATTTCCGGCTATATTCATGCCTACGGGTTTCACGGCACGCACGGCCGCGCTTTGCCGCTTGCCCAGGGAGTGAAAATGGCGAATCGTGACTTGACGGTTATTGCCGCCGGTGGTGACGGTGACGGATTTGCAATCGGCATGGGGCACACGGTTCACGCCATTCGCCGCAACATTGACATTACGTACATCGTCATGGACAACCAAATTTACGGGCTGACGAAAGGGCAAACATCGCCGCGCAGCGCCGCCGGATTTAAAACAAAAAGCACGCCGCAAGGATCGATTGAACCGGCGCTGTCGCCGCTTGAAATTGCCTTGAGCGCGGGGGCGACGTTTGTCGCACAAAGCTTCTCGAGCGACTTAAAAGAGCTAACCAGCTTGATTGAAGAAGGAGTCAAACATAAAGGCTTTTCGCTCATCAACGTCTTTAGCCCGTGCGTCACATACAATAAAGTGAACACGTACGAATGGTTTAAAGAGCATTTAGTGAAAGTGAGCGACATCGAAGGGTACGATCCGTCTAATCGGGAGATGGCGATGCAAACGGTGATGAAATATAACGGTCTTGTTACCGGGCTCATCTATCAAAATAAAGAACAAAAGTCGTACCAAGAGCTTGTTCCGGGCTATAGCGCAACGCCGCTTTCGGAAGCTGATTTGAAACTAAGCAAAGAAAAATTCGCCGAGTTAGTAGCGGAGTTTATGTAAAAATGGAAATGATTCACACCCGATGTGGACTTGCCTCATCGGGTGTTTTTTTGCTATCATAACATGTTCCGGACATCCGGAACAAAAACCATTGTGTTTCATTGTCACCCGCGATATACTATGATAGTGTGTGTGATGGAAGAATTTTGCCGGAAAAAGGTTGACGGCAACGAAAACAACAGCTACCTAACTGGATGTAATCGAAAGTTGGACCAAGAAAGAAAGGAGATTGTTATGAACGAAAAGCAACGTTTAGAACAAACAGGTCAAATTCAAACAGCTAGCCATCCAGCGGACAGAAAATCCGACTTGGAGCGGCTCAAAGCAAAAACGACGAAAGACTATGAGAAGTATTTCACGAGCGTCTTTCTTCCGCCGAACTTAAAAGAGGCGAAAAAACGTGGCAAGGAAGAAGTACAATATGTGAAAGACTTTACGATTCCGGATGAATTCCGCGGCATGGGGCGTGGGCGGAAGTTTTACATCCGCACGTACGGCTGTCAAATGAACGAGCATGATACGGAAGTGATGGCCGGCATTTTCATGGCGCTCGGTTATGAACCGACCGACCGTCCGGAAGATGCAAATGTCATTTTGCTTAACACGTGTGCGATCCGCGAAAACGCGGAAAACAAAGTGTTTGGCGAACTCGGCTACTTAAAGCCGTTGAAAACGACGAACCCTGATTTACTACTTGGCGTGTGCGGCTGTATGTCGCAAGAAGAAGCGGTTGTCAATAAAATTTTAAAACAATACCAGTATGTTGACTTGATTTTCGGCACGCACAACATCCATCGCCTCCCGTACATTTTGCATGAGGCGTACATGTCGAAAGAGATGGTTGTCGAAGTATGGTCGAAAGAGGGCGATGTCGTCGAAAACTTGCCGAAAGTGCGCAAAGGCAACATTAAAGCATGGGTCAACATTATGTATGGCTGCGATAAGTTTTGTACGTACTGCATCGTTCCGTACACGCGCGGCAAAGAGCGGAGCCGTCGTCCGGAAGACATCATTCAAGAAGTGCGCCAGCTCGCCGCCCAAGGCTATAAGGAAATTACGCTTCTTGGGCAAAACGTCAACGCCTACGGGAAAGATTTCAACGATATTCAATACGGTCTTGGCGATTTGATGGATGAGCTGCGCAAAATTGATATCGCGCGCATCCGCTTTACGACAAGCCATCCGCGTGACTTTGACGACCGACTCATCGAAGTGCTTGCCAAACGAGGCAATTTAGTCGAACATATTCATTTGCCGGTGCAATCGGGCAGCACGGAAATTTTGAAAATGATGGGTCGGAAATATACACGTGAAGAGTATTTGGAACTCGTCCGCAAAATTAAAGCGGCCATTCCGGATGTCGCTTTGACGACCGACATTATCGTCGGCTTCCCGAACGAAACGGATGAGCAGTTTGAAGAAACGTTGTCGCTTTACCGTGAAGTCGAGTTTGATTCGGCGTATACGTTCATTTACTCGCCACGTGAAGGCACCCCAGCGGCGAAAATGAATGATAACGTGCCGATGGAAGTGAAAAAAGAACGGCTTCAGCGCTTGAACGCCCTCGTTCAAGAGATTGCAGCGAAGAAAATGAAACAATACGAGGGCCAAGTCGTCGAGGTGCTCGTTGAAGGCGAAAGCAAAACGAACCCGGATGTGTTAGCAGGGTATACGCGTAAAAACAAGCTTGTCCATTTCGTCGGCCCGAAATCGCTCATTGGTCAATTGGTCAATGTGCGCATTACGCAGGCGAAAACGTGGACATTGACAGGCGAGTTAGCGAATGAAGCGATCGAGGTGAACTAAGATGGCAAAATATACGCGGGATGAGATTTTGACGCAGGCAAAGCAGTTGGCGAAAATGATCGCCGAAACAGAGGAAGTTGACTTTTTCAAGCGAGCCGAAGAAAAAATCCATCAAAACGAAAAAGTACGCACGTTAATTAATGAGTTAAAATCGCTGCAAAAACAAGCAGTCAACTTCCAACATTACGGCAAACATGAAGCGCTAAAGCGGGTCGAGGAGAAAATTGACGCCATTTACGAGCAGTTGGAGCAAATTCCGATCGTCAGTGAATTCCAGCAGTCGCAGGCCGATGTGAACGATTTGCTTCAGCTTGTCGCTTCGACGATTTCCAATACAGTGACCGATGAAATTCTTGCGTCGACTGGCGGCGATGTGCTGCGCGGAGAAACGGGTGCGGCGCTTCGCTACGGCAAGCAGGGTGGTTGCCATTAACGCGTTTATGGCGTCTGTTTGTCATGAACGAACAAAAAAGCGTCCTTTCGGGCGCTTTTTTCATTTGTCATAAGCAACGGGGCTGCATTGAGAGGAGGAGCGGAGCTTTTTTAAGAAAGCGCCGTACAGCGGCGCACTAGACGACGGGCTCTTTTTCTTTTTTGATTGGCAGGTGGTCTGAACCTCGTCCGATCAGTGCGAATGTTTGGCGGTGAAAAAGCAGGAACATTGAACGGAACGCGTGCATACAATGAACTATACGGAATAATGATTCATTTGTTGTGCACATTAGCGGAGATCACGCATAGGATGAAATGAAGATTCATTTGAGGAGGGTTCCGTTCGATGTCTGAATACAGAGAAATTATTACGAAAGCCGTTGTCGGTAAAGGCCGCAAATTTACGCAATCGACCCACACGGTGACGGCGCCGAACCGCCCGTCAAGCATTCTTGGCTGCTGGATCATCAACCACCGCTATGAAGCGAAAAAATGCGATAAAACGGTCGAAATTCACGGCCACTACGACATTAACGTGTGGTATTCATACCACAATAATACAAAAACAGAAGTTGTCACTGAAACCGTCTCATACACTGATGTTGTCAAGTTAAAATATCGGGATAAAGACAATTTAATTAGCGATGATACCGATATTATCGTTCGCGTCATTCAGCAGCCGAACTGCCTAGAATGCACTATCTCGCCGAACGGCAACAAAATCGTCGTCGATGTCGAGCGGGAGTTTATCGCCGAAGTGATCGGTGAAACAAAAGTGTGTGTCGCCATCAATCCGGAAGGGTGCGGCAACAAAGACGATGATTTTTATGACGACGACGATCTTGACGAAGAATTAGAAGATTTAAGCCCGGATTTGTTGCTCGGCGAAGAAGAGTAAAACTAGGAAATTTCTTTCCTAGTTTCAGACTGTTGACAAAATGGGTTTCAGACGAATGTCTGAAACCTATTTTGTTCCATAAATAGACTATGTTTTCAAAAAAAGTGGGTAGGATGGGAAGCCATGCAAAGGAAAAGAAAGGGCGGTGCTTCGCCTTCCATAGGTAATTCGCCAGTTTTTTTAAATTCATGGCAGCACAAACAAGCATCGCCTGCGCCTCATTTTTTTCCAATCCCCGGTAATGCGTCCAGCGCAGACCATGCTTCTCTTTCATATCGGCGAAATCCCGTTCAATCGTCTCTTTTCGGAGGGCATAGAGTTCCCGGTATTCCGGAACATACCGCAAATGCTCTGCTTCTTCATAGTAGTCCTGCCATACGTGGCGAGTGACTACTTTGGTGTAGCTCTTGCTTTGCGTGCACTGATGAAGATACGGACAGCTTCGGCACACCGCCGGGTCCGATTTGTATTTCCGGTACCCTTCCCGATTCGTAGTAGAGTAAGATAGAACTTGATCATTGGGGCATAGATAACAATCAAAATATTCGTCATACACAAAATCTGATTTCCGAAAGAATCCATCTTTTGTTTTCGGGCGAGTGTACGGCCAAATCGGCTTTACCCCTTGTTCGAGTAAATACTTGGCAATGGCAGGAGTTTTATATCCTGCGTCTACACACACGGCTTCCGGACATGATTGGATTTCCCGTTTCACTCGTTCGAACAGCACAAAAAACGCTTGACTGTCATGGACGTTGGCTGCCGTCACGTAGGTCTGTAGAATCCATCCGTTGCGATCACAAGCTGTATGATACGAATAGGCAAACACTCGCTCCCGTTCATTTTTCACCAACAGTCCGCTCTCCGGATCCGTTTTGCTTACTTTTACTTCCCGTTTTTTTTTTCTCAGATGGCAACGGCGATTTTCCATGAGCGATCCGATCCCGTTCGATTTCTTTTTCGAGTTCCTGTTGGTAGGCTTTGGCTTCGACTTCTGCCATTTCCGTTGTAAACTTCTTTTTATTGGCGCTTGCTTTGACATGAGTGGAGTCTACGTACAAGACACNCGAATCTACCAATCCGTGTTCAAAGGCTTCTTTTAAAATCCGTGAAAAAATTTGATGGAATACATCCGTTCCAGCGAAACGACGCGCATAGTTTTTACTTGGCGTCGAGTGATGAGGAACGGGATCATGAAGACTAAGTCCTAAAAACCAACGGTAGGCGACGTTGGTTCGGATTTGTTCGACGGTTTCACGCATGGAGCGAATCCCAAATACATACTGAATCAAATACATTTTAAACAACATCACTGGATCAATGCTCGGACGTCCATGATCAGGAGAGTAGAGATCTTTCACCACATCATAGATAAAAGAAAAATCAATGGCCGCATCCAGCTTTCTT
>NICF_comb_assmDRAFT_10002931_pt1 | contig 12588 bp, 9 predicted proteins | sample NewIslPassag4_SG_FD_11279 | JGI IMG/M metagenome (IMG submission 11279) | reverse complement strand
CAGCTGGGTGATGGACTGGCCGCTCGGCAGGGTCCACTGAACGGTCCACCCGTTGATCGGCGAGGAGCCGGTGTTCTTCACGGTCACCTCGGCCTGGAAGCCGCCCGGCCACTGGTTGACCAGCGCGTACGTGGCCTCGCACGCCTTGCCCGCCGGCGGCTGGGACGGCGACGGCGAGGGCGAACCCGGGTCGCTCTGGGACGGCGAGGGGGAGGGGCTGCTCGGCGTGGGCGACGGGCTGTACGTGGGCGGCGCCGCGTTCATGGCGAGCTCGTAGGCCCGGTCCGGGACGAAGACACCCGGCGTGGCGATGCACCCGTCGGCCTCACCCGGCGGCTTGATCCACAGGAAGGCGTCGATCGCCGGGTCGCCGGTGTCCGTGGTGCTCCAGGTGCCGGTGGCGCGGCCCGGCGGGTCGCACCACTCGCTGCCGAGCGGGCCGTTGCCGTTCCGGCTGGTGTCGATGACCGCGCGCAGGTGCGGCGCGCCGATCGCCGAGAGGACGCTCTTGGCGTACGAGATCAGGCCCGAGGTGTACCGGTAGTTGGAGACGTTGAGCGCGATGCCGTCCGCGCTGTTGGCGATGTCGGCGCCCCTGAGGCGGGAGGCCATCTCGTCCGCCGGGACCCAGGCGTCGTGGCCGGCGTCGAAGTAGACCTTCGCCTGCGACGAGGCGGCCTTGAACTTCTTGCCCGCGTACGCCATGGAGGCCTGGACCTCGGCCTGCTCGCTGGGGCTCATGCAGTTGGTCATGATCGGGAGCGCGTCCGGCTCCAGGATGATCACGGCCGGGCGGTTGCGGAGGCCGGCGGCGATCTCATCGATCCAGGCCCGGTAGGCGGTGTGGTTGGGGGCACCCCCCGCGCTCGGCCCGCCGCAGTCCCGGTTCGGCATGGCGTACACGACCATGATCGGGATCTTCCCGGCCGCGGCCGCGGCGCCGACGTACGCGTCGACCTCGGCGCGCACGGTCGAGGGGTTGTAGTTGGCGAACCAGCGGCCGGTCGGCACCGCGGCGATCCGGTCCCGGATCACCGGCGTCCGGGGGTCGTTGGGGTTGGCCGCCACCCACTTGGCCGCGTTGCTCTGCGGGTCCACGTAGAAGGGCGAGTCATAGGCGTGAGCGGGGCCGGCCGAGGCGATGGCGGTGACGATCGCCCCCACGCCGGCGGTGGCCGCGGCGAGCGCTGTGGCCAAAAAGCGCCTTATTCGAGACATGAGACACTCCGTTCCAGTAGTGTGGGAGCGCTCCCATAACCGGTCTCTCGGATGGTAGGGAGCCGGTGTCGCGTGCAGAAGGGCCTCAAGCGCGGCTGCGGGCGAGGCGTGGCGAAACCGCAGGAATCCGGACGGGCGGCCGTCCGGTCCGGGTGAAACTTTCAGCTCTGCGTACGGACCGGGTCCAATGGCGGGATTGGGCGAAATCTCGGTAACTGACGGTGCGCAACCGGTTTCGGGAAGTGGCCCGGAGGCCGTACCCTCCCATAGTGACCTCCTGGGAGGTTTCTTACCTATGACACCTTCTCGCAGCCTTATGTCGTTTGCGCTACCGCGCTGGCTCACGCCGTCCGCCGAGGCCGCGGCACAGCCCCGGGATCCGGTCGGCCTCGCCCGGATGACCGAAACCCGCGATATGCGGCCCCGGCCCGGATCGCCCCTGTGGACCTACCTCACCGGGGTGATCGTGGCCGGCCTGGTGGCGATCGCCGTGGCGCAGACCCGGCTCGGCCTGGGCGAGCTGACCCAGGCCGCCCGGGAGCCGCTGCCGTGGATCCTCCTCGCCTTCGCGGTGCTGGGCGAGTTACGCCCGGTCATGGTCACCTCGGCCCCGCAGACCGGCCGGGTGCCGACGGCCTCGATGTTCACCTTCGCCGCGCTCATGTACTACGGCCTGCCGATGACCGTGCTGCTCCACACCGCGGCGGTGTTCATCAGCGGGCTGGTCCACCGGCAGTCCTGGCAGCAGGTGATGTTCGCCGTCGCCCAGGCGACGCTCGCGGGCACGGCCGCGTCAGTCGTCTTCGGTGCGTTCGGGATCCATCCCAGCCCTGGCGCGCCGTGGACGCCCGACGGCGGGGACATCCCGATGATCGTGCTCGCCGGCGCCGCGTACTTCACGGTCCGCACCCTGCTGGAGTTCGTCGCCGTGGCGCTCCACGAGCGGCGGCCGTTCACCCGGGTGCTCCGGACCTCGCTCGGCCCCCAGGTGCTCGGCCACGGCACGCTGCTCGGCCTCGCCCCGCTGGTCGCCGTGGTCATGGCGCACTCCCCCGCCCTGGTGCCGCTGTTCGTCATGCCGGTCGCCGCGGTGTACCTCACCGCCTCGCTCTCCATCCGCCGGGACCACCAGGCGACCCACGACGGCCTCACCGGGCTGCCCAACCGCAAGATGCTGATCCTGCGCACCGAGGAGGCGCTCGCCGCGGCCCGGGACGGCGAGCGGGTGGGGCTGCTCCTGCTCGACCTAGACCGGTTCAAGGAGGTCAACGACACGCTCGGGCACCCGGTGGGCGACCGGCTGCTGCAGATCATCGCCTACCGCCTCACCCACAGCGTGCGGCCGGGCGACATGGTGGCCCGGCTCGGCGGCGACGAGTTCGCCGTGCTCCTGCCGTCCATCCGGGACGCGCAGGCGGCCAAGGAGGTCGCCTCCCGGCTCCGGGTCGCGCTCAGCGAGCCGGTGCGGCTCGAGGGGATGACCTTCGACCTGGACGCGTCGATCGGCATCGCGCTCTACCCGGACCACGCGCCCGACTTCGAGCTGCTGCTGCAACGTTCCGACGTGGCCATGTACCTGGCCAAGGAGAACCGCACGGGCGTGGAGTTCTACGTCCCGGGCAAGGACCGCAACTCGCCCGAGCGCCTCAGCCTCCTCGGCGACCTGCGGCGGGCGATCGACGCCGGCGAGCTCGAGCTCCACTACCAGCCCAAGGTGAACCTCGCCGACGGCCGGGTCGAGGGCATGGAGGCGCTGGTCCGCTGGTCGCACCCGGAGCGCGGGCCGATCTCGCCCGCCGACTTCGTCCCGCTCGCCGAGCAGTCCTACCTCATGCGGGAGCTCACCCACATCGTGCTGCGGCGCGCGCTCGACCAGGCCGCGCGGTGGTGGCGCGACGGCCTCGAGGTGCCGGTCTCGGTGAACGTCTCCGCCCGGGACCTGCTCGACACCGGCCTCCCCGAGCAGCTCGAGGCCGGGCTCGCCGAGCTGGGCCTGCCGGCGCGGGCGATCCAGCTCGAGGTAACCGAGCGCATCCTCATGACCGAGCAGGCCTTCACCGCGGAGACGATCGGCACCCTCGCCCGGCTCGGGGTGGAGCTCGCGCTCGACGACTTCGGCACCGGGTACTCCTCTCTGGTACGGCTCCAGCGGCTGCCGGTCTCCGAGGTGAAGATCGACCGCTCGTTCATCCGGCGGATCGCCGAGTCCCGGGAGGACGAACGGATCGTCCGCTCGATCGTCGATCTGGTCCGCTCGCTGGGGCTGCGCTCGGTCGCCGAGGGCGTGGAGTCGCACGAGATCGCGGTGCGCCTGCGCAAGCTCGGCTGCCAGGCCGGCCAGGGCTGGTGGCTCGCCGAGCCGATGGCGGCCGACGAGGCCACGGTCTGGCTGCGCGCCCGGCTGAGCAGCGCGTTCCTCGACCGGCCGCGGGACGGCGCCCGGCTCGCCTCACCCTGACCCGCCGCGCCGTTCCGTCGGCCGCGCTCGGGCACGGGCCTAGGATGAGAGAGTCCGCATCGTCGTTTCACATGAAACGGGTTCGACGACTCATGTCCGCCATAACCCGCGATCAGGTCGCTCACCTCGCCCGGCTCTCCCGGCTGGCGCTCACCGACGAGGAGCTCGACCACTTCGCCGCGCAGCTCGATCAGATCGTCGCCGCGGTCGCCCGGGTCTCCGAGGTCGCGGCCGACGACATACCGCCCTCCTCGCACGCGCTTCCGCTGACCAACGTGTTCCGGCCCGATGAGGTACGGCCCGGCCTCACACCGGAGCAGGCGCTGTCCGGGGCGCCCGCCGTGGAGGACAACCGATTCCGAGTCCCGCGGATCCTCGGGGAGGAGGCATGAGCCTGATCAAGAAGACGGCCGCCGAACTCGGCGGCCTTATCGCATCCCGCGAGGTCTCCGCCGTTGAGGTCGTCCAGGCCCACCTCGACCGCATCGCCGAGGTCGACGGCGAGATCCACGCGTTCCTCCACGTCGACGCGGAGGCCGCGCTCGCGCAGGCCCGCGCCGTGGACGAGCGCATCGCCCGGGGTGAGCGGCTCGGGCCGCTCGCCGGCGTGCCGATCGCGCACAAGGACGTCTTCACCACGGTCGACATGCCCACCACGGCGGGGTCGAAGATCCTCGAGGGCTGGCGCCCGCCGTACGACGCGACCGTGACCCGCCGGCTCCGCGAGGCCGGGCTCGTCATCATCGGCAAGACCAACCTCGACGAGTTCGCGATGGGCTCGTCCACCGAGAACTCGGCCTACGGCCCGACCCGCAACCCGTGGGACACGTCCCGGGTCCCCGGCGGCTCGTCCGGCGGGTCGTCGGCGGCGGTCGCCGCGTACGAGGTCCCGCTCGCCACCGGGACGGACACGGGCGGCTCGATCCGCCAGCCCGCCGCGGTCACCGGGATCGTCGGGATGAAGCCGACCTACGGCGGGTCCTCCCGGTACGGCCTGATCGCGTTCGCCTCCTCGCTCGACACGCCGGGGCCGTTCGCCCGCACCGTGCTCGACGCCGCGCTGCTCCACGAGGCGTTCTCCGGCCACGACCCGCTCGACTCCACCTCGATCGACGCCCCGGTGCCGCCGGTGGTGGAGGCGGCCCGGCAGGCCGACGTGTCCGGGGTGCGGATCGGCGTGGTCAAGGAGCTCGGCGGCGAGGGCGGCGAGGGCTACCAGCGGGGGGTGCTCGCCCGGTTCACCGAGGCCGTCGAGCTGCTCGAGTCGCTCGGCGCGAAGATCGTGGAGGTCTCCTGCCCGGCGTTCACCTACGCCCTGCCCGCGTACTACCTGATCGCGCCGTCCGAGTGCTCGTCCAACCTCGCCCGGTTCGACGCGATGCGGTACGGCCTGCGGGTCGGTGACGACGGGAGCCGCAGCGCCGAGGAGGTCATGGCGCTCACCCGGGCCGCGGGCTTCGGCCCGGAGGTCAAGCGGCGCATCATGCTCGGCACCTACGCGCTCTCGTCCGGCTACTACGACGCCTACTACGGGCAGGCCCAGAAGGTCCGGACGTTGATCATGCGGGACTTCGAGGCTGCCTTCCAGCAGGCCGACGTGCTGGTCTCGCCGACGACGCCGACCACGGCCTTCCCCATCGGCGAGCGGGTGGACGACCCGATGGCGATGTACCTCGCCGACCTGTGCACGATCCCGAGCAACCTCGCGGGGAACGCCGCGATCTCGGTGCCGTGCGGCCTCGCCGACGAGGACGACCTCCCGGTCGGGCTGCAGATCATGGCGCCGGTGCTCTCCGACGACCGGTGCTACCGGGTCGCGGCCGCGCTGGAGAAGGCGTTCGAGAGCCGCTGGGGCGGCCCGCTCCTCGCCAAGGCGCCCGCGCTCTGAGCCGGCGGTCCGCCGGGCGGCGCACCGCCGGTCCCGGCACCGCCGGAGGCATCGCAGGGCGGCCGGTCAGGATGGCCGGGCGCGACCGCCGGGCGTTCCGGATCGGCCGCAGAACATCGCCAGAGGGCGACGGCCACTGGTGAACCGATAGATGAACACCGTGGAGAATCCAGGTTTCCGCTATGGCTGACACCATCACGCTGATGCCGTACGACGAGGCGCTGGAGCGCTTCGAGCCGGTGCTCGGGCTGGAGGTGCACGTCGAGCTGGGCACCGCGTCGAAGATGTTCTGCGGCTGCCCGACGACCTTCGGCGCCCCGCCGAACACCCAGGTCTGCCCGGTCTGCCTGGGCCTGCCGGGCTCGCTGCCGGTGGCGAACCAGAAGGCGATCGAGTCGACGATCCGGATCGGTCTCGCGCTCAACTGCTCGATCGCGTCGTGGTGTCGGTTTGCCCGGAAGAACTACTTCTATCCGGACATGCCGAAGAACTACCAGATCAGCCAGTACGACGAGCCGCTCTGCAGCGACGGGTACCTCGACGTCGAGGTGGAGGGCCGGACCTTCCGGATCGGGATCGAGCGGGTCCACCTCGAGGAGGACACCGGCAAGTCCACCCACGTCGGCGGCTCCGGCCGGATCCACGGCGCGGACTACTCGGTCGTCGACTACAACCGGGCGGGCATCCCGCTGGTGGAGATCGTCACCAAGCCGATCCCGGACGCGGACCGGCTCCCCCGGAGGTGGCGCGGGCGTACGTCGCCGAGCTGCGCGAGCTCATGCGGGCCCTCGGCGTCTCCGACGTGCGCATGGAGCAGGGCTCGCTCCGCTGCGACGTGAACGTCTCCCTCAAGCCGCGCGGCGCGGCGGAGTGGGGCACCCGGACCGAGACGAAGAACCTCAACTCGCTCCGCAGCGTGGAGCGGGCGGTCCGGGGTGAGATCGAGCGCCAGGCGGCGATCCTCGCCTCGGGCGGCCGGGTGATCCAGGAGACCCGCCACTTCCACGAGGACACCGGGCAGACCACGCCCGGCCGGTCCAAGGAGCAGGCGGAGGACTACCGGTACTTCCCCGAGCCCGACCTGCTGCCGATCGCGCCCGACCCGGAGTGGGTCGCCCGGCTCAAGGCGGAGCTGCCCGAGCTCCCGTCGGTGCGCCGCAAGCGGCTGCAGCAGGAGTGGGGCTGCTCCGACCTCGACATGGCCGCGATGCGGAACGCCGACGCCATCGACCTGGTCGAGGCCACGGTGGCGGCCGGGGCCCCGCCGGCCGACGCGCGCAAGTGGTGGATGGGCGAGCTGGCCCGGCGGGCGAACGAGCAGGGGGTCGCGCTCGCCGATCTGCCGATCACTCCCGCCCAGGTCGCCCGGGTGACCGAGCTCGTCGCCTCGGGGGCGCTCAACGACAAGCTCGCCCGCCAGGTGCTCGAGGGCGTGCTCGCCGGCGAGGGTGAGCCCGACGAGGTGGTGGAGAAGCGCGGCCTGCGGGTGGTGAGCGACGAGGGCGAGCTGCTCGCGCTCATCGACAAGGTGATCGCCGAGAACGCCGAGGTGGCGGAGAAGGTGCGCGGCGGCAAGATCGCCGCGGTGGGCGCGCTGGTCGGCGGCGTGATGAAGGCGAGCCGCGGCAAGGCGGACGCCGCCCGGGCCCGGCAGCTCATCCTGGAGCGGCTCGGCGTCCAAGGCTAGGCACGCGCCGCCGCGGCGCGGTCGCGGAGACCGGATGGTGACGGGCCGGCTGCGGTGACATCGTGCGCCGGTGTACTTTCGTGGCAAATGCCGCAAAGCGCATGACCGGCCGTGGCCGTCCGTGAGCAGGAGGAGACGGAGGCGTGCGCAACACCGGACCGCCCACCGAGCCGTCCACCGATCAATTCGCCGCGCTCCCCGACCCCAAGCCACCGGATAAGCACCCGGTGCGGCCGGGCGACGCCTCACTCCCGCGCGGCGTCGCGCCGATCGACGCCGGGCAGCCGATCGACGCCGCGCCGCCGGTTCCCGCGCCCACGCCCGCCCGGGAGGACGCGGAGCGGCCCGCCGTGCCGCCGCCCGCCGACGGCATCGAGCCGTGGCCGGTCGCCCGGGAGGAGAAGAAGAGCGCCGAGCCGCGGATCACCCCGGCGCCGCGCCCGGCGCCCGGGCCGAGGCGGCGCCCGCTCCGCGCCTGGCTCATCGGGATCGCCACGGTGTTCGCGCTCGCCTACCTGGTGCCGGCCGTGCTCATGGCCGGGCGGATCCCACCGGGCTTCCGGGTGCTCGACGTGGACCTCGGCGGGCTCAGCGCCGCCGCGGCGGCCGACCGGATCCGGGAGCGGCTGTACGCCAAGGCCCGGGAGCCGATCATCGTCGAGGAGGGCGGCCGGCGGCTCCTGGTCAAACCGCAGGAGGCCGGGATCGACCTCGACGCCGAGGCCACCGTGGCCCGGGCGCCGACCGGGTTCCCGAGCCCGGCCGACGTGTGGGCCGCGCTCACCGGCGGCCGGGACATCGAGCCGGCGATCTCCGTCGACCGCTCCCGGCTCGCGCTCACCGTGGAGCTGAAGGTCGCCGCCGTGCTGGAGGACCCCGGCCAGGAGGGCGGCGTGGTGTTCCGCGGCGTGACCCCCGTGCCGATCTACCCGCGGGAGAGCGAGCGGATCGACCGGGAGCGGGTCGCCGCCGACCTCGTCGCCGCCTACCTGCGGGGCCGGGTGGTGGTCGTCCGGCCCCGGCGGACCGAGCCGCAGGTGAGCCGGGCCGAGGTGCGGCGCGCGCTGGCGTGGGCGCAGCGGGCGGTCGCCGCGCCGCTCACGCTCACCGACGGGCGGGGCTCGGTCACCCTGCCGCCCGCCGAGCTCGCCCGGCACCTCAGGTTCACGCCCGACCGCGGCGTGCTCCGCCCGGTCTTCGACGCCGCCGCCGCGGCCCCGGACCTCGAGCGGCGCCTCGCCTCATCCCGTCCGCGGAGGCCGGCCGGGACGCCTCCCTCACCGTGCGGGACGGCAGGCCCGTGCTCGTCCGCGGGCGGCCGGGGAAGCGGATCGACACCGGACGGCTCGCCGCCGACGTGGTGCGCGCCCTCGACCGCGGGGAGCGCACGGTCCGGGTGCTCATCGCCGCCGGGCCGCCCCGGGTCACCGACCAGGAGGTGCTCCGGCTCGGGGTCAAGGAGGAGATCGGCCGGTTCACCCTGGCGTACGGCCCGGACCCGGCCGAGGCCGCCAACATCCGGGCCGCGGCGCGCCGCGTCAGCGGCGTGCTCGTGCGGCCCGGGGAGACGTTCTCGCTCAACACGGTGCTCGGCCGGCGCGACGGAGACCCCGGCTTCACCGGCCCGGCCAGCACGACCGTGGCCGGCGGGCGGACGGGGAGCGACGTGCCGGGCGTCTCCCGGTTCGCCACCGCGATGCTCAACGCCGCGCTCCGCGCCGGGCTGCAGATCGCCGAGTACACCACCCCCGAGGCCCCCGGCTCGCCGCTCATGCTCGAGGCCGCCGTCGCCTACCCCGCCCCGGACCTCCGCTGGCGGAACGACTCCCCGTACGGCGTGCTCGTCTGGGCCGACGCCGGCCCCCGCTCGCTGCGGATCACGCTCTGGAGCACCAAACGGTACGACGTGCGGATCGAGGGACCGGTGCGCAGCGTGACCGGCGCCCCGCCCACGGTGGAGCGGAGCGGCCGCCGTTGCACCCCCACGCCGGGCCGACCCGGGGTCACCGTCACGGTCACCCGGATCCTCCGCGACGGCGGCACCGTGGCCGAACGGCGGGTGTTCCGGGCCGTGTACCCGCCCAAGGCCGGCGTGACCTGCCGCTGATCAGCGCGGCGTCACGGCTGGATCACCAGGATCCGGTCGTCGCCGGAGCGGACCGAACCGCGGCCGTCGCGGTTGCTCGTGCTCACCCACAGCGTGCCGTCCGGGGCCACGGCCACCGCGCGCAGCCGGCCGTACTCGCCGGTGAAGTGCGCCACGGGCCGGCCCACCCGGCCGGAGTCGGTGAGCGGGACCTGCCAGAGCCGCTCGCCGCGGAGCGACGCCGCCCACAGCGACCCGTTCGCGTACGCCAGCCCGGACGGGGACGCCTCATCGGTGGACCAGGTGACGATCGGGTCGGCGTACCCGGCGCGGTCACCCACCCCCTCGACCTCCGGCCAGCCGTGATTCCGGCCCTTCTCGATGAGGTTGATCTCGTCGAAGGTGCTCTGGCCGAACTCGGTCGCGTACATGCGGCCCTCGTCGTCCCAGGCCATCCCCTGCACGTTGCGGTGGCCGTACGACCAGACCAGCGTGCCGAAGGGGTTGCCCGGCGCCGGCCGGCCGTCCATGGTCATGCGGAGGATCTTCCCGCCGAGGGAGTCCCGGTTCGCCGCGGTCCACGCCTCGCCCGCATCGCCGGTCGAGGCGTACAGGTAGCCGTCCGGGCCGAAGGCGAGCCGGCCGCCGTTGTGGATCCCGCCCTTGGGGATGCCCGTCACGATCGCGACGGGGTCGGCGAGCCGGCCGTCGTAGCGGTACCTGATGATCCGGTTGTCCCGGTCCGTGGTGGCGTACACGAAGATGAAGCGGTCCCTGGGGTAGGTGGGGGAGACCGCGACCCCGAGCAGCCCGCCCTCACCGCTCGGCGACACCCCCTCGACCACGCCGACCTCGGTGACCTTCCCCTGCGGGGTGATCCGCAGCAGGCGGGCCGTGTCCCGCTCGGTCACCAGCGCGTCGCCCTCCGGCAGGAACGCGATGCCCCAAGGCACCGCGAGCCCGGTGGCGAGCACGCGGGGCGCGGCCGGCAGCCCGGCCGGTGAACCGGCGGCCGGGGACGCGGAGCGCGGCGGCGCCGGGCCGGGCCCCTCGGCCTGCCGCGCGGCCGTGCAGGCGCCCAGCAGGAGCACGGCGACCAGCGCGACCACCACGGCGAACGGGCGCGCCCGCCGCCCGCCCGGACCGGGGACCGGCCCGTGGCGTCCCCGCCGTACGGCACCGGGCGCGCCGCCCGGCCGGTATGGATCTTCGGCCCAGTGACCTGTCATGACGCCCTCCTTGCTCCCCTCCATCCTGCTTCCCGCCGGCGGGGCCTAGGTTGGTGGGCGTGAAGATCTGGGTTCCATCGCAGGACATCGCCGACACGCTCTCCGATCTCCCGGAGGGGATCCCCCCGGTCGAGTGCCTGATCTACGACGGCCGCGGGCCGCTCCCCGGCGCGCCCGAGGAGGTCGAGGTCTGGGTGCCCCCGCTCGTCCCCCCGCCGGACATCCCCGGACTGCTCCGCCGGATGGTGAGACTGCGCCTGATCCAGACCGTGACCGCCGGCGTCGACCCCTACATCCCCCACGTGCCCGAGGGCGTGACGCTCTGCAACGCGCGCGGCGTGCACGACGCGGGGACGGCCGAGTGGGTGGTCGGCGCGATCATCGCGGTGCTGCGGGAGTTCCCCCACTTCGCCGCCGCGCAGGCGCGCCAGAAGTGGGACTACCACCACACCCGCGCGCTCGCCGACTCCACCGTCCTGATCGTCGGGTACGGGTCCATCGGCAAGGCGGTGGAGCGCCGCCTCGCCGGGTTCGACGTCGAGATCATCCGGGTGGCGCGGACCGCCCGGAAGGCCGAGGGCGTGCACGGCGTGGACGAGCTGCCCGACCTGCTCCCGCGGGCCGACGTGGTCGTGCTGGTCGTCCCGGCCACGGCCGAGACGGCCGGCATGGTCGACGCGAAGTTCCTCGCCCGGATGAAGGACGGCGCCCTCCTGGTCAACGCCGCGCGGGGCTCGGTCGTCGACGCCGACGCGCTCCTCGCCGAGCTCAACCGCGGCCGGCTGCTCGCCGCCCTCGACGTGGCGCCGATCGAGCCGCTCCCGCCCGGCCACCCGCTCTGGACCGCGCCCGGCGTGTTCATCACCCCGCACGTCGCCGGCAGCACCCCGGCGTCGCGGCGGCGGATGCGCGCCCTCGTGCGCGATCAGGTCGTCCGATTTCTCTCCGGTCGGCCGCTCGATAACATGATCACCGGGCATTACTGATCGCACCGCGAAGGATTCCGGAACGTGGCTGCCCCGTGACCTGCGGTGCGTACGGTGGAACTCATCGTGCACAGCCGGTTATCAGATCGGTGACGACTCGGCGGTTGTTCCGCATCGTGATCAGCTGCTGTGCGCACACTGACGACCGGGGAGAGTTGGGCCGAGTCGAGATACGGGAGGGGCAGTGACACCGCACCCCACCGATGGCGACGACGCCACGGCCAGCCCGTCAGAGACGACGGACACGGAGTCCGCGGGGCGGGGAGGCCGGCGGCGCGGCGCCGTCCCGTTCCTCGCCGCGGCCGGGATCGGCGTCCTCTGGCTCAGCGCCGCTCTGGCCGGCGGTGAGGCCTCCTCGGCGGTGACCACCGGCGCCGGGGTCGCCGCCGGGCTGGCCGCGGCGGTGTCCCTCCTGTTCGCCGCCTCCTCCCGGTTCGCCGACCGGCGGGCGCCCGGCGCCTGGCGCTGGCTCACCTCCGGTACGGTCATGTGGATCCTCGGCACCCTGCTCCGGCCGGTGGCCGAGGGGACGCCGTTCGTGCTCACCTTCGCCGACCTGCTCATGCCGGTGGCGTCGTTGCTGCTCGCCATCGGCGTCGGCGTCTCGGTGCGGCCGGCGGCGTACACCAGGGGGCCGGTCGGGCAGGCGATCGACGCCTACCTCGCCGCCGGCTCGGTCCTCAGCCTGCTCTGGGTGGTCCTGCTCGGCCACGCCTACACCCGGGCGGAGGAGGCGGGCACGTTCTTCGTCACGCTCGCCCCCTCGATCGTCTGCCTGCTCTCCGCGAGCTCGGTGGCGCCCGCCGTGCTGCACGCGTCCCGGCGGCGGCTGGTCGGCGTGGTGGGCCTGGGGGTCCTCGCCGCGGTCACCCTGGGGGAGTTCGCCACCGCGCTGGCCCGGCTCGACGGTGAGGTCCCGCCGCTGCCCGCGGTGCTCGCCGCGCCCGCGATGTTCGTCGTCCTCGCCGCCACCCCATGGGCCGGCCCGCTGCCGCTGCGCAGGCGCCCGCCGCCGATCCCGCTCGGCGCGGCCGGG
>NICF_comb_assmDRAFT_10002929_pt1 | contig 12591 bp, 14 predicted proteins | sample NewIslPassag4_SG_FD_11279 | JGI IMG/M metagenome (IMG submission 11279) | reverse complement strand
CTGGCCGTCGAACCAGGAGATCCAGAAGTACATCGCCGAGAACATCTCGCGTGAGCTGTTCAAGCAGCGTTACGCCGACGTGTTCAAGGGCGATGAGCACTGGCAGAAGATCAAGGCCAATCCGGGCTTGACCTATTCGTGGAACAGCGGCTCGACATACGTGCAAAACCCGCCCTATTTCCAGGGCATCACAAAGGATCCGCAGCCCATCGCGGATATCTCAGGCGCCCGCATCTTGGCGCTGCTCGGCGACAAGATCACCACCGACCACATCTCCCCAGCCGGCTCCATCAAAAAGGACAGCCCGGCGGGGCGATACCTGCTCGAACGGCAGGTGCGGCCGGAGGATTTCAACCAGTATGGTACGCGCCGCGGCAACCATGAGGTGATGATGCGGGGTACCTTCGCCAACATCCGCATCAAGAACCACATGGTGAAGGATGAGAACGGGAACATCCGCGAGGGTGGCTATACCGTCCACTACCCCTCCGGTGAGACGATGTTCATCTACGACGCCGCCATGCGCTACCGCGATGAGGGCGTGCCGCTCGTCGTGTTTGCGGGGATCGAGTACGGCAACGGCTCCTCTCGTGACTGGGCTGCAAAGGGCACCAGACTACTCGGTGTCAAAGCGGTGATCGCGCAGTCGTTCGAGCGCATCCACCGCTCGAACTTGGTCGGCATGGGCGTGCTGCCGCTCGTCTTCGAGCAAGAAGGGCAGAGTTGGCAGTCACTCGGCCTGAAGGGTGATGAGACAGTCGCAATTCGCGGCCTCTCGGATCTCAAACCGCGCGCGAAGCTCACAGCTGAAGTCAAAACGTCGGACGGCCGCGTACTCGAAGTGCCGCTGCTGTGCCGCATCGATACGCTGGACGAGCTGGAGTACTACCGGCACGGAGGCATCTTGCACTACGTGCTGCGCAACCTCGCGGCGGCCTGAAAAGAATGAGGAGGGCCGGCTTTAATGCCGGCCTAATTTTTTTCCACCAGCGCGTGAACAAACACGCGTAACTCACCCATTCGTGACTGGCATTCGGGGTCACAGAAGTTGATAAGCTTCGCTCGGAATAATCGACAAGGAATGAGATGAATCGCTGGTTGACCGCGCTTCTGTGTTTGATAGCGCCCGGTCTCGTAGTCGGCTCAGCCCCGACTGCAGCTGCCCAAGACTATCGCGCTGTATCCACTCTTGAGCTATTCACCAGTCAGGGCTGCTCATCTTGCCCAACGGCTGACGCTCTCCTGCGCAGTTATGCGGAACGGCCGGACATCGTAGCTTTGTCGCTTCCCGTCGACTATTGGGACTACCTCGGCTGGAAGGACACGCTCGCCAGCCCCAAGTTCACGAGCCGCCAGCGAGCCTATGCCGATGCCCGGGGCGATGGCCGGATCTACACGCCGCAGGTCATCGTGAACGGCCTGACGCACGTCGTCGGTAGCAGGAAGGATGAAATCGATCGCGCGCTTGCCGAAACAGCCGCGAAGCTCGAGAAGGACCGGGTGAGCCTCTCAGCGCAGAGCGACGGGAAGACGATAACAATAGAAGCCGGCGCCGCTCGACCCGACAGCCAGATGAAGGGGGGAACCATCTGGTTGGCCGTCGTGCAGCCAAGTGTAGAGGTTGAGATCAGACGCGGCGAAAACCACGGAAAGAAAGTGACCTACGTGAACGTGGTTCGGGAGCTTACTCCGGTCGGCATGTGGTCCGACAAGCCGACAAGGGTCGAGCTGCAAGCATCAGCAGTTATGAGCTCCGAGAGCCAGCGGTGCGCCGTGCTTCTTCAGCAGGGCACCGTTGGCGCGATCGTCGCCGCAACCTGGGTCATCGGCCCGACGCATTGACTGCGGCCGAACAGGCGGAAATCGAACCCCCCTACCGGCTAACCCGGCCTGACCAGCACCCAAATCAGGCTGAAGCCAGCAAAAGCGAACGCGACTCCCACCGGAACAATCACCATCTGCAAGATGGCTTCGTGCCGTTTCATGAAGCCTGTGTAGATGGACACGATGTGATCTCGAGCGTGTGGCGGTAGCGGTTTCCAGCGGGTGTCATGGCGGGACCGCAAGCGTGCCATGATTGCCGGGACGCCGAAGAACACTGCCGTGTAAGCGATCGAGATCACGACGGCAAAGAGGGCTTCGCCGTTGGTGAAGAACGTTGCCACGGCAACAGCCAGGGCAACGCCGATCGCTGAGATCATAATCGGAAGACCGGTTGCCAGCAGGCCGTCGTCGTACTCAACCGGCTTTGCTTCATCTTGTGCAGGATCACTTGGTGCCGATTTCGATGCGATCTGAAACTGCTGCGGCGATTCGAGCCTCTGCTGCATCGACGACCTCCGATAAGATACATCTACGATACATCTTATAGGAGGTTGTCTGCGCTTATATGATGTGTCAAGAGTGAATCTATTCCGATGATCGGCCAAGGCGTCGCATGCAGCTCACCAAATTCTCCGACTTCGCGCTCCGCGTGCTGATGTACACCCACGCTGCCGGCGATCGGCTCGTCACCATCGAGGAGATGGCGCGCTCTTACCGCGTTTCACGTGCGCATTTGATGAAGGTGGTGAACGCGCTTACACGCGCCGGCTATCTCAAGGCCGTACGTGGACGGTCGGGTGGTTTGAGGCTTGCCAAGCCCGCTGAAGAAATCCGGCTTGGTGATGTGGTTACGACCACCGAACCGGATTTCGCTCTCGTCGAGTGCTTTGCGACCGGGAACCAATGCGTCATCAGCGGCCGCTGCCGCCTGCCGGCTGTCATGAAGGAGGCGCTGGACGACTTCATCGCAGCGCTGAACCGCTACACGCTGGCGAGCATCGCCCTGCGGCCGGAGGATTTCAGGAAACCGGCCGAGGCTGAGCGGCAACCTTCTGCGGATATCAGCGTGGCCTGACAGCTTACGCTGCCGCACCTGGCACGAGCACGATCTTCCCGATATGGGCGCTGCTCTCCATGAGCCGATGCGCCTCAGCCGCTTCGGTGAGTGGGAAGGTCTTGTACATCACGGGCTTGACCTTNCCGGCCTCGATCAGTGGCCAAACGTTGGCCTCGAGCGCGCGGGCGATCTCACCCTTCTCCTCGACGGAACGTGGCCTCAGCGTCGAGCCGGTCCAGGTGAGGCGCTTGATCATGAGCATCATGAAGTCGGCTTCGACCTTTGATCCGCCGAGCCATGCAATCTGCACCAGACGGCCCTCGACAGCGAGTGCGCGGAGATTGCGCTGGACGTAGCTGCCGCCCACCATGTCCAAGATGACATTGACGCCCTTGCCGCCGGTCAGCTGCTTCACGACTTCAACGAAGTCTTCGGTCTTGTAGTTGATCGCCCGCTCCGCGCCGAGCTGCTCGCAGGCCTTCGCCTTGTCCTCGCTCCCAACCGTGCAGAACACACGCGAGCCGAATTCCCTGGCCAGCTGAATGGCCGTTGTGCCGATGCCGCTGGAGCCACCGTGAACGAGTAGGGTCTCTCCGGGCTTCAGGCGGCCGCGGTCGAACACATTCGTCCAGACAGTGAAAAAGGTCTCAGGGATGGCACCAGCCTCGACCAAGGAAAGGCCCTTCGGTACAGGCAGCACCTGCGGCTCGGGCGCGATGCAGTACTCGGCGTAACCGCCGCTCGCCACCAGTGCGCAAACCTGATCTCCGACCTTGTATCGGGTGCAACCCGGCCCGACGGCCACGATCTCGCCCGCGATCTCCAGACCGGGGACATCGCTTTCGCCGGGCGGCGGTTTGTATCCGCCGAGCCGCTGCACCACATCCGGCCGATTGACGCCGGCTGCGGCTACCTTGACCAGAACCTGCCGCTCGCCAGGTTGCGGCACAGGCATCGTGTCCGGCTTCAGCACCTCCGGCCCGCCGAACCCATCAATCCGAATGTAGGTCATCGTTTCGGGCAGGCTCATTAGTCTCTCCTCCGGTTAGCTGGATCCGTGTCGGCGTGCTTAGCGCAAGGTTTCGTCGGCGTCACCGACCGGGGGGGCTAGGTACCAGGCGACCAGCACATCTGTTTGGCATTGCTCAAGGCGTCCGATTGGCAGCGAAGCCAATAATGATCGACAATGCTTGCTTGGCGTTTCTCATGAAAGTTCGAGTGCCAGGAGGGTCCACAGGAGATGAACAAAGACGTCAAGAGCCGCTTGGAACAAGCCATTCGCGAGGCCGACGAAAGAAGCCAGATCACCTTCCGGCAAATTCACGCTGTCGAGCCGGAGGTCGCGAACGCCTTCGCACCTGTCGCTGAGGCGGCACGTGAGCTCGAGGACTATATGCGCTCAATCCAGGGGATCGAATTCACTATCTCACCAGCGAGCGTATCCATTCGGCTCGGCGATCTGGAACTTTGGGTGACCTACGACCCGCGCTCGAAGAAGTTCGTCGGTGAGGAAAGCGCACATTCCTGGTACGATAGCGTGCGCTATGCGGATCGCTACGAGTGGTCCAGCGCCGAGGAATGCACCGATGCCCTGATCAGGTTCTGCGCCCAATATTACCGGATGGCGCGCGCCATCAATCAGGCGGCCTCACGGGGTTGAGGGCTATAAGCAAACGCAAACNNCGCAGCGGCTTGGCCTGGATCCTCACTCTGCGGTCATTCGTTAGCAAGAATTGAGATCATCCCCAGCACACGGCACCGCGATGGAATTCCTCGACCTAGTNAACCAGCGCCGGTCCGTACGAAGCTTCACCGGACAAGAGGTTGAGCAGGAAAAAATCCACCGCATCTTACACGTCGCTCGCTCGGCACCTTCGGCAGGCGGCCTCAAAGCCTACCAGATCATCACTGTTCGGGACCAAGAAACGAAGCACGCGTTAAGTGAGGCAGCTCACGGCCAGGAATTCGTAGCTCAAGCTCCGTTCGTTCTTGTTTTTCTCGCGGATGAGAACCTGAGCGCTTCCAAGTATGGCGTGCGTGGTGCCAAGCTTTTCTGCGTACAGGATGCGACCATTGCGGCAGCGTACGCGCAGCTTGCCGCCACCGACCAGGGCCTTGCTTCGTGCTGGGTCGGAGCATTCAGCGAGGACGCTGTCGCGCAGGCGGTTGGTGCGCATAGCCGCTTGCGACCTGTCGCCATGCTACCGATCGGGTATGCTGGCTAGGAAAGTCGCCGTGAGCTATGGCGAGCACCTGCAATATTGGCTGACGAATGCCGTTGTTGTTCAACCCCCTCCTGGTGAACGATCCCTTCGGTGATCCCGGCCTATTCATCGATCTCACTTTCGAACGGCGTGCCCTTCTTTTCGACCTCGGTGACCTGACGCCGCTGCCTACGCGCAAGGTGCTACGCATCTCCGACATTTTCGTCAGTCATAGGCATATGGACCATTTCGCCGGCTTCGATCACCTGCTCAGGCTGGCTCTCGGACGTGAACAGACGATAAACATATACGGCTACTACGGCCTTATCGATGCCATTGCCCATAAGCTGTCTGCCTACACGTGGAATCTCACCAGGGGGTATCCGGGAAATTTGCGAATCAAAGTTCACGAGCTTGATAATAACGAACGTCTAACGACGACTGAGTTTGAAAGCTGGAAAGGGTTTGCGCCGGGCGACAAAACTTTCAGAGAGAGCCCCAACAATATCCTTCTTCAGGAGCCTCGCTTTCGTGTTCAAGCTGCTGTGCTCGACCACGGCATTCCCTCACTTGCCTTCGCCCTCGAAGAAACCATTCGGATCAATGTCTGGCGAAATAAGGTCGAGGACATGGGGTTGAAAACCGGGCCGTGGTTGCGCGAATTGAAGGAGGCTGTAGCACGTGGCGATCCAGCTGACACGCTGATTGAGGTCGAATGGCGAGAGCCGAATACGGCTGGGCCTGCCGCGCTTCCGCTCGGCCAGCTTAGGAATGACGTTCTTGAGATCGCCCCAGGGCGGAAGATTGCGTACGTCGTCGACGTAGCGTTTACACCAACGAATGCCGAGAAGATCCTGGGCCTCGTCCGCGGCGCAGAGATTCTCTTCATCGAGACGCCCTTCTTGCATGAGGATCACGAGCAGGCCAGAAGTCGGCATCACTTGACGGCACGTCAGGCCGGGACCTTGGCTCGCCAAGCTGGCGTGAAGCGGATTGTGCCGCTCCATTTCTCCCCGCGGTACAGCGGACGAGGTCATGAGCTCGAACGCGAGGCTTTAGCGGCCTTTCGCGGAATGGAATGAGCAATGGCGCCGGCCCGAGATTGCGAACTGATCGTCATCGACGGCTCTTATGGAGAAGGCGGCGGCCAGATACTCAGGACGTCGCTCTCATTGTCCGCGATCCTCAAACGGCCGATGGTCATTGAGCAAATTCGCGCAGGACGTCCGAAGCCTGGTCTCGCCGCCCAGCATCTGACCGCCATACTGGCAACGCAAAAAATATGCGCGGCGGAGGTCGCCGGCGCAGAACTCCATTCGATGCGCCTCACATTCCGGCCAACCTTGCCTCCAACATCGGGCGAATACCGGCTCGATGTGGCCGAAGCGCGCCAGGGCGGCAGTGCCGGCTCGGCCCCGCTGGTTCTCCAGGCTGTGGCAATTCCAGCGGCATTCGCGAACGGCGTAACCCGCTTTCAAATTCACGGCGGCACGCACGTGCCCTGGAGCCCAATTTTCAACTACATCGATAAGGTTTGGATTCCATTTCTTGCGCGAACCGGGATCAATGTGACCGCACGACTGACAAAGCCGGGGTTCTATCCATTGGGCGGCGGCAGATCGATGCGGTCGTGAATGGCTTGGGACCAGAGGTCCGCGGAACGCTGAACGCGCTCGAGATAACCCGACCCGGTGCTTTGAAGGCAATACGCGGAACGGCGCTGGTGGCAAATCTGCCAATGCACATACCTGAGCGAATGGCCGCGCGGGCCCGAGCTGCTCTGTCGGGAATGGCACCGGTCGTTGATATTGAAATCAGTCAGCTCCGCGCCGACTGCCCGGGAGCCTTGCTTTTCCTCGCTGCCGAATTCGAGCACATTACTGTAGGTTTTACTTCGATTGGTCGAAGGGGACGGTCCTCCGAAGCTGTCGCTGACGCCGCAGTCGCCGTGCTGGAAGCCCACATCCGAAGCGGAGCAGCCTTGGACATTCACCTCGCCGATCAGGCATTGCTGCCCCTCGCTTTTGCGCGCGGCCCGTCCACATTCACTTGCCCTTCTGCAACCAGACATCTGCATACAAATGCCTGGGTTATCGAGCAGTTCGGCATTGCCTCGATTCAGATAGACTCGGCTCCAGGCCAGCCGACGCGGGTAACTGTGCTTCCCAAGCTATAGCTAGCTCACTGAGGACCAAATCAGGTCCACCTGACGCCCGAAGAATGATGCCGCGGCATCGGTCCCGAAGGCGACATCCTCGCCGAAACCGAAAGTAGTGGGAAAGATGCCGCGCAGCAGGCTGTCGTCACCGCTTCGAAAACTCCGAACGTCAAGTCGAATTATCTGGAGAACATTCAAGCGACGGTCGAGAACCGCCAATTCGTCAATACCGAATCACTGCGAAGATCTCATTCGTTCTCGAATAAGCAAGCATACTCGCACTCGGTCGCGAGGCACACCTCACTCAATCCGCAAGAACGGATAGCGGCGCAGCTCCTCACGGGACCAGAGGGATACGCCTGCTCGATTGCCAACGGTTTCGATGTCGATGACGTAATCTGGATCGCTGAAGGTCACTTTCGCTGGCGCGCCGAGCTCAGACGTTCTGGCGAGAATGAGTTCGTCGAGGAACCTCTCTTCTCTCTGCGAAGAAAGCATGCCTCTGAGCCCTCGTCTGTGGATCCGAGCATAAGAGGATTTGCCCGCCAGCTCCTGCGCCCAACCGAGTACAATCTCTTTGGCCTTCGCCTCGAACTCTTCAGCAGTTGAGAAATCGAAAGTCTCTTTGGCTGGCAGCAGTCGGGCGATGTCGTTCAAGACATCAAGATTTTCGCCCACGAACGCGGCGAAATCCTCAACGAAACTTGCGACGTCCGGCACTCGCATGACCAGAACGTTGAAAAACTCCGATTGCTCGACCGCTCCGAACTCCCGCAACGACCGCTTCGCAGCGCGCCGGCCTTGAGCATCATAGGCCGTGACGACAACGTTCCAGTCTTTCATTCCGGCATTCTTTGAAAAATCGGCATTTGAGCCGGCCCTAGCGGGTGGAATGCCACCGCAATCTGGCGCAACAGCTCCGTCGCTGCAGTGGCCCGGCCACCCACGCCTCTAAGCCGGCGCTTCAATAACGTTTAATGCCCCGAATGGTGTCTGAGGCGAGAGACGTCGACAGAGGTTGGCGCCGAGCTTGGGGTGCCAAGCACGGGCAAGCCACAATCAGGTTCCTAAATGAACAACTCGCAGGCGCTTTCCTGCTCAAGCGCGTTGGAAAAATTAGCCACGCACCGCAGCCAAAGTGGAGCTAATCGCGTCGGCCAAGCTCTTGCGTTCCGCAGGAGAAAGGAAATCCCCGATTGAAACGCTCCGGCCGCTTTCGGTCAGCGTTAGCCGGTTTGGTACTTCCCAGTCGTCCCTCAAGACGAGGCGAACCCAATGAGTAGAAAATTCAGCCGTTCTGCACCGTCCATTGGGATCAATTCGCTCGACGCGGATGAGTTTCGGCCCAATCTCCACCCTTTCAGAAATCCGGGCCGATCTCATGTTGCTCAAGAATGCCGCCAGCACTGCCACGAACGTCAGCACGCATCCGAACACGATCGGCCAGAACGCTTGCGGTGGACTACGCAGCGCTACGAATAACAAGCCTACGGCAATAACCCCGAGCACGAGCTTCAGGCCGCCCGCCCCTAAGGAGCGGTGCGGCCAGATAGTGAAGCAGTGCAGGGGTGCCTCGACGTTGGCTGTCTCTTGCACCGCGGTCCTCAATGCTTCTCGCCCCCGATCCGAGGCAGCGTTTCGAAGCAGTGGAACGGTGGCGGCGAGGGCAGCGTCCACTCAAGAGTGGTGGCACCTTCGCCCCACGGATTCGCCGCCGCCTGACGTTTTTTCGCAAAAGCCAAGGCGACGCCAATAAAGAAGACGACGACGCCTAAGGCGGAGATGTAGGAGCCGATAGACGAAAGCTGGTTCCACGTGGCGTAGGCGTCCGGATAATCCGCGTAGCGGCGCGGCATTCCCGAAAGCCCCAGGAAGTGCATCGGGAAGAATGTCAAGTTGACGCCAATGAAGGTCAGCCAGAAGTGCAGCCTGCCCCAGAACTCCGAGTACATATAGCCGCTCATTTTCGGGAACCAGTAATACCAGCCCGCGAACAGCGTGAAGAGCGCGCCGAGCGACATCGTGTAATGGAAGTGCGCGACGACATAGTAGGTGTCGTGCAGCGCGCGATCGACGCCGGCGTTCGCCAGCATGACGCCCGTCACGCCGCCGACGGTGAAGAGGAAGAGGAAGCCCAGCGCGAACAGCATCGGCACCGTGAAGCGGATGGAGCCGCCCCACATGGTGGCGATCCAGGAGAAGATCTTCACGCCGGTCGGGACGGCGATCACCATCGTGGCAAACACGAAGTAGGCCTGCGTGTCGACCGAGATGCCCGCCGTGTACATATGGTGGGCCCAAACGATGAAGCCGACGATGCCGATGGCCACCATGGCGTAGGCCATGCCGAGATAGCCGAAAATCGGCTTCCGCGAGAACGTCGCGATGACGTGGCTGACGACACCGAAGCCCGGCAGGATGATGATGTAGACCTCCGGATGCCCAAAGAACCAGAATAGATGCTGATAAAGCAGCGGGTCACCACCACCGGACGGTTCGAAGAATGTTGTCCCGAAATTGCGGTCCGTCAGCAGCATCGTGATGGCGCCGGCCAGGACTGGCAAGGAAAGCAGCAGCAAGAATGCCGTCACCAATATCGACCAGCAGAACAGCGGCATCTTGTGCAGCGTCATGCCGGGCGCGCGCATGTTGAAGATCGTTGTGATGAAGTTGATCGAGCTCAGAATCGACGACGCGCCGGCGAGGTGGAGCGAAAGAATCGCGAAGTCCACGGCCGGGCCCGGGTGTCCCGAAGTCGCCAGCGGCGCGTAGGCAGTCCAGCCAATGCCGGCGCCACACCCGGACAGATCCCTCGTTGCCGAATCCAGGCTGATGACGCACGAGCCCGCGCCCTCAACAAACAGCGATAGGATGAGCAGCAAGAATGATGCCGGCAGCAGCCAGAAAGAAATGTTGTTCATGCGCGGGAACGCCATGTCCGGCGCGCCGATCATGAGCGGCACGAAATAGTTCCCGAACCCGCCGAACAACGACGGCATGATCATGAAGAAGACCATGATCAGGCCGTGTCCGGTGGTGAACACGTTGAACATGTGCGGGTTGGCGAAGTACTGAAGCCCTGGCTCCTGTAGCTCCAGCCTGATTCCAATGGACAACAGCCCACCCACAACGCCGCCGACCATGGAGAAGATCAGGTACAGCGTACCGATGTCCTTGTGGTTGGTGGACAGAAGCCAGCGTCGCCAGCCGTGCGGATGATCTGAGCTATGGATGGCTGCAGCCGTCGCCATCTCGACACCTCTCGTCGCAGTTTCGTTGGGCTCCAGTTCGGAAGTCAGCAGCCAAAACTGCGACAGGGGCGCCGATCTCGCTTGATCTAGATCAGATCTTCTTGCGGCGAAATATGCTGCATTCGCGCCCCCGAGGTTGGATACGCGGGATGCCTCGTAACGCTTGTTGGAAATGCCCTATCCGCGACGTCGCCCTTTGCCGGGCACTACCGGAGTCGGCACTGGCTCAGCTCAGCCGGATGACATGGCATCGCTCCGTGCGCGCCGGCTGCCGGATCTTCGGTCCCGGTGAGGAGCCGCTCGTTGTCGCGAACATCGTGTCGGGCGTCGTGCGACTTTCTAGATCGCTGGGCGACGGGCGAACGCAGATTGTGGGCCTTCAATTCGCCCCCGAGTTCATCGGCCGTCCCTTTGCCGAGAGCGGGAGTATCCTCGCGGAAGCGGCAACGGACGTGGAACTCTGCTGCTTTTCGAAGCCGCAATTCGAGGGGCTTCTCCAGTCATACCCGGGCCTACATGAGCTGCTGACGCAGCGCATGATCCATGATCTCGACCAAGCCCGCGAGTGGATGTTGCTCCTCGGCCGCAAAACCGCGTTGGAGCGGGTGGCGACCCTTATATTGCTTTGCGCGGAGCGGCTGGGTGCGCAGGGCGACTCAGCCAAATCGGAAGCGAGCGAGGATAACCTAAGCTTCCAGCTGCCGTTGTCGCGGACCGAAATGGCCGAGTTTCTCGGTCTCACTCTGGAAACGGTCAGTCGCATGCTTCGCAAGCTCGCGGAAGCGGGCGTTATCGCGATAGAGCGCGGCCGGGGTATCACCATCCGCGATGGTGGCAAACTGCGGATGATGGCGGAAATGACTCTTTGACGAGCGTACCGTTCCGCTCGCCAATATTAACGCCTGCCGCTTAACTCAATTGGCTCGAATTAAGAAAGAAACGGCAGCCTCAACCAACTTTTGCAATCAGAAGCGATTGAGAGGCAGCTTCAGATAATAGTGGCCGTCGTTCTCGGGAGGTGGAAGCCGGCCGCCGCGGAGGTTGACCTGAAGCGCAGCGAGCATTCGGTCCGGAAGAGCGAGAGTTGCGTCCCTCTTGTTCCGCCGTTCGATCCAATCTTCGCGCCGAGTGCCGTCTTTCACGTGAATGTTCGATGCCCGTTGCTCTGCCACCGTGGCTTCCCACTTCGGCTCGTTGCGCTCCGCGGTGCCGTAGTCGTGGCCAACGAACAGGCGCGTTTCAGGTGGCAGCGAAAGGATCTCCTGAATCGAGTCCCAGAGGACCGCAGCACTGCCGCCAGGGAAATCAGCGCGCGAGGTGCCGGCGTCGGGGTACATTAGTGTGTCGTGCACGAATGCTGCGTCACCGACCACGAAAGTGATCGAGCCCAGGGTATGCCCCGGCGACAACATCACCCGAGCCTCGAGGTTTCCGATGGGGAAGGTATCGCCGTCCTTGAAAAGACGGTCGAAATCGCGTTCCGGAACGAAGGCGCCTGGAAGGTTGTAGATTTCACTCCAAAGGTTGGCGATCTCCTTCACCTTCTCCCCGATCGCGTTCGGGGCGCCGGTCCTCTCCTTGAGCTGGGCGGAAGCCATGAAGTGATCGGCATGCGGGTGAGTGTCGAGGACCCATTCGACGGATAGCCCCTCGTTCTGCACGAGATCGAGCACCTGCTCTATGGAGCCAGTGTGGGTCCGGTAATTCTTTGGGTCGAAGTTCCAGACGACGTCGATCAAGGCCGCCTTCTTGGTCGCCGGATCGGCACAGACGTACTGGATTGAGCCGGTATCGGGTTCATACACGCCCCACACATCGGGGCTACCGGACCCCCGCGATGGCGAATGACGGACGACTCGATCTTTGAGGGTGTTAGTCATTCGAAATTCCTTCAATCTGTACGGCCCAAATCACCCACGGCACGGTCCGTCATTACCGGGTACCGCTTGAGTGGGGTGTCAGGAAAGATAAATCCACCGGCTCACTTGCTCTGTATTAGCTGTTGCTAATTTAGTCAATACTAATGGAAGGATTTTTCGTTGGTGGGGTGCAAGCCGGAGTCAAGCAGGCTTGAGCCGATCGGAAACGACGGCTGCC
>NICF_comb_assmDRAFT_10002928_pt1 | contig 12598 bp, 9 predicted proteins | sample NewIslPassag4_SG_FD_11279 | JGI IMG/M metagenome (IMG submission 11279) | reverse complement strand
TCGGGCTGATGGTCTATCATGATGGAAGACACCTCTTCTGTCTGGTAGTGGAAGTCGTCACTCTCACTTTACCAAACGAAGCGGTGTTTTTCTATTTGTGCAAGCTGGCTATTCAACAGACCCTAAGCCCGCTCCACAATTGGTTTTACATTGATTTTCTAGGTGCGAAAGTTGAGTTATGTTATATCGCATAGACTGGACACGATCTAGATTGCCTTCGATCAATTCACAAATCTCATTTAACAAAGCCCTTACTTCACTTGGTTGCATAAACCCTATCCACCTGGTACAGAGATTCCGTTATAAAGTTTAACTCTATTTTCTGACTGTACTCCTTAACCACTTCGGTGATTTGTTGATTGATGTCCATAATCACTGTGCTGTCAAGATTGGTTTCCATTTTCTCCTTAATGTAGTTCTCGTCTGTGTTTAATTTAAATCCATCAAACCCGGCAATATCAATACGAGGGATGTCTAATTTAATTATCAATGCTATCAGCATTAACGTTGCGTTGTCATTTACCAGTGGTTTTGCATTTAAATAGTCGCTGTAATTCACTTTATACTCATATGTTCCTTCGTCTGCTGTAATATTCGAAGTAATTATTAATTTGGGACGATCATCTTTTTTACGTGACATCACTTCTTGATCATTTTCAAATCTCTTGGCATTGCTATAAAAACTAAAACTCGCTCCAAATTCATCTCCATCGAAATTGACTGAAATGACAACCGACTGATGATCTCTAATGTGCATTCTAATTCGCTCTGATTCCCGAGTAAGGCTGTTGCCAGGTGCTATAATAAGAATATTTCGTCCGACAAGCTGCTCCTTTAACCGTTCGCGATCAGACATATCGTCTATATTATGCTGCTGGAATTGTTTGTATAGCTCCTCAATGTATTCTTTGTTGTATAATTCTCTTTTATCTTGAGTAATATTTTTCAATATTGTACTGATGGACTTAATTGGGAGAGTTTTGCGATTCATAAGATAGGTCGCATAGTTGGGATGACAATTATTAATCGCAGCCAGGTAATATGGCACCGAATAACCCCAAGTATATACTTCACGAAGTTTTCCAATTGTATCATCAATAATTTCCAACAAGTAATCTGTACGATATTGACTGTTTCGTACCAAGTTCAAATGTTGAGTAATCAGTTCTGTGTTCAAATTGCCAGCGCCTCTACCCATGCCATAAACCGAAGAATCAAGCATGATTTGTCTGCCGGTATGCAGGTCAACAATTTCTTGCGAGTTGGAGAAAGACAATTGAAGATTGTTGTGAGAATGAAAACCTAGAATGATATTCTCCTTCAGGTTATTGTCAACCAGGTAGAACATCCTTAACAAATCATTTTTTTTCATTAATCCCAGTGTATCAACGATGTAAAATGCATAAGGCTCCATTTGGTTTACAATATCTATAAGATTCAGAAGATAGCGGTCGGTGTAACTGGTCGTTCCAACTGGTTGGACATAAACTTTGTAGCCTTTCTCTTTAACCAACTTGCAAAACTCCATTGCCCCTTCAACTTCATCTTCATGGAACGTGATCCGAATACCGTCAACGGAGCGTCCGTCAAATTCTTTCAAGTTATTAATATTAAGCTTTCCGTAACGAGTCATAGCCACGAATTGGGTGTTTTCACGATTCTCCGGAAGCACATCAATAATCTGGCCAACATCACTAAAGAAGCTTCGCTCTTTGTCATATTCGTGATCTTCAAGGAATCCTACTTCTACAACATCAATATTGGCTTTTGTTAGTCGAGCTATAATACTTTTTATGTTTGTATATCCGAATCGCCAGTCGTTAATATATCCTCCATCACGAAGAGTACAGTCAAGAACTTTTATATTACTCAACTCATTTATCCTCCTTATTCACCAATTCTTGATAAATCGCATTCGCAATTACGAAGTCGTCTTTGTCATTAATATCTATACTTTCAATTTTGGATAGCTCTACAAAGTACGGTTTATCTCCGATACGTCTATTTTGATTTAAAATCAGCTGCCTCGAATAAATATATAACCCACAAGTTTCCGCATATATTAGAGGTAAATCTTGTGTTCTCGGAATATTTGTAAGTTTATAATTTAATGGCTGGCCATCTTTCCAAAGAAATTCATATAACCGTTGAACTCCTACTGCGGAATCATATACTCCACTTTTGACCATTTCAACACCTTTCATAATGCTCCCTGGTTTAATGAAAGGTGCCGTTGTGTGAGTCAGCACATAATAGTCTGCCACGACCTTATGAGCAAACGAAGTTAATACTTCGTTAAATGGAGTGCTCGACTTGTCTAAATACTCATCTCGTTGCAAATATTTTATTCCTGGAAGCAAGTACTCTCGAATTCTATTATCACTGCAATACACATATATCTCATCTATATTTTTTACATTAAGCAATGTTTGTTGTATATAAAATGCAAGAGGTTGTCCGTTATCAAATGGTAAAATATTTTTATTGGGCAAGCGTTCGCTATTTAGTTTTATTGGTACAAATGCAACTACTTTCATTTATAGTTCCCCCTGGTATAAGTAATTATTCAAATTTAATCTTCTGTTTTCTAATTCCTCATCTGCAATTGAATTAACTTCGATATATATTCCCGTATGTTTCAGCAATCTATAATATTTAAACCCTTGGATTTTCCTCTGTAAATTCTCATCCTTACAGAAAACATATATAGTTATGTCATCTGTAGATTCCAACGAGTTATCTCTCATTTTACGCTTTCTGAGAGTGATAGGAACAATATATTCCAATAATTCTGGACTTTCAGGGGCAAAAAAGTTATGACCCCTATCTGAATTTATAAAGATAAACACAGAGCTCTTATCTACTTTTTTTAAATTAGTTAAAAAAACATTTCGATGTTCACTTTCAACGCTCCCAATTATCGATATACTTTTTGACTCCATCGAATTTATATTTAACCATCTAGTCTGGAGATTTTTATTCTTCACAGCAATTGACAAAAAATTACTAATCTGATCATTTTGAATACCATAATGAAAAAAGCTTTTAAAGTAAGGTTTCAAATGATTAATCAACGCAAAAGCAACATCCACTTGATAAATATACGTTGATAATTCCAAATAACCATGCCCCAAAAAATACATTTCCTTCACAAAACTGCCCATATTTTTTACACCAGTAGACGAAATCGTCATTACTGCTTCAAATTTTCTATCCAATACAATTGCTAGCATTTCTGAAGGAACATAAGACTGAAGTGTTTTGGCATGTTCTAAAAATTTTTCATAATTTGCTCTGTCCGCTGGGTGAGGTTTAAACACAATGTCCACGTCGTTAGGCGCATAATAATCCATCATTCGTTGGTAAAGCAAGATTTTTTCCTCGTTACTTAAGCTTCTTCCATCATAAGTTAAGTTTTCACCCATTATAATATAAGTTTTATTACTTAGTTTTAATTCAACTGGTACCTTGAAAAAATTAAGCAACATGTCCACGTCGTCTTTTCCAAGCTTTTTTAAAATTTTTACTATTTCAAAATTTTTTCCTTTTTTGTTTGAATATCCTGGAACTTGGGCGTTGTACACAAACCGCGCTTCAATAATCAAATCATTTATCCCTTCAAATAAACCGTGTTTACTGGTTACCAAATACTTTATATAATCAGTATCTTTTTCAAATTGCGAAAACCACAAGCTTTTACTTATTATTCCTGCACCTTCTTCGTAAAAATAGAACCGTAAATTCTTTAAGCAAACATAGCTACCAAATCCTTGATGAGCTCCCGCAATGTGTATTTCATCACAATCTTCAATTACTACTCCTGCATTCTTTAAAAGTTTATCGAAATATTCAATTAATTTAGTTTCATACTCTTGCTCCGATTTACACTTTGCATATTCACCTATATCATATATTAGTATTTTATCGAAAACACGTTTTTGAATTAATTCATTATAATGCGGATAAACGTTTGTTAAATACCTTGATATTAACAGAATTCCATGGTCCTCTTTGTTTCTGTCCAACTTATCAACAAGACAGCCTAAGAAGTGATAAGCCGTCATTGCGTGATACAGTACTACTCTTTTTCTCTTACTCTTATCTAACCTTTTTTTTCTAAAAATATTTATTAGCATCTCGTCACCTCATCCTCATACAAACTTTAATTTTCTGTATTCTACGCAGCCAAGACCACTTCTCCTAGAAAATAAGCAATATAGAAGTACTCTAATTATTTTTTCATAATTTTATGGATAAGCGGATTGATTCCTTCAATTAATATCTCCGGATTATCCTGGAAGTAAGTGCTAGTGCTAAAATCTTTAGATGGATCTCTGCCTTCATAGGCTCCATATAACAAATAATGGACTATTGGATCAATACCCCTTTTTTTCACATCCGGATTCTTACTTAGATAAAAATTAACGTCAAAATAACCTGACTTTTTAATTATTCTGTAATGTTTTTTCATGTTGAAATAAGCACGAATCTTTATAAAAATATTTTTTCTTGTTTTCATAAGATTACTTTTTAGCCATAATCGAAACATGGAATTAATTGCACTTTCCGCTTGCTCTAAACGCAACATAATTTTCGACAACCTGTTATTAATGTCCTTTTCAATAGCTTTGATCTCAAGACCTTGGGCTTTTACTTGTGTAACTATCGAATCTAGCACATTATTAAGTTGATTTAATGAATCTTCGATACTACTAATCAATTTTTTTGAATTTTCCGCCATATCCTTGCAACGAGCCTTATCACTTTGGGTCTTTTCAACAAATTCATTCATATCAAAGATCAAGTCATTGCTTAATATCCTAACGCTTACATTTTTAGAAGGAGATTTAGTCGCAACAACCTTAATATTCGGGCTTACTAACATCGAAAATCGATCTTCGCCGAACATGCTTTTCTGTCCCCAACGCGCGAAAGACTCGTAGAACCTTGCTCTGTCGAAACTTTGCCTCGCAGAAATATATGCTGACTCCGAACTATAATCTTCTGGATTCGGCACTTGGATCAGACTTTCATCTTTGATAAGAATCTCATTAAATCCGGCCTCTTCAAGTAGATGTGAAATGCTTGTCGGGGTGAAGGAAACCTGATGTGTCCAGTCTATATAGCGAAAAAAGGCCCCCGCAGGTGATGTTGCATTAGGAATAACCAACATCAACTTTCCTCCGAGATTCAAAATATTGAAAAGTCGATGCAAAAAATCCGGAATGACATCCGGATTAAAATGCTCGAGTACATCAAACATATAGATAAAATCAAATGTACGATCTGTCTCATTTACAAATTTAATCGCATCTGTATTTTCTACTACCAAGTCAAAGCTTTTCGCAATATTTGCTAATTCTTCGTCAATTTCAATCCCCAGCAAGTTAGAATAGCCCATTTCCTTAAGTGTAAGAAGAGCCATTCCATTAGCACATCCAATTTCCAATATGGACGCTTCCTTAAATTGGGGCAAGTATTGATCAAAAGTATGCCGGAATTTTCTTTTCATATATTCCACATAATTCTGATCATGATGATTATGCCACTTACGATAATGACTGTAGTATCTCATCATAACTCACCCCAATTTACTATTGGTTGGACCTATCATTTCAAAAGCGCTCGTTTGATTTTCCGAAGTGATCGATAAGACACTGTCATGAGTTTAAGCGTTATTCTCCTGTGTTGATAACGCTCTTTAAATTTTCTCTTCAGTGTATCACGATCAAACAAAGCATAATATATAACTTTTGTTAAGCGTCCCCGGTTATATAATAGGAATGCCGCAGGTGAATAGTATTGAACACTGTTGGTTGAACCTTCACCAATAGACTTTATACGGCTAGTTTGATCATTCCACCAATTTAATATGCTGTTTTTGGTATCCCCCCCATGGACATAATCATCCGAATACGAACATGCAAATATTACACGATCACTGGGCTTTGAATAATGAATATACATTTCCAAAGGAATAGAGCTTTCTTGATTACGGATTTTAAGTTCCGGGATTATGTCTTTAAATTTTGCCACCATATCTCGCACAAAATCAATGCACGCTCTTTGTATTGTACTTATCATTGTGTGATTGGCTGGATTTGATTGGATATACGCTTCAAAAATCGGAACAACCGACTCGTCTTGCTGCTGATAACCTATACAAGACGGCCCCAACTCTGCAAAAAGGTGTTCTCTAAGAATGCCGCTAACCAGAGGTTTTTGCTCATAAAACGCATTTAATTTGAAATTATTTCTTCTGGCATATGCCCAAGGTCTATCTCCGCTTGTATGCACGTAGTAGGTATCGCAGCTGTAACCCAGAATATCCAATATTATGGTATGCAATCTTGCGGAATATCCCAAGTCAAAAGTTGCATCGCTACTTTTAAGTTTTCCTAAGTACTTCCGGATATTCGCAACATATCGATCCAACTTGTCAGAATCTACACATTGTTGGACAAGCACACCAATGAACCTTTTAAACTCGTAATGAGAAGTGAAACGTTTAGGCAGTATGATTCCTTGATCTTCAAATATAGATTTTTCATCCAAGTTATCTTTCAAAACATCTCTAAATAACTCTAATATACTTTTAGGTGAATGTGCCCATATAGATACGATAGAATCCAAGCCATATCTATTGTGGGTCTTCAGCAAATACGGTAGTAACGACCTTCTTGAAGCATATAGATAATCAGATCCGGGGGCGGCTGGAAAACAGTCTTTCATCAAATTATATGCTTGATAAGGAAGGTACCCGTCGCGCGCCATAAAATAAATTGTTTTATATCCTTTATCAGAAACGTTATTTAATAGCCAGTGTACTAGACTAAACGTATGCATACCAAGTGCGTAATATCCGATGTAGTACGGATCACTATTAAAGTCCGAATCGGAATTGAATGTCGGATAAGGATGATCAAATATTTTGTTTGCTACTACTGCCAGCATGCACCTGGTACTGAAATATTGTGGAAACTCGGAACTGGTCCAACTGCTCATGACCTGGTCCCCAAAATATTTGACGCTGGAGCCGGTTTCCTTATCACCTAAATTGTTGGTAAATAAATCAATTGTTTTAGGAATAAAAAACGAATTCCATCCACATGAACGAGCCATTATGACATCTGATTGCCAATTGTCGCCCATATGAAAAATTCGACTGGGATCTATCCCAAGATCTTCCTGAACATATCTGAATAGATCCCCGGTATTTTTAAGCAATCGGGTTTCTGATGATACATATATCTGCTCAAACTCATCATACCCGGCATTTAACAGTATTTGTTTTATTACAGCTTTGGGCAAATACATATCGGAAACAAAGATGATTCTCTTGCCCAACATCTTGGCCATCTTGTAAATCTCGTGAATGCTTTCTCTTTTATATGTGTATTTTAATTCAAGCTCAATCTCTTTTGCCTTTAACTTTTCTACAGTTTCTTTCTGCAACCCGTATTCTTCAAAAATAAAATCGTATATCTCATCAAGGTTAATATCCTGCCAAGATGGATTTTGAATTTTTATGAGTTGTCTCGTTCTGTCTTCAGCTTGTAGCCGTATATCTGAGAATTCAACGAGTTTATTTTCAGGATGAATCATATGAAAATAATCATCTAAAATGTATAATAAATCCCTCGGATCCCAAAAAGGACGAAGAATTAGTGTATCAAAGATGTCAAAACTTATTACTTCATATTGATCTTTTACCACCTCTTTCTTTAATTCCTCATATCTAGGTTCCCAAGGCGTATTAATTAAACCATGAAAATGATCTTCTGCTTGAACCGGTTCTATATCGTTAATTCCCATGTGTATCCTTAGTTCGTTCAACAGCCGCGCTCTTTCAGAAAAAACCATACTTGTAGACTTAATGCGATTTGCCCATAAACGAAAGTAACTCTTTTTCCAATTAAACAAATTCATTCCATATCTTTCTTTTAGTCCTTGCATCTCTAAATAAGATTCAACGAAATTAAACGCCGTTCCCATATCCGTTATATTTTTGAGAAACTTATTCATGTCTGATGATGAGCCTGTCGATGCTTCTGCTCTTATTGTATAAAAGTATCCGTCATATTTTACCGAACAGTACTTCTTTGCATTGCAAAACAACAAAGAGGAGAATACCACATCCTCTGTCATAATCAGATGTTTGTTCTGTTTCTTGAAAAAGGGATAGCAGCGATCCCAAAGCTCCTTTTTATATATTTTGTTCCAGATCACATGCCAGTGATAGAATAACCCCTCTTGGGAGAAGTACTCTTGCTGAATTCTCTCTCCGGTTAATTCTTCGAAAAGAATATTATTATTGTTTTGTACAAATTTATGTCCATTTTCATGTTCACGAATAATTCGTCCCTCAACAATATCTGCATCCGCCTCAATCGCCTTTTCCACCAGTAATCTGTAATAATCGATGGAAACATAATCATCGCTGTCTACAAAAGCAATAAAATCGCCAGTTGCCAGCTCCGAACCCGTCAATCTGGCATGATACAGGCCTTTGTTTGTTTTATGTTCAACATATTTGACTCTTTGGTCTCTCAGCTTGTACTCTTCAACAATTGATTTTACATTGCCTGGAGAGCAGTCGCTAACTACGATAATCTCTATGTAGGGATAGGTCTGATGGATAATACTGTCCAAACATCTTTTAAGATAAGCTTCAGTATTATATACAGGTACAATGATCGATATAACAGGGTTGTTTAACTTCAAAACTGTTTCACCTCAAAAGTTTTTACTAAACGTCATTTGATTAATCTAATCAAGTATCGGTAAGCTTTCTTGGGGTTCCTTAAAGCTTTTAGTAATCGATCCTTTGAAAAAAACTTCAGTTTTATCCATGACCGTTTCTTGTGCGACTTCTTAAATTCTGCTGAACTACCTTCAACAATTATGGCGCCTCTCCATAAGTTCTTTGCAGCTTCTTTTTCTATACGTTTCCGATTCCTCAAATATTCTTGAATTGAAACACAAGTTACAAATTGCAAAGGCTTGGATAATTCACTAAAACCAACAGATAGAGATAGATCCTTAAAATACAATAAATCCTCATATTCTTTTGCGTCTATAAACTCTAAATAGTCCCGCAATGCTTCGTGTACTTGTATACTCCTTAAATATTCCATGTAATTCAAATATTCATCTGCAATTCTTAAAACTCCGGAGTGAACCTGTTCAATAACATATGGAAGACTCGAGTTGTCTTCGGATAATACAGGGTAAATCTTACCGGATATTTTCTTGAATCCTGTTAATGTTCCATGCGGTGCTGAAAATATAAATTCGAACATCATTACATTACCCATTACAGCTTGCATAAACTGAAAAGGTTTCCCCAAGTGAAACGAGTAGCTGTTAACTTCCGATCTTATCTCATCATATACATTATAGGATGTTCCAAAGTAAAAACCGTTAATTTTCTTGTTGGTAATATCTTTAATAGCCTTTTGAGTGGATCCCCTCCACCCGATATCTACAACATTAAGTTCTGAATGTTTAAAGATTTCATTCTGTCTAAGATATTCTATTACAAGACTTTTATTGTGCTCTTGGCATGAAATCACCTCGGGATAAATTTTTCTAATTAATTGTTTCATTTTATCTATGTCTTCGCTGGTTACTAGCGGCTTATTCAACCGAAGTCCAAGTTGATCAAGCTGTTTGAGGTGATGTTCCCTCAATTGAATGCCCATATCATCAAATACTTCTATTACAGTTTTGATTTGGCCTAAACTTTGGTTGGAATATACCAATAATTCAAGTGCCTCTTCCGAATCCATATCTGCGATAGTTGACAATTGATACACTTTTCTGGAGGCGTAGATATACTTCGATTTCGGCAAATCACCAAAGTGTTCCGCAAATTTGTTATATAACTTCCACGGCAGATATCCGTCTCTGGACAGAAAATAAACATTACTTTTTCCTTTCAACTCTTTAGCCAACCAATTAGTAAATCCAAAGAACAGCGATGAAACGACATTAACCCCAAATCGATACCAATAATTATAGTCTTCTAACGTCGTTTCACTAAAATTGATTTGAATAGCCTTCATAATCGAATACTCAATCGAATAGTTGCCTGGCAATACAACACGATCTCGTAGCGCTTTATAATAATAAGCATTCAAGCCGCACTCAACTGCATTCTGATAATCAGACGCCTCATTATCTCCAATATGAAGCCATGCACTGTTGAATTTACGCTGTTCTTGTATATGTCTGAACAAACCTTTACTTGCTTTAGAAACACCGATATATCCCGATACATAAATACCTTCGTTCTTGCTATAACCATTAACCTCCAGTATTTTTTTTACAAAGGACGGTTCAAGGTATATATCCGAAATAAACAAAATGACTTTGCCCTTGGAAACTGCATAGTCATAAATTTTTTTGATAAATGGATTGAAAGTTGTGAATTTTCTTTCAATCCGTAGTTCTATTTCATTCAAAGTTTCTGCTAGCTCTTTTCCTATTTGCTCTGAAATTACAGTATAGATTTCATCATATCGAACATCGTCAAAACGGCTTCTTAATCTTGCCGTTTCCTCCGCCTTAATTCTCATTTTCTTGAAATCTGTAATTGGAAGAGCCAGCTTATCAATTTCGATTTGAACCAAATCGAAAATGTCTGTGGGATAAAGCACATTACGAAGAAGAGCCGTATCATAAATATCAAACGAGATAATATGATTTTCGTCGATAAGTCGACAAATCTTATCGTATTCATTTGTGATTCCGGCCCTCATTGTACTCACCTTTTTTCTGTCAACAAATCATTTAAACGACTGCTGCCGCATATAGAGGTTACATATAGTTTCTGTATCTCCCATTTCACGAATTTCACCGCGATGCAGCCAAATCACTCGATCTGTTAACTCCCGAATCTGATTAATGCTATGAGACACAAGAATCACTGTCTTCCCAGATCGAATCAATTTCTTCATTGTTTCTGTACTTTTCTTCCTGAAATCCTGATCTCCAACTCCTAGGATCTCATCAATAATTAAGATGTCCAGGTCTACTTGAGTAGCAATAGAAAATCCCAATCGAGCCCTCATCCCGGAAGAATAATTTTTAACAGGTGTATGGATGAAATCCCCCAATTCGGAAAATGCGACAATGTCACAATATTTTTCTTCAAGAAATTTTTTAGTTTTCCCCAACAAAGCTCCATTGAGGAAGATGTTTTCTGCTCCTGTAAGATCAACATCGAATCCTGCACCTAGCTCTAATAAGGGAGCAATCGTTCCATTCACCTCGACTACTCCTGATGTTGGTTTCATCACTCCTGAAATAATCTTAAGCAATGTACTCTTTCCTGCTCCGTTATGACCGATAATGCCAATACGTTCTCCACGATTAATTGTAAAACTTACTGATTTCAAAGCATAAAAATCCTGATACCAAATTTCCTTTCTCAGTCTTCTCACTATCAATTCTTTTAAACTATCAACTTTCTGAGACAAAAGTCTGTATCGCATGGAAACATTCTCTAATCTTATGTCAATTTTATTTTCCATGTCATGCCCTCTTTATAAATACAAGATAAATTTGTCCTGATATTTCACAAACGCAAAAACCCCAGCAACAATGCTGATAATTGTAATAGAAAAACATATAATGATATTTAATGCACTCGGCATTGTGCCAACATATACAAGATCTCTAAACCCATCAATAAAATGAAAGAGTGGATTATAAGTAAGTACAAAGCGATAGTTTTCTGGAATAATTTCTGCCGGATAAAATATTGCGGATGCAAAACTTAACATGGTGATGAGAACTCCATAAATATGTTCGATATCCCTAAAAAACACCGTGATCGTTGCCATTATCAAACCTATTCCGCAAACGAAGAAAAAAAACAGAACCAAGTATAACGGAGCCAACAATATATACCACGTCACATTCGCTTGTGTTGCGATCATCGTGATCGCCAATACAACTATAGAAATCAGAAACGACACAAAATTGGATATAATTGTAGCCAATGTCGCTAAATACTTGGGCATATAAACTTTTTTTATGATATTAGCAGATGCAATAATCGAGTTCATAGACTGAGTGGTACTCGTAGAGAAAAACTGGAACAGTAATGATCCGCACAACAAGTAAACTGGAAAGTTTTCGATATGGCGATTGAATAAAGTTGAAAAAACAATTGATAAAACAATCATATGAAATAATGGATTCAGAAAACTCCACAAAACTCCAAGGTACGAACCACGGTATTTCTTTTTTATATTCTTGGCCACAAGTAAAGACAACAAGTATTTATAATTATTAAAATTTTTCCAATATGTGATGTACCTATTCATAATCGCATCTCCAATTCTCCCAAAAATGTAACGGTGATTTCAAATATCAAAAGAAAAACCGCTTCAACATTCCTCTGTTTTGACAACACCACCGATGGGAGGAGATTATTGAAATGGCTTAATACAAGATTAACGCAGTTTCTTAAATTTTGCATCTTCTTTTCTGACGGGTGACCAAAGAACCACTGAATTTTGCAGCAACTAATTATAATTTCCTTAAGGTTGCGTCTACTTGATTCAATATCATATAGTTAAATCATTAT
>NICF_comb_assmDRAFT_10002927_pt1 | contig 12600 bp, 8 predicted proteins | sample NewIslPassag4_SG_FD_11279 | JGI IMG/M metagenome (IMG submission 11279) | reverse complement strand
CGGAGCGCGGGTACGGACGTCCAGGTTCTGGTGAACGGCATCGCAGCGGTTGGCAAAGGACTTAGGGCGTCTATCAATACAGCCGCGCTCGATCTTTCATTTAGCGTCTCAGAGAATCTGGCAGACGGCACAATGACCGCGTTCCGCATCGTGGGCGGCGGTGCCCAATTCCAGCTTGGCCCCGATGTTGTTTCCAACCAGCAGGCCCGCCTGGGAATCCAGAGTGTCAACACCGCGAAGCTCGGCGGAGTTTCAGGCCGACTGTTCGAATTGCGCTCGGGGGGTGCCAAATCCCTTACCCGCGATGTGAACGGCGCAGCCGCCGTGGTCGAAGAGGTCATCTCGCAAATCACGACACTCCGCGGCCGATTGGGAGCCTTCCAGCGAACCACCCTGGAGACCAATATCAGCTCCCTTAACGACACGTTAGAAAATTTGACAGCAGCGGAGAGCTCGATCCGGGATGCCGACTTTGCCGCCGAAAGTGCGGCTCTGACGCGAGCGCAAATACTCGTCCAATCGGGTGTCTCGGTCCTGGCTATCGCCAACAACAACCCGCAAGCGGTTTTGGCTCTTCTTCGGGGTGGGTGAACGGTGAAGGTACTCTCGGCATAGGAAGTTCGTATTGAGAAAGCCGGATTGATTGCAGGGATCGATCCAGCAGCAATCAACCGGAATGTTGAGACGCCCCGGCTTCTCCTGTGTTCTGTGCCGAGGCGTTCGAGCCCGCACCGCGCAGATGTTTGCCGTTTCCGTGAATCCGCTTCAGTTTATCTGCGAGGAGTGACAGCCGGACCTGTTCCAGGTCGCTGCGGTGTTTGAGCTGATTGAAATGGTAGAATCCAACGAGGAGATCGCCCGTGGCCAAGATCACCAGCCAGAGGGTGAGCAGAGCGGCTACCGTCCAGTAGCCGATGGCCCAAAGGGGGTGTTCAGTGTCAGAGAACATCAATCGCCCTGCCCAGAGGAGCAGACCGAGGACGATCATGAGAAAGCTGATCTGGGCACGACGGTAAAACCGCCGACGAAGAAATTCCACGTCGGATAATGCGGTTTTCCGCGAGAGCACCGACCAGGCGCGGGCTTGCCACGCCAAAAAAACAACCCCTGCGGCCACGATTGCCCAGGGGAAAACCATGTCGCTCCATTCGGCCCAGCCGTTCATGCTCCCGATCCCCTATCCGAAGGGATATTGTGCCCTGGCTCACCAGGGTCGACGGGCCAGGAAGTTGGCGTTCAATGCGATATCACGCCTCGCAGAGCGGTTTCTTCTTTTCCGTTATTTTCGGACACTGGGGAGCCATTTCCGCGTTGATCTTAATGTACTCTTTCCACTCTTCTGGCACATTATCTGCAAGGAAAATGGCGTCCACCGGACATTCGGGGACACACGCCTCGCAGTCAATGCATTCATCCGGATGGATGTAAAGCATCATCTCCCCTTCGTAGAAGCACTCCACCGGGCAAACGACAACACAATCCGTGTACTTGCATCCGTAGCAAGGCTTGCAGACGACGTGTGTCATACCGATGTTCTCCGCGATCACATGGAAACACAATAACCCTTGGACGCCACAAGCTTGAACGTTTGACGAATGCCAAGCCTGATGACGCGCCCCTCCTGCGTGCAACATTCTTTATGTCATATTATGGGGGCAAAAAAACAATGTCAAGGAACAAGTACGCCATTGCTAAAATCGGGGTGACCCCGGGCAAACGCCGCTCACGAGACGCCCCTTGGGTGTAACAGGCCTGTCATAACTCAGTCACGCCAAATGATCCGACAGAGGAATCGCAGACCAAACCATTTCGTCCCAAACCGGGAGGAAACGTCATGCACGGCCGGGATCGAACGACGCTCGTTCAGCGCCTCCTTGCGATTGTCTTCAGCCCCGATTTTTGCGAGAAGTGGTGCCCCATTTGTGTGCGGGCTCGAAAAGGAATTCGCTGGGCCCGCTGGATTCAGCGACTGGAGCTCGCCCTGACGGGTGGCGGCTGTCCGTGGGGACGTGCCCGACAGAAAAAATATGGTTTACCGCCCGACATTCCTATCGGCCAAGGGATACAATGAAACTACAAGCTGTGCGAGTTCCCCCAGGATTAGGTTCCTTCTCAAGCAAGCGGAGATACACCCGTGGCCGGCATAATGCAAAGTCTGAAGTCTGTTGGGCAAAGTTGGCGTGTAACTGTCTTTGTTACCGCATTGTCGGCCGCTTCCGGTGTGCTTCAAACGAAATGGGCCTATGGAGAAGACGGTTTGCCCGCACGGTTGGAAAGCGCGGTGCGACCTTTCATTACCAATCATCAGCTTGCGGGGTCTGTGATGGTTGTGGCCGACACGCACAAGATACTTCATACCATCACGCTCGGCTGGGCGGACCTCGAAGCCAAAAGGCCGATGCAGACGGATACGATATTCTGGATTGCCTCCCAGTCCAAGCCGATTACGGCCACGGCGTTGATGATCCTGGTGGATGAAGGGCTTGTTCATCTGGATGATCCGGTGGAGAAATATCTTCCAGAGTTCCACGGACAATGGTTCGTGGCGGAAGCAACCGAAGATCACGTGCTTCTCAAGAGGCCTTCGCGTCCCATCACGGTTCGGGATATTCTTTCGCATACGAGTGGGCTCCCGTTTCGATCCGCGCTGGAGGTACCGACGTTGGACGTGTTCCCGCTGGCTGCGCGGGTACGGAGCTACGCCATGACGCCGCTGTTGTTTGATCCGGGAAGCCGCTACCAGTACTCCAACGCCGGTATCAACACGGCTGCGAGAATTGTGGAAGTGGTGACAGGGAAACGGTTCGAAGAATTTCTCAAAGAGCGGATCTTCGAGCCACTTGGAATGAAAGACACAACCTTCTGGCCCGACGGAGAGCAACTTTCCCGGCTGGCCAAAGCATACCGGCGGGATGCCCATTCCGGGGACCTTGTGGCCGTCGAGATTGACCAATTGGCCTATCCTTTAAATGACAGGCAGAACCGCTATCCCATCCCGGCCGGCGGATTGTTCTCCACGGCTGCCGACCTGGTACGGTTTTATCAGATGCTTCTCAATAATGGCACCTTTGCCGGGAAACGGCTCATATCGGAAGACGCAGTGCGAGAAATGACATCGCGTCAAACTCCGCCGGGAGTCGCGGAAAGTTATGGGCTGGGTTTTGTGGTCAATGGCCCGGTGTTCGGGCATGGCGGTTCGCATGGGACCAATACCCTGGCGGATCGGCGCAGGAATGCGATCTTCGTGTGGCTAGTCCAGCACGCTGGACCGGAGGCGCAGGAGGCTTTTCGACAGGTGGACCAGATCTTCAGTGAGTGGCTTGCTGCTCCAAATTAATCAACAGGCAGTGGTGTTGTTTGTTGTCAAGTTCGTTCGGCATGGAACATCGGGCAAGAGAAGATATTATGTCATCTATTCCACAAGAAGACCTGACGAAGTTTCTCCCCATGACCCGGGAGGAAATGGAAGCTCGGGGTTGGGATTATGTGGATGTCGTATTCGTAACAGGCGACGCCTACGTGGATCACCCGAGTTTCGCCATGGCCTTGCTGGGGCGGCTTATGGAGGCCGAAGGATACCGGGTGGCGATTCTCAGTCAGCCGGACTGGCATTCGTGTGAGCCTTGGAGGACGTTCGGGCGTCCGCGACTGTGTTTCGCGGTCAGTGCCGGCAATATGGACTCCATGGTAAATCATTATACTGCGAACCGAAAAGTGCGCAATGATGATGCGTACAGTCCCGGCGGCCGAATCGGGTTGCGCCCCGATCGCGCCACTCTGGCCTATTGCCAGCGCGCTCGGGAAGCCTACAAAGGCGTGCCTGTCATTGCGGGAGGAGTGGAAGCGAGTTTGCGCCGCATTGCCCATTATGATTACTGGAGCGACAAAGTTCGGCGATCCATTCTGCTCGACTCGAAGGCCGACCTCCTTGTCTATGGCATGGGTGAACGTCCACTTTTGGAAATTTTGCGGCGACTTGCTGCCGGCGAGCCCATTAAAAATATTCGCGATGTTCGCGGCACGGCTTATCGGCTGGGTGCTTCGGAAAAACCACCGGAGGACGCGATCTACCTGCCGTCCTACGAGGAGCTTGTGGCAAGCAAGGAAGCCTTTGCGCGGATGACCAGGATGGCGCACCTGGAAACCAACCCGTTCAATGCCCGGCGCCTTGTGCAATACCATGATCGTGAAGCCGTGGTCATCAATCCACCCGCGTTTCCGTTGACAGAGGAGGAGATGGACCGGGTGTACGGGCTACCTTTTCAAAGGCGGCCCCACCCCGTTTATGGCGATGAACCCATTCCCGCATTTGAAGTAGTCAAGCATTCCGTTCAGATTATGCGGGGCTGTTTCGGAGGGTGTACCTTTTGTTCTATCACCGCTCACGAAGGTCGGATTATTCAAAGTCGATCACCGCAATCGATTATTCAGGAAATTGAAAGATTGAAACAGGACCCCGAATTCAAAGGTATCATCAGTGATATCGGCGGTCCAACCGCGAATATGTACCGGATGAATTGCAGCCGTCCGGACGTTCGGGAAAAGTGCCGCCGTTTAAGCTGTATCCATCCGACCATTTGCAAGCTTTTAAATACCAGCCACGGACCGCTTATTGATCTTCTCAAACAGGTGCGACATGTTCAGGGCATCAAGAAAGTCTATGTCGCGTCGGGAATTCGCATGGATCTGGCCCAGTTGAGCCCCGCTTACATGAATCACCTGGTGCGTTATCACGTAGGCGGTCATCTTAAAGTGGCGCCGGAGCACTGCGATCCCGACGTCTTGCGCCTGATGAAAAAGCCGACCATAGAAGACTTNGAAAGATTTGCAAAGAAATTTCATGAACTTTCACGGGCTGCGGGGAAAGAACAATATTTGGTGCCGTATTTCATATCGGGCCACCCAGGCTGCGATCTCAAGGCGATGATTCGACTCGCGGAATTCCTCAAACGGACAGGTTATCGTCCCCAGCAGGTTCAGGACTTTATGCCGACGCCTTTTGACATCGCCACGTGCATGTATTACACCGGCATCGACCCAATGACCGGAGAAAAAGTCTACGTACCGCGGGGTGAACGCGAGCGAAGGCTCCAGCGGGCACTCCTTCAATTCTGGAAGCCGGAGAATTATTTCCTCGTCCGTGAGGCCCTGCAACGGGCTGGCAGGACGGACTTGATCGGCAGCGGGCCTCACTGTCTCATCCCGTCGCGCCCTCCAAAAGAAGCCCTCGTGGCACGTCGCAAAAGCCAGCACGCGGAAGCGATAACTGAAGACCGGAATGAAGCCAAGGCCCGCGTGGCCGGCTATCGACCTCATCGGAAGACTTTCCGGCGCAGGACGACGAAGAAAAGCCGATCGGCACGGTGACCCGAAGCGCTTTCGCTTGTTGGTTCCCTTCCCTGCCAGGCTACTTGGAGCTTTGTTCTGGGGGTTCGGTCGCAGCTTCTGATTGGGGGTTGAAAGAGTAGCAGACATGCCCTTACGAGCGTGAAACGTTGAAGGGAACGTTGATGGCCGGCCGGTGCGATCGAGGCACGGCAGGGTGCTCCCCCGTGAGATTCGGATGATCTTGCGAGCACTCAAGCGAGGGCATCCGACGTTAACATACGTGTGGTGGGACCGCCGCTTGGGCGCTTCTATACTGGAGATAGGGTGGGACGACAGGCTGTCCCGAGCCGAAAAATTCTCCCAATGTGCGGACCAACCAGGCCGCAGGGGTATTGCGAATATCACATTCATTTTGGTTGTGAATCCCTATGACGATTTCAGGTGAGCGAATTCCCGCAGTGGGTATTGATCTGGGTACGACATACTCCGTCGTTGCGTACCTGGATGCGCAGGGCCATCCGGAAACGATTGTCAATGCCGAAGGAGAAAGGCTCACACCGAGTGTCGTGTATTTCGACGGTGAAGAGGTGATCGTCGGGCGCGAAGCCCTTAAGGCCTTCGCTCGGCTACCGAGTCAGGCCGCTGAGTGTTCCAAACGGGACGTGGGATACAAGGTCTATCACAAGGCCCTGCAGGGTAAATACTACCCGCCAGAGGTGATCGAGGCGTTTATTTTGAATAAATTGCGGCAAGATGCTTCACAACAGCTTGGCGACTTCAGTCATGTCGTTATTACCGTGCCTGCCTATTTTGATGAGGTACGCAGAAAAGCGACGCAGGACGCTGGCTACATGGCGGGGCTGGAAGTGATGGATATCATCAACGAGCCGGTGGCCGCCGCTCTGGCCTTTGGTTATGAGTCCGGCAGGTTGAATGAACCATCGAGCGCAGCCAAACCCGAGAAAGTGCTCGTGTACGATCTGGGTGGTGGCACTTTCGATGTGACGGTCATGGAGATCCGCGGCTACGAGTACGTCACCCTGTCGATTGATGGAGATGTGCGATTGGGAGGGTGGGACTGGGACCAACGTTTGGTTGACCTGGTGGCCGAAAAAATCATTCGCCAGCTAGGCTTCGATCCCCGCGAGGATGTTCGTTTGTGGGGAAAGCTATGGTCGCTCTGTGAAGAGGCCAAGCGGACGCTTTCGGTCCGGGCAAAAGCGGTCATACCCTTCGAATATCAAACGAAGACGGCGGATATCGAAGTGCGACGGGACGAATTCGAGGAGGCCACCCGGGACCTCCTTGATCGCACGCGATTCACGACTCTGCAAGCTCTCAAAGCGGCCGGTCTCGACTGGGGAGATATCGATTGCGTGCTCCTCGTGGGAGGATCAACACGGATGCCCATGGTTCGCAATCTTATCCGCGAACTTTCTGGTAAAGAACCAGATACGTCCATTTCCGCTGATGAGGCAGTGGCCCTTGGGGCGGCACTCCATGCCGGGTGGCTGTTGGGGAAGGCACGGGGTGAACGGCCGCGCTACAAAATCCGGAATGTCAACTCACACAGTTTGGGAGTGGTCGGCGTCGACCCGCTCACTCGGCGTCGAAGAGTGGGGACGATTATCCCGCGCAACACGCGGCTACCGATTATCGCCAAAAGGCGATTCCGCACTCACAAGCCCAACCAGCGCTCTATCCTCGTTGAAATCGTGGAAGGAGAAAGTCCCGAGCCGGAGGATTGCTGCGAGATCGGAAAGGTGCGTGTCCGTGATCTGCCACCCAATCTCCCAAAGGGTTGGCCGGTGGAGGTCATCTTCCAATATCGGGCGAACGGAAGGCTAAAGGTCCGTATCCGTGTGCCGGAAGTGGATCGGGAAGTCGTGGCGGAGTTCCACCGGGAAAGAGCCCTCACAAAAGAACACCTGGACGGCTGGAGGCAATTTATCAGCGGTAAAGAACCGACGGATTACCGATGAGTTGTCCGTCGCCGATTCGACCAACGGGTCTACACGCTGCGTCGCCGTCATTCCTCAGAGGTAGGTGGGCCTTTTGTTCACGCCCAGATGAAAAGAACTGGAGGGACCTGCTTGTCAGGTCCGTTTTGCAACGTCAGACGGCAGATTGGGTTTCGGCGAACACGACAGGCGTGTCCCTCCGAAGGACTTGTCCGAGAGAGCCGATTCTCACATTGCGATCCAACGCTCGGATAATCCCCTTCACCGAACCGACTTCCACTGCCTGATTCAGTTGCCGGCTAAAAGGTAGAGGCCATTCATGAGTGGCCCGCACGACTCGTTGGCCCCGCGGCGCGTCACAGGCTTTTTGCAAAAGTGGACCTGGCTGAGTTGCATGTGAGGGTGCTTGAAGCAGAACGATAGTGGTATCATAAAGACTTACGGCGCTTACCGGCCAGAAGTCATTGTCGGCCCGTTGGATCACACCGTGAAAGTCCGGCGTGGATCATGTCCGTTTGGCATACAGTAAGCGCCCGATCTGAACGAGAAAAGCGCGGATTTAACGGAAAGGATGCAAAATGAGTGAGACCTGCCCGTGGATTATCTCGACAAGCCCTGCGACCTTCGAACAGGACGTCCTGCAGCGTTCCAAAGACGTTTTGGTGGTGTTGGACTTCTGGGCGCCGTGGTGCGGGCCGTGCCGTTTGCTGGGGCCCCTGCTCGAAAAACTGGCTCGGGAGAAGAATGGGGCATTCGTTCTGGTGAAAGTGAATACGGATGAGATGCCGGAACTGGCGGCGGTGTTTCACGTGCAGGGGATTCCCACCGTTTTTGCGCTGCGTGACGGACGCGTGATCGACTATTTTACGGGGGCTTTGCCGGAGTCCGAGCTGCGGGCATGGTTGGATCAGTTACTTCCCCAGGAAGATGAAGCCCTCGTGGCACAGGGCGACGCCCTGGCCGATCGTGATCCGAGAGCCGCCGAGGCCAAGTACCGCGAGGCGATTTCGCGCAATCCGAAGTCCATTCCCGGACGAATTGCCCTGGCGCGACTGCTCGCGAAGCAGAAGCGTTACGATGAAGCCAAATCCTTGCTCAACGAACTCAGCGATCTGGGGGCGACCTCGGAGGAAGTCGAAAAACTGCGGGCGGAGTTGGAGCTTGCGAATTCGGGCGAGCAAATCGACTTGCAATCCCTGCAAGCGCAGGTGGCTGCCAATCCGGGGGATTTTGATCTGCGTCTGAAGTATGCCCGTGCCTTGGCTGCCGCTCTCCGATACGAAGAGGCTTTAGAGGAAGCACTTCGTCTGGTTCAAACGGCTCAGGGCGACCCAAGGGAGGAAGCACGAAAATTGATGCTTCAGATTTTCAGTATTCTCGGGGCCACTCATCCTCTGACGGAAGAGTATCGCCGGCGCCTGACCATGGCACTGTTTTGAATAAAGCCGGGAAACACCCGTGTGTGACAAAATGGCTCACGCGTCGCTACGTTGGTCACCCTTTTTTGGAGTGTCGATGGGCCGGTGTTGAGTATGCCCAATAGAGACGAGTTAAGTGCGGAGGCAGCGCTCATCAGTGTCCGCGGTGCGCGGGTTCACAACCTTAAGAATGTGGATGTGACAATTCCGCTGGGTCGTCTGGTCGTCATCACCGGTCCGAGCGGTTCGGGAAAAAGTTCGCTGGCGTTTGATACGCTCCACGCAGAGGGACAGCGTCAGTACCTGGAGACACTGACGCCGTACATGCGGCGGATTATCCCGCAACTGGAGCGCCCTGACGTGGATTGGGTGGAGGGACTTCCCCCCACGGTGGCTATCGATCAGCGTGGCGGTCCGCCACCACCTCGAAGCACAGTGGGAACACTCACCGAAGTGTATGATCTGCTGCGGCTTCTTTACGTGCGGGTGGGCGAACTCCACTGTCCCAATTGCTCGGCGCCGGTCCTCAGCCAATCACCCCAGGAAATCTGCCAGGCGATTCTGTCCCTCCCTGAGGGAACGCGCCTCATTCTTCTGGCCCCTGTTCCGATCAAGAAATCGCGAAAGGCGTCGGAAATAGCGGCCACGATCCGCAAATTGGGGTTCCCGCGCATTCGGCTCAATGGGCAACTGTGCGATCTTGACGAATTGACGCCCAAGGTCCTTGAAGGAGAATGCCGTGTCGAAGTCGTGGTGGACCGTGTGATCGTCAGACCTGCCATCGAGACGCGACTGCGCGAATCGCTTCAGACGACTCTCCGTATTTCGGATGGGCAGGCGGTCATTTCTTACGAAGCCGTCGGGGAAAATGGTNAACCCGTTTGGTTGGAGCGGGTTTTCAGTACTGTTCGTCGCTGTTCTGGCTGTGGCGAACTCTATCCCGAAGTCGATCTTCGAACTCTCAGTTTCTACAGTCCCCATGGTGCGTGTCCTCAGTGCGAGGGCCTTGGTCTGGTGGACCGATTCGATCCAAACCTGGTGCTCGACTTTTCTCGAGGACTGGAGAACGGGGCCGTGCGACTGTGGAAAGATGCTCGCGCGAAGTTGAAGCATCACGCCAAAAAGATCGAACGATTGATGAAACAGGGCGGATTCGATTGGTCGACGCCCCTCGGGAGCATCCCTGAAGAGTTCCGCGCAAAACTGATCTTTGGCACCCGACCTTCCGATCAGACTGTGGACAGATCTCCTCCGAGCTCTCCGACGGCGCGGCGAACGCGGAGCACAGAATTCGTGGGAATTCTTCAGCTCCTGGAAGTGGAATATGAGCTGCTGGCAGAAGACTGGCAGCGCCGTGAGTGGGCGGCATTTCGGTCTGAGGTGGCCTGCCCATCCTGTCAGGGAGCTCGTCTTGGTCCGCTGGGGCGCTCGGTGATGGTTCAGGGTGTGCCGATTCATGCGTTGTGCGCGCGGACAATTCCAGAGGTCCGCGCCTTTCTGGAGAAGCTAAATCTTCCCCCATATCAGGAAGGTGTGGCAGCACCGATCATTAAGGAGATTCTCCACCGTTTGGATTTTCTCGATCAGGTCGGGCTCGATTATGTCACGCTGGACAGACGGGGCGAGACTTTGAGCGGCGGGGAACTTCAGCGCGTGCGATTGGCGGCCGGATTAGGGGCCGTATTGAGCGACGTGTGTTACATCGTGGATGAGCCGTCAATCGGCCTCCATCCGCGAGACAATGATCGCCTCATTGCCAGCCTCCGTCAACTCGTCGATCGTGGAAACACGGTTATTGTGGTGGAACACGACGAGGCAATCATCCGGGCGGCAGACTGGGTGATCGACATGGGACCTGGCGCTGGACCTGCCGGAGGGCAGGTTGTTGCGGAGGGGGCGGTGGCCGATATCATGGCACATCCCCACTCTATCACAGGACGTTATCTTGCGGGCCGGGATGCCATTCCAGTTCCCGCCCGGCGCCGACAGCCACAATCGGAGCGTGAAATTGTCCTCATAGGGGCCACCACGAACAACCTCAAAAATATCACGGTTCAATTTCCGATTGGACTGCTCGTGTGCATTACCGGAGTGAGCGGGTCTGGAAAGAGTTCGCTTCTCAGCTTGACTCTCGCGCCGGCCTTAAAACGGGCGCTCCTCGGCTTGGGAAACAAGGGCTCCGGATATCAGGAAATCCGTGGCTTCGAAAACGTGGACAGGGTTGTGGATGTCGATCAATCACCCATTGGCAGATCACCTCGCAGTAATGTCGCGACCTATACCGGGGTGTTTGACGAGATCCGACGGGTGTTTGCCACCACACGGGATGCACGCCGTTTGGGGTTTCGGGCCGATCGCTTCAGCTTCAATAATCCGGCCGGTCGCTGCGCCGTGTGTCAGGGATTGGGACAGCAGAAGATCGAGATGGATTTTCTACCCGATATGTACGTCACCTGCCCGGCGTGTCTTGGCCGCCGATTCAACGCCCAAACGCTGGAGGTGCGTTACCGCGATAAGTCCATCGCCGACGTACTGGAGATGTCGATCGAGGAAGCCCTGGACTTCTTCGAAAATTTTCCCGCCATTGAGACGGTTCTGCGATGCCTGCGGGAGGTTGGGCTGGGCTATCTTCAGCTTGGGCAGAAAGCCGTGGCCCTATCGGGTGGAGAGGCCCAGCGAATCAAGCTGGCAACCGAATTGGCACGAGGACGCCGGGGAAAAACGGTGTACCTTCTTGACGAACCGACAACCGGTCTTCATATGGACGACGTGCGGCGCCTCCTTGCTGTGCTGCATCAACTGGTCGATGCTGGAAACACGGTGATCGTGGTGGAGCATCACCTTGACCTGATCAAGTCGGCCGACTGGATTATCGAACTGGGGCCCGAGGGTGGCCGAGAAGGGGGCAACGTGGTGGCCGTGGGAACTCCCGAGGAGATCGCTTGTAACCCCAGCAGTCCCACAGGCCGCTATTTGGCTCCAATTCTAAAACGGAGCTAGCATATGATCGGCTGACAGGGGGTCGCGCGGCGGGAGAAAGAGTTTTAAACCGACGCGGAATCGACAAAGCAAACGGCCCCGTTCACAGAGGATCGGGGCCCCATTATTCACTCTTAACCCGGCCAAACCGGATTGGACTTCAATATCCGCCGGTGTTGGTCTCGCCGCCGTCTCGGGTGGATAGGGCGCGATAAACGGCCAGATCGATCGTATCGGAGATGAAGCGGACTGTACCGTCACCGAACCCAAAATTACCTCCGCCGGGGTGAAAACTTCCGAAGGCTCCGTTGTTAGAGCCATAGACCACCCCTTGTCCCGGCGGGGTGTTAAGGGGATTGTCGGTAGTCCGCAAGGAATCGGTGTGTCGCCCTGCGATCCACCAGCGATTTACACCCTCGGGCGTGTGCGATTTAACGACTTCGCCGACGAAGAACGTATTGCTCAGCCCGTCGGTGCAGTCCGCATATTTCATGGAACGGATATACATGAACATTCCCGTATTACCAGCTTTAACGGCGCCGCTAATGCCCTGGCTGGGGCCGATCGAACCGGAGCACAGCGCGTAACAACCCGTGGAGTACACAGGTGTCGGATTGTTCACTGTATAAAGTGGCTCGTCCGTCGATGAGGGGCAGACAAAGACCTGCGGCCGCGTGCGGAAGAGCTGATCGTAATTAGGGATAAGGCTTAACCACCCCGTCGTCGAGGGACCGATGCCACAGTTCGCCGGTTGAATGGCCCCTAACTGGAAGCCGATTTGGTCGTAAATGTTCTTAGCCTCCAGATATGGCAACAGCATGACGAAGCCGCTGGTCCCTTGGCGCTTGTAATCCGGCACAGCATTGGCACCTGAAGTCGGGGCGAGGCCATAGTAATCCGAACAGTCTGACCCC
>NICF_comb_assmDRAFT_10002925_pt1 | contig 12604 bp, 6 predicted proteins | sample NewIslPassag4_SG_FD_11279 | JGI IMG/M metagenome (IMG submission 11279) | reverse complement strand
CTGTGTGTCTTGTCTATGCAAAAAATCGGTAGAGGAATACAGTGGTAAAAAAAGCTTTTATCCTATAGGAGGATTCTATGTTGAACGAAATCATTACACCCTGGGAGGAACCAATAGACCAGCAAGGTTTTTTTGTGCCGGATTATATTGGAAAAATGGCCCGCAGGGTTTTGGAAAATTACGATTTGAAAATAAAAAATATGGTGTGCGTTACGACAAAGGCCGATAAGGGTGGAGCCATATGGAAATTGGAGACGGATCGGGGACCAAAAAGTCTCAAACTCTTGCATCGTCGTCCTGAAAGGAGCCTGTTTAGCCTTGCCGCCCAGGAGTATCTGGTGGCAGCAAAAGCCCGGGTACCGGAAATTATCCCGACAAAGTCAGGGGCGAAATATGTGGCGGCAGGGGGGAAGTTATGGTTTGTGGCGGAATGGATCGATCCTCTCAACCCGGTGACGAAAGATCTGGAAGGGGCAAAGCAGCTTTGCTATGCCTTGGGAGAGTTCCACCGTCTGACAAGGGGATTTACCCCTCCTTCAGAGGCCGAGGTCAGTTCCCGCCTTTACAAATGGCCGAAACAGTACGGGAAAATCCTCCGCAAGATGGAGTGGTTCAGAAATATTGCCCTCCTATATAAAGACCGGGCAGCCAGCCAAAGGATCTTGGAGGTGTTGGACCATTTTGAGAAACAGGCAAGGGAAAGCTACCAACGGCTCATGTCTTCAAAATATAGCGAGCTCATCCAATTGGGTAACGAGTATTGGGGGCTTGCCCATCAGGACTACGGGTGGTCCAATGGCCAGATGGGACCTGGAGGGATGTGGATCATCGACCTGGACGGGGTCAGTTATGATTTGGCGATTCGGGATTTAAGCAAATTGATATCAGGAAGCATGGCGGATCTGGGGGAATGGAATTATGAATGGGCTAAGGGAATGATTGAGGCCTATAACAAGGCGAATCCGATTCCGCCGGAACTTTATGACATTTTGCTAATCGACCTGTCCTTGCCGCTGGATTTTTATAAAAATGTGAAGGAAATGGTGTACGACCCGGAGCTTTTCTTGAATGATGAAACAAAGGTCATGATTGATCGGATTGTGGAAACAGACCGAACGAAACGGGCAGTACTGGAAAAGTTGGAGGAAAATAGGGGAATTGCCACAGGTGAAATGGCCTGGGAAACAATAGCTGGTAGACCCAAAAGCTTGAGGAGCGGAACTTGGGAACTTCCGGCAATGGAAAGGCAACCGATGATGGCGGATTCTGCCGAGGAAAAGGCGAAAAAGAAAAATAAGAAGAAGGAAAAGTATGGCAAGCAAAGCTTCGAAATGGATGAGGAATTGGAAAAAGAACGCAAGAAACAATTAAAGAAAGAAAAGAAAAAGTTGAAAAAATTGGAAAAGAAGCTAAAGAAAAAGGAAGAGAAAAAGCTTAAAAAGGAAAAGAAGAAGGATAAAAAGAAAGACCGGAAGGAAGGGGATGCAGCATGAAGATTCTTATGATTTCCACGGAAAAATTGCCCGTTCCGGAGGTCCGGGGAGGAGCCATCCAAACCTACATTTCCGGAATATTGCCCTATCTTTCCGGCCCTATGGATATTACGGTTCTGGGGATCAGCGACCCGGAACTTCCCGATATGGAAAGGACCATGGGGATCAATTTTGTCCGGATTCCGGGCAAGGATTTTGATCTTTATGCAAAGGGTGTTGTCGAATTCGTCGCAGCCCATCCCTTCGACATCATCCATATTTTTAATCGTCCGAAACTCGTCATGCCAATCCGAAAAGTCTCACCCCGGTCGAAAATAATCCTCAGCATGCATAACGATATGTTCCATCCTGCCAAAATTTCCCCGGAAGAAGCCCGGAATGCCATTAGGGAAACTTCCCAAATCATTACCATCAGCAACTATATCGGCAGAACGATAGAGGAACTGTACCCGGAGGCAAGGGGGAAATGGGTAACCATCTATTCGGGAGTCGATTCCGAACGTTTTTTGCCCGCCGCTCATCCGGCTATGAAAAAAGTGCGGGAACGAATCCGGAAAGAACATGGGCTTGAGAAAAAAGATGTGATTCTTTATGCTGGTCGCCTGTCGGCAAACAAAGGGGTGGACCGGCTGATTTTGGCCCTTCCGGAAGTAGCGAAGAAACATAAAAATATTGCCCTGGTCATCGTTGGAAGCAAATGGTTCAGTCAAAACGATGTCTCGGATTATGTGGCCTACGTCCGTTCCCTGGCGGCAAGAATTCCGATACCTGTTGTAAATACAGGTTTTGTTTCCCCTTTTGAAATGCAAAATTGGTTTGGTGCATCCGATCTTTTTGTTTGTCCTTCCATCTGGCAGGAGCCCTTGGCCAGGGTTCATTATGAAGCGATGGCTTCCGGATTGCCGATTGTCACGACAAATCGGGGAGGAAACCCGGAGGTCATTGTCCCGGGGGAAAACGGATTGATTGTTGAACAACCGGAAGACCCAAGGGAGTTTGCGGAAAAAATCCTGGCAATCCTTTCAAACCCGGCATTGATGAAAAAAATGGGTGACAAGAACCGGCACCTTGCAGAAACCTATTATAACTGGAAACGGGTAGCGGGGGATGTCCTGAAGGTTTGGAAGAGCGTATAACGAAAGGCGACTGGATTCTTTTGGTCCAGTCGCCGAAGCCATTTTTTGGATGCCCTCCGCCGGATGACGGTGTGGTTTTTTAAGGTCGGATATTTCCATTCCTTTCTTCATCCATAATCCAATCGTCATAATAGCAGGAAGGCAAGGGGTGCTGTAATGATAATGGACAGGATGGTTCTTTCCAGCCAGATGACCAAAATTTGGGTAAGGGTAATCGGGATGCTTGTTGATAGAATGCAAGGTACAGTTGCAGAGAAAAAGATAATTGTAGAAACGCAAACGACCGCAATGACAAATTTGGTCACCAAGGCGGCATTGACCACAAGTACGGCAGGGAGGAACATTTCGGCTATTCCAACGGCAGCGGCTTTACCTGCCAATAGCGCATCGGGCAATTGCAAAATCCATGTGAATGGATAAAAGACATAGCCAACAATATCAAAAACCGGTGTGAATTTTGCCAAAATCATTCCCAACAAGCCAATGGACATAATGGATGGGAGGATGCCCATGGTCATGATATAACCGTCCTTTAAATTTTGCCAAATCAATTTAAAAAGATTGTTATCCGCCTTCTCTGCCGTCTCTATGGCGCTATTCCAGGCGGTTTTAAGTCTATTCTTCTTGACCAATACTTCCGGTTGTCCCTCTCCTCCCTCGTAATATCCGTCGCTCATTTTGCTGAGGGGCCATATCCGGACGGTGATAGCTGTAACCAAGAAAGTGACAAACATCGTAACCCAGAAATACAGGTTCCAAAGATCCATCAGCTCCAGAGTTCTGGCTACTACCAGCATGAAGGTAACGGAGACGGTGGAAAATCCGGTGGCGATGATGGCTGCTTCTTTGATTGTATATTTGCCTTCCTTAAAAATCCGGTTTGTAATCAAAAGTCCGACAGAATAGCTGCCGACAAAGGAAGCGACTGCGTCAATGGCGGATCTGCCAGGGGTTTTCCAGACCGGGCGCATAATTGGCTGCATTAACACCCCAACAAATTCCAACAGACCAAAGCTCGTTAACATTGCTAAAAAGATGGCACCAATCGGGACGAGAACCCCTACGGAAGCTACCAAACTATTAAACAGAAAGGGACCCATATTTTCCCCGAACAACCATTCAGGTCCCCATTCAAACATGACAAGGATGGCAGTAAATAAACCGAGAACTTTAAAAAGGGTGAGGACGATGGTAACCGCATCCGTTTTCCATGTGCCTTTCATAAACGGGTAAATTGCCCCGATGGCAATGGTTATCAATAAATACCAGGGAACGAGATCGGGGAAGGTACTACGGATCCATGTAACGATATGATCCAAGGGAATGGAAGACCTGTCACCAATCGTAATCGGAATAAAGAACATAAAAATGCCAATAAGACTAAAGATCAAAAATTTAAGGAAAGGTATGAAGGGAAGAGGGTTTTGTATTCCCGTCTCCGGAAGATTCGTTTTCACTTCTCCCATAAAAACACCCCTTTGTACATTTTTGATTTCAAGACCCCTTTGTTCGTTTATCTTGACATAAAGATGACAAGCGATCGGACTTTCTTTAAACCTGCAATTGGCGTCCGTCTTTTACTACCACTTTGCCATTTTTGATGACCGTATCGGCATGGTTCATGGCATATTGGTACGACAGGAATAAATAATTCGGAACATTGAAGATTACGATATCCGCCTTTTTTCCCACCTCCAGACTTCCGATTTCCTTTGCCCGGCCGATCGCATGGGCGGCATTGATCGTTGTTGCCATAATGCTTTCTTCCGGNGTCATCCCCATTTTCAAACAGGCAAGGTTCATGATGAACTGCAAGGAGAGGGTAGGACTTGACCCGGGATTCGAATCGGTGGAAAGGGCTACGGCCGCGCCACTATCAATCATTTTTCTGGCAGGGGCAAACTCCGCCATGAGAAAGAATGCCGTACCGGGAAGAAGGACCGCAATCGTGCCGGATTTGGCAAGTTTTTTAATCCCTTCCTCAGAGGCCTTTAGTAAATGGTCCGCAGAGATGGCACCGACTTCCACAGCCAGTTCGGCCCCACCATAGGACTCGATTTCATCGGCATGGATTTTGGGGATCAGTCCATATTGTTTTCCCGCTTCCAAAATTTTTCGGGATTGATCCGGTGTAAACACCCCTTTTTCACAAAAGACATCATTGAATTCCGCCAATTTTTCCTCCGCCACCCTCGGGATCATCTCATGGATGACTTCGTCAACATACCGGTCAGGGTCCGACCGGTACCTTTCCGGAATGGCATGGGCCCCCATAAAGGTTATGGCTATGTCAACCGGATGATTGCGATTCAGTTCCTTGGCGACCTTCAATTGTTTGATTTCCTGCTCCAAAACCAGGCCGTAGCCGCTTTTGATTTCCACGGTGGTCACCCCGTTTAGCAGCAAGGCATCCAGCCGTTTTTTCGTTTCTTCATAGAGGGTTTCAAAGGAAGCGGCAGATGTGGCCCGGGTAGTGGCATGGATTCCACCACCCGCCTCCATAATTTCCATATAGGTTTTGCCTTTCAGCCGCATCGCATATTCCTGTTCCCGGCTTCCGGCGTATACAAGATGGGTATGGGGGTCGATAAGCCCCGGCATGACCAGTTTTCCTTTTGCATCAATGACATCTGCCTGTTCCAACCAATCCTGATAATTCTCCCGCAATTCCTCGTCGGTCCCCACCGCATGGATCCTGCCATCAATGGCCAAAAGACTGCCGTTAGGGATGATAAAAAGCCCATTCATGTCTTTTCCTTTGGCCGGTTGTTCCGAAAAACCCCGGGAGGTCACGAGTTGGGAGGCATTTTTAATATAAAGGACCTGTGAAATTGGAAACACCTCCGATTCTTTATAAAAAATAGGTTCATGCTAAAGGCCGGCTACTTTATTCCCGCAACATCGGGATAATGACGCCCTTTTCCTTGGCTGTTTTGATTGCGAGTTCATACCCGGCATCGGCATGTCTTGCCACACCCATTCCCGGGTCCGTTGTCAACACCCGTTCAAGGCGTTTTTCCGCATCCTTTGTTCCATCGGCAACGACCACCATTCCGGCGTGGATACTGTAGCCCATACCGACTCCGCCGCCATGATGGACGCTCACCCAGCTGGCTCCCGCAACGGCATTGATGAGGGCATTTAGGATCGGCCAATCGGCCACCGCATCACTGCCATCCTTCATGGCTTCGGTTTCCCGGTTTGGTGAAGCTACCGATCCGGAATCGAGATGATCCCGACCGATGACAATCGGAGCCTTCAGTTCCCCAGAAGCTACCATGTCGTTGATAATCTTTCCGAAACGGGCCCGTTCCCCATAACCAAGCCAGCAGATTCTGGCAGGCAGTCCCTGGAAGGCGATTTTTTCCCTGGCCATCCGGATCCAATGGCAAAGATGCTCATTATAACTGAATTCCCGCAAAATGACTTCATCGGTTTTATATATATCCTCCGGATCCCCGGATAGGGCAACCCAGCGGAAGGGCCCTTTCCCTTCACAAAATTGCGGACGGATGTAGGCAGGGACGAAGCCCGGAAAATCAAAGGCATTTTCGACCCCTTCATCTTTGGCTACCTGGCGGATATTATTTCCGTAGTCGAAGGTTACCGCCCCTTTTTTCTGCATTTCCAGCATGGCTCTTACGTGAAGGGCTATGCTCTTTTTTGCCCGTTCTTCATATTTTTTCGGGTCCCTTTTCCTGAGTTCTTCCGCTTCTTCCAAACTCATTTGGGCAGGAATATATCCGTTAAGCGGGTCATGGGCAGAGGTTTGGTCGGTCAGGACGTCGGGGATGAAACCTATTTCTACCATTTTCGGCAAGATTTCCGCCGCATTTCCCAAAAGACCGATGGACAAAGCATCCCCTTTTTCTTTCGCCTCTTTTGCCATTGCAATGGCTTTTTCCAGATTGTCGGTGTGCGTATCCAAATATTTCGTTTGGATCCGTCGCTTGATGCGGACCGGGTCCACTTCTATGACAATGGCCACACCGCCATTCATGGTTACCGCAAGGGGCTGGGCTCCACCCATTCCCCCGAGTCCGGCAGTAAGGGTGATGGTTCCTTTGAGGGTACCGTCAAAATGTTGTCGGGCGAGTTCCGCAAAGGTTTCGTAGGTACCTTGGACAATCCCTTGACTTCCGATATAAATCCAGCTGCCGGCGGTCATCTGTCCATACATGATCAGTCCCTTTTTATCCAGCTCATGGAAATGATCCCAGGTTGCCCAGGCAGGAACGAGATTGGAGTTGGCAATAAGAACCCTTGGGGCATCTTTATGGGTGCGGAAGACGGCTACGGGTTTTCCCGACTGGATCAGGAGGGTTTCATCATTTTCCAATCTTTTCAGTTCCCGGACAATGGCTTCATAAGCTTCCCAGTTCCGNGCGGCTTTTCCGATTCCTCCATAGACAATCAGTTCTTCCGGTTTTTCCGCCACCTCAGGATTTAAATTGTTGTTAAGCATGCGTAAGGCCGCTTCCTGGATCCAGCCCTTCGTATGTAGTTCGGTCCCACGGTATTGTTCCACCTTTGGAATGGTCATGTAAAAAACTCCTTTCTGTGCAAATGGTAAACGCTTACAAAAAATAGGAATCTCTAATACTTGTTAAGTTAGGAAAACCTGGCCATTAACAACTCTGCCGCAAGCATGGCCGCAAGTTTGGACGTTTTTCCATTTTCATCTGTCTCCGGATTGACCTCCGAAATATCAAAGCTTAATAGATGCTCCATTTTCCCGAATAGACGAAGTAAAGATCGTACGGTTTTTGGATTCAGACCAAAGGGGGATGGAGCACTTACCCCTGGTGCATAGGCTGAATTAATGGAGTCGAAGCAAAGGGTGAGAAGAATGTAGTCATATTTTTTTGTGAAGTCAAGAATTTGGACTAGAACTTCCTCATAATTTTCCTCCAATTCTTCTTCCAAGAAGTATTTGGCCCCGAATCGCTTGGCGGTTGAGAAAAGCTTTTTCGTGTTCCCCAAGGGTTGAATGCCGAGAACAAGATACCCTGCCTTCGAATCTTGTTCCAAAATTTGCCGAAACATCGTCCCTGAAGTGCTAAGCCCATCTTCCCTCATATCAAAATGGGCATCGATATTAATAATCCCAAGGGAAGGTTCCTTTCCCAAAAAGCCCCGGACCCCCAAGTAATGGCCGTAGGCGGTTTCATGTCCTCCCCCAAAAATGAGGGGAAAAGCCTTTCCCGTTAGAACCATTTTTACGGCTTGGCCCAATTCCTCTTGTCCTTTTTCCAAATCCCCATCGACCATAATGTTTCCGCCATCATACAGGGTGATAGCTTCTTCCAAAGGATAGGGAAGACCCGCCAATTGTTTTCTTATTTCATCCGGTCCTTTTCGGGCCCCAGGTCTGCCCTTGTTTCGTCGTACCCCTTCATCCGAGGAAAAACCGAGAAAGACGATTTGCTTTTCTTCAGGTGAAAAGGGAATCCGATCAACAGGGATACACTGGATTTTTTGATAAAACCGAAAAGCAAGAGGGTCATTTCCGTCGAAACGCCCGGTCCACAATGCCGGATCTGGTTCTATAAAAATAAGCATCCCTCCGTTTCTATTTTAAGATAAATGTTAACTTTAAAAATATTATAATTTTATTATAGGAGAATTACAAATGCAGATTTGGAGCAATTTGGATCCCACCCAAAGGGCAAAGATTGGGGAGAAAATATGCACAACTCAAATGGGAGGGAAAAGGGGGACATTTCGGGGTTATGAAAATTTTCGACAAATTACATCTTTTTTTTATTTTCCCTGTTTACTTAATTTACCAGTTATGGTAATTTATTTATTAAATATTTCAATAAATTAATATTTATTAAGGAGGTGATATAAAAATACAAAAATTTGAACTTCCTATTTTGATAGAATGAAAATTTTAGTTAAGGGAGGAGAACTTTTGAAACGGTTAAGATTATTAGTATTGGCATTTATGCTTGTTTTTGCCAGTTTTGCTCCCTGGTTTGGGCAAACGGCTCAGGCAAGCACAGGTTCCGTTGGTAATCTGACGGCGTTCAAAATGAAAGAATCCTTTTTGCAACAATTGGAAAAATTATCTGATAGCGATGCATCATATGATGCCAATGAGAAAGTACGTGTCGTCGTTGAATTAAGCAGTGAACCAGCCATTGTCACGGCGAACAAACTGGGGATTAAATATGCAGATTTAGAAGAGTCCAAGAAAGAACAATTGGAAACAGCCAAGCTAAACGAACAGGATAAAGTCAAAGAGGAAATTGAAGAAAAGGGTGTCGAAATCGAATATATTACCGAGTTTACTACGGTATTCAACGGATTCAGTGCTGAAGTTACATACAAAGATATCTCAAAAATCAAAAAACTTAAAAATGTAGCCAATGTTTATGTGGCCAATGAGTATGAACTTCCGGATTCTTCCGTTGAAATGAAATTTAGTAAAGAACTCGTCGAGGCTCAGAAAGCTTGGGAAGCATCTGGGTTTAAAGGCGAGGGTATGGTAATCGGGATTATCGACAGCGGACTTGATTATACCCATAAAGATATGGTTCTCTCCGATCCAGAAAAAGCTAAATTATCTAAGGAAGATGTAGAAGAGATCATCGAAAAGAACGGGTTACCCGGAAAATACTTTACGGACAAAGTTCCCTATGGATATAACTATTTTGATCAGGACGAAGAAGTGCTTGATTTGAATCCGGAAACGGGCATGCACGGGATGCACGTAGCGGGTACCGTTGGTGCTAACGGTGATGATACAAATGGTGGAATCAGCGGGATTGCTCCTGAAGCCCAACTTTTGGCCTTGAAAGTTTTCAGTAACAACCCGAATCTAGCCACCACCTTCTCCGATGTCTATGTGAAGGCGATTGATGATGCCATCAAATTGGGCGCAGACGTCCTGAACATGAGTTTAGGCTCCACGGCTGGATTTGTATCACCAGAAGATCCGGAACAGAAGGCGGTTGCCTATGCGGTTGAAAATGGTGTATTGATGTCCATTTCCGCCGGGAACTCTGCCTATTTTGGAAATGGTTTTTATTATCCGTATACTTCCAACCCGGATTACGGTGTTGTCGGTTCTCCTGGTGTATCCTATGAATCTCTTCAAGTAGCATCCTATGAAAATAGTTACCTGGAAACCGATGCATTGGTATATTCCATCGATGGTGATGAGACAAAAGCGATGTTCCTGTCGGCAAGCGACTCCCATCCGGATGAATATCTGCAAAAAACCTTTGAAGTGGTGTATGCAGGGATTGGAGAAACAAGCGATTTTAAAGGGAAAAACTTGGAAGGAAAATATGCCCTGGTCCAACGGGGATTAATTAGCTTTGTTGATAAAGCGTTGAATGCCCAAAATGCCGGAGCGGCAGGGGTAATCATCTATAATAATACCGACGGGATCGTTAACATGGCATCTGACCCTTCCATTACCATACCTCAACTATTCATGTTAAAAGTGGATGGGGACAGGTTGGCCGCTGCCCTCCAAAACGGACAAAACGTAACGGTAACCTTTAATGGGGACAAAACATCCATCGTCAATACGGATGCAGGGAAAATGAGTGATTTCTCATCCTGGGGTGTCACACCGAATCTTGACTTCAAACCGGAAATTACCGCACCGGGTGGAGACATTTTGTCAACCGTCAACAATAACCAATATGCGGTGATGAGCGGTACCTCCATGGCAGCCCCTCATGTATCCGGTGGCGCTGCACTTGTATTGGAACGGGTGGATAAGGAGTTTTCTGTGGGCAGAACCGCGGAACGGGTACAAATGGCGAAAAACCTGCTCATGAATACGGCAAAGGTCATCACCTTTGAGGGAGAATATGTTTCTCCGAGAAACCAAGGGGCAGGTTTAATGCAACTGAATGCAGCCTTGAGTACACCGGTCATTGTCACAGATCCCACGACCAATGAAGGCAAAGTTGCGTTGAAAGAAGTAAAGGGAAATACAGTTACCTTCCAATTAACCGCAACCAACTATTCAAATACGGAAGTTACTTACAATGTAAGCGCCAATGCGCAAACGGATTTTCCTTATAACAGTATTGTAGCTCCTGGTATACTGCCTGCATTTAACTTAAATAATGCAGCAAAGGTCCAATTGGATGGGGAGACTGTAACAAGCATCCAAATTCCTGCACAGGGTTCCGTGACCTTTGATGTCACTGTGGATGTCAGCCAATATAACAGTTATTTGAGTTCCTCTTTCACCAATGGATACTGGCTGGAAGGCTTTGTTACATTGACGGATCCGACAGATACCTATCCGACATTAAGTGTTCCTTATGTTGGCTTTAAAGGAGAATGGGACGATGCCCCGGTATTCGATTCGCCAGTTTGGGAACCAGATTCATTCTACGAAATAACCAACCTCCTTTCCAGTATGGAAGATGGATATTATTTCCTGGGGGACGATCCGGAGGAACTGTATTTCTCTCCTAATGGGGACGGAATTTTTGATGAAGTGCTGCCACTCGTATCCTTCCTCAGGAACGCAAAACAGGTAACCGTTTCGGTCCTGGATGAAAACAAGAATCCGTTAAGAACTATCCGGACTGACAATTACATCCGGAAAAACTATTACGATGGCGGAAGAAGTTCTTATTATACCTTAAAGCCTAACTGGGCTTGGGATGGAACCGTAAATGGCAAGGTTGTGGAAGATGGCCAATATTACTTGCAATTGGTTGGAGTCATCGATTATGAAGGTGCTGAACCGGATACTTTGGTATTGCCAATTAAGGTGGATGCCACCGCACCGGAATTGACCGCCAGCTTCAGCAAAGAAACCAACACGGTCTCCTATAATGTTTCTGATAGCGGAAGCGGTTTAGCTTATGTTGATATCTTTGTTGACGGTGTTTCGGTATTTGGAGAAAATGGGTTCTTGACTGAGGAAAAAATGGAATATCAACTTCCTAAAATTGTCAAAGACTCCCAATCCCTTGTTATTGTTGCCTTTGATAATGTCGGTAATGCTGCCGTACAGGTACTTCAGGAAGCTGTTGATACAACTCCTCCGGTCATAGACCACTATTATCCTGAAGCCTTTGAGGTCTATGCAGAAAATGAGCTTTTTGTCTTTGGGTCGGTTTATGATCAATCGGAAGTTGTTTCGGTAACCGTAGATGGGCAAGAAGCGTTGATTGAATATGATCCGTATGATGGGGTCTACTATTACTATGCGGTTCTCGAATATGATGATGGATATTATATGCTGAAAATCCGGGCCACTGATGAACATGGCATTGCTTCCCAAATTGGAATCCCGATCTTTGTTGATTCCACCGCACCGGAATTAACCGTCGAGGGACCGCAGGCTGTCGCAGCGAATAAAGATCAGGTTACGGTAAAATGGACTTTGGCTGATAATTTCGATGAATTGCGCCTGTATGTCAATGATTCGGAAGTTTTCGCCAACGAATTGTCCAGTCCCTTTGGCTTGAAAGAATTTGAAAAGGTAGGAACCTTGACTTTAGATTTACCTGCAGAAGAGAATACCTTTGTATTTAAAGCCGTCGATTTGGCCGGTAATGAAACGACCGTTGAGTATACGGTTGTCAAAGTAGAAGATTTGGTAACCATTGTTGAACCTGAAATTGAGGATGGAAAGGCCACCGTCAATGATGAGGTCTTCAATAAGGCCCTTGAGGAAGCAATCAACACCGGTGCTTCTGTGGTAGTTGACTTGGGCGATGAAACGGATGTTGAATTGGCATTGAAGGAAGATCAGGTAAAGGCACTGATTGAAAACGGAGTTCCGGTACAAGTTTCTAATGAGGAAGTGGCAGTAACGGTACCTGCAAGCTTACTCAATGAGGGAACTCAAGCAACCATCGTCATTGACAAAAAGGCTGCCATTGAAGGTTCTGTAAGTGCAGTGTACGATGTCAAGCTTTATGTTGATGGAAAAGAGGTTACCGAATTCGAAGAGCCGGTAACATTAGTTTTCGCTGTGGATGAAAC
>NICF_comb_assmDRAFT_10002923_pt1 | contig 12608 bp, 8 predicted proteins | sample NewIslPassag4_SG_FD_11279 | JGI IMG/M metagenome (IMG submission 11279) | reverse complement strand
CGATCCGGACGCCATCGTCCCCGCCGTAGCCGCGCCGAGCACGGCGGAGCGCGTCGAGTGGTTCCGCATCGACATACCGCCGGGCGCCCTCCGGGCCAGCTTTGAAGCGCACGGCCGGGTGAAGGCGTTCGCCTGCGGCGGGGACGGCCGGGAGGTCCGGGAACTTCCCGTGGAGCGCGGGGACGGCCTCGAGCACCGGATCGACCTGAGCGGCGTCCCGAGCCCGGGCTCGATCGTGCTTCGTGTGACGGGGGCCGCCGGTTACAGCGGCGGAGGGGTATTCGAGTCGCCGGTCACCTTTGACGTGGGGCCGGGCGAGATGACCCCGGGCAATTGGGCGGAGCAGGGGCTTTCCGCCTTCAGCGGCGGGGTGCGTTATATGCGGACCGTCGGTCTAACGCAGCCCCTCAGGCCCGGCGAGCGCATCGTGCTCGACTTGGGTGTCGTGCGGGGAACGGCCGAGGTGTGGGTCAACGGGAGCTGTGTGGGAACTCGGGTTTTGTTTCCGTACGAATTTGATGTTACTTCCCACATGAAAGAGGGAGAAAACCAAATAACAGTGAACATATACAACACATTGGCGCCTTACCTGGACGCCGTGAGCCCGACCTACTTCGTCTTTCCCGGTCAGACCGTCTCGGGATTGATGGGTCCCGTGCGCCTCGTCGCCGGTTCGTAGAGAGGAAGTGACGCGGGCCGCAGGATTGGGGTGCGTGAAATGGCGAGAGGATGCTCCCGATTTGTACTGCTGCTCATACTTTCTGCAGCGGTCGTGGCCGGCGTTCCTCGTGCGCATGCTGTGGTTCAGGCGATGGAGGTCGTCGGGGACGCCGTCGACCTCGTGGGGCGCGGGGGCATCCACCGGAACGCTCGCGGCGGATCCGAGATCGTGTCGCCGGATCCCGTGGGTGGTGAGCGCCCGTTCACTCTCCGCACACACGTGCGTCTTGGTGATTCGGCGAGAGTCGGCGGGGCCCGCGAGATTGCGCTGCTCGCCTTGAAACCCGCCGGCGATAGGGGACGCCCCCGGGAAGAGGACAGCCCGTCGTTCGCCGTGGCCTGGGTGAAAGACACGTCGAGCTTTTGGCCCCGGTGGCAGTTGCGGGTGACCTTGCGGAACGAGCGGGGCGAGGCGGAGGTGCTTTTGCGGGCAGACGCCTCCCCCGTGGCCGGCCACGAGTACGAGACATTCGCCGGCTTCGATCCTCTGTCCGGAACGGTTAGCGTGCGTGTCGACGATCGAACTTCCGGCGAAACCGTGCTAGCAAGCGCCTACCGGGCCGAGGGCCTGCGCATCGCCGGATACCCGGCGGCGGGGGCGAGCGCGGTGGCCATGCCGCAGGAGCATCCGCCGGCCGGGCAGGAGTCGCCGGCTGTAGCGGAACCGCCGGCCGACCTGCTTGCGTTCACACTCTATGAATTGTACGCTCCCGTCGCCACGACGTGGCGCGTGGAGGCCGGGAGCGCCCCCCAAGGCAGTTTTGTTCCGGTGCGGACGCTGGGCGCCGGGGATTACGCCCGGATACGCATCGCGAATCCCGTGCCGAGCGGGCGAGGTTCTTTTCGGGTAGTCGCGGCGGGCCGCCCCGATCCTCTTGCGACCGCCGCCGGAGACATGGTGGAGGCGCTTGTTCCGCTTGACCGGTCGGCGCTTTCTGTCGGCACGACGACGCTCTTCCTCGAGTACGTCGTGGGAGATGCCGTCCTCTTGCGGGACGCCATGCCGGTCACGCTGGGCCGCGCATCGATCTACGTAACCCCCGTCGACGTCGATCGCGAGGCGGGCGCGATCGAGGCGACCCTGCGGCTTACGTCGACGCACGCAACCACCTTGAAGCTGAACGTGGCGGCCCAGCTCTACCGCATGACGTGGAACGCGGCCGCCAAGGCGTACGAGCACACTTTATACCGGACGGAGCCGGCGTTTACGGGGACGATCGACGTCGTTCCCGGGCAAGAGGCCGCCGTACCGCTCCGGATTCCCCTTCCCTCGGAGGAAGGCCTCTGGCGAGTCGCCTTTGAGCCCACGCTCGAACCGGCCCTCGGGATGACGGCCTCCGGCGCCGTCCGGCACCTTTCGACGTATGCACCGTTTGATCGGAGCCAGGGCCGGCCGTTTGCGATCGCCGTGCTGCCGGACACGCAGTACTACGCGAGAAGTTACCCGGACATCCTGATCCGACAGGCTCACTGGATCGCCGAGAATGCAGCCTCTCGCAATATCGCGCTCGTGCTGCACGTGGGCGACATCACGGACAACAACACCGAGCTTCAATGGGAGCGGGCCCGGGACGGCATGGGGATACTCCACGGCGTCGTTCCCTACGTCCTGGCGGTGGGAAACCACGACATCCTGGTCGGCAACGTAGCAGATCGGGAAAAGTCGCTGGTCGACGCCTACTTTGCCCGGGATCTCTTTCCGACCTTAAAGGGCACGTTTGACCGCGGAATCTCAAACAGCTACCACACCGTTGAAATCGGCGGGGAGAAATACCTCGTCGTAGCGCTCGAGTTTGGACCCCGGGACGCCGTGCTTGCATGGGCGAGCGACGTCGTGGCGGCGCATCCCGACCACAAGGTGATCGTCCTCACCCACACGTACACCGCCCGAAACGGCCAGCGCGTCACTCCGGCCACGAGCGCAGGCAGTCCTGAGCTCGTGCTGCCGCCTGGTACTTCCGATGTCAACAATGCGGAAGGGATGTGGTCCAAGTTCGTCCGCAACCACCCGAACATTTTGATGGTTGTGAGCGGGCACCTCGGGGGAAACACCATCGCACACAACGTGTCGCTCGGAGCAAACCGCAACTTCGTCTAGGAGTTCCTGGCCGATTACCAGGGAGAAAGGAACGGCGGCGACGGGTGGCTGGTGCTCTTCGAATTCCAACCTGAAGGGGAGGTGGTGGTCCAGGCTTATTCGCCGTACGTCGGCGCATACAGGACGGACAGGGATCGGTTTGGGTTCGGGAACCACATGGTCGTAACGTTTGAGCGAGGACGGGTCGAAGTCCGCTAACGCCAGGCGGGTGTACCCGGCGGACGCAGGCTGAGGTGTTGAGCGTGGCCTTCGCCCTTCCGGCGCACGGCTCGCCCATGCCCCGGGTTGAAACGTTACAACCCGGCTGCGGCCGGGAAGCGCCGCGGTCCTATCACACAAGACGGAAGATAGTGAAGAGTGAAACGGAGGAGTGTTGAATGAGGCATTCTCGGATCGTTATCTGGGCTCTGCTTTTTGCGCTCCTGGCAGTTGGAGCGGCAAGCGCGGCCGAAGGCGATAAAATCGTTATCCGCATCGCACACAAGTGGAGCGAGACCGACAAGTGGACCGCCGCGTTCAAGCGCGTGGAACAGGCGTTTGAGGCGCGGTATCCGCACATCGACGTCCAGGTCGAATCCGGCTGGTCCGACGACAAGTTCAAGGTCGGCGTCGTGGCGGGGAACGCCCCCGACGTCTTCGTGCTCGACAATGCGCCGTCATGGGCGGTGGGTGGGTTCATCCATCCGTTGAACGCGCTGGCCGAAAAGTACGGCGTGAGGCGGGAGGAGTTCATCCCGGCCGCTTGGGACCAGCAGGTGTGGCTCGGCGAGCTGTACGCCATTCCCACGCAGATCGACCCGAACTTCGGGCTGCTCTGGCACAAGGCCATTTTCGCGGAGGCGGGCCTCGATCCCAACAGGCCGCCGAGGACCGTCAAGGAGTTTGACGAGTACTTCGCCCGCTTGACGACGTACGGTCCCGACGGGACGCCGCTTCGCGTCGGGATGATCCCGTGGACGATCTACGGCAGCGCCAACACGGTGTACACGTGGGGCTGGCTCCACGGCGGCGAATTCTTTGACTACGAGTCGACCAAGGCCACGGCGCACCATCCCGGCGTCGTGGACGCGCTCGAGTACCTGACGGACTACTTCCAGCGGCACGAGCAGACCTACAACGTGATCAGCCGGGGAATTCCTTCGGGAATGAGCCGCTTTACGGCCGGGCGCGAGGCGATGGCGTTCCTGACGCCGAGCGGGGCGTTCCTCACGATGGAAAACTTCCCTGAAATCGAGTTCGGCCTTGCAACTATGATCAACAACCCGGACGCCGGCGTGGAGAACGCCACGTGGATCGGGGGCTGGTCGATGGGCATGAAGGTGAACACGGAGCACCCCGAAGAGGCGTTCATGCTGATGCACTTCATCACGGTCGATCCGGAGGGCGTCGAGGCGTACGCCAGGGAGGCCTACTGGCTGACGGGCAACTTCACCACGCCCTACTTCAAGAGCCTCGGCCAAGACCCGCGCTGGGGCCCGTTCGCGGAGATCGTGACGACCTCGACGCGGTACCGCCCGGCCATTCCCGGACGAGACGTGTACGACCGCGGCCTCAGCACGTACCTTCCGCAAATCATCCGCAGGCAAATCACGCCGAGCGGGGCGATGGAGGAGTTGTCGCGGGCCGTCGACGCCGCTGTCCTCGAGGCGATCCGCCAAAGCCAGGGTCAGTGAGGCGGGCAGAGTAGGACGAGGCCTTGGCGGCCTGGAGGTAGGTCTGAAGTGACGAAGCAGGCTCCTGCCTCATGCGGGGCGGGAGCCTGCTTTTTGGTACGCCCGGCGGGATCCGGACGCGCTGACTGATATGATCGACACCGCCGGGAAGAACCGCCACATGCCTCGCCCCGCGCATCGACCGCGATGGTGATGCGCGAGAGCGTGCGGCGGGCTAGTCCGTGGTCATAAAGACGGCGTCGATATAGACGCCGATGTCGGGCGACGGCGGATTGACGAACCGCAGCCTTGCCCACCGGGCGTCGGAGGGTATCTCGCCGGTCACGGCATACCTCGTCTCCCACGCGAGTTCGACCAGGGCGCCGGTGTCGATGACGTCGATCACGTCCGTCCTGAGCAGGGGGAGAGGCGGATCCAGATTCGCGCTGCCGCGGAACTCGACCTCGACTTGAAGGCTGCCCGAGGGGATCGCTGGGGCCAGCACTGCGTACACCACGTGGAAGTGCGTCGCGTCCGGCGGTATCTGGACGAGCTGGCTGAGGATGCCCTCCGCCCCTGTCAAGAGGTCGCCGATCAACGCCACCGTGGCTCGCTCGAATGCGGCGATGATGCCAGCCGGGTTTGCGCTGCCGCTCCCGCTCCAACCCGCAAGCCCTTCTTCGAAAGAGTAGTTCCTGATCAGGTTGACGCTCAACCGTTCACCTCCTTTGGTAGCGGTTATATTGTATATAAATGTCAAATAACTGGAATCAGCTTGGAAGACGATTCTGGAGATCGGTTGCGGACCGGGAGCGGCGGCACTCGCCGTCGCACATCGAATAGGCGACGGGTCTATCCTCGCCATCGACCGCTCCGCCAAGGCGATCGAACAGGCGAGGAAACTGGCGAGCGCCGAGATCGCCTCGGGCCGCATGAATGTGCGCTGTGTTGCCATCGAAGATTTCGAACTGGCGCCGAGCGCGTCGCCCGGGCTTTGAAGCCCGGCGGCAAGCTCTTCATCGACGGCGGCCATCCGTTTAGGGAGGTGGAGCTTGAGCGCTACTAGCTCGTGCGCGAGCGCCAGTGTGGCGTGAATACATCGAAGAGATATGAAGTCCGGGCCCGCGCCGTGAATTCACCGGTCCAGGGCGGCGACGGCCCGTTCCAGCAAGGCCTCGGCCCCTTCCTTGAAGCTGAAAAAGCTCACGCCGTCCGCTCCGCCGGACTGCACGGCCCGGGCGGAGCGCTCGATCTCGTCGTCTTGCAGCCAGATGATCGGCGCAAGTCTTATGTGGCCTTCCAGTAAGGCGCGGGCGCTCGCCGTCTCTCGGCGGACGACTTCAGGGGGCAGCGCTGCGGCGAGCGCTTCCGGAGTATGCTCGCTCAGCAGCCCGTCAAGCCCCACGAAGCTCAAGACTGCGGCGGCTGCGGCGCCGGGCTCGATCCCGGCCACGTCGCTAAGATCCCTCCACAGCCGGGCGAGTTCCGAGTTGAGCGGGGCGATCGAATCCGGGGGCCCGTTCCGGTAGATCATCGGCGCAAAGATGTCGACGTGCTCGGCAAGGAGCGGGTACACTTGGCCGACCAACGCCGAAAGGCACGGCGTAAACACGTACATTCCGAGAACGAGGTCCGCGTTGGACGACTTGAGGGTCTCGCGCACTTGGCGAATGTGTTCGGCGGTGCAGAGCGCCCGGAAGCGGAACCAGTCGACGATACCCGGCAACAATACGGCAAGCCTCAGCAGGTCGACAGCCGAAGGCGGGGCGCCCGCCGAAAACTCGCGGCCGGCGTCGCCCCGCGAGCGTCGCAACCCCTCGTACAAGGCGGCGACATCCCGCCTCATCCGGTCGAAATCAAACCCCAAGCTTTCGGCGCGCGACTTGCACGCGTCGCAAAAGCACGTAAGGAAAGTTTCGATCCCTGACGCCGGCGAGGCGAAGCGGGCGCCGTCGATGAAAACGCCTTTGATTCCCGGAATTCCGGCGAGCTCTCTCACCTTTTCGAGGTGCCGTTCCTGGACCTCAGGCCGGCTCGGGCAATTCGAGCGGAACCAGGCCTTTCGCTCGCCGGTGATTGTAAGGCAAAGCAGGTGTTCCGGATCCTCTTTGCGGAAGCCGAAGGCGTGGGTGCAGGCGTAGACTGAGCAGCCTGCCTCGACTGCTTGGTCGATGGCTTCCCGGTTAGAGCCGAGGACCACGTGGGAGATGCCGAGTCTCCTTGCGGTTTCGAGCCCTGCGGTCCGATCTTGCGGCAACCCGTGCACCCACAGTTCCATGGGGGTGAACCTCCGAATCCAGCCTTCCGGCGATGGTCCACTAAGCAGTTCGACGACGATCGGTGCATGGCCTTTCAGCCGCTAGGGTGTCGAAAGGTGCCCGCCGTGGGGAGACGAAACTACAGGAAACATTAGCAGCGTGTGCTCGGCCCCGGCGGGCGGGTGTCTCTTTCCGGCGCAGGCGCCCGGCCGGTGCCAAACGGGGGAAACAGTGATGAGGCTTATCAATTGGCGCGGGTTGATCGTATTCGTCGCTTTGATGGTCCTGTACGCCTCGATCGCGTCCGGAGCGGAGACAGGCGGGAGCGCAGGGCACGGAGGCACCGGCAGCGGTACCGGGGTCGGCGCGGCGGAAGTCGGCTCCGCGGAAGCCGGCGCGGCGAATGCTGGCCCCGAGGACGCCCGCACTGTGAGTATTGCCGGCGCGGACGCCGGAGCACCCGCGCGGATCGCCATCTACCCCATCGTCAAAGCACCGGTCGGCGCTTCGCAAGATTATCTGATCCTTAGCACGATGCGGTCGGTGGTCGTGGGTGGGGACGTGTACTCTCCGGAGCTCGATCCGGTCGAGGAGGCATTCTCGGTCGCCGTCCACGCTCGCTACACCGTGCTCGAGCCGGACGGCGAGGTCGGCCGGCTCGGCGTCGAAGCGATCGCTCTGGACCACGAAACCCGCCTCCCGCTTGTCATGCCCGCATGGAGCGGCGTGCTGCGCCTGCCGCCCTCGGAGGAGGTGTGGGAGGATGGAAACTCGCCCGACTGGGCCTACGAGCTCGGCGTCGCGCTGGACTGGCTGCGGGAATGGCTCACGTCGCCCGAAGACGCCCCGCAGGGCCCGATCGCCGTCGGGGACGTGTGGCGGGCTGCCGCGTTGATCGACGAAAATCCCCAGTTTGCCGGGCTCGAAACGATGCGCGGCGCGTTCGAAGTGACCGGCGAGTACCAAGAGATTGTGCGTCCCGGTGAGGGCGCTCCGCTCGCCGCACAGGTGCACGAGGCGTACACTGGCCGCTTCGAAGATCCCAAAGAGCGTATGCAACCTCCTGCGTGGTGCGTCGCGGATCCGGAGGAGGGGCTTGCGTTCGAGGACTACCTGCGCTGGATCGAGGAGTGCCTCGAGTACGTAGTCACGATATCGCTCCCCACGGCGATGGACGTCGAGGGCTTCATGGAGGTCCTCATGGTCGAGGGCGACTTTCCGTGGAGCGGCAAGAACGCGTCTACGGCGACCGTGATCTTCGCCCGGGACGACGCGCCCGAGATGACGCTCGAGTTTGCAAGCGACATCGTGCGGTACGATGCGCCGTTTGTGCAAGGCGGCGTCGAGTGGCTTCGTTCGGGGGAGGTTCTCCGGGCGCACCTTGGAGCTGACTCGTGGAGCGGCGTGATCTTCGGCGCCCCGGCCGGCGCTCCCGCCGACCTCTATACGTTTTGGGGAGAAGAGGGCGACGGCGTCCTGATCGAGATGAGCTCCGATGCGTTGGCGCCGTACGTTGTTCTCATGGATTCGGACTGGAATGCGATCACGGAGAGCTTCAGTTTCTTTGACGAGCGTGCGGAGGTTTTCGCCACCCTTCCCTACACGGGGGTGTATCTCGTCCAGGCGACCACGACGAGCGGGTGGACGCTCGGTGAGTACCAACTTTCGCTGCAGGTGGGGCCGGAGGTCACCGATCCTCGCGGCGACGCCGGGGACTGGGACGGCTGGGAGTGGGATTCGGGCTGGGAATTCACCGAGAATTTCGGGTGGGAATACGACCCGGTGGATGACTTGATGCCGGTGTACGACGTGCAGGTTTACGACATGAGCGCGTGCGCGGCGGTTCCCCTCGGCCACGAAGAGGTGTGGGTGATCGGCGACGACGAAGCGCTTCTCAATGCCTTCCGGGCCGACGCGGCCGAGCTCGGCTGCTTCGACCGCCTGGAGGCGCCGGACTTTGACCGGTACGTCCTCGTCGGTGTGGGAATCGATTCCGGTTGGTGCGGCGGACCGTCGGCGTTTACCTACGAAGTGTGGCGCGACGAACTGTGGGGCGACGTGCTGATTTTTGTCGACTACCCCGCACCCCGGGCGAGTCAAGCGCCGTGCGAGGACGTCTCGCCGAGCCAACTGTGGCTTTTGGTCGAGCGGCCTCCGTCGGGCGTGACTTGGGGCTACTATGCCTACGCGGAGCCGTACATCGAGTGGCTGGACGAATGAGGGGTGGTACGGGAATCTCGAAGCGCCGCCGAGGGCCGGACGCGCGCGGGCTGACCGGCGAATGAGCGTTACGGCCCAGGTCACCGGCGTAGTCGGAGTTCCCACGATTGGGATCGGAGCGGGACCGGATTGCGACGGCCAGGTCTTGATTCTCCACGACATGCTTGGGATCAATGAGCGCACGCCCAAGCACGCCAAGCATTACGCTAACCTCGGCGACGTCATATCGGACGCGGTTTCGGCGTACGTCCGGAAGTCAACAGGTCGGGTTCTGCCGCCTCTGAATGCGTCACCGCATTTCTGCGGGACATCGTTGAAGCAGTTCCGCCCGACTTCCTAATGGACGAGCAATGACTCAACGCCAACCGCACTACAGTGACTGCGCGCGGTGAGGATCCGCCTGGCAAACGGAGGTTACCGTCGTGAAAACACGCGTTTTCTGCGGTTTAGCAATATTTACAACGGCGATGGCCTTCTGCGCGCTGGTTGCCCTCGGCGGCCAAGTTTTGCCCGTCGGCGGTGCGGCGGTCGCGAACGCGGCTCACCCTTCGCAATTTCGCCTCTATCCCGTCGTGAAAGCGCCGGTCGGCGCTTCGCAAGGCTATCTCATTCATGTCGAGTGGTTCGCGAGCGTGTTCGGTGGGGATAGATTCTCCCCCAACATGGCTGCAGTCGAAGAGACGGCGGCGACGTACGCCGTGTACGCGCGCTACACCGTGCTCGAGCCCGGCGTGGACGGCGTAGGACGGCTGCGCGTCGAGGCGATGGTCCTCGATGCCGATACCCTCCGTCCGCTTGCAATGCCCATCTGGCAGGGCGTGTTGCGCCTTCCCCCGTCGGAACAGGCGTGGGAAGGCGACAACTATCCCGATTGGGCGCTTGGAAGGCTGCCGCTCGACTGGCTTCACCGCTGGATCACTTCGCCCCAAGAGGCGCCGGCGACCCCGCTCTCCCCCAAAGATTGGTGGTGGGCGGGCGCCCACATTGGCGACCACTACCATTTCGGCACATTCGCGGGCATGCGAGGCAAACTCGATTTGGTCGGCGAGTACCGAGAGTTGCTGCGTCCGGAGGTGAACGCCCCGCCGTCCGCGCTCATCTATGAGACGTTTCGCGGCGAATTTGAGGAAACCGGGCCCCAGCCGGCTCCGCCACCCGTATGCGATGCGGGGGCGAGCGGCCGGACGGGTGAAAATGCGCTCTGGAATGAAGACTGCCTCATGAATGTCTTGTGGGAGTCGCCGCCGGTCGCCCTGCATGCCGAAGGTGTGAATTCCATCATGCTCGTGCAGGACGACTTTCCTTGGAGCGGCTCGGGCAGTGTTACGCTCGACATGGTCTTTGCCCCGGTCGACGCGCCGCGAAAGACGCTGGAGTTGACAGTCAATGCCGTGCGGTACTCGGCGCCGTTCCGGCAGCCTGAAGTCGAGTCGCTCACGCCCGGAATTCGCGTGGCTGCCCTGAGCAACGATGCCTGGAGCGGGTTGATCGACGGCCTTCCCTCCCGGGCGCCCGCGAGGGTGTACTCGTTTTGGGGCCGAGAGGGCGACCGCGCGTGGATCACGATGGACTCACGAAGGTTTGTTCCGTACCTCGTGCTCATGGACGCTGACTGGAACTCGATCGCCGAAAGCTACACGTTTGACGCCACGTCCCGCGCCGAAGTTTTCACCACGTTGCCGTATACGGGGATGTATTACGTCCAGGCGACCGCGTCGGACGGCTGGTGGGTGCTTGGCGAGTATGAAATCGCCCTGGAGTTGGGCCCTTCCGTCGACCGGGGGCCTCGGAGCCGGGACCCAGGGTGGGTATCCCCTTGGGACACTTGGGGCGCCGATCCCGATTCCGTGTGGGACAACTGGAGTGCGGATTGATCGCCAAGAGAGGCCTAGCCCGCGACGAAAGTCCACGACCCGTGGAGGAGATCACGACCTCGGGGAGAATATATGTTCGCATCCGAGGACCCGCAGTTTTCTGGGAGGAAGCGATTGTGGCAGGGAAGTCGGCGATTGAATGGACCGAGGCGACGTGGAATCCTGTCACAGGGTGCAGCAAGGTCAGTCCCGGGTGTAAGCACTGCTATGCCGAACGGATGGCGAAACGTCTCCATGCAATGGGTAACGCTCGGTATAGAAACGGATTTCAGGTAACACTCCATTACGACCTAATCGACCTCCCGATGGCATGGAAAAGACCCCGCACCATTTTTGTCAACTCAATGAGTGACTTGTTTCACAAAGATGTGCCGACCAAGTTCATTCAGTCAGTTTTCGAGACGATGACGAAGTCGCCGCAGCACACGTTTCAGGTTCTGACGAAGCGCCCGGAGCGACTTTGCGAACTTGCGGACATGCTGCCTTGGCCTGAGAACGTGTGGATGGGTGTCAGCGTCGAGTCCCAAGAATACACGTGGCGCATTGAATATCTGCGCCGCGTACCGGCGTCCGTACGTTTCTTATCGATTGAGCCGTTGCTCGGTCCGATTGATGATCTGCCGCTTGAGGGTATCCATTGGGTAATCGTCGGGGGAGAATCCGGACCCGGAGCGCGTCCAATGGATGCCAACTGGGTGCGTTCAATACGCGACCAATGCAGCAGTTCGGGAGTCGCGTTCTTTTTCAAGCAGTGGGGGGTGTACGGAAGGGACGCAACGGCCGGCATCTCGATGGACGAACGTGGGACGAACTGCCGGTAGAGGAAGTCAGGGTGATGGCTTCCACGGTTTGATTTCATTACATTTGGGGGCATTTCACTGCGGGGAGGGGGAAAGGAGTGAGTCCCCGGGGTAGAGAGCACCGCTTCGGCGGTTCCTGGACGAACACAAAGCTTGAAGTTCTCCGAAAGTATCTCCAGGCGTATTCGACGCTTATGAAAAATCAGGGTTTCGACAAATGGTACATTGACGCTTTCGCCGGCACGGGATACCGGACGCTGCGATCAGTTACCGAGAATAGTGGAAACTCCGGAAAGCTTCTGTTCCCCGATTTGGCAGCCGAAGAGCCGCAAAGACTGTTGGACGGCTCAGCTCGGCTTGCGTTGAGCGTTAATCCCAAGTTTGACCACTATGTCTTCATTGAGCGGAGCGCTTCGCGGTGCGCCGAGCTTACTCAGCTGAGGTCGGAGCAACAGCACTTAGGGCTTTCTATTGAAATTCGCCAAGGGGATGCAAATGAAGAGGTACGGAAGCTGTGCTCTGGCGGTTGGAGGTTTCGCCGTGCCGTGCTTTTTCTTGATCCGTACGGCATGGAGGTCGAATGGTCAACGATCGAGGCAATCGCTCAAACGCAGGCGATTGACCTCTGGTTACTGTTTCCGCTAGGAATGGGTGTGCAACGGTTGCCCAAGAGGTCGGGACAGATCCCGGAAAGCTGGCGACGGCGACTCAACGTGCTGCTGGGTACCGAAGACTGGTACGAAGAGTTCTACCGCGTCGAGGTGGCCCCCACCCTGTTCGGTGACGATGATCACCGCCTCGTCAAGGCCTCTGCCGACACAATCGGACGGTATTTTAACCGGCGCCTACAATCCGTCTTTTCGGGTGTGGCGGAGGAACCCGGAGTGGTCAAGTCCCATTCTGTCTGTAAAAAGTGGTCTGGCTCATGCGGTGGCCTTCTCCCTCTGCGACAGGTCAGCGAGGCGCTGGTCCGCCTGCTGTAGTCG
>NICF_comb_assmDRAFT_10002921_pt1 | contig 12613 bp, 9 predicted proteins | sample NewIslPassag4_SG_FD_11279 | JGI IMG/M metagenome (IMG submission 11279) | reverse complement strand
GGTTGTAGTTTGCATTCCTGCAAGTGGTCCGGTAGTTCAGTTGGTTAGAACGCCGGCCTGTCACGCCGGAGGTCGCGGGTTCGAGTCCCGTCCGGACCGCCAACTTATTCTCGAAAAAGATTGTTTTTCAAAGTTTTGCAACAAAGATTGCGAGCATCGGTGTAAATAATGTGTAAAAACCACCCCCGATCTACATTCAGACGGGGGTGTTTGTTTTAGTAGCTGTCTCCTTAGGCATTTCGCCTTCAAACCCACTATCACATAATCTGAACCCATAGGGTCTCAGGCATGCACTGAGTTCTCATGTTTATGTTTTTTTACAATCTCCCAGATATGCCCGCAAAAAGGCACGAAAGAGCCTGGCATGACTTCCGTTCCCAAGCTTCAAATGCAGCAGTTCATGGACGATCACTTCCTGCTGAAACGCAAAGGGTTGCTCCAGTAATTCCGTGCTAAAGGTGAGGCGGCCACGGCGGGAGGCGCTGGCCCACTTGCGGCGCATGGGCCGCAGGTGGATTTCCTTCACCTCCACGCCGACGCGCTCAGCCCAGCGGCGCACCTCGGCCTTGAAAATTTCCCGGCGCACGATTTCGTCGGTTCGCTCACGCATGGCGCTTCACCAGGATGTCGAGCATTTGATTCACCACCTCGGTCACCCTTTCGCGCAGGCCGCGGCGGATGAGCACCTTGTAGAGGGCGCGGCGCAACTCCCGCTGCTGGCGCTGGCTGGTGGCCCAGTGGGGATAGGCGATGAACGTCTGCACCAACTCGTCGGCGATGGCGCGGGCCTCGCCCCTGGGAACGGCGTGGCGCTGGTGCAGCAACCAGTAAACCGTGAAGGTCTCGGCCTCCAGGCCCTGTTCGGCGAACTCCTGCTCGGCGGCGTTGATCTCGGCGATGAGCGCCTTGAGCGCTTCCAGCGCCTCTTGAGCGCTCTGCTGCTGGGCCTGGAAAGCTTCGACCACGGCCTCGGCCCGCTCGCCGATGGAGCGAAGAAACGGCTTAATCGCGCCCTCATCCGCCACCTTCCGACGGATAGACTTCACCAGGTTGAAGACCTCTACCGACGGCGGCCTTTGGCTGGTCTCCAGACGACGAAGTAGGTCGGCGTTGATCTCATAGACCTCTACGCCGCCGCGCACGGCCCCGCTACGCGTGTGCTGCTGCACCAGGATGGCCGTCTTGCGCCGCATTTCCCGCAGGTCCAGGTCCGTGTCCGCACCCTCATAGGCGTCCCTGAGTATCTGGAAAATCTGGGTCAGGGCGGTGTAGTCGTCCAGGTAAGGACGGAGAAAGGCGTCGGGCGAGAGGACCTCGTAGAGGTCGGCCAGCTCTTGATAAAAGGCGTAGAACGCCTGTCGCGTTTCCCCGTCGCGGAAATGGTTCAGGAGGCGATCCACGGCCTTGTCGTCCCACCCGGCGGCCAGGGGGAGCACGTCCTGGCGGGCCTGGGTCATCAAGGCCTCGAAGCGCTGGCGCAACACCTCCAGGTCGGTGACCACCCCCTCGATGTCCTGGGAGTCGAAGGCCAGGGCTTTCTCCAGGTGCTCGAAAATCCCCACGAAGTCCACGATGAGGCCGCAGGTCTTGCGCTGGCCGTCTCGCTCGTAGGGACGGTTGACGCGGGCGATGGCCTGGAGCAGCACGTGGTCGCGCATGGGCTTGTCGAGGTACATGGCGTAGAGCACGGGCGCGTCGAAGCCGGTGAGCAGCTTCGAGGTCACGATGAGAAATTTGGGGTTCTCCTCGGCGCGGAAGCGGTCGCGAATCTCCCGTTCCTCCTCCTCGGTGCGGTGGTACCGGCGCAGGGCTGGCGGGTCGTTGGGCGCGCCGCTGATGATGACCTCAAAGGCGTCGGGGGGCAAAGTGTTCGGCGGGTCTTCCTCGTAGAGGCGGGTAAAGGCTTCCTTATAGAGCGCACAGGCCTCCCGGTCCACGGCCACCAGCAGGGCCTTGAAGCCCAGCGGCTCCACGTACTGGCGGTAATGCTGAACGATGAAGCGGGCCACGCGGCGGATGCGGTCGGGGCTTTTGAGCATGTTGCGCAGGGTGACGGCCCGCTCCAGGATGCGGTCCAGCGCTTCGGGGTCGGCGATGCCCTCAGCTTCGGCCAGGTCCAGGAACTCCCGCTCCAGGGTCTCCCGGTCCACGCGCAGCTCGTTTTCGGCCAGGGTGTAGTGCAGGGGGACGGTGGCGCCGTCTTCGATGGACTCGCGGATGGCGTACTTGTCCAGGTAGCCGTGAGGCGGGTCGTCCACGCCGAAAATCTGGAAGGTGCTGCGGCCGTGGGCGCTTTTGTCCACAGGTGTGCCGGTGAAGCCGAGAATGGTGGCGTTGGGCAGCGCAGCCATCAGGTAGGTCCCCAGGTCGCCCCCCGTGGTGCGGTGGGCCTCGTCAATGAGCACGAAGATGTTCGGGCGCGTGTTGATGTTCGGCGGCATTCCCTGGAACTTGTGAATGGTGGAGACAATGAGGCCGCGGTAGTCCTGGCGCAACAGGTCGCGCAGCTCCCGCTTCGACTCGACCACGCGAGCGTGGCCCATGCCCAGGGCGGCCAGGTTGGAGAAGAGCTGCTGCTCCAGCTCGTTGCGGTCCACCAGCATGAGCACGGTGGGGCTCTGGAAGAGCGGGTCGTTGAGCAGGCGGCGGGCGATGGTGATCATGGTGAAGGTCTTGCCCGACCCCTGGGTGTGCCAGATGAGGCCGCGGCGTTTGGGCTGCTGGCCCGGCGGTGGTTGCAGGGCCTGTTCGGCGCGCTGGAGGACCTTTTCCACGGCCCGCATCTGGTGGGGGCGGAGAACCACTTTGGTCAGCTCGCCGTCTCGCCGCACAAAGAGGATGAAGTCGCGCAACACGCGCACCATGCGCGCTGGGTGGACGAAATCCTTGACCAACGTTTCGAAATCTGTAGAGTCGCCTCGCTGAGTCGCCCCTACGGGAAACGCGGATGTGCGCCAGTTGATGAGGGCCTTGCGCTCGGTGTTCCAGGTGGGGCCGTAGTAGAAGCGCACCAGGTGGGTGATGGCGAAGAGTTGCATGAGGGCCAGAAGGGGAGCGCCCTGCTCGTGGTAGCGCCGCACCTGGTTCAGGGCCTCGGCCAGGGCGTCCCGTTTGTGGGCGGCCTTGGTTTCCACCAGCAGGACAGGAATGCCGTTGACGAAGTAAGCGAGGTCGAGGCGAATGGGCTGGCGGCCGCCGGTGTAGCGCAGTTCCTGGGTGACGTGGAAGGTGTTGCGCTCCCAGTGGTCGAAGTCCACCAGGCGCACGTTGCGCTCCCGCTTTTCCGCGGGCACGTAGACCGGCTTCAAGCCGCGCAGGTATTCCCACGCTTCCAGGTTGCCCTGGATATTGGGCCTCAGGCGGGCCAGGCGTTCGGCCAGGGCCTCGGCCTCGCGCAGGCCGACGAAGTCGTTGAGGGCCTGCACCTGGTTCAAGAAGACCTCGTAGAGAAGCAGGCCGTCGGTGCCGCGCCGCAGGCGTTCAGCCTCTTCCTGGGAGAGTTCCTGCCATTCCACCTGGGCCGAATAGCGGGCCATAGGCTCCTGAACGGTGCGCCGTTCGGTGAAACGGGCGTCATACCGGGTCATGGCCGGTCCTCCGGGTTGTCTGGGTCGTCCGTAGGGACATCTTCACGCTGACGGGTGTCGTCCTGCAACAAGCGCCACAGGTCGCGGGCCAACGGGTCGGCGCCGGCTGCGGCGGGGTTGTAGCGGTCCAGGTGCCAGCGCAGCGGGTTGTCGGCGATGTACCGCCGGATGGCATGTAGGGGCGAACGGCCGTTCGCCCTTACCGGGTTGCGGATGATGTGTTCGTAATAATTGCGTTGCCAGACGGGCACGCCGGGTGTGCCCCGCAGGGCGTTGATGCGTTTGGTCGCGGCGGATTTGAAACCGGCAATGAACGCCCCCAGGGAACGCGGTGGGCGTCGTAGGGGCGCACGGCCGTGCGCCCCTACATCGGTCGCCCCGACGACGCCGTGCGCCCCTACGCCGTGCGTCCCGACGTCGGTTTCCACGATCCACACGATGCCGTGGATGTGGTTGGGCATGACCACGAATTCGTCGGCGAACAATTCGATTTCGGTGCGGATTTCCGCCGAACGAAACCATTCTTCCCACACAATTTCCCCAAACGCGTTCAACACCATTTCCTCGTCCACCACCCGGCCGAACAGGCGGGCCCGTTCGTGGGTGCAGATGGTGACGAAATACGCGCCGGGTTGGGAATAATCGTACCCCTTCAGGCGAATGGAACGGCGGTGGTGCTTTTGAGGGTCATACCGGGTCATGGTCTCCCTCCGCGAACCGGGCCACGAAATCCGCCGGCAGCCGCCGCCGGGCGGTCATCAAATCGTGCAACAGGGTCTTGAACAGCGCCTCCAGGGCCTGCTTGCGCCCCTCCTCGGCGCGGATTTTTTCGTCCACCGCCTGCAGGATGCGGGCGATCTCGCGCTGTTCGTCCAGCGGGGGGAGGGGGATCGCGCATTGACTCAGTGCTTTCCAGGATGTGCGTGGATGGTTTACACCTGTAGTAGTGGCAATAGCGTGGTTTAGAACATGGGAGCTGTGCATCAAGTAAGCGCCAAACAGAGGGTCAATCCGAAATGGTATTAGGACAAGTATGTCAGTCGAACATACCCCGTCCCATTCTGCCAATGCGGCCTTATCCAGGTATGGACGCAATTTCCCGTACAGGATATCACCGGCTTGGAAGATAGCCTTTGCGCTTTTCGTGTCTGACGCATACCCAAAACGTCTGATGGTGATTTCCCCGGAGTCAATATGTTCAAGGCCTATGTATCGTGCATTAGGAACTTCTGCTGGAGATATAGTGCCTTTGCGTAAAGACACCACCTCCCCCAACCGCACCACCCGCCAATGCGCCGGCACGGGGCCGATTTCGGTTTCCTGCATGGGCACGCGGTCGGCCTGGTCCACGGGCACGGGGCCGTAGGTGAAGAGGTGGCGCATCAGGCTCTTCTTCAGCTCGCGCGCGGCGGCGATGACCCGCTCGGTGGCTTCCTGGGCCTCCTGCACCGCCCGCAGCACATACGCAATGGCCCGCTGCTCGGCAAGCGGGGGGAGGGGGAGAAATTTCTCGCGTAGCAAAGGATAATGCCGATTATAGCCTCTACTTGGAATTTCGAGCTGTAGGTACGCATAGAACAAAAACAAGGGGTCATACAATTCGGTATTTGGCAAAAGCACTTTAGTACCATCTGCGCCACACACAAAAGGAAAATCTACAAATTTCCATATGCGCGTATGGTCACCAAAAATGATCACCGGCAATGGCCCCTGATACACCAACTCTTCTTGATCTGTGTAGCCTGCAATAAAGTTCTTACCTTGGTCAATGATAGGGTATTTTCCAAATGGCTGATATTCGCCTTGTTTCATCTTTCCAACCCGTGTGCGCTTTCGGGAGAGCGACTGCTCAAACCGCACCACCCGCCACTCCTCGGGCAGGGGGCCGAGTTCGGTCATCTTGTAGCCTTCGGGTAGCGTCTTCTCAATAGTTACCATGTTGAACCTCCATTGCTGTCCTTAACATCTAAGAACGCATGGTTACTACCGTTCTTTGACAGGGTAAGCGAAAGATCTCAGCCTTCGTGCATACTTCCTCGAATGCGCAGCTGCGACAGCAAAGATACTGCTCGAAGCGCCAGATCTCACAGAACGCCTGTCCATCCTGGCCACTCCGCAGGCCACATCGCGCTCGATTATCTGGCGTAATCTGAGAAGATTTCGCTCGATTGACATCTCTATGAGCACAGTGATGGAGCTCCCCAGAGATGAAAAACGAGCGAGGATTGACAGAGCGAGCCACAATCGGGCTCGAATCTGAAGAAACCCCGTTTCGCCGGCATGCCTGCCACTCATGGTAGGGACAATTGGTAACAGAAGGCTTCGGCAGAATGTAGTGCGTCTTGTCTCCTGTGACCAGGATGAACCTATCACTATCTTGCTCCTGCACTCCGGGAAGCCCGGCAAAATCGTCTTCGTTATCGTAGTGTTCAGTAAGAGGAGAAGCTGTGAGAGAAGTACCAAGTTGTCGGTTAACATTGTTGAGAAGTCTCAGCGCTGCCTGATCGACCTCATTCAAGTGATTGGGGAGATCTTCATATCGGTGTGGCAATGTGTATTCCTGCGGTGGCGTCTCGACACGGAGCCAGGCACCGTATCGCGTCCGTAGGAAGACCACCGGCGCAAGCTTGACTACCGGAGCAGGTTGGTAGATTCCTGGTTGCTCAATGTAGCGAAGGTGTAGTCCGTGTAACGCCCGATCGACCTCGCGCCCATCCACTTGGAAGGGAAGGTCGCCAGGGGTAAGGGCGCCGACCTCACCCAAGACTCGTTGATGTTCCAGGTGCTGAAAAACTTCGGTAAATCGTTTTTCAATATCCTCTCGGTTCTTGAATACAAGAATCTGAGTGGGATCTGCATGTCCACCATTTAGAAAGGCGTCTCGAGGATCGAGAAAGAGAATCAGCCAATCGCCGTTCGTAATTACGACGCGCTTGGGATAATGAGCGCTCCTTGCTTTAACGGAGCGAACGTAGTCCCTGAGGGTATTGAGCCATTCATTCCACTCATTCCCCAATCGCTCTCCCCTGAGTCCTCGGCTGATGATTTCGGAGTAGGTAGCTGCAGGGGTAAGAGCCAAAGGCAAGCCCGCTCCCGGGCGCTTCGTTTCCACAATCAACAGAGGACGATATCCTTCATCTTTTGGAGACCTCTCAAAACCGAGATAATCCAGGAAGCGGATGCTCTTCCTCTCTTCGGAACGAACGAACACCTCGGGGATCAGGTTGGGCAAATCGTCGGTTGGCTGCCAGTCCATTCGCCAGTTCAGGGCAGCAAGAAAGGCATTAACAAAATAGGTTCTTGCATGGATCTCAAGGTAATCTTCAATTACCCTCTTCTCTACCTCGGGTCGGCTTGCATACTGCTTGCGGATGCGTTCCAGTTCTGGCGCAAAGATGTTTTCATATTCGCCCTTAATCTGGCGAAGACGGAGAAGAAACTCATCGGCATTGCGCACCCGATTCATCGGTAGATTTCTTCCAGTCGGTAAGCCAACCTTCGCGCACTTGGCCATCCAGCCTCGACAAATACATCAAGAATTTCGATCAGAGCTTTGCGACAAGCATCGTCTTCCTGAAGAAGCGTTCGATACTCCGCCAGGTAACGTTCCACGATACGGACGATAAGATCAGCAGCTAAAGATTCGTACTGATAACCTTCTTTTTGGGCCAGAAGAACCACATGATGGATGCGAAGAAAAATCTTTCGAGGATCCAAAGGGATGAAATACTCCAGAATCTCTAGCAAATAGTGCACAACTTCGGGAAGGGCTGTTTCCGCAAGCTCATCAAAGACGGCCTCGGCCTCTTGGTAAAATCGCTTGGATTGTGGGGTGATATCGCGTTGTCCCTGACGTCGGGCTTTGGACGCGCCTGAGGCGTAATAAACAACACTTGTACTACGTCCAATCAATTGAAAGAGTGACCTTGCGATTTCGCGGTCGGTCTGCGACCACTGATCAGGAGGAGTTCCTTCAAGGCGGGTCTCGAGCTCCTGTAGGCTATTTCGAGCTGAACTGAGCAACCGCTTCAGAACATCCAGTGCACGATGGCGAATGGCGTCCGCCCGTGCGTCGGGCCGATCAGTCGGACCATATATAAGCGCGTCATGCAATTCTGCCAGGACGTGGCCTGCTTCGGCAGAGTAATCGGCCGGGTTCGATATAATTTGATTGATGATCTCCCGTGATTGAGGATGATCCTGCCGGACGTAGAGTTCTGTAAGTATCCGAATACAGTGTTCGCGGACTTCATCTGCTCCAGGCCCTTTACCAATTCGTTTTAAGATAGCTACTGTTAGCCCAACTACGCGGTCAGGGTCGACCTTAGCAAGGCAGTTGAGCGGCCCGGCAAGTAACCCTAGAAGCACTCCTCGGCTCTCCTCTTCCCAAGCCATCCGCTCCGTGATCTGCCACATTAGTTCTTCTGCTGTGGTTCGATATAGAAGATGCAGGCCTGCGGCAATCTGAAAACGTACAGCGGGCACTGGATCATTGCTGAGCACTTTGATTCTCGAGAGGACCTCAAGGGTAGCACAGTCCGGGAGACGTGCCAGCGTAATCAATCCTTCGGCGGCATCAATCCGGGCCGCCGGACTTCCCCATACTGGGCGCTCATCAAACTGCGCATCGTATTGGGGATCATAAACGGGCTCAGGACAATGGCTCGCCTCAAGTAGTTTGTCTCTTACAAAGACCCCGATGTCTTGTGCGCAGGAGAGATTCTTAACGCGCGCGATACGAGCACATGCCTGCGCAAGAACTCCCCAGGCGTAATTCTTCTGTTTCGGATGCACGCCATCTGTATCAGCACGGGTAAGTGCGTCGTAAAGCGCACGGAGCGCTGGTAGAATGGCAATGGCATCTTCGAGTGCAGGAACTGAGTTAGAATAACGTTTTGCGAATTCTTTGACCGGTCGCTCCAGCTCCCGGATTCTCCGATTTGGTTCGTCTTCGACAGGCACTCCTTCATCCCTCAGGTAATCTTCTTCAGTGTAAGGGCCTTCGAAAAAGGAGCTAAACTGCATAGGCTCATTGGAAGGTACAGCGTTTTGGTCATACAATTCCTGCAGTCTCTGCCGGGCCTCGTTCGTGACAATCGACTCAAGTGAAAGGCATCCGAGGAGCCGGTCACGGATTCTTTCCGCCGTCTGCCGCTGATCTTCAGGCAGCGCATTGGGAATACGAAGAATAGCTTTCTCAATTTTTTTGCGCAGATCAGTGCTCAGAAGCGGAAAAATCGCTTTGAGGTACTCGCCGGCCGCTACAGTCGTGTCCAAACAGGTCAATACGGGATGTGCCCAGGCCAACGGTAGAAGTTCCATACCAAGTGTCTGGGGATACCGTGAGCCCGCAATCAAAAGCCGCCGCCAGACAACCGCGAGCCGGTTTTCCGTTACGATGATCTCAATAATTCTGCGCAGCTCATTCTTTTTGTCTTCCTGAGCTGCCAGCTCTTCCAGGAAATCCTGGAAGGCATTCAGCATCTTAACAGGATCATGATGGCTGTAGACGTCACCCTCGTCCCAGATAAAGCTGAAATCCCATTGCAAACGAGCTTCTCGTCCGTTGAAATCAAAGGCTTCCTCTCTTTTCTCATCGGATGTCGAGTGGTGCTCCTGTTCGACATAGGCCTGCATGACTGCTATAAGGGCCCGCGTGGCCTTCTCTGGCGCCGATCTGAGAAACTCGGAGAAAGCCTCGGTAAGTGCATACAACGCCAAATTATAGTCCAGACTACGAGTAGAGGTCATTCTAAAAATTCGGCTGGTTCCAACGGGAGTTGGCTCATCTGATTCCTCGCGGTGTGTGAAAGCTGAGCGGTAGACGTCTGCCACCAGATCCGGGTCAAAAGGAATAATTCTGCGTATCTCCCAGGCCAGCCGCGGCAACTCTTCGAATCCGTACTGAGACAGATGCTGCGGCTCGATCGTGCGACGGATCAGCGAAGCAGATGCTTGGGGATCGCTATCGAAGGTTCGACAGACGCTCTGTAGCGCATGGACGACAAGCCATCGGTCTCTTGGTACCTGAGACCAGGCAAACTTTAAAAGCCGCCGCGCCGCGCGCCCAACCGCCTCTTTCTGTGCTGGCGTAAAGTTTTCAACGTGCTCGCATAGCGTCGTAAGAAGGACACGAACCGTATGGGCGACAGACTTCCGAAGGCTTTTCTCACTCACGCGATCAAGAAGTTCACACCAGGGACCGGCATCTGGTCCCACAAGATTACCGACATCCTCTTGAGCCAGAAGCGCCCCTACCAAGTGGCGTAATGCCCGCTCGGCTACTTCTTGTGTTTCCCCATCGTCCGCTTCTAAAGCTATGCATAAGTGCTCGAGGTCGGCCATCGTCCGGGCCAATTCTGCGGTCACGGTTGGGCCAATGATTTTGCCAATCTGTGGTACCCCATTAGCTCGGATCATCCGAAAACTCAGGTCCCAAAACGCGCGGCGGTTCGGATCACTATTCCAGAGATGTCTAAAGTGGAACACAAGGCTCGGCCGGACCACCAGTACAAGGTCTGGGTCTTCGGTCAGACGGCGGACAACCTTCTCGGCATCGCCCCGGAAGAGCAATCGAGCTACCGCGTAGTCAAAGAGGACATGGTGAGAAAAGGCAAGAGTGTATCGCTCTGGCTGTGCTTCGGGCGAAGGTTGCCATTCAATGAGGATTTGTGTGCTGAGAAGGTCGGCAAGCAGTGGACTCGTTTCGGGGCGGGACACGATGGAGCGATCAACCCGTAGCGTCCGTCTACGAAGCATCTCTTCGCACACTTCACGCAGGATCGCTTCACGGGCATCACCCCAGCCATCGGATCGAAGCACTCGGTAGCGCCAGTAGCGATCCAGCAGCTCGGTCTGAGTTGTGATAGGCATGAGTTGGTGCACGCTCACGCCAGAACTGAGCAGTTCTGCCAGCAACCGGAGGTTGAAGGGCACGCGCAGGAGTTCGCGGAATTCAGCGGGAGCCTCATTAATAAGTTCTAAAAGCTGGGGCGATTGAGAACCGACCTGATCAAGTTCAGCATCGGACAACCGCGGGACATTGAGGTGCCGAACCTGCTGAAACTCGGGATCAATCCACTCTGTTGGGGGAGTGCCGGCAAACAGTTGCTGGAACTCCACCCCATAGCGGAGATCAAACTTGCGGATGGACGCCACCACCCGCCAGCGCCCCTTTGGTTCAACTACTTGTCGGATAATGTGGCGAATCATCTGTCCGGTGGCGTCGCCGCGAGCAGCGTCCAGGGCGTCGATGACAAGAAAGGCGGGCTGTTGACCGGGCCAGTTTTTCAGAACATCTAAGAATTCGTGCTCAAGTCTCAACTCTTCCCGAAGTTCGCCAAGGCTCTGGGCAGCCAGCCGATCAACGGCGAGGAAGATGTAATCTCTGCCGGCTTCCTTGAGCGATGCGACGAAGTCGTGAAGTGCGCCAGACTTTCCTGCACCCGGCTCTCCGACGACAAGCAACGATTGCTCCTCGGCTGCATGTTTTAGCGCCTCCGTACAGGCACGGCGAATCTTAACCCTTGTCGAATCGACCTGGATATAGGCGAGATGGGCGAGCGCTTCCAGAGTCTGACGAGAGTGGTTCTGAAGCTTTCGAATGTCCTCCTCGTAGCTTCGTGGCGCCCTGAGGTCGAACCCGGCATTCAGAAGCGCCTGTTGCAAGACGATCCGGTCAGCTCCAGAACGATTAGCCGCATATCTGGCACACAGCTCGACGAGGGTGCTCCATGCCTGATCCGCTTGATCTGGGTTGTGCAAGATCGCATGCCGGAGCAGATTCTTCGTCTCCCGCTCATCCGGACCTCCATCCTCAACATCAAGCACCTGTACATCTATCAGAGAAAGCAGTTGGCGTAATTCTTCGTCTGAAGGTTCGCTATTCATCACCGCTTGCCATGATCTGCGGATATGCTCCAGGACTACGGCAAGCACACGGCGTTCATTGGCGTTTGTGGCAGCTTCATCGATGGTCTGACCTGTAGTCAGGTTTCGAATCCCGTCGAGTACACGCGGGAGGTGCTCACGGATCGGGCCAGAGCTGCGCGCAGAGGTAACAAGAATTAGCCGATCTTTTGCATGGTCAAGCGGTCGGTCTGTTGGATTTGGGCCTCCGGTTTTGTTGCGGCAGGCAATGAACTGGCGGACAAACTGATCGAGAGAGGAAGCAAGATCAGAATTCGCGTCTTTAGAAAGGCTAAGGGAGCGCTTGATTTGTGCAAAGACCAATCCGCTATCAGAAGTACCTACGAGAAGATCGTCCACGGGCTGCTCCGTCTCACATCGGAGCCATTCAAGCGTGGTATCAGCGGGAAGTCCCCAGGGAGGGCTGGCCGCTTTTTCCGCCAGAATGTGGGCCGCCACCCAGGCCGTCACACGATGCTGAAAATTAAATCCACCAGCAGCAGCCGCTCCTCCTGATGAAACAGGCCCACTCATTATTCAACTTCGACGATTGTTTATGCCTGTTCTTTCAAAACTGTATTAACACACTTCAGACAGGGCGCCAGGTTCAATTATTTTGTAACCTCAAGATTCTCAAGCGTGCGCCTTAGTACCCAGCGTCCATCATAGACCTTCTTTAATTGCCAGATAATCGCCAAAATCGCCAAGTAAACGCCAACTAATCGCCAACCCTCCGCAGGGCATAGTAAACGCTTCTCCCCTTACCGTGAGGTTCCAGGATACCTAACTCCACCAGACGCTTGAGATCAAGCCTTGCCCCTTCATCGGAGATCCCCGTAAGTGCCCTGAACTCTCGGTTGGTGAGCTTCCCGTGCTCCTTTACATACAGCACGGCTTGAATCTGCCGCTCATTCAAGCCCATCGCCCGCAGGCGCTCCGGCGTGTAGGGGTCCTTGGCGAATGTAACCAGAAAGCCGCCCTGCTGATGCTGAAATTCGGGCTCGGGCAGGCCCTGTCGGCGGCAAAGCTCGATAATCCGGGTCGTGCCTGTGCCCCAGCGCTCAATCAGGCCGGCAAAGTAAAAGGCTTGCGCAATCAGGGGATTGCGCAGCACCGAG
>NICF_comb_assmDRAFT_10002920_pt1 | contig 12615 bp, 10 predicted proteins | sample NewIslPassag4_SG_FD_11279 | JGI IMG/M metagenome (IMG submission 11279) | reverse complement strand
GCAGCGTGTCGCCGTACCGCTCGACCCGGCCGGAGATGTAGCGGATGCTGCCGACGGGGAGCTGCCGCTCGATGAATCTCCGCTCCGCGTGGAAGAAGACGAGATCGATGCGTCCGGTATCGTCCTCGCAGGTGACCTTGTGCGGCACCTTGGGATTGCCAGGGGGCGGTGCCTTGTGCCTCAGCACACGGACCGCGAAGGTCGCGATTGTCCCCGGCACTGCGCCAGCGATCGTCGGCTCGGCTCTCCGGTCGATGACTCCAGTCGGCGCGTGCCACAACAGGTCGATGACACGTGGCTCCGTGACACCGGTTGGCAGGCGCAGGGCCTTCTTGAGCAGCACGGCGACCCGCGGGCCCACACCTGCCAGCGATTGGACGGAGGCGAAGAGCGGTGTCAGTATGCTTGGACGCATCGCGGAGACGCCGGTCCCATATCGGAGCCATTCCTCAAACGCAGAGGAGCCGGTGCGTCGCGGCTCACTCTTTGCGCATGGCCTTCCTGAGGCTATATGACGCCCATCCCCCTTGCACGTTGGCGAGGCAGGGTCGGGGCGTCAAGGCGCGCGGCTGATTATCCAGAGGTGGTGAGGACGTGATGCGAGGCGATGAACTCGACGTGCGCCGGCGGCGTGCCGCCTACCGAGCCACGCACCGCGGCACCAAAGAGATGGATTGGGTGATTGGCCGCTATGCCGTCTCAGTCCTGCCCAATCTGGAAGGGGAGGCGCTCGATCGGCTGGAGCGCTTTCTGAACCTGCCGGACCCCGATCTGCAGCAATGGTTCTACTCTCCGCATCTGGCCGCTGGAACCGAATTTTCTGAGCTGGTAGCGGAGATGCGCCGCTTTCATGGTCTGGAGTGACGGCGGCTAGGACGCAAGCACGAGAGCGGCGGCCCGAAAGGCGCTTTCGTGTTCCAAGGCATCCCGGGCCTTGTGTCCGGGATCCAGTCAACCGCAGACGCCGGAGCAAGCCGAGCTGGGGATCCCGGTAACACGCACCGGGAGGACACTTGCAACGATGCCGACGGCCTTAGGCCGACCAAGACGTACATGGACGCGCTGGTACAACACGACCTGATTTTATCCGGTGTGCCCGAGGGGCTCGATGCCCTCGTGCTGTCGCGGCTGACGCGCGAAGCTGCGGCTGCGAGTGGCGGACCGGGGTACGTTCTTCACGTCGCGCGTGATGACCGGCGGCTCGAGTCGCTGAGAGGGGCGCTCGCATTCTTCGATCCGAAGGTGCGCGTCATCGTGTTCCCGGCCTGGGATACCGTCCCCTATGACCGCGTCGGACCCAATCCAGAGATCGTCGCCAAGCGCATGGCGGCTTTGGCCCGGCTGGTGGCCGGTGGTCGCCGCGAGCCGACGCTCATTCTGACGACGGTGAATGCCATTCTCCAGCGTGTGCCGCCGCGTCAGTTCGTGCGGAATGCCATCCGGCAGATCGCGCCGGGGCAGCGCATCGATATGAACCTCCTTATACAGCGGTTGCTGCTCGGCGGTTATCAGCGCACCGGCACGGTCATGGAGCCGGGAGAGTTTGCCGTGCGCGGTGGCATTCTCGACCTCTTCCCGCCCGGTCGAGCGAACCCGGTGCGCCTCGATTTCTTCGGCGACACGCTGGAGAGCATCAAGACCTTCGACCCGGAGACCCAGCGCACGCAGAAGGTCGTTCAGAAGCTCACGCTGCTGCCGGTGAGCGAGGTGGCCTTTGGCGAGGCGGCCGAGAAGACGTTCCGCAGCCGGTATGTCGAGCTCTTCGGCGGCGGCACCTCGGACGATCCGCTGTATCAGGCCGTCAGCGCCGGCCAGCGCTACCCGGGCATGGAACAGTGGCTGCCGCTCTTCCACGAAAAGCTCGAGACGCTGTTCGACTACGTCCAGGGCAGCGATGTGAGCTTCGACTACCTCGCGGAGGACGCGGTCGCGCAGCGCTTCGATCAGATTGCGGAGCATTATCAGGCGCGCGTCGAAGCGCTGGAGACGGCGAAGTTCGGTGCGCCGCCTTACAAGCCCGTGCCGCCTGAGCTGATGTACATCACGGGCGCCGAATGGAAGTCCTACCTCGGTGCCTTGAAGGTGCGCCGATTTACTCCGTTCGAGCAGGACGAGACCGCCCATGTGGCGCGGTTGGGCGGCCGACCGGGCCGGAACTTCGCGCCGGAGCGCACGGCCGAAGGCGCTGATCTTTTCGGGGCGGTCGTCGGGCACATCCGTAAGCTGCACTCCGAGAACAAGCGTGTCGTCATTGCTGCCTGGACTCCGGGTGCGCGCGAGCGACTGGCGACTTTGCTCAAGGCGCACGGCCTGGAGAACGCGCGCAAGGTGGAGAGCTACACGGAAGCGCTGGCGCTGCCGGGCGGTGTCGCGGCGCTTGCGGTGCTGGGGCTGGAGCAGGGCTTTGAAACGCCCGACCTCGCTGTCATTGCCGAGCAGGACATCCTCGGCGACCGCATCGTCCGGCCTCGGAGGAAAGCGAAGAAGGCTGCCGATGTCATCACGGAGGCGACGAGCCTGTCCGTTGGCGATCTCGTCGTCCACGTCGATCACGGCATTGGCCGTTTTGAAGGTCTACAGACCATCACGGCCGCGGGCGCGGCGCACGATTGCCTGGAGATCACCTACGCCGGTGGCGACAAGCTCTATCTGCCCGTCGAGAACATCGAGCTGCTCTCGCGCTATGGTTCGGACACGGAAGGCGTTCAGCTCGACAAATTGGGCGGCGTCGCCTGGCAGTCGCGCAAGGCGCGGCTGAAGAACCGGCTACGTGAGATTGCCTCCGAGCTCATCAAGATCGCGGCGGTGCGCCAGCTCAAAGAGGCACCGATCATCACGCCGACCGATGGCGCGTACGAGGAGTTCGTCGCCCGATTCCCGTATGAAGAGACCGAGGACCAGTTGGCGACCATCGAGGCCGTGATCGAGGACCTGGCCTCCGGCAAACCCATGGATCGGCTCGTGTGCGGCGATGTCGGCTTCGGCAAGACCGAGGTGGCGCTCCGTGCAGCTTATCTGACGGCGATGGCTGGCCTGCAGGTTGCGGTCGTGGTGCCGACGACGCTGCTGGCGCGGCAGCACACGGCAACGTTCACTGAGCGCTTCAAGGGCTTTCCGGTGCGCATCGCGCAAGCTTCGCGGCTCGTGCCTGCGAAGCAGCTGGCCGAGGTCAAGGAGGGACTGCGCACAGGCACGATCGACATCGTCATCGGCACGCACGTGCTCTTGGGCAAGTCGATCCAATTCGCGCGGCTCGGCTTGCTGATCGTGGACGAGGAGCAGCATTTCGGCGTGGCGCATAAGGAGCGGCTCAAGCAGCTGCGCGAGGACGTGCATGTGCTGACGCTGACGGCAACGCCCATTCCGCGTACGCTGCAGCTTGCCCTTTCCGGCGTCCGCGAGCTTTCGCTTATCACCACGCCGCCGGTCGATCGGCTGGCGGTGCGCACGTACATCTCGCCCTTCGACCCGGTCATCATTCGCGAGGCGCTGCGCCGGGAGCGCTACCGCGGCGGTCAATCGTTCTACGTCGTGCCGCGCATCGCAGATCTCGACGAGGTTCATGAATTTCTCCGCGAGGCTGTCCCCGAGCTGCGGGTTGGGCGCGCGCATGGCCAGCTCTCTGTGTCCGAGCTCGAGAAGGTCATGACGGCGTTCTACGAGGGCGAATACGACGTGCTGCTGTCGACGGCGATCGTTGAATCCGGCCTCGATGTCCCGAATGCCAATACGTTGATCGTGCACCGGGCCGACATGTTCGGTCTGGCGCAGCTCTATCAGCTTCGTGGCCGCGTCGGGCGCTCGAAAACTCGCGCCTACGCGTACTTCACCACGCCGCCCGGCCAGAAACTCACCGAGGGGGCGGAAAAACGCCTCAAGGTGTTGCACTCGCTCGACACGCTGGGTGCAGGCTTCTCCTTGGCCAGCCACGATCTCGACATCCGTGGCGCGGGCAACCTGCTTGGAGAGGAGCAGTCGGGGCATATCCGCGAGGTCGGGTTCGAGCTCTATCAGGCGATGCTGGAGGAGGCGATCGCGAACCTCAGAGGCGGCGACCTTGGCGAGGTTTCCGAGCAATGGAGTCCGCAGATATCGCTCGGCACCTCGGTGCTAATCCCAGAGAGCTACGTCCCCGACCTGCAGCTCAGGCTGGGGCTTTACCGGCGTCTTTCTGGGCTCGAGCAGCGGTCCGAGATCGATGAATTCGCCGCAGAGCTGGTCGACCGCTTCGGCGAGCTGCCGACCGAAGTGCGCCATCTGCTTGACATCGTGGAGATCAAGGGGCTTTGCCGGCAGGCGAGCGTCGCGCAAATCGAGGCTGGACCGAAGGGTGCAGTCCTGACCTTCCGCAACAATGCCTTCACCAATCCCGCGGGATTGGTCGATCTGATCCAGCGATCGAAAGGCAAGATGAAGCTGCAGCCGGATCACAAGCTCGTCTACAAGGCCGATTGGGATCAACCGGAGCAGCGCTTGAAAGGAGTGCGGAAGCTCATCGGCGATCTGGCGGAGCTGGCAGCGAAGGCTGTCCAGAGCTGACGTCGCTGGCACTTGTTCCTGATCCTTCGCCGGGCTATCGGAACGCCGGCCCCGTCGAACGGATGAACGAAGCGGCGGCTAATATGGATCGGTGATGCACCATACCGGGTTGCACGCTTGCTGCGCCCCGGTTCGGCCATGCGGCTTTGGCCTCGACGCTCTCGGAGCGGGTGACTCGGACCCCGGTGTCGAAGCCGTAATAGACAAGGCGGCGAAGGAAGGCGGGCAGGATGAGCGAGGTTAATTCTTCACTGCGGTACAAGCGCATATGCCTGAAGCTGTCTGGCGAGGCCATGAGCGGCCGCGGCTCATTCGGCATCGACATGGAGGTCGTCAACCGGCTGGCCAGGGACGTCGGAGAGGCTGTTCGAGCTGGCGTCAGGATCGTGGTGGTGCTCGGTGGCGGCAACATCTTCCGCGGCCTTGCCGGGGCTGCCAAAGGGATGGATAGAGCCACTGCCGACTACATGGGCATGCTCGCCACCGTCATGAATGCCCTCGCCTTCCACAACGCCTTGGAGCGGCAGGGCACACCGGCGCGGGTCTTGTCCGCCATTCCGATGCCGACCATCTGCGAATCGTACGTGCGGGCAAAGGCGCTGCATCACCTTGAGAACGGGCGCGTGGTGATTTGTGCCGCAGGAACGGGCAACCCCTTCTTCACCACTGACACCACAGCGGCTTTGCGCGCCATTGAGATGAACTGCGATGCCGTGGCCAAGGCCACTCAGGTCGATGGGGTGTACTCAGCCGATCCGCGTACGGATCCAACGGCGGTTCGCTATGATCGGCTTACCTATGCGGATGTATTGGCCCGCGATCTTAAGGTGATGGACGGCGCGGCGGTTGCGCTTGCCCGCGATAACGGTCTTCCGATAATTGTTTTTTCGATTGAGGAGTCGGGTAATCTTTTGAAGATGTTGCGCGGAGAGGCCCGCGCGACCATTGTCCAGGGTAGCGCCTGATCTTCACGATCCGCGCGGCCCCGTCGCCCCGTCCGCCCGTTTGAGGGCGAGCGCGAGACGCGCCGGCCACTGCCGCGCCCGTTAGGAGGAGTGGTATGGCTCAGGTCAATTTCGACATCGGCGATCTCGAAAGGCGCATGCGTGCTGCCATCGATGCGCTGAAGCGGGAGCTGAGCGGGTTGAGAACGGGACGCGCGAGCGCCAATCTGCTTGATCCCGTCATGGTCAATGTCTACGGGCAGAAGTTGCCGATCAACCAGGTGGCCTCCGTCTCGGTCCCCGAACCTCGCATGATAACGGTTCAGGTGTGGGACAAGGCTGCTGTGCCCGCAGTCGACAAGGCGATCCGGGAGGCAAATCTTGGCCTCAATCCGATTGTAGACGGCAACCTGCTTCGCCTGCCGGTGCCGCCGCTGACGCAGGAGCGCCGCCAGGAGCTCATCAAGCTTGCCCACAAGTATGCCGAGCAATGCCGGGTAGCGATCCGGAATGTGCGCCGCGACGGGATGGAAGCGCTCAAGAAGCTCGAAAAGGACTCGAAGATCAGCCAGGACGAGCATCGGAGCAGTTCGGCCAAAGTCCAGGATTTGACCGACAAGCTCATCAAAGAGGTTGATCAGATCCTGGCGAACAAAGAAGCTGAGATTAATAAGATTTGACGCATTTGACCGGCGGGAAGCCTCCGCCTCAGAACTCTTCGAGAAAGCTCACGGGGCCGGTGGCAGACATTCAGGTACAACCATCCGTTGATGCGGGCGAGCGTAGCCCGCCGCCGCGCCACGTCGCGATCATCATGGACGGCAACGGCCGTTGGGCAAAACGCCGTGGCCTGCCGCGTTCCGTTGGTCATCGGATGGGCGTGGAGGCATTGCGCCGGACGGTCAGGGCCGCCATCGAGCTGGGCATCTCCTATCTGACGATCTACACCTTCTCCTCGGAGAACTGGTCGCGCCCCGCCGACGAGGTCAACGAGCTGATGCGCATGATGAAGCGGTTCGTGCGCAGGGACCTTGTCGATTTGCACGAGAACGGGGTTCGCATTCGCGTCATCGGAGAGCGGAACAACATCGATCCCGATCTGCTCAGGCTGATCGAGGAGGCAGAGTCGCTGACCGCGAACAACGAGCGGCTCACGCTTGTCGTCGCCTTCAACTACGGTTCCCGGATCGAGATCACGAAAGCGGCCCGGCGCCTCGCCGAGAAGGCAGCGCGCGGTCTGCTGGACCCTGCCCAGATCACACCTGAGCTGTTTGGGGCTGAGCTAGACACGAGCGGCATTCCGGACCCCGACCTGCTCATTCGAACGAGCGGCGAAGTCCGCCTGTCGAACTTCCTTCTCTGGCAGGCGGCGTATGCGGAGCTGATGTTCATCGATGCGTACTGGCCGGACTTCGGCCGCGAGCACCTCAAGCAGGCTATCGCCGAGTATTGCTCCCGAGACCGTCGGTATGGTGGACTGCCCCGCGAGTCGAAGGGCCTGAAGACGCATCATCCATGACCTCTGACGAGAACCAGGTGACACGGGCATCGGCGCTCTTCAGTGAGCTGAAGCCGCGCCTTCTCTCCGGGCTGTTGCTGGCCGCAGTAGCGCTGGGGCTCTGTTACCTCGGGCCGCTCAGCTTCGCCGTGCTCGTCGTCATCGTCGCGCTCATCATGTGCTGGGAGTGGGGCAGGGTCGTTCGCGGCCGAGAGTTCGACACCGCTTTCATGATCCACGGAGGTGCGGTTGCGGCAGCTTCTCTGCTCGCTGCGCTTGGCCTGGCGGCCCTCGGGCTTCTCCTGGTGATGATCGGTGCCGTGCTCGTCCTGCTTCTGCAGTATGGAGCGCGCGGTCGACTTTCGGCGCTCGGCGTTCCATACGTCGGTGTGCCAGCCATCTCTCTTCTTTGGATTCGATGGGACGAGCCGTTCGGGTTTGCCGCAGTGCTCTTTGTCTTGCTCGTCGTGTGCGCGACGGATACGTTTGCCTACTTCGGAGGGCGCGGGATAGGAGGCGCCCGGCTGTGGCCACGTGTTTCACCGAACAAGACCTGGGCCGGCCTCATCAGCGGCATCGTCGCTGGAACCGTCGTGGGAGCCCTGTTTGCGTTCTTCGTCGAGGGCAGCTCGCACGTTGGGCTGGCGCTCCTTGCTTTTCTATTGGCGCTGGCGACGCAGGCCGGCGATTTGACCGAGTCGGCCCTCAAGCGCGGGTGTGGCGTCAAGGACGCGAGCACGCTCATCCCGGGCCACGGCGGCTTCTTGGATCGGATGGACGGCGTTGTGTTCGCGGCTTTCGCTGCGGCGATCGTCGCGCTCCTGATCGATCCCTACGCGCCGGCTCGTGCACTCCTGCTGGGATCATGACCTATTGGGCAGCAGGAATGTTCGGGTCGAGCAATTTGGCGGCAGTCCAAACACCTTCTTCAATGGTTGAGGCTAAGTGAAAGCGGTCACCATACTCGGAGCGACGGGCTCGGTCGGGACTAGCACGCTCGATATTATCCGGCGCGCTCCCGACAAATTCCGGGTTGCGGCTGTGACCGCGCAGACGAATGCCGCCAAGCTTGCCCAGATTGCAATTGAGCACCGGGCGGAGTTGGCGGTCATCGGTGACGAGGCTTGCTACGGCGAGCTGCGCGATCGGCTCGCGGGCAGCGGGATCGAGGTTGGAGCAGGGCCCTCGGCCCTCATTGCCGCCGCTGAGCATCCCGCCGATTGCGTTGTCGCGGCCATCACCGGCGCGGCCGGACTTGCGCCGACACTGGCGGCCGCCCGTCTCGGGCGCCGGCTGGCCTTGGCAAACAAGGAATGCCTGGTTGCGGCCGGCGACATCTTCATGGCGACCGTGAGGAACTCGGGCACGGAGCTGGTGCCCATCGACTCCGAGCACTCCGGCGTCTTCCAGCTCCTCGCTGGCGCAGACACCCGTGCGATCGAGCGAATCGTGCTCACCGCCTCGGGCGGACCGTTCCGCGGCTGGAGCTTGGAGCGCCTCGCACAGGCGACACCTGAGGAGGCCCTCAAGCATCCCAAGTGGAACATGGGGCCCAAGATCTCGATCGACTCGGCAACCCTCATGAACAAGGGGCTGGAGCTGATCGAGGCCTATTACCTCTTCCCGGTCGAGGCGGAGCAGATCGACGTGGTCGTGCATCCGCAGTCGATCGTCCATTGCCTCGTCACCTTTGAGGACGGGTCGGTGCTGGCTCAGCTGTCCTGCCCCGACATGCGTATTCCGATCTCGGTAGGGCTCGCCTGGCCGGAGCGGATACCCTCGCCAGCCGCACGCCTGGATCTCGTTGCTCTCCAGTCGTTGACCTTCGAGGCGCCCGACCTGGAGCGCTTTCCTGCCCTCCGCTTGGCCCGGGAGGCACTGGATCTCGGCGGCACGGCGCCTGCTATTCTAAATGCCGCCAACGAGGTCGCCGTCGAAAGCTATCTTGCGCGGCGATCGGGCTTTCTTGACATCGCCAGAACGGTCGCCACATGCCTCGATCGAGCGGTGCAAGCCGGCCTTATCCGAACGCCCCAGAGTCTGGATGATGTCATGGCCGCGGACGCCACCGGGCGCGAGTTGGCACGTGATGTGTTAGCAGCGAAAGTGGCGGGCTAGCCCGGGCGCTGCGCTTTGAGAGTCGAAGGAGATCGAGCAGATGGCATTGTTGTCCAGCTTCGCCGACGGACTTGGAGGATTTCTCTTCGTCCTCCTGTCGTTCCTGTTCGTGCTCACCGTCGTGGTGTTCGTGCACGAGCTGGGACACTTCCTGGTGGCGCGCTGGTGCGGTGTGAGCGTCAGGGCTTTCTCGATCGGCTTCGGACGCGAGATCTATGGCTTCTACGACCGGCACGGCACGCGCTGGCGCTTCGCGTGGATCCCGCTCGGGGGCTACGTAAAGTTCGTGGACGATGACAATGCCGCAAGCGCCGGGCCATCGGCGCGGCTCGATCAGCTGACCCCGGAGGAGCGGGCCGGAGCTTTCCACACTAAGCCGCTGTGGCAGCGGACCGCCATCGTGGCAGCTGGGCCTCTCGCCAACTTCTTGCTGGCGATCGTCATCTTTGCGCTGATGTTCTCGCTCATCGGCATCCGCACGACAGCGCCCCGCGTCGACGAGGTGGTGCCGAACTCGCCGGCAGCCACAGCAGGTTTCATGCCGGGCGACGTGATCCTGGAGATCGACGGCAAGCGCATCGATTCGTTCAACGAGGTTCTGCGGATCGTCAGCACGTCTCCGGGCCGGGAGCTCACCGTCAAGGTTGATCGCAATGGTCAGGCCCTGACGCTCACGGTTGTTCCCGAGCGTCAGGAGATCGAGGACAGCTTCGGCGGCACGGTTGTCCGCGGCATCATCGGCATACGGCGTATAACGACGCCTGACACCACGGAGCTGAGGCGCGCCGGACCGCTGGAGGCGGTATGGCTCGGCGTGCGTGAGACGCAGTTCATCATCACGTCGACGCTGTCCTACCTCGGTGACGTGATCATCGGCCGGCAGAGCGCTGACCAGCTCGGCGGCCCGATCCGCATCGCAGAGGTCTCCGGGCAGGTGGCCAAGCTTGGCCTCGAGCCGCTGCTCAATCTGATCGCGGTCATCTCGGTCAGCATAGGGCTGATCAATCTTTTCCCCATTCCTCTGCTAGATGGCGGGCACCTTTTGTTCTACGCCATCGAGGCCTTGCGCCGGAAGCCGCTGAGCGAACGGAGCCAGGAAATCGGGTTCCGAATTGGCCTGGCGGTCGTTCTGATGTTGATGGTTTTTGCCACCCTGAACGATCTTCCCATTGTGCGGCGGTGGCTTACCGGAAATGGTTAGTCCTCGAAGTTTTTTAGGGGGTTGTGAAACATTCTTGCCACTTCCAATGCCCCGTCTGAATCGTTAAAACCTCGAAAGCTTAGCTGAGTCTGCCTTGGAGGCGGTTGCGCCAAGCTGGTGCCGCCTTCACGACTCAGATAAGGAGAAGTTGCGTTGGTCTGCCGAGAGGCGCTCAACGCCGCTTCCGGGGGGCAAAAGTAAACGAAGGGCAGACGAAGGTATGCAACTTCGGAAACGGGCGATTGGGGGGTGGTGGCTCCTTGTCTTGGTTGCCGCCATTAGCTCTTCTTCCTTCGTGCTGACCAGCACAGTTGTCGCGCCGGTTGCACAAGCGCAAAGCATCATTATCCAGGAAATCAGGGTCGTCGGTAACAAGCGGGTCGAAGCCGAGACGGTCCGCTCCTACCTGCACTTTACGGTTGGCGATCGTTACGACCCAGGTCTGGCAGACAAATCCATACACACGTTGTTTGCGACCGGTCTGTTCGCGGACATCGACATCGTGCCGGAGGGGAGCACCGTTGTTGTCTATGTTGTCGAGAACCCGGTCGTTAATCAGGTCGCGTTCGAGGGCAACAGCGAGATCGATGACAAGACGCTCGAAGCCGAGGTGCAGCTGAAGCCTCGCTCCGTCTATACGCGTGCCCGTGCGCTTTCCGATGCGCAGCGAATCCTGGACGTCTATCGCCGGCAGGGGCGGTTTGCAGCTGTGGTCGAGCCCAAGATCATCGAGCTCGACCAGAACCGCGTGAACGTTGTCTTCGAGATTGATGAAGGTATCCAGACGAAGGTCAAGGCCATTCACTTCGTCGGTAACCGCGCATTCTCGGACTCGCAGCTTCGCGACATCATCACGACCACGCAGTCCGGCTGGTTCGACTTCCTCAAGGGAACAGCGATCTACGATCCGGACCGGATGAATTTGGATCGCGAGCTGTTGCGGCAGTATTACCTCAAGAATGGCTATGCCGACGTTCGTATCGTCGCGGCGAATGCCGAGCTGGATCGTGACGGCACGGGCTTTATCCTGACGTTCGTCGTCGAGGAAGGCGAGCTTTACACCTTCGGCGATGTGCGCATCGAGAGCGCGCTGCCCGAGCTGCAGCCCGAGACGCTGTACGACGAGGTGCTGACGCGTTCGGGCGAGACCTTCAACGCTCCTACATCGACAAGACCGTCGAAAAGCTGACGCTGCGCACGTCGCAGCAGGGCTTTGCGTTCGCCCGCGTTCGTCCGCGCACCGACCGCGATCCGCTGGCGCGTGTGATCCACATCACCTACGAGATCGATCAGGGGCCGCGCGTCTACATCGAGCGCATCAACATCGTCGGCAACCTGCGCACCAAGGATCATGTGATCCGGCGTGAGTTCCGGCTGGCTGAAGGCGACGCCTACAATCCGCTACTTGTCGATCAGGCGAAGAAGCGGCTTCAGGCCCTAGGCTTCTTCAAATCGGTCGAGATCAATCGGCGCCCTGGGTCGGCCCACGACCGTGTCATCCTCGATGTGGAGGTTCAGGAACAGCCCACGGGTGAGCTGTCCTTCGGTGCGGGCTACTCGACCGCCGAGGGTGTCATCGGTGACGTGAGCATCACCGAGCGCAACCTGCTCGGCAACGGCCAGTTCCTGCGTCTGCGCCTCGGTGGCTCCATGGAGCGCTTCCAGATCGACCTCAGCTTCACTGAGCCGCGCTTCCTCGACCGCAACATCGCGGCCGGCTTCGACCTCTTCCACAAGGAGGTCGATCAGACGAGGGAGTCGTCGTTTGAATACCGCAAGACTGGTGGCGCCGTTCGCATGGGCTTCCCGCTGGCCGAGAACATCTGGATGTCGACCAGCTATACGCTGTCGCGTGACGAGATTTTCAACGTCGAGGACAATGCATCCTGGGTCATTAAGGAAGAAGCGGGCTCGGCGCTAACGTCAGCGATTGGTACAGCGATTACATACGACACGCGTAATCACCCTCATAATCCTAATCGAGGATTGTTCTTCCAGATTGGGACCGACTTTGCGGGCGTTGGTGGCGATGTTCGCTACGTCCGGGTTCAGGGTGAGGGGCGGGCGTACTATCCTATCACTGATGAGATCACCTTTGTCGGTCGTATAATCGGCGGCCATATCGAAGGCTGGGGCGGTGATGATGTGCGCCTCCTCGATCTCTACTACAAGGGCGGAGAGACTGTGCGCGGGTTTGATCGAGCTGGCTTTGGTCCGCGTGATATTCTGACGGGCGACGCTCTTGGTGGTAAGACGTTCTGGGCGGCGACAGCCGAGATACGCTTCCCGTTGCCGCTAATTCCGGAAGAGCTTGG
>NICF_comb_assmDRAFT_10002919_pt1 | contig 12616 bp, 10 predicted proteins | sample NewIslPassag4_SG_FD_11279 | JGI IMG/M metagenome (IMG submission 11279) | reverse complement strand
GTAGGGCCTGTAGGTCTTGCTCACGCCCCCAGAAGATCACGGCCGCCCCATCCTGTCGAGGTGTTCGTCCGAATACCGCAACAGGCTCCTAGGCGGGAAGGCGGAGCAGGCGCCGGGGTGGCCGCGGCGGCGGGCGGTAGAACTGCTCCGGATCGTCTCGCCCGGGGCGGAACTCGGGCTCTTCGGCTCCTTCGTCACCCGGCGCATCGGGCCGCGGCGGGGCCTCCCGCGTCGCCGGGGGGCCCCGTTCGCCATCCTCCGCGACCCCCGAGCGGCGGATGCCGCCGGCGATCGCCAGCGCCAGGGCCAGAAGCCAGAGGCCCCGTCGAAGCGCTTTCCGCGTCGCGATCCGCGCCCTTTCCCCCATCGGTTCCCGCCCCGGGGATCGTCGCCAACCGGAAAGAAGCTATGCACCCGGGTGCCGTCCTCGACGTCGCCGGCGGCCTCCCGACCGGGGATACCGCGCGGGTGGTCGGAAATTTGGCTACCTGCACCTACATGCCGTAGTCTGCGGGCAGCTCGGCCGGTCGTGCGCCGGCCGCTTCGGTGAGGCAAGATGGACCGAGCAGGAAAGCTGGAGCGGCGCCGGAGCACCCGCTTCGACAAGGTCTTCCCCGTCTACCTGGTCTCCCAGGACGGGATCGGTCGCGGCATCGCCCGCAACATCTCCGCCGGGGGGATGTACATCGAGACCACGGCTCCGCTGCCGCTGGGAGGGATCGTCTCGGTGCGCTTCGTCGACGACCGCTTCGGCGTGGAGATCACCGCCGCGTCGGAAGTGCGGCACCACCTGATGCTCGAGTTCGCCGCGGCGCAGGGGCGAATCGGCGCTCTTCGGGGCATGGGGCTGCGCTTTCTGTATTTTGCGGCCGAGGAGGAACCGCGCCTGGTCGTTCCGGGGCCCGTGATGGCCCATTAGTCGATCGCGCGCCGTTCGCCGGATCCTGCGCGATCCTTCGAAAAGCGAAGAGCCCCCGGACCGCGGGGGCTCTTCTCGTCTAGGCGGAGAGGCCGCGCCTCACTGCGAGAATCCCTCGATGAGGTAGTGGGCCTCGATGCGCTTGAGGGCGAGGACCATCGCCGCCGTCCGCATGTGCACCTTCTTGCCGATCACGAAGGGCTTGGAGTTGAACTCCGGGGTGTGCCGCGGACGGTCGAGAGCGATGTCGCGAATGATGCGGTAGTTGGTCTTGATCGCCTTCTCGAGGCGGGCGTTGACCTCCGCCTCGGTCCAGTGCTCCATCCGCTTGTTCTGGATCCACTCGTAGTAGGAGACGGTGACGCCGCCCGAGTTGGCGATGATGTCGGGGATGAGCTCGATGCCGCGCTCGCTCAGGATCTGGTCGCCCTCGGGCGTGGTGGGGCCGTTGGCCCCCTCGGCCACGAGCTTGACCTTGAGGCGGCTCGCCACGTCCGCGGTGATCTCGCCGCCGAGCGCGCAGGGCAGCAGGACGTCGGCCTCGATCTCCCAGAAATCGTCCTTGGAGATCGCCTGTGCCCCGGGGAAGCCCGCCACGGACCTCCGGAGGTTCTCCTTGTTGTTGTGGACGTAGTCGAAGAGGGCGGCGATGTCGATGCCGTCGGGGTTGTAGATGGTCCCGTCCGCGTCGTTGATCGCGAGGATCTTGCCGCCCATGCGGGCGACGATCTCGGCCGCCGCCGAGCCGACGTTGCCGAAACCCTGGATGAGGAAGCGCGCCCCCTGCAGCGGAAGGCTGTTCTCCTCGAACCACTCTTCCACGCAGAAGGCCAGGCCCTGCCCGGTCGCCTTGAGCCGACCCTCGGAGCCGCCGATTCGGACGTCCTTGCCGGTGACGATCCCGCGCATGGTGTGGCGTTCGCGCTCGCCGTCGCTGTACTGGCGGAACATCCACGCCATCACCTCGCTATTGGTGCCGACGTCCGGCGCGGGGATGTCGATGTCGGGGCCGATCAGGCTCTTGAGCTTGTAGGTGTATCGGAGGGTGATCGCCTCCAGCTCGTCCCTGCTGTAGAGCCGGGGATCGATGCGGATGCCGCCCTTGGCGCCGCCGAAGGGAACGTCGGCGATCGCCGTCTTCCAGGTCATCTCGGCCGCCAGGACCTTGAAGAGGTCGAGGCTGACGGCCGGGTGGTAGCGGGTGCCGCCCTTGTAGGGGCCGCGCGCCTGATTGTGCTGCACCCGGTATGCCTTGAAGCGCTCGGGATGCGCCTCCTGCAGGCGATACAGGCCGCGGTCGAGCCGGATGACGCCGCCGTCGAGATGGAGCGTCGCGCCGCGCAGCGCGATCGGCTGCAGGACGATCTTGCCGTCGTAAAGCGGCACCACCCCGGCCGGGTTGAGGTGGGAAACCGGGAGCTTTTCGTAGCGGCCCGCCTCGTCTGGCCCGAGGGGAACGAGCCGGTCGTTGAGATTGGCCGTGACGTAGAAGATGTGCTCGTAATCCGGCTCCTCGAGCTCGAGGCGAACCCGGCGATCCAGACCCACCAGGTCGGCGGCCTGGTGGAAGACCTTCATGGCTTCCTGATAGAGGTTCCCCGTTTCAGGGGCGGTACGTTTCATGGTGCGACTTCCTCTTCGTGCCTAGCTCCCCGGGCCGGCGGGGAGGCGGCATCGTAGGCCGGGCGGATCGGGGATTCAAGGCCGGCGGAAGCCCACGTAGAGCGCTGTCGCCAGCAGGCCGAGCAGCGCGAGTCCATCCGCGTCCGCGCCGGCGGCCGCGCAGCCGGAGCGCTTCTTCTTGGCGGTCGAGGAACCCTGCGAGGCCGGTTTTTCCACCTGGACGCAGGAGCCGCCCTGGCAGACGTAGCCCTCGCGGCAGACGATGTCCGCGCACGGATCGACGCACTCGCCGAATCGGCAGACCAGACCCTCCGGACATTGCACGCCCTCGCAGAGGTCCAGGCCACAGCGCGCCTCGCCGGGGATGCACTTGAGCCCCGGCGGGCAGTAGAAGGCGCCGCAGGCCTCGACCGCATCCACGGGATAACAAGCGCGATGGCGCGTGTCGGGCGCCTGAACGCAGACGGCGCCCTCGCCGCAGTCCTGGTCGAGGCGACAGGTGCAGCTGCACGTCGCCTCCCCCTCGATGTCCACGCAGATGTCCGACGAGCCACCGCACCCGTCGGGATGAGAGCAGGCCTGTCCGACGGCCGTGCATCGCTCGGGAGAGAATTCGCACTCGTAGCTCGGATCGCAGGGCCACGCGGGCGAGGCATCCGGACTACCGCAAACACTCCAGTCGCTCAAACAGACGGAGTCGCCGGGACAGTCCTGGTCGGTCTCGCATCCCTTCACGCAGACGCCGTTGGGCGGCCCGTGGCAGCGGTAGCCGCGGGCCGGATCACCGCACTCGTGATCGGCGTTGCAACGCTGGCAGATGGTGCACTCGGTGAAGCGCTCGACGCAGCGGCCATCGATGCACCAGTCACCCGGCTCGCAGTCCTCGTGGAACTTGCAGCCCTCCGTGCAACGGCCTTCCTTGCAGGTCGATCCCTCGGGGCAATCCGTCTTCGTCTCGCAGGGCTTTCCCGCGCAGAACGCGTCCTCGCAAACCTCGTGGCTCTTGCAATCGGCCGCCGTATCGCAGGGGCAGGGCGTGGGGTAGAGGTAGCAGGCGCCGGCCTGGTCGTCCCAGTTGGGATCGCGTCCGGCGGTGCCACCCTGATAGTAGGGCAGCATCGTCGCCCCGCGGACCGTCGTGTGATCGAGGCCGATCCAGTGACCGAACTCGTGGACGGCGATCGCCTCGAGATCCGTGCTGCGTCCGTCGGTCCGGAAGCGGAAGCGCGTCCCGTTGAAAATGATGTCGGCTCGGCGGATCTCGCAGGAGCGGATGTCGGGAACGGTCACCGCGATCGTGACGTAGGGGTGGCCCCATGCCCGCGGCCACTCGCTCTCGATGAACGAAATCACGTTTTGCTCGGGGTTGCCGTACTGTTGCACGTCGGTAAGCCCCCGATACTCCGCCGAGAAATTCGAGCAGCACGGCTCGCCCCACTTGTTGGCCGCGCGATGGATGATCTCCTCGATCTCGTCCATGGAGAGGTGCGAGTAGCCCTCGTGCCAGATGTGGTAGGGCGAGGGCAGCACCTTCCAGGCCGCGGCCCGGCCCGGCTCGCAGCCGGCTCGGGAGATGGGGACGAAGGCGGCGGCGGAAAGAGGCGCCGCGAGCGCGATCACGACGGCCCCCAGAGAAACGACTCGGCCCATCATCCTTCGATCCTTCGCTCTGCGGCGAGGGCACCCGGCCCTCGCCGGTTCGATTTCCTATCGGTTTCGGCGCGCCGCGAGCGCGACGGAGAGCGCCAGGGCGGCCAGCGCGATGCCATCCCCGGCGGTGGAGCAGCCTCCGGACTTCTTGCGCGAGCCGCGGCCGATCCCCTCGGCATCGGCCTGACAGGTCCCGGCGACGCAGCGCTGGCCCGGTCCGCAGGAGATGCCGAGGCAGGCCGCGTCCGTCCGGCACGTTCGTCTCGCCGGATCGCAGACCGTGCCCGCCGGGCAATCTCCGCAGGGGGAGCGGCACTGCCCCGACTCGCAGATTTCGCCCTGGTCGCAGATCTGCCCGTCGCAGTCGACCAGGCAGCTACCGTCCACGCAGACGGTGCCCTCCGGGCAGAAGGTCGAGCCACAGCCGGTCAGCGCGTCCTCGGGGTAGCAGGACCACACTCCGGTGTGCGGGTTCTGCACGCATCGGCCGTTCGGGCAATCCGCGTCGGAAAAGCAGGTGCAGGAGCAGAGCGCGCCCCGGGACGTGAACACACAGGTATCGGAGCGCGCCCCGCAGGTCGGGCCACAGCGGTCGCCCAGCGACGGGCAGAAGGTGTTGTCGCAGACATAGCTCGACGGGCAGATCTCCGCCGAGTTCGGGGCTCCGCAGACGCCCAGCGAGCCGCCGACCGTGCGGCAAACCGAGTCTCCGTCGCAGTCGTCGTCGGAGGCGCAAAGCTTGGTGCAGCGGCCCTGGCCGTCGCCGAGGTCGAGGCAGACGTGGTCCGCGGTCGGCCCGCACTGCGAGTCGCGGCGGCAGAGACGGCAGGTGGTGCACTGGGTCACCTTGGGAAGGCATGCGCCGCCCGCACAGTACTGCCCTGGTCCGCACTCGGCGTGCAGGCGGCATCCCCGGTGGCACTGCCGATCGGGACCGCAGACACTGCCGGGAGGGCAGGACGCGTCGCTGACGCACTGCACGCGGACGCAGTCGCCGTCTTCGCAGCGAGTTCCGTCGGGGCAGTCGGAGTTCGAGGCGCAGTTCCCGCAGGGCGCCGGGTAGAGGGCGCACGCGCCGAGCATGTCGTCCGGAAAGAGCTTTCGCCCCTCGACCCCCCCGCGGTAGCTGGGGAACATCACCGAAGCCGGCTCGTAGCCGCCGGGTTCGTCGGGGTTGCGCGAGTGGTCGAGACCGATCCAGTGACCGAATTCGTGGATGGCGATGCTCTCGAAATCGACCTCGGCTGCGTTGGAGAGGTTCCCGTCGGTCCGAAAGACGAAACGCTCCCCGTTGAAGACCATGTCCGCCGAGGTGATCTCGCAGTTCTCGCGGTCGATGAGCGGCAGCGTCACCGCGATCGTCGCCCATGGCGAGCCCAGGTAGCGCGGCCAGTTGCTCTCGATGAAACCGACCACGTTTTCGATCGGCGAGGCGAGGGGACTGGCCTCGGTCATTCCCGAGTAGCGGTTGGTGAAGCCGGAACAGCAGGGCTGGCCCCACTGGCCGCCCCAGACGTCGACCGAGCGCTGGAGCGTTTCGATGATCACTCCCATGGGCAGGCGCGAGTAGCCCGTGGAGTGGATCTTCCATTCGCTCGGCAGAAGCCTCTGCGGCCAGGCCGCCCCGGTATCACCCGGGCAGCCCGTCCGAGAGAGGTAGGTATACGCCCGCGCGTGGGAGGCAAACGAAAGGGCGGCGAGGAAGGCCAGCCCGAGCACGCCGCTGCGAGGGGTCGTTTTCACCGCGCTTCCCCGGCGAGCTCGCGAACGGTTTCCCGGAAGATCCGGAGGTCGACCGGTGCCTCCTCGTCACCGTGGGTGAGGGCCGGGCGGTCGCCCTCGAGATAGAAGGTCAGATTCGAGAGGTCTCGAACCACCACGGCGCCGTCGTCCCCGGGGCCGGGGATCGTGCCGACGGGCCGCTCCACCTTGTACTTGGACTGGCCCAGCGCGGTCAGATAGGCCACGCCGCCTTCCACCCCGTGCAAGAAGAGGACGACCTCCTCGCCGGGGATCAGGACGGCGTCACCCGGGACGGACCGGTACGCGCCGTCGACTTCGCCCTTCATCTGGCGAACGACCAGCTTGCCCCCGGCCGGCGCCTGCCCCTTGAGCACCTCCAGGACCTCGAGCTCCGTATCCGTGAAGGGCATGCCCCCCTCGCCGACGAAGGTGCGTGCCTCCCCGACGCGCGCCCGGACGACGAGATCCGACAGCCCCAGGTGCTCGGGAAGCGACAGGTAGCGCATCACCGTCGCGCCGGCGGCGCCAGGCAGAATCGCAACAGCGGCGGCCAGGAGCGCGCCGACTGAAAAAGGGACCGATCTCATAGGCAGGTACTCCAGTGGAAGTCGCCGGGATGGTACCGATTTCCGAACCGGTTTCGCAACGGACCGCGATTTCGAACCCCGGCAGCGCTCGCCGCTCGTCCGAGCGGGCGGTCGGGAAAAGAAAAAGGGCCTTCCGGCGGACCGGAAAGCCCCGATTGGAGCCGCCAACTGGATTCGAACCAGCGACCTGCTGTTTACGAAACAGCTGCTCTACCGGCTGAGCTATGGCGGCAAGGCTGGCCGCTTCCTGCCAGAATCCGACCGGGCGTCAAGGCCCATGCGCTCGCCTCAGCGTGTCGCCGGGTTTTCTCTGGTCGCTGCCGAAGGGAGCGAGCGCGTCGGTGCCGAGCTCGTGGGGCATCAGCGCCCGCGGTGAGCGGAAGTACTGCATCGGGGAGGCGAAGAGGAAGTTGGAGACCCGGCTGGTGTAGAGGCAGGCGTAGTCCTCGACCTGCGCGCCGAATCGGCTCGTTTCCGCTCCCTCCTTGAACATCAGCCCCCAGTGTGGGTTGAAGGAGTCCTCGACCCGTGACGAGAGCGCCTGGATCTCGGCGGCGACCCGGTGCAGGGAGCGGCGGAGAGCCTCCACCACGCGTTTGCGGCGCTGGCGCTCCTGAAGTGCCGCCTCGGCATCCTCTTCCTCGCCGCGGGACATGCGCTGCTCCAGCTCTGCGATCCGCGCGTTCTGGTGGGCCAGCTCGTCCTCCAGTCGCGCTCGCAGCCTCTCGTGGCTGGCGAGCAGGCGAAGCGTGTCCAGGTGGCGGTCGAGGTGCTCCAGCTCGTCCTCGAGCTCGGCCACGATCATGCAGGTCCGCCACAGCGAGGCCTTCTTCGAGCTGAGGATGTCGCCGTAGATGTGGTCCCCCACGTAGAGGACCCGGTCGCCGCCGAAGCCGGTCATTCGCTCGAAGGCCGCGAGGTTCCCACCCTGGTAGGCCTTGCCGCGCTCGAGCGTCCGCGCCACTCCCACCACGTTGCCCTCGGCGTCGAGTTCGAGGAAGGGGTCGTCGCGCTCGAAGAAGGCCGGTTTGCCCGCGCCGACCACCACGAAGTCGAAGTAGTTGCGCCAGCTCGGATACTCCGGGAGCACCCCGTCGAGCAGGTGGCGCATCACCGCGTCCGTGTAGGTCCAAAGCGAATTGGTGAGGAGAAAGAGGCGCTTCCCGGCGGAGCGCAACTTGTGCAAGGCCGGCCCAAGCCCCGGATCGCGCTCGATGTAGCGCCCCATGTCGCGCTGGATGATCGACTTGAGCGAGCCGTCTCGGTGGATGGTGTCGATCGATTCGCGCGTGTGGTCGTAGAGGTCGGAGTAGGAGAGTGGGTACTTCCCCTCCAGCATTTCGATCGCCTCGGCGTAGATCGACGCCTCGGGCATGGCGAAGAGGGTATCCATCCAGGCGTAGCGGCTGGCCTTCCAGTCGATCTTGGATTCGCGGTAGAGCCGCAGCCGTTCTGCACGGGGGAGCCGTCTTTTGCCATGGTAAGCCCGGCCGACGTAGCCAAATCGGTCGAGCTTGAGGATGTTCCCGTGCTCCTTGTCGATGACGAGGCCCCGCATCACGAAGGTGGGGTCGTAGCGGATGTCCAGCAGGGCACGGGGATAGCCGAAGGAGTGGACCAGCTTCTCGACCGTCAGGTCGAAGGCGAGCTGTTCGATCTCCTCCCGGGAGTAGACCGCCAGCGTGTGGTCCATGTCGAAGCCGACCAGATCGATCTGGTCCATGCGGAGATTGCGGTTGACGTAGATGCGACGCGTCCCGGGGACCTCGGTCCTTTCCCGTCCGAGAAGCGATTCGAGCCCTTCCTCCAGGAGGGCGAGCGATTCGCGAGCGAAGATCGGATGGACGTTCGGCTGGGCCATCGCCGGGGCATTAACATGGGCCCGGGCCCCCGACAACCGGCAGGGGGCTGGGTGGGCATCCGGCCTGGCGCGCGGACCCCGAGCAGGCCGACGAAGAAGAGCGCTTGACGCCGGGCGAAACCGACGCTAGAAGCACGCGCCCGTGACGCGCGGAGAGAAGCATCGGCTTCGGCTCTGCGGGTCTGGTGGCGTTGTGCGCCGCTTGACAGGGTAGCCCCCAAACCTATAATGCGGCGCTCTTTTTCGTTGGAGCGACTCCGCCGGGTCGCGAAGCGAGTGGAACGGACGAATGCCGACGATTTCTCAGCTGGTTCGGAAGGGCCGTCGAAAGATCCAGGCGAAGGAGAAGGCCCCCGCTCTTCAGGGTTGCCCCCAGAAGCGGGGCGTCTGCACGCGCGTGTACACCACCACGCCGAAGAAGCCGAACTCGGCTCTGCGGAAGGTGGCTCGCGTCCGCCTCAGCAATGGGATCGAGGTGACGAGCTACATCCCGGGCGTGGGGCACAACCTTCAGGAGCACTCGGTGGTCCTGATCCGCGGCGGCCGTGTCAAGGACCTGCCCGGCGTTCGTTACCACATCATCCGCGGAACGCTCGACGCGACCGGCGTCGCCAACCGGAAGCAGGGCCGTTCCAAGTATGGAGCGAAGAAGCCCGGTTGATGCCGGGAGTAGGTAGAGGGTCGAGATGCCTCGTCGTCGAGTTGTCGAAAAGAGAAAGATTCTCCCGGACCCGAAGTTCAACGACCGGCTTCTGGCGAAGTTCATCAACAAGGTGATGCGCGACGGCAAGAAGTCCGTTGCCGAGCGCATCGTCTATGGCGCCTTCGGCGTGATCGAGGCTCGTACGGGAGAGGATCCGCTGCGCGTCTTCAAGAAGGCGCTCGACAACGTCAAGCCGGTGCTCGAGGTGAAGAGCCGGCGCGTCGGCGGTGCCACCTACCAGGTCCCGGTGGAGGTTCGTCCCGAGCGGCGCGTCTCGCTCGCCATGCGCTGGCTGATCCAGCACGCCCGCCTGCGCGGCGAGAAGACGATGGTCGAAAAGCTCGCGGGCGAGCTGCTCGATGCCGCGAACAATCGCGGCGGCGCCGTCAAGAAGCGCGAGGACACGCACAAGATGGCGGAGGCGAACAAGGCTTTCGCTCACTATCGCTGGTAAGAGCGCGCGAGCGCGATCGTTGGAGGGCAGTCGCAAGGTAGAACTTTCGTAGCCGGGTCGCACGCCCGGACGTGCGCTCTTTGAAAGCTCGGTCGTCGCGCCGCCTCGGGCGGCGCCAACTCTTTCCGTAGGAGATTCGGTCTCTCCTTCGGCCTAGCGAGAGAGAGCTATGCGGCAGTATCCGTTGGAAAGAACCCGAAACATCGGGATCATGGCCCACATCGACGCGGGGAAGACCACCACGACCGAGCGGATTCTCTTCTTCACCGGCATCATCCATCGGATCGGCGAGGTCCACGAAGGCGCCGCCACGATGGACTGGATGGAGCAGGAGCGCGAGCGCGGCATCACCATCACCTCGGCTGCCACCACCTGCTTCTGGAAAGATCACCGCATCAACATCATCGACACGCCCGGCCACGTCGATTTCACCATCGAGGTGGAGCGCTCGCTCCGCGTTCTCGACGGCGCCGTGGCGGTCTTCGACTCGGTCGCCGGCGTCCAGCCCCAGTCCGAGACCGTGTGGCGGCAGGCGGACAAGTACCGGGTTCCGCGCATCGCCTTCGTCAACAAGATGGANCGGGTGGGCGCCAACTATCGGCGCGCCATCCAGACCATGAAGGACCGCCTCGGCGCCAACGCCATCCCGATCAACCTGCCCATCGGCGCCGAGGATCGCTTTCTGGGCGTCCTCGACATCATCGAGCGCAAGGCGATCTTCTACGACGAGGAAGCGCTGGGCACGCGTTATCGGACGGAGGATCCGACCCCGGAGCAGCTCGCGGAGATCGAGCAGGCGCGTACCGAGCTTCTGGAGGCGATCGTCGAGACCGACGACGCCCTCCTGGAGCGCTACCTCGCGGGCGACGAGATCTCGGTCGATGAGATCCACAAGGCCATCCGGACCGCGACCATCCAGATGAAGATCGTCCCGGTCCTCTGCGGATCGGCCTTCAAGAACAAGGGCGTTCAGCAGCTTCTGGATGCCATCGTTCGCTACCTGCCCGCGCCGAACGACATCCCGGACGTCCAGGGCACCACGCCGAACGGAGAGCCCGCGACGCGACCGACCAAGGACGACGCGCCCTTCTCGGCGCTGGCTTTCAAGATCCAGACCGATCCTTACGTCGGCCAGCTCACCTACTTCCGCGTCTACTCGGGTGTCGTTCGCTCCGGCGATAGCGTTCTCAACTCCGCCAAGAAGAAGAAGGAGCGGATCGGTCGGCTCCTGCGCATGCACTCCAACAAGCGCGAAGAGATCAGCGAGGTGCATGCGGGTGATATCGCCGCCGCCGTTGGCTTGAAGTTCACCACCACCGGCGACACGCTGACCGACGAAAAGGAGCAGATCGTCCTCGAGTCGATCGAGTTCCCCGAGCCGGTGATCTCGGTGGCGATCGAGCCCAAGACCAAGGCCGACCAGGAGAAGCTGGCCAACGCGCTTCAGCGGCTCGCGGTCGAAGATCCCTCCTTCCGTGTCAACGTGGACGAGGAGAGCGGCCAGACGATCATCTCCGGCATGGGCGAGCTGCACCTGGAGATCATCGTCGACCGCCTGCAGCGGGAATTCCACGTCCAGGCCAACGTGGGCAAGCCTCAGGTCGCCTACCGCGAGACCATCACCGCCACCGCCGAGGCGGAGGGCAAGTACATCCGGCAGACGGGTGGTCGAGGCCAGTACGGTCACTGCTGGCTGCGGATCTTCCCGCAGGAGCCGGGCAAGGGATTCGAATTCGTCAATTCGATCGTCGGCGGCGTGATCCCGAAGGAGTACATCCCCGCCATCCAGAAGGGCGTCGAGGAGGCGCTCGCCGGGGGCGTGCTCGCCGGATACCCGATGATCGACGTGAAGGTGGAGCTCTTCGACGGGAGCTTCCACGAGGTGGACTCGAGCGAGATGGCGTTCAAGATCGCCGGCTCCATGGCGGTCAAGGACGCCGCCATGAAGGCCAAGCCCATCCTCCTCGAGCCCATCATGCTCTGCGAGATCGAAACCCCCGACGACTACACGGGTGACGTCATCGGGGATCTCAACGCGCGCCGCGGCCGGATCCTCGGGATGGAGCCGCGTGGCAACCTCCAGGTGATCCGCGCCGAGGTCCCCTTCGCCGAGATGTTCGGCTACGCGACCGACCTGCGGTCCAAGACCCAGGGGCGCGCCACCTACACCATGCAGTTCTCGAATTATCAGGAAGTCCCGAAGAACATCGCCGACGCGATCGTCGCCAAGGTGAAGGGGGCCTGATCTTCGGAAGGATTTGGAAGGAAAGACAGAATGGCGAAGGAAAAGTTCGAGCGTAAGAAGCCGCACGTCAACATCGGAACCATCGGTCACGTCGACCACGGGAAGACGACCCTGACCGCCGCGATCACGCAGGTGCTGGCGTCGAGGGGATACGCGCAGGCGATGGACTATGCCTCCATCGACAAGGCGCCGGAGGAGCGGGAGCGCGGCATCACGATCTCGACGTCGCACGTGGAGTACGAGACGGACAACCGTCACTACGCGCACGTCGACTGCCCGGGCCACGCCGACTACGTCAAGAACATGATCACCGGCGCGGCGCAGATGGACGGGGCGATCCTGGTGGTGTCGGCGGCGGATGGTCCGATGCCGCAGACGCGCGAGCACATCCTCCTGGCGCGGCAGGTGGGCGTCCCCTACATCGTGGTGTTTCTGAACAAGTGCGACATGGTGGACGACCCGGAGCTTCTGGACCTGGTGGAGCTGGAGGTTCGGGAGCTTCTGAACCAGTACGAGTTCCCGGGCGACGAGACGCCGATCATCAAGGGTTCGGCGCTCAAGGCGCTGGAGGGCGACCAGGGTGAGCTCGGCGCGCAGGCCATCATGAAGCTGATGGAGGCGGTCGACACCTACATCCCGACGCCCGAGCGCGCGGTGGACAAGCCCTTCCTGATGCCGATCGAGGACGTGTTCTCGATCTCGGGCCGCGGCACGGTGGTGACGGGCCGGATCGAGCGCGGGAAGATCAAGGTCGGCGAGGAGGTGGAGATCGTCGGCATCCGGGAGACGCAGAAGACGGTGGTGACCGGCGTGGAGATGTTCCGCAAGACC
>NICF_comb_assmDRAFT_10002918_pt1 | contig 12619 bp, 6 predicted proteins | sample NewIslPassag4_SG_FD_11279 | JGI IMG/M metagenome (IMG submission 11279) | reverse complement strand
AGAGTTTACTCGCATTATCAAGCATTATCGAGCTGGACGGCTGCCGACCATACCACACGGGAGTCCGAGAACGCATGCCCCCAAGACGGGTGATGCCCTTTGGCACCCATTCTGCCTGGAAAGCCCCCACCGAAACGTGTGTATGCCGATGCTATCGACGGATGAACACCCGGGGGACTCAGCCAACAGGTAGAGTGGCATTTCCCTCTCGTGGGGCGGAAAATCAATCAGTGTACCTCACCGCCCCGAGCGTGACTATCGTTCCTGAGCTGACCACACATGAACGAACGTGTGCTGTCTTCCATAAAGCGACGTCCCATGCGTAACAGCCACCAGCCTGCGATTCAGCTCCGACTTGCCGCACTTGGGCTGGGCATTCTTTGCTGGCTCCTGGCCATTCACACCTATCGGGCACTGAAAGGTGGCGCCAGTCTGCCCGTTCAGGTGACGGTCTACTCGCGGAAACCTGTGGAACGTGGCCTCATCGAGCTGTTTCAGATCACCCGCAGTGACGCCATCATCCCCGTCTGTCTGGAATTTCCTGGCCATTCGCGAAACGACCAAGGGACGACCGCTCCATCCAGCCCGCCCGGACGAGCAGTACCGCAAGCTGTCTTCCGCGAGGGGTTGGAAAGCTCTTTCTCATCCGCGAATGACCAGGCCGGGTCGGACGCACTGGCGGAGAACTCTGTGCCTGCGTGGTGGACCGCCCCGGCAATGAGTCAGCAACAGTGGAATTGGACGATCAGGGGATCCTGGGTCCGATCCCTCCGCCTGCAGGTAGCAGAGGACTTTCATCGAGACATTGAGAGAGTGGTCATTGTTTGCGGCAGGACGTCCCTGCGGATTCCGGGAAACAAACTCGTATGGGAGCGGACCAGGCAGGCCGGGCCGACCTTGGGACACGATCCGCCGCCTTCCCGAGAGTTTTTCATGTGCAATTTGCCGTGGGAAGGGGATCTCTCGCGTTCCGTCCTGCCACGGTTTTCTGGTCTGTGGAACTATCCCGGCGATTTCGCCCTGATGGGCCATATTCTCGCGAGTTTGGTCAAGCATCCCAGCACGTGGTTCTTTGTCCTTTGGGGGGCGGTGGCTGTCAGCGCGTTCGATGTGTGGAAGAGAAGAAAAATCCTACGAGCGGAGTTTCTCGCCGAGAAGATCATTCCAGCACACGATTCGGTACGCGGCGGATTGCTCTGGGGGGCAGGGGGGTTTTTCCTGGTTGTCATAGCTGCTGCCTATCTTGAGACACGCGAGCCACGCTATTTCCTTCAGGACGACAACTTTACCATCTTCTACCCCGTTATCAGCCGGGCGTTGGAAATCGCGGCCGATGGCCGGTTTCCCCAGTGGGCAACTTACCAGTTTCTGGGCATGCCGCTAGCTGAACTGGGGACTTTTGCGCTGACATATCCTCCCACATATCTCGCCTACTTTTTGGCCCGTGATCTGCTGGGTGATCCCACCTGGTGTGTGGACGTTTTTTGCTGGTTTCACCTTTTTCTGGCATATTGGGCGATTTTTTGGTTGCTATCCCAGGAAGGGATAATCCCTCCTCTTCGCATGTGTGCGTCGGTGTGCTGGGTCTTGTGTGGGTACGCCCTGATCGCATGCCGTTCCTGGTATTACATGTCTCCGGTTTTTCTTTTTGTCCCATTGCTGGCTCTTCAACTTCGCAAACTGGAAAGTTTTCAGGAGCCGTTTTTCCGTTCCAAACTCCACATTTGGAGATGGACCCTCGGCACGGGATTNCTTGNCGGGCTTTTCTACCATGCAGGAAATGCCCAGATGTGGCTGTACACCTTTCAGCTACTGGGCGTGGCAGTTGCTNTGCGGGGTTGGATATGCCGGTGGTCTTTTCGTCGCTGGGCGATCCTGGCATCAGCCGCANTTGTCGCGATCGCGGTGGCCGCCCCGCTCCTCGTTCCCCAACTCCTTGTGGTCTCGCAGGTCGAGCGTCCGCCNGGCCCTCATGAGGGTATTTTCGACGGCCTGCTATGTCTCATCCTTCCGTATCCGATTGCTCAGGCNCCAAGCCCCTGCANTTGGGCNGATCCTACCAACCCTCATCACGGCCAGTTTTACTTCGCTGGGGGCGTATTCACGCTTCTGTGGCTNGCATGTGCNGCCTGGTGCGGTCTTNACGCCCNNAAGGCCGCTNCCTTTTTCACATCNTTTTGGCAGTTGATTGCCACGTTCGCCCTGCTGCTTGCCCTGGGGAACNTCGGCGGGTTGTGGTGGGTCCAATCACATCTTCCAATCATCGGGCGGGCATACCACCCGTTTAAATATCTCCCTTTTTTCCACCTCGCAGCGCTTGTGGTGGGAGCGAAGTTCTGTCAGCACCTCTTGATGGAGCGAAATGGGCAGGGACCTTGGATGGACACGCGCATCGCGCCAGACAAACGTCCAGCCCTTTGGATGACAATAGGAGCCACACTCATTTTGCTCGCGTGGCACGTGTTTCTTGCCGACGCGTGCTTCTACCGGTATGGAGACAGAAATTACCGTCCCCTTCCACCTCAACTGGCAGAGCTCTTAGGCAGGGGCGATCGTGCAGCCCGAATCGNTCCCATAACGCCTTTCCGCTCCCCGGCCCAGAACTTCGTATGGGGACTGGGGCTGGATTTTCCAATGGTGTACGGCGTGGAGTCCATAGACGGCTACAGCGAATTCGTTCGCCAGACACATGAATACCGCCGCGTGCTCGACGGTTTGATCACCGCGCCTTTGCAGACGCTTCGAAAATACGGCGTTCAGTACGTTGTGCTCCATCGAACGGCCGCTCAGCCGGTTCGCAGCCCAAGTTGGGATGCGCGTTGGGCTGAGACCCAAAGCCTCTTCGACGACCCTCAGATCTGCGCGTGGTGCCGAAGCAGGGTACCGGTCTATTCCGACGAATTCGTCGCTGTGTTTCCCGTGTCGGAATCCGATCCCCTTGCTTTTTGGGAAGAGCCCGGGCTGGAGCAGGCTGCGCCTCCCTCACCATCCACGGGGCTCACCCGGAAGGTTTTAGCGGAAAACGGCGCATTGCACGGGGGGCCTTCACGCCGCCGACCTGCCCAGTTGCGTCGCCCAGGTGGTGCCGTCCTTGTCGTGAACTGTGAGGATCAACCGGAAGGCGGGCGACTGGTGCTCAATTATCTGTGGCGAAAGGGTCTGGTGGCCACGGCCGACGGCCACCTCCTGCCAGTTGAGCCGGACGGGTGGGGACGAACTGTGGTCGCAGTTCCTGCGGGCACCCGGGAGCTAGAGGTTTCGTACCAGTCACCATGGAAGAGTGGCATTGGAGTCGGGCTCTGCGCGTTGGTTCTAGCCGTTCTCCTTGCGACAGCCGCGGCAACGCCCCCCATCAGACGAAGCGGCCCCATGCCGTCGCAGTAACGATCCTCCGCCGCGAGGTGAAGTTTGGTCGGTGGTTGGGGCAATTCATGAATGAGTCCTGCCGAAATCGCCTATCGGGGGTTGATCGGCTGGTAAGGCCATTCCAGATTCGCCCCACCGTGATCGGGTGAGAAAAGCAGAAACACACGCCACTTGGCCGGGTTTCTTTTGAGCCTCCGCAAAGGTTAGCCAAAACATCGCCTGGCTGGCTTGCCGTCCGCACAAATCGGCCGATCCTTGCATCCCAGGTGCAAATCTCCCTCAACGGGGACCTGGANACTGTCTGTGTCGTGGGCTCCCCAGCCTGTCACNGGCGCGTCATAATAAACCAATTCCCCCGGCAGAGTTCGACAGCGGATGAACATCTGAGCAAAGGAGAGTACGACCGCCTATGCCCTGGTTTTATGAGCGAGCATCGCAGATTGAGTGGCCCCGAATTCGCGAACTGATGGAACGAGCATTGGATGAGGCCCGCGCGAGAATTTGCCGTTCCCCCAGGCGGGTTCTGCTGCTCCCGCCCGACATCACGCGGATGCACTCCGGTGCCGGCAAAATGACGGAAATGCTCTATCAAATGCTGGCCAGGGACGCCGATGTGCACGTCATCCCCACATTGGGCCAGCACGAGCCGCACAGTCGCGAACAAAATGCCCGAATGTTTGGAAGCATCCCCCATGAACGGATTCACGCGCACCACTGGATCGACACGGTCGTGCCGGTGGGCGAAATCCCTGCCGAATTTGTCAAGGAGGTCAGCCGAGGGGCGGCGGACTGGGCTATTCCCATCGACCTAAACACCATGCTCATGCGGGAAAAGTGGGATTTGATCATCAACATCGGGCATGTCGTTCCCCATGAAGTGCTGGGCTTCGCCAACCACAATAAGAACTATTTCATTGGTTTGGCGGGAAAGCGGACCATTTGTGCCTCCCACATTGCGGCGGCCTGTTGCGGAATAGAAAACAATCTGGGGACGCTCATCACACCGGTTCGGGCGTGCTTCAACAAAGCAGAGGACGATTTCCTCGGTTCGCTGCCGGACTTTTATATCCAAATTGTCATGGCCCGCAATCCCGAGGACCAGCTCGTTCACACGGGGATTTATGTAGGCGATGACCTGGACACCTACTTGATGGCCGCGCGACAGTCCCGCGAAGAAAATATTAAGGTGTTTGAAGAGCCGCTCCAAAAAGTCGTTTGCTACATGCAGGAAGACGAATTCGTCAGCACCTGGGTGGCGAACAAGGCGATCTATCGTACCCGGATGGTCATGGCGGATGGCGGCGAACTCATTATCATCGCCCCCGGACTGAAACGGTTTGGTGAACAGGAGGAAGTGGATCGATTAATCCGAAAGTACGGGTATGTGGGAACGAAGCGGATCATGGAAATCTATCGAACGAACGCAGATCTCCAGGATCTCGCCCACGCCGCAGCCCATCTCATTCATGGTTCCTCGGAAGGGCGTTTCACCATCACTTATGCCCCCGGTCATTTGACGCGCGAGGAGATCGAGGGAGTCAATTTCAAGTACGCAGATCTCCAGGAAACCCTTCGCCGCTATCCGATCGACAGGCTCCGCGAGGGCTGGAACACAACCGCTGACGGCGAGACGATCTATTACATTCCCACACCTTCTGCAGGTCTTTGGGCCACCCGGAAGAAACTTTACGAACGGCCCCCCGGCTTCGAATGCTAACCCGGAAGTGCCACCCGCAGCACGCCGCCGGGCAGAGCCCTGGGGACTGATCGGGCCTAAAAATCCCCGAATATGGTGCAGCCCGAGACGGCCTGGGTGTGGTTATCGGGCTGACAGTGCGCTTCGTCGAGATATCGCCGGAAAATATGCTATATTCTTGACAGAGAAGCTTTTCCGTGCGAGTAAACCAACTCGTCCTTTTCTGTTTCAGGTTTCTTCCCAGGAGGCGTGCTGGTGGCGCAGGGAGAAAAATCCCCGAGGCCCTCATCTTCGGAAAATCAGGGGACAGTCGTCCACCGGGGAACAGAGATCAATTCGCCGGCTGATGCCGCCACCCCGGCTCCTCGTGCACCGCATCGCAGGTGGGCCTTGCTGGAAGTCCTGGCCGTTTTCCTGGGAATTCTTCCTACCTTTTTCATCGGCCTGCTGGCAAGCTCCCATGTCCACTGGAGCCAGTGGCTTGAAAAGCTGGGACTGAGTGAAGCCTGGGGAGCGTCCCACTCTCGCCCCGCACCGGCCGCCAAATGGCTCGGCAATGGTGAAGCCGATTTTGGAGATTTTTGCGTCCGTGTTTACGATCCGGCCAGCGGGCTTATCCGCGAAACGAGTTTCCAATTTCGGGTGGTCACTACCTTCGATGATCCTGAAAGTTTTGGCCGTTTTATCCAGTCCTTCGGTCACCTTATTCGAGACGAGGTCCTCGTTACCGTTCGGGCAAGCAGTCCCTCCGAACTTCAACAGGGGGATTATCTGGCGAGAAAAGTCGTGACGCGCGTCAATCGGCTGCTCGGGCAACCTATACTGAAAACCGCCCGCATTGAAAATTTCTCCCTTGCCGAGCGGACTGTGTCCAAGCGTGATGCAACGTCCGAATCGGTTCCCTAATTCCGCGCGTCGTCTTCCCTGATTGGTAGGGGCCCGCTTGGCATCAGCACCTGTCCGTAGTGCTGTCCCCAGTCGCGCGCACTTTTGCGAGACCTATTGCACCTCGCAGCGACCGACTGCCGCCCGCACATTGCCGACCGTAGGAGACAATCACAGGCCAGCAGTCAAGCTGCATCATTGGAATGGGTTTTCACCGACGGGAGGAGTTGGAGTCGGTGTTGTGGGCTGCGGTTGAGCCTGGGGCTGAGCCTGCGCCGGTTTCGGTGGTTGTTTCGGGGCCTGGGTGACAGGCACCACATGCTGGATGGGCTTTGTCAACCTGCTCTCTCGCAAGCACTGGATCAGGCCCCGCTCGTTCGCCAGATAGATTCGATCGGTTTGCGAATTCATGTATCGCAGCGGATAACGGGTCACATCGAACTGTCCCTGCCGAGAACCAGTTTGGATATCCATGATGACCAACTGATTGATCCCGTCGATTCCGTAAACACGCTGGTCGCTCGCCGCCACAAATTGTCTGATTCCGCGTCTGAACCAGACCAGCTCCCCGGTGGTGGCCTTGACGCGATACAGCCCGCCGGTTTGCGTCGTGAAGTAGAGATCATCGCCCACAAGAGCTGGTGACTGGTTAATGGGTTCACCCGTTGAAAACCGCCACAGGACTTTGCCGTCGTACTCCCTTAGTGCGTGGATGAACCCGTTGGTAGTCGCCACAAACAGCATGCGATTGGGATCATTGGGAAGCGTCGGATCCCCCGGACGGACACACGGGGGCGCCACAATATCTCCGTTGGTCTGCAAAAAGTATTGAACCTGGAATCGCAATTCTGCACGCACATCCAGTTCCGCGACGAAGAGTAATCCCTCGTCTGTCGGCCAGGCCACCCGCTCGCGCGTGGAATCAGCATAGGTGAGCCGAGGTTCCACCAGGGCATGCCCCCAGGACATCACAAACAATCCCGGTCTTTGCTTCGTAGAGAGACGAAGTTCCTCTTTGGCTATTGGTTGAGCGGTCACGGTAGCTTCGGGAGGCGTTTCCGTTTCTGCCGGTTGCGAAGTTTGCTGAGCGCCAATCCCTCGATTATTGACGGTCGGCTGGCTCGCGTCTGGTTGCGCAGATAAACCGGTCTCTATTGGTAGCGTTCCGGTAGCCGCGATCATCTCGGGAGTGGCCCATTCAAATCGGTAAGACTCGATCTTCCCGCGAATGAGCGGCACAAACACATGCGTGGGGCTCAGAGCCGGGCCGGCTCCCACCGCACCTTCGGTCTGTCGCTTCCAGAGGATGACCCCCGTGTGCCGGTTCAGAATGTAGATCGTGCTTCCATTGACGACCGCGACCAGATGCTCGCCAGCCGTCGGCTTCAAGGTGAGCAAATCGGGACTTCCCACAGTCGTCGCCCACAAAGAACGGCCCGTCTCGGCGTCAAACGCCTGAAGAACGGCCGTGTCGGTCACGACAAACAGCGTCCCGCGATCCAAAAGCCAATCTGTCATCCTTCCAACGCTGGGGTCCACCTGCACCTGATTGAACCAGGCGAGTTCCAATCCATAGGGAGCCAGTTGCTGGGGCCGAATAAGATCCGGGGCCGTCGCCNGAGAGTTTGATTGGCCGCCAAAAATTCCCAGCAGAAGAGNTGCCATCACCAGACCCANCCGGGCATCTTTCATCGCGCGTTGCGTCATCTCTCTGCCTCGTATGGCAATTCAAGCGTTCACCGTCACGTGTACCCGTCCGAAAAGCTGCCTCACCCTATCCGTCCCCGCTCCCCGGACGCAAACCCCCACCGACAACCTGTCCGCCGGACACATCGCGGGGAAGTCCTCCTCATCCGGCTATTATCCATGATAATTGGGCAGAGTGGAAAAGAAACGCTCTTTTTCCAGGTTATTCTTTGACAATTTTTCCGTTTTTCGGTCAGTCGATCTCCGCCGTTCTCGGAGTTCACCTGCTATTGCCGCAGGCGTCGGACGAGAACGTCGGCTCACAGTGCGACAGAACGCCAGTCTTTCTTCTCCCGGACGGCGTGGTAGCCCCGGCCGAACCGGCCGATTTCCGGAAGGGCAACCCACGCATCAACCGCGCTCCGCGCGGGACGTAGCCAATGTCGCCGGATTATGGCAGGCAGCGTCTCGCGACCATCCCCACGAACACAAAACCGACCCCAGAACAGCCGAACTCCACAACCCGGTTCCTCCCCGAGACCAAAAAACGCGGGGTATTCCGGAACTCTCCGCATCGGTTATAAAAGACAGGCCTCTGCGGTAGAATGCGAGATAGTTGAGGCTCTTCCAGGCCCTGGAGCGGACGGCCGATTTACCCGCCACAATGGGGGCCTATCTTTCGGCTAAAGGAGGAGCAGTCATACCGGAGTTTCGCGCCATGACAGACCCGCGGAAGTTCAATTCCCCCGAAGAAATCATCCTGGGGTATCTCAACTTCTCGGATGGTGTCCGGGATCCCCAGTTTTTCCAGGCATGGAATGCGCTTTTTGTTTCCCTGGGTCTGACCGACTCAACAAACAGGGAAGCCGACACCCAAACACCGCGACTTGAGAAACTCCGGAAATACCTTGTGCACAGCGGTGAGGAACTCGCCCAACAGAACACCGCATTTTCCGACTTGACCCGAGCCCAATTTGTTCTCAACTTTCTTTTTGACACCGTCATCCCGGCGTACCGTGAGTTTCACCGGGACCTGTTGAGCCACTGGAGCGCCGACGATTACTGCCATCCCTTTTTGCTCGCGCGATTCTGCGAGGGGATTCTGGCAACCCTCGCCGGCACGGATGGCGAACCTGCGGTTTCTGAAACACTTGTCCAAGCCACCCTCAAGCAACTCAACGACTATCTGGGGTACCGGCCGATCGCTATTCTCGAAGGCGACCGTCGGTGCAAACCGTACGATCATGAGTACGTCTGCGCGGTCCCTCTCTGGGTGAAAGGAGCCGGAGCCGCTGCAGGGCGTTATCAGACGCTTCTCGAAATGGCTCTTAACATCCTGCGGGAAACCCCCGAAGAGTTGCGTCGTGCGGCCCTTTTCGATCTCGAACAACTCGAGGAAATCGTGCTCGATCCTCGCGGATATGATATGGATCACCCCGTCCAACAGCGGCCGAATTACCTCTACGGACTGTGGGATCCTCACAAGCTCAACAGGCGGGGATATTACTGTCGGTTCGTGCTCCACGACGCTCACATCGAGAGCGTTTTATCCCGTGTCGAAGAAGCAGACCCGGCAGATCGTGAGGAACGCCTGTTCGAAGCAGCGGCTGTTCTCGCCGGCACCACCTTGATGGCCTCCGGTATCTGCGGGGATCGGCCGGGCGGCATCCTCTCGACTATTCCAATCGACCGCTGGCTCCACGGCATCGCCAGACTTCGCGACCAGTTTTACACGGATTTGTTGAACCGCTGCAGCGGCCCAAGGCGGACCCGATTGGAGGAAGAAGCACGGCAGCTCCGACAACCCTTCGGCGGAACCCGTCAGGCCCTCAACCAACGATTGTCGGCGTATCGATCTCAGGAATTATGTGCCGCTGCGTGGGCCTACTGCTTTGCGCGAATGGGGGCGATCCAGGAAGCCCGCCGCTGGATGCACCGCATCCACTCAGGTGCCGCCCGCATCCGCTGTGAGATTCGGTGTCAGCTCAGCGAATGCGAATGGCTTCTCCGCCGTGGGAGGATCAAGGAGTCGGCCGCCCAGCTGACTGAGGCTGTCGATCTGCTTCATCGCGCGATCGCCTGTGGGGCAGTTATCGACCCCTGGTGCATTCTGGGATTTGGTGGCCTGTTTCCCATTTTCGAACACACCCGGGATTCGATTTATGACCACCGTGTCGATCAGTTGGTCGGCCTGATGAGGGAACTGTTCCAGCAGTTCGCGGCGCTGCGGCGGGAGGCGGCCGCTTCCGGCGATCTCGACCTGGATGCCCAGATCGCCCAGCAGGCCGCAGCGCTGGCGGAATGGTGGGACCAGTTCGGAACCACGGCCATTTCGGATATCAACAGTTTTATAGCACGGGAGGAGTGTGAGGCCTCCGAGCAGGTGGCGGGCGTTCTCCACGACTGGCGACAGCAACCCAGCGAAGCTCACAATCTCGCATTCTGGCGCGAACACGCTGAATCGCTCCGATCGGCGATCAGCTACGGACTCCTCGTCGATACCCTCGTCCAGCACGGCGATCTGCGCGCTGCGATGGCCCTTTTGGTGCATTGGGCTTCCCGGGCACACGAAGTCGGACTGGGTAGCGGCGAGATCTCGTTCCAGGTCATCGTACTGCGATGGTTCCAGGCCTTTTGGAAACAGGAGAAGAACGCGCACCATCGATGGGATCAAACCCGCAAATTTTTGGACTTTCTGGAAGCAAATGCGGAAGACTTTTTTCGCGTTCCGAAACTCTCCGAACTGCTCGGACGGACCGAACGCCAGGCCGCTCCTTTCAGCGGAGAAGAAGAGCCCGACAGCGGAACGGAAGATCTCTTCGAGGCGGCTTACGAGGGTGTCGTATTCCGTGACAGCGCCGATGACGGTTATGAAGGATCGATCGTGGACGATGACATTCCCACCGACTTCGGCCTGGCTACCGTCCACAACGAAATTTTTGACCGCTGCAATTTTCTCAGCGCCATAATGCTGATTCGTTTTGACTCACTCCTTGGAACCCTCTATCAACTCCCCGAGGACGAATTCACCAGGGAAACACTGATCAACTGGTATCGCCACAGCCATCGCGTCCAGCAGGATCTCCTTCAACTGGCTGAGGATTTGCGACGTTTTCCCGTACCACCTCCGGGCAACTCGCTGGACAGCATGATCGAATTTGAGCGCCGGAGAAACATCCGCGAAACACTTTTGGAGCGGGCTCTCCATGCGGCACTGGACATCGCAAACCTGAGATTTTTGATCAGGGCCGCCATGGGAGAGCGCTTTCCATCTGAACTGAGCGCCGGCGACGAATGGGAGGACGTTTATTCTGGTCTGCTGCGGTCTGTTCTTTTCTCGCAACCTGAAGTCTTCGAGGAAACTCTAGAAAAAATCCCCGCCCTCGTCAGCGAAAGACCGGTCCTTTACCAGCCCATTACCCGCGGCGGTTCACCCAAAACTTACTTCGAAGCTCGGGTACTCCATCGTTCTCTCGGCCTGTTGGTTTACCTGGCATCTCGGGCAGGTTGGGTTCTGCCGGCGCTCAGTGTCGTCAGCTTCGTCAAGAGCGCCGAGCAATCCCAGGTGGAAAGTGGCGGAAAGGTCTCGGAGATCGAACGGCTGTTTGAGGCCCTTGCCGAGGGCATCATGGCGGCACTTGTTTCGGCACCCCAAAATCCCAAGATCTCCGCCGAAGAACACCGGCATCGCATTCTCGAAAACCTGATCACCGTCGGACAGGTGCTTGCTGATTTCTGGATGGCCCTGTCCCAGGAAATTTATCTTTCCACCCTGGAAACGACGCCATTTCAAAAACAATGGCGCGATCTCCGCAAGTTTATCATGGATTATGGCCAGGCCATTTTTACTCCCACGTTTATGGCCCAGGCGAATTTGCGCGGTGTATTGACCACCGGGACACTGCGATGGCTGGAAGCGACCATTGAATCCGATGAACCCCGGTTTCACAAGCTGGGCGACGACGTGCGATCAGGGGAACTCGCCCTGTCCAAGGCGGGCGAATACCTCCGTTTCATTATCGAGAGCATTTTGGAAAACTATGAAGACTATCTCGACTATAACAGCATGACTGTCCAGTCCGATTATGGACAGAATCTTTACATCCTTCTGGAATTCCTTAAAGTCAAGGCAGAATTTCTCCGCCGCCAGTGGATGCTCAAACCCTTTATTGTCGCCCACCGCGTCCTTCTCCTTCATGACCAATGGGAGCTGGCCGAAGCGTGGGAAAACGAACTGGCTACGCAGTTCCGCGGCTGGGATGAGGTCTTCCTCAAAAAATACGAACGGCTGCGGAAGATGCATGGGATTCATCTGGCTGGTTTGTACGAACTTTTGAAAGGCGGATGCCTGCGACCGCTTCAAGAGGCCCATGTCGCAGCGCTCGTCCGTCCTGCTATGCGGGAGCTTTCCACCGGCCAGCCTGGCCGTCACTTTGAACAATTCGCGCAGCGTGCGGAAAAATTGGGGTCGTTCCATATTCCATTCGGTTACCGACGACCGGACTGGATGGAAGACCTGGAACAGGCCATCGACCGGGCGGAAATCGATCTGGAAGTGCTCGAACGGCCGTGGGAATGGGCAAGGCCAGCCTGGCAGGCAGGGGCTTTTCCGGTCGCCCAGTCCGACGACATTGTGAAGCAGGTCACCGACTGGGGACGCGCCATCCGCCGCGGATTCCGCGTCCTCTTTTCCTTCCCGCGAGACGAAGAATAAATTCCGCTGCCGGTCAGAACAGATCACTTTCAAACCATCGCGGAGTCAACAAGCACGACGCCCACCGCACTTTGGTACGACGCCTGTCGTCGATTCTTTCATTCGTCCGCAGGCTGGAAACATTACACCTGAGCTGACGGCCCCATAACCATTCTTTGACGACGGGCTTCGTAAAGAAGAATAGCTGCCGCTACGGAGACATTGAGGCTGTCCGCACGTCCCAGCATTGGAATGCGGACAGATTTCACCCAATCCTGGCGCCATACGGGGCC
>NICF_comb_assmDRAFT_10002917_pt1 | contig 12626 bp, 10 predicted proteins | sample NewIslPassag4_SG_FD_11279 | JGI IMG/M metagenome (IMG submission 11279) | reverse complement strand
CCAAATTAGGGGTCAATTCATCCGATTGACACCCCCGAATCATACCAAGAGGGCTTTTTTTATTCAAGTCCCCGAAAAAACTTCTAACAGGAATGCTCCTTATTTTCCAACATCCTATCAAAATCCGTATAACCGTACTTAATATTCCAATCGTGTTGAACCTGTTCAACTTCTTCCGCATTTACACTACAAACAGCCAATAACTCACAATTCGGAATTCTAAACGCTAAATTTTCCGCATGCCTTCTACCTAATCTCCCTAAACCTACAATCCCCACTTTTACTTTCTCCATCATCTTGACCTGCCTTTTAACATTTTATCCATTGTTAGGTTAAGCGCTTACCCTAACTAGGCGTATCTTTCTAGGTAAACGCTTTCCTTGCTGCCATTATACTTATCGAAATATTTCGAAGTCAATATCTAATTGCATCTACTTTCAAAATTAAATGATAATTAGCTCAAAAGAGACTATGCAAGCTTGTTGAAGGAATGCAATAAAAGCAAGGATTTGCGAAAGATCAACGCCCCTACTCAGGTTCAATCGTTATTGGACCAGCTACCATGTGGGAAGGAATCTTCATTCTCGCTTAGGTATGGCGCGACAACACAATGGACATGACGTCAAACAGGTAAAACAAGACTTGATTGACTAAAAGCTTGGGGATGTGATCATCGTGATGGACCACATTTTTTTGTCTGAGGATGTCAGAGGATAAGCAACCGTTGAATATCGAACAGGCCTTTCGAATGTTGACGTCGACACTCAAGCAACGCCTGCATGGCTCATCCGTTTGGAAGACCGCATTCGAGCACATATGCCTTCTTAGTCGGCTGGCTCTCTTGTTGGTTCGGATCGCGGAAATCCAAACTCATGAATCGTGGCCAAATGTCAGAGACGAACACTAGTGTCTTATGCATGGACATTTTTCTTCCAAAAACAGCGACCTGTATCAACGGGTTGAACTGACAGCCAAATAAGCGCAACTCTTTGCGGCTATAGGGCTAGAATCATCACTGAAGATTCCAGGCATCTCCCCTCACACGCCCGAATGCCTCTCGTTCCTTTTGTATCAAGGGACGAGAGGCATTTTGTTTGCCTAGTGACTATCGGACTTGGGAGAATAAGTCACTTTAACACTCCACCCGACTAAAGGCGTGAGATGTGTGGATCATTCTCTCCACTGAGAGGAAATAGACCAAGCTCCCCCCCTCCGCTGCCCAACGTTGAAACGTCTCATCCCTTCGTTTTGAATATTGAAAGCGGCGATCACCTCGTTGAACATTCAATCTTGTTCAAGAATTGCTCCTGATTGGGTGTATACTAAAAAACCGTATAAGCGTTTTCGCATTTTATTTCAGTCTCCTTAAATAAACCATTGTTAATTAAAAAGTTGACTATTTATTATTCTTCTTTCTTCCCCCTAACAATGAAACCAGCAACAAAAATACTTCCAAATCCTACAATTCTCATAATGATATGACCTATATTGCTCATTTGATCAATAGTCAATGAAAACAAAAAAGCCCCAATCAAAACCAATATGATAGCCAAAATCCATCTCAACTTATTAACCCTCCAATGTTGGATATGTGCAAAAAGTAAAAATTTGCTCATTTTGTTCAATATGTTTTTGCTTTAGATAATCATAGAATTCTCTGGGTTCTAAAATTTTAAGTTTGAATATATTGTCACCTCTCTTGTGTATCAGTTATTTTTTCGTCAATACTCAGGAAAAACCTTTTCTTTTCAATGTTGAATCTCAAATCTCCGCAAGCATTGGAGGAATACGTGTTGAAAGAAAAATTTCACTTCATCAGGATAAAAGGTTCAAGAATGAACAGCTTGGCGCAAATCTTATTCGATAATAGATATGAAGTTCAAGGTTCAGATATCAAAGAGGAACTATTTACTCAAAAAAATTAGAACAAAGAGGCATTCAAATTCCCCCATTTTCCAAAGCCGATATATCATCGGGAATGCATGTACGGAAATACACTAAAAGGAGCTGTTTAAGCTCCTTTTAATTCTACTTTTTCCGCTGTTTTTATCCAATTTTTCCCCTCAACCAAACGAGAGACCATCATAGCTGTAACATTATCTCCACTGGCATTCAACATTGTAGCAGGTGGGTCAATTAAGGTGCTAATCGCAGCAATGATAGGTAGTGCTTCCGGAGGGAATCCAAACAGCGTTAGGATCAACATTTCTCCGATCATTCCGCCACTTGGAATTGCCCCCATTACGACACCAACCAATAAAGAAATACCTATCACAAGAGATAACGTTCCTAATCCCGAAAAATTCATATTGAAGATACCAAAAAGAAATGCGATCTTCAAAACCCCACCCATTACAGATCCATCTTTATGTAAAGCTGCTCCGAGCGGAATCACTGTTTCGCGAATATCTTTATTAACCCCCATTTTTTGCGAAGCTTCTAAGTTCGCCGGAATGGTAGCGGCACTCGAGCAAGTTGCCAGGGAAGTAATCGTAGGGGTTAACATATTTCTCCAAAAGATTTTTACTCCTTGTTTTCTTCCAGCCATAAACGCATAAATAGTAAAAGCGATAAAGAAATACGCCAGTGAACCTAAATAATATGCAGCACCAGCTTTCACATAAGATCCTAAAAGTAGCGGCCCGTATTCTCCAATCAAAGTAGCAAAATAGGCACCCAGCCCAATTGGGGCGATATACATTATAATAGAAACGACTTTCATCATTACTTCAGATCCAGATGTCAAGAATGTTGTAAATGCTTTTCCACGTTCGCCAGCCAATTGAGCACCAAATCCGACGAAAATGGAGATGACGATAAGCGCCAACATATTACTTCTTGAAAAGAGCTCAACAAAATCGGATACCGTAAACGTTTTGACAATTTGTTCTGCCAAACTAACTTCTTCAGGTGTTTCCGGTTTCACTAATTTTAGTGTAACTCCTTCAGCTGGCGGAACCAATTTGACAATGATAAGCATATAAATGGCAGAAACTAACCCAGTAAAAAGAAATGTCCCTAACATACTGCTCATTATTTTTCCTAATCGTTTCGCGCCATTCATATTCGCGATCGAAGAAGAAATCGTAAAGAAAATCAAAGGAACAACGATCGTAAATAACAGATTGAGAAAAACGTCACCAATCGGTTTCAATACGACCGCTTTTTCTTTCAAAGCTATCCCTATCATTGCACCAATAGCAATGGATAATAGGAGGATAATAGAAAAACGATAGGCTTTTAGCTTTTTCATTTTTTAATTCTCCTTTTTTCAATATGATGTAGATAAGAGATATATACGCATCTATTTTATAGCTTATTAAATAATCATTCCATGCTCTCTTAAAAATTTACACTTTTTGATTTTCATCACGTATTCTCCATATATAGACCTTTTTCACAATTTTGAAAATCACTGGCTTACATAAATTTTCCTCTTTATTTATCCCGCTGCGAACAACAGGAGTCCTGTGATCGACCGTTAAAGATGCCCCTCTTAAACATAACTCGAATCAGATGGTTGCCATCTTTCCTATGAGAGTCGTCATGAAATGGATGAGAAACATCTGTCCATGGTGACTCTCGAACTCGGGAACATAAAACAACGCGGATATACAAATATCCCCTTATGGTCATAGAGAAACTCCAATGCCCATAAGGGGATATAGCAATCGTTTGCTATACTACTTTAAATCGATAAGAAATGTTTTAATTTCATATGGATTGATATCAAACTCCAATTTCGCATCTGTCTTCTTCCCCCCTATCCCTCTTTCCATAAGGTCACACTCTTGCCAAGCAGTGATAGACAAGTCACTGGTGATACACACTTTGCCTCTTCTCCCTGTAAATTCATGTAAACGAAGAACAATTTGATTGGTATCTTCCGCTTTTTTGACAGCATCAATCATGATGTTATTTGCATCAACACGAAACAATGAAAATGTTTCTTTAACGGGTTGCCCTATCCTGTAAGTCAACGGATTATTCAAATACCACGCTTCTTTTACTGTCTGTCCTTCTACCCAATCGCCCACATGCGGAAGTAAGGAATAAGTGAAAATATGATGTCCTTGATCTTGCTTGTAATCTGGATAGGTGGCAGATTTAATCAATGATAGCCTCATAACATTATCTTTAATGTCATAACCGTATTTGCAATCATTTAACAAACTAACCCCATATCCTGTTTCCGATAAATCAGCCCATTGATGTGCAACTGTTTCAAACTTCGCATAATCCCAACTTGTGTTCCAGTGGGTAGGTCTTTTGACATTGCCAAATTGGATATCATAAGTCGCCAGCGTAGAACGAATCTTTACAGGGAATGCCACCTTCAACAATTGATTTTGCTCTTTCCAGTCTACCTCTGTTTTAAAATCGATTCTTCTGCTATGTGCATATACAATCATATCTTGTTTAATCGAAGAGTCCATATATCCCCATTCAAAATGGACAATGGCATAAAGCGGGGTGATCTCCTTGACACTTACACGTCGTAAATCTTCTACTTCCCTCTTTTTCTCCTGGTAGAATATATCAATATCCCAAGCATCAAAGCGCAGAGGTTTATCCTCAAATACTTGCAATACGTTTCCGCATTTTCCGTCATCTAAGACTTCTCGTTTTGCCTCGAAGTCGTAAATGGAGGTAATTTGTCCTTTATCATTCCATTTAATTTTGTAGTGCGGTGAAGTCATTTCCGAAGAGCCAATATGGAATAGATCCGTTTGAGCCAAAGTATTTCCCGATTCCTCACCATAAAATCGAATTGTACTGAATCCTAGAGACGGAACATCTTCTACTAATACAACCCAATGATCACCGACTCTTTCTGCCTTTAACTCCTTCCCTGATCCATCCTTCCATATCCCTTTTTTGGTCTCTGCAGTTACTGGAACTCGAATGAAATCTGTTCTTGCCCATGGAGAAGAGTTAAACACTGTAACCGTGCTCTCTTCTTGCTGAATTATGATACTCTTGCTCAAATTTTCCCAAGCACTTAATGCATACTTTTCGGCCGTTTCATATTCCTCTTTACTATCCTCATACACTTCACGAATGGATGAACCAGGAATGATATCGTGAAACTGATTCCGCAAAATGATCTTCCATCCTTCGTTCAACTGTTCAAACGGATAATGGGACCAATCAGCGTTTAACATGGTTGACACGATCCCCATCCACTCCGTCTCCCGGTACAAAAGTTCCATCTTTCGGTTCATTCTCTTATTGTAAGCTTGACTTGTATAAGTTCCTCGATGATACTCAAGATAAAGCTCTCCATCCCACACATGTACATACTGATCGGTCTCTTTTATTTTTTTATGTAACCGTTCAAAAAACTCATCCGCCCTACCAGTTTCTACATTTGGCAATCCAGGAATGTCATTTAGACGGCGACGCATCTCTAGCATTTCCCTATTGACTCCTCCTCCGCCGTCTCCATAACCATATGATAGAAGCAACTCCTGGTTAATGGCCTTATCCCTATAGGAATTCCAAATTCCTTGTACCGTCTCCGGCGTAATGACTCCGTTATAAGTGTAAAACCACCAATCTTTATTCGGCTCCGGGGTTGTAATAAAATGTGTAAGAACTTCACTTCCGTCAATTCCCCTCCACCAGAATGTATCATGGGGCATTCGATTATATTGATTCCAACTAATTTTCGTCGTCATAAATGTATGAATCCCTGATTTTTTTAGAATCTGCGGTAAAGCCCAGTTATAGCCAAATACATCCGGAAGCCATAAATATTTACACTCTACACCGAACTCCTTGCGCAAAAAACGAGTTCCTGTGAGTAGTTGCCGCACCAATGATTCTCCGGAGGGAATGTTACAATCCGCTTCTAGCCACATGGCCCCTCCCGCTTCCCAACGCCCTTCCGCAACCCGCTTCCGAATTTGCTCGAATATTTCAGGATAATCTGATTTAATATATTCATATAGCTGAGGCTGGCTTTGCAAAAAAATGTACTCTGGATATTTCTCCATCAGTCGAAGCACGGTAGAAAATGATCTCGCCGCCTTTTCCCTTGTATGCTTAAGGCGCCAAAGCCAGGCCACATCGATATGTGTGTGTCCAACACAACGAACCGTTACCGGGTGTTTTTTCTCCATTTTCTTCAATTCATCTTTAAGTATTTGAAGAGCGATAGCGACAGAATGATAGAATGAGTCAGATTTCGGTTTTGACCAGTCAATTTGCCGAAATGCCCGATCCAACAATGAGAGAAGCAACTGCCGTTCGGGAGAATGCCGATCAAGAATTTTCACTGTTTGAAGAATAGCTTTTCCAGTAAAAAACAAATCATCAATCACTTCATCCAGCCAAGCGACCTCTGCCCGTTTGATCTTATGTTCCTGCGCTCTCGGAATTCCTCCCCCTTCAAGCCCTGACCAGAGGCGAAATGTTAAACTCAATTTAGAACCAGCCGCATCTTTCGGAAAAAATACTTCCATGTGATTGGAATCGACACCTTGGTACGGAACCCCATTTAAATATAAAAGTGACTCAAATCCTGAGTTATTTCCCCCACCGGTTTTGCCAAAATCAAATAGACCTACTATCTCCTTTCCCATCCATTGTTTTGGAATATCAATGTCAGCTTGAAGCCAAGCATAGACATCTCTTCCTCTCCAATAATCCCCTACCGTAATTTCCCCCCATTCTTTTGTTTCGGGAAGACGTGCGCCCACCTCCCCTTTTTCATCTGCCAAAAAGCGAAACTTAGGAATCAAAATCGCCTCGCGGTATCGATGCTCCGACAACTCATGAATACGAGCTTCCAATTTTTCTTCCGTTAAAAACATATTAAGTCTCTCCTTTGATTTTTATTGTCGCAACGTTCATTTATCCTTTTGTTGCTCCACCAAAACTAAACCCTTCTGACATGAAACGTTGGCTAATCATGTAAAGAATAATCGGAGGAATCGTATAAATGAGAGAAAAAGCAGCCAATTTCCCATATTCAACCATGCCGTATTGCCCGAAAAACTGGTATATCGTTACAGACGCCGGAAGTTTTTCTGGCGATTGTATTAAGATATACGGAACGAAAAAATTTCCCCAGCTTAAGGTAAAAGTAAAAATCGCAACGGTAAACATTCCTGGAATCATCAATGGGGCTACGACTTTTTGAAGTCCTTTCAACACTGACGCCCCATCTATCCATGCAGACTCCTCTAATTCAAGCGGTACGGCATCCATAAAGTTTTTTGTCATCCAAATCGCATAAGGTAATGAAGAGGAGGCGAGAAATAACATTGTTCCTAACAACGAATCCTGTAAATTCAAAAACATAAACAATTGATATACAGGAACCATTACAGCAGTAATCGGTAATGATGTCATAAATAAAATAGTCAAAAGAAATGGCTTCTTATATTTGAGTTGATATCTTGATAACGGATATGCTGCTAATGTAGCGGCTACTACTGTTATCATTGCTTGACCAAGTGAGAGAAAAACTCCGATTAAGAGAGAGCGTTGATTCGTCTTATCTGCCAAAACGGAAGCAAAGTTCTCCATGCTAATCGTTTTCGGAACCTTCAACGACACTGTCGCATGCGGGTCAAACGATGAAAAAAGGATCCATAGCAAGGGCAACAAAAATACTACTCCCAAAAAGCTAAGCACAATGTACGGAATCACCTTCTCCAACGTACGCCTAGTCATCCTTGTTCCCACCTCTTTCCCTTACACTTTCACTTTTAACAGACGAATATACAGTAAGCTTGCAATGATTCCGATGATCAGCATAGCCAATGAAATAGCAGTTCCGTACCCTAACTGGTAGTTCACAAAAGCTTGGTTGTACATATAAATCGGAAGCGTTTGAGTGGACATTCCTGGTCCTCCACCCGTTAAGGCATAAATTAATGTAAACACCCCTAACGTTTGTAATGTAACGAGAACCATGTTTGTCACAATTTGTCCCTTAATCACAGGAATAGTGATTCTCCACAACCGTTGCCACCTTGTTGCACCATCAATAATCGCAGCTTCTTCTAGCGATTTAGGAACATTGTCAAGAGCAGATTGGAACACTAACATCGAAAATGCAGTTCCATGCCAAATATTAGCGATGATTACACTAACCATGGGAAACGTAAATAACCATGCAATTGGTTTTATCCCTATCGATTGAAGGATAGTATTTAATGTGCCTTGTTCATTCAAAAAAGCAAAAAACGCAAATGCGACCACAATTTCCGGGGTAACCCACCCTGCAAGCACGGTAGTTCCTATAATACGCCGAAATGTACGATTTCTTTCTTTCATTAACAACGCTAGTATAAATCCTAAAACTTGTTGCCCAATCACAGCAGAAAACACAAGGAAAACGATCGTTTTCACAATACTGACTCGAAAGTTAGGGTCTGAAAACATATACATAAAGTTTTTAAAACCGACAAACTCTATCGCTTGGGCAGCTGTACCGGTAAGCGACATGTTGGTAAAGGCAAAATAGAAAGTTAGTAAAATCGGACCTACAAAGAAAACCAATAAGAGGGAACAGGCAGGAAATAAGAATAAAATCGATCTTAATATCAAGCGGTGATCCTTTCTATTTCGGGGATACGAGACACGTTGCACGTTTCCATGAATATTTTTTTGGGCATCAACATTCATAGCATTCTCCTTCCAAAAAAGTGGTGTAAAAGTGATCATCTTATAACGATGATCACCTTTTATCTATTCTCCTCTATTTCCGCACTTCTACATTTTCCTTACCTACTACACGCGTAACCTCTCTGGCGTATTGCTCCATCGCCTCTTTAGGACTGAGGCTTCCTGTAGCAACCGCTTCAACGGCTGCTTGAATAGCAGTAGAAACCGCTGGATATTTATCTACCCCAGGTCTAAAGTGTGTAAATTTAATAAAGCTGGCTGCTTCTTTTGTGACACTTCCAGGAGCGTTAAGCACTTCTGGATCCTCAGCAACATCAAGACGCGGAGTTAAATCTCCTTGTTTCAGAACATACAATTTGTTATATTTTTCGCTTGTAGCCAATTTAATAAACTCCCATGCTAAATCCTTATTGTCCGCTTTGCTAGGAATCGATAGCGCCCAGCCCCCAGACATGGAAGTAAAGCCAGGATCTTGTCCATGCTGTGTTGGCATTGCCGTCAGTTTATATACTTCTGTCCCTTCTGGCCAAGGCGAAGGCCCGCCTTCCCTCCAAACCCCCGGAACCCAGTTCCCGTTTAGTACAATACCTACTTTTTCTTTCGGCATTAACTCTGTCTGAACAATATCTCCTGCTTTTCCGGTTAATACTTGTGACAGTTCCGGACCTAGATCATTCGAATAAATTTGATGGATAAACTCAAGAGAGTCCAAAAACCCTTGGCTCTTCACAATCCATTTTTTTGTGTCAAAGTTGTATAAAGTATCCTCTGTCCCATACAAAAGCATTTCAAATGTCTGCATTGATGTAGCCTCACCTGTTGCTTTGCCGGAGTTTGCCCAGAATGGGACGACACCTGGTACTTTTTCTTTAATGGTTTTGGCAGCTTCTAGCACATCATCCCAGCTTTTTGGATTCCACGGTACCGGAAGGCCTGCTTTACGAAAAATATTGACGTTATACCAAAGACCGCGTGTATCGGTGCTATAAGGGATACCATATACCTTTCCGTCAACAGCTGTTACTCCTTGCTTGACCCTGTCATTAAAGTTTTTCCAATCATCCCACTGCTCGATGTACTTATCTAGAGGATCGATATTGCCAGCGGCTGCATCAGAGTTAATCATAAACGTATCTTCTGTAACGATATCGGGAGCTGTTTGCTCATTCTTTACCATCAAAGCAAGTTTGGCAAAAAAGTCTCCTTCTGATGCCTGAATGGGTACAAATCGAACGCTCACATCTGAGTGTTGTTGCTCAAACTCCTCTTTGACAGCATTTAACCATTCTTTTAAACCTACACTCCCGGAACCGAAATCTCTGAAAGCGATTTCAATACTATTTTTAGAATTGCCAGTTTTATTATTTCCTTCCTGATTCGAGGCCGAATTAGAGCAAGCCCCCAACACCAATCCAAGGGAAACGAGCAACATGGGAACTAACCTCTTAGTAGGAGAAAGAAACATATCATCCATCACTCCCCTTTCATGATTGAAAAATCGTACACGCTTCTTCAATCAAGACATTGATTCTTCCTTTTTAGAGAAAACAATCAGATGATAGCTTGAATATGCCAGCCCCCCTTTGTTCATTTTATTTATTAACCTAGCAACCACCACCCAACTTGTATAATTTGTAATAATGTATATTCAACATTCTAACTGAATATTATCAAAATTCAGTAACATTGTAAACATCTATTTTTTATTATTTTTAAAACAATAAAATATTCTTTACTTTACAACAAATCAATCAAGTTGTATATTTGTTATATATCAAGTGAAGGAGGGGGACCTATAGTGAGAGTCCCATTTTATATGCAAATACGTCAGTATATTATGGATCACATCCAACAAGGGAAGTGGAAGCCTAATGATAAAATTCCTTCTGAAAACGAACTGGCCGAAAAATTTCAGGTCAGCAGAATTACGGTAAAAAAAGCATTAGATGCTTTAGTAGAGGAAGGAATTATTTATCGCATTCAAGGCAGAGGATCCTTTGTGGCTAAAAAGGAAGATTCCGAACATATTATCTATCCAAACAACGTTTCCCAACAGAACTCGAGTAAACTGATCGCTTGTATTATTCCACGCTTAAACAGTCAGTTTATCACTATTATGATGAGTGAAATTGAAAAACTTCTCGCCCAACATGGGTATCGTGTTATTTTGTGCCAAACATACGATTCGCAACAACTCGAAACGCAAATATTAAAGGAAGTTCTTCGTTTAGGAGTAGACGGACTGATCATTTATCCTGCAGAAGGAGAAACGTATAATGAAGAGATTCTGAAATTAACGATAGAAAAATTTCCTTTAGTCCTAATAGACCGTTATTTTCGGGGAATTGGGGCGAATAGCGTCTGCACAGATAATGTTTTAGGAGCTTACGAGGCAACAAAACATTTGCTGGAGCTAGGACATACTAAAATAGGGATCGTCTCTAGTATTCCGGAAGGAACAACTAGCATCGAGGACAGAATTAAAGGATTTGAAAAAGCACTAACAGAGTATAATATTCCTATTGATCATCGCTTGTATCTCTTAGATCTTCATCTTACACTTGAGGAGCACGATCATATAAATAAGGATAAAATCAAGAACTTCCTCTCTAACCATCGAGATATCACGGCCCTATTTTTGGTAAATAATGGTCTAACAGTGATAGAAGCAGCCTTAGAAATGGGTTATACGATTCCACAAGACTTATCTATGATTATGTTTGATGACTATGAGTTTTCACATCTTCACAAAGTTCCGCCTACATGTATAAGGCAACAAGAAACATTATTGGCGCAAGAAGCTGTAAAACTCATGATATCGACAATTGAAAACCCGTTACAGAAGCGTCAGCAAATCTTTGTGCCACCAAAACTTATTGTTAGAAGCTCAACCGATGTATGTCAAACAAGCACTAATCAACATGTGGATTAACAGTGCCATGTACAACGAATATTCGCACTCAAAAGAAAACTCCTGCCAAGGTGCACATGAGTGTAAATCAGGCAGGAGTTAACCGTTTCATCCTTATTTTCCTCGAAACACCGGCTTCCTTTTTTCTAAAAAGGCGCGGATGCCTTCGCGGTGGTCTTCGGTTTGCCGCATGCGCTGTTGGGCGTCAGTTTCAATCTCCAAGACGCGAAGCAAGTCCGCCTTTGTTTGCTCAGCATACAACAATTTTGTGGCAATCATGGCTTGGAGCGGTTTTTCTTGCAAGGAAGCGAGCCATTGTTCCGCTTGCTCCTCACTATCGACAACAAGGTCGACGAGGCCAAGCTGTTTCGCTTCGTCAGCGCTCATCGTTTTTCCTTCCCAAATGATCTGTTTCGCTTTTGGCGTGCCGACGCGCTGCGCCAAGAGGAAATGCCCACCACCGTCAGGGACAAGACCGACGCCGATAAAGTTCATGGCCAGGCGCGCTTCGTTCGTGGCGATAAGATAATCGCTCGCCAAGGCGAAACTAAACCCTAGACCAGCAGCAGGTCCATGGATGAACGAAACGGTGATTTTCGGCATCGTATACAATAGCATGATCATCTCTTGAATCGTTTTCATTACCGTACGGAATTGGCTTGGATCATCAACTGAAAGCATCGTCTTAATGTCGCCGCCGGCGGAAAATCCTCTCCCCTTGCCGCGGATGACAACGATCGAAGTGTCACTTTCCTTGATTTTCCGCAGCGCATCGACAAGTTCAGTTAACATTTGCATATCCATCGCATTGAGCGCCTGCGGGCGGTTCAGCTCCAAAATCGCTTTGTTTTGCTCAAACGTCAGTACTACCGTTTCCATCGCTCTCCCCCTCTGAATGATCGTTCATTTATTTCATTTCCCTAACGGAGGGGCAAACTCCTTTTCCTGCACGAAAAAAAATGGACGCTCTTTTTATAAAGAACGCCCCTGTTCCCACATTTCAATTTTCGTTGAAAATAATCAACTTCAACTCGGTCATTTCTTCTATCGCATAGCGAATCCCTTCGCGGCCAAA
>NICF_comb_assmDRAFT_10002916_pt1 | contig 12628 bp, 20 predicted proteins | sample NewIslPassag4_SG_FD_11279 | JGI IMG/M metagenome (IMG submission 11279) | reverse complement strand
ATCGTCGCAAGCTGTTGTCCATAAGTCGTCAAATTCCACCCAGCCCAACCATCAAGACCATTTGCGATTGTAGAATAGTCTCGACTTACCGACACATCACCGACAGATTTGGATGTGACCAACCCTCTGGCTTCTCCGGCTTTCAAAACACCCGCGGCACCACTATTCGGGTCGGCTGTACCCTGTACGTAAAGCGTCAGAAAATGCGCGATAAACCAACCCATCGCCACTTTCCAGTATGCGTGCCATCGCGCTTCCAGGATGCATGCATTCGCCAGGTCAATGTACATCTGCACAATTTCTTGCGGGACGACATAGTTGCCGTTTGCATCCGGACCGAATTGGGGGTACATGGCGATAAAATCATCCAAGGTGAATGGGGGGTTGCTCCCAGTTCTGATATTGGAAGCAGCCCCTATTAAACCCGCGATGCTGAAGTTGAGATTGTTCGCGATTGACATATAATATCACCCGGTTCTATTGGGTTTCATTTTCTTCGCCGCCGTCAGCCTTTTTTCGTCCGCCTTTTTGCAATTTGGCAGTATCAGCTTCTGCAACCTTCTCATCCTGCTTGGTTTCGATAATCGAAACCTGCTCGGCTTCGCTCGCCAATTTGAACATAGCAGAATGTTTTACCCAATCCGGAACCGTAGCAAATTCGTTGGCGCGAACAATCACGGCAGGCTCTTGGCCTGCCGGATGATCGAATTTAAACGCTTTTTTTGAAAAGATACGCATTATCTCTAGCCTCCTTAGATTCCATCCATGTAACGGATGCAGGTGTCATACAGCACTTTGACTTGTCCCAGCTGCGCCGCATATGCTGTAAGATAGGCCATCTCCGTCACTTGCGGTTGGGTCATTACGCGGCTGAGCGGAACGGGAATGTCGAAATGGATGCGATCCTCGTCATTCACATAGGCAACCATGCGGTCTTTGCCGCCGGTTCCTGCCGCGGTGCACCAACGGGAAGGAGCGATGACCAGATCCACGCCCTGGTTGCGAGCAATGTTGTTCTCCAGAAGGAATTGCAAGATCGAAATGTTCCCTGCATCGCTGACTTTTCGTCCAACAAGGTACGCATATTGGTTCGGCGGGATCAAGATGTGATTCGCCATACCGGTCAGGTCGTACTCAGATGCTGTCCAAGTCTCGACAATGATCGAGTTGACATCATCCAGGATTTCGTCCGGCGTTTTCGATTGCCAGGTTGACGTACCAGACCCACCGTTTGGAGCCGCCATAGCAACTACGTCCGGATTATTCACGAGACCATAAACACTCATTGCGGGCAAGCCTACATAAACCAGATTGTCGATCGACTTGTTGTAGTTAAGTCGGATTCCCTTGTCAAGGATGTCGTCAAGACTGCGGCCAATCCCTTGCAGTTTTGATTGATCAACAAATGGAACTTTCAAGATGTTCGCGAAGGTAAAGACCTTCCAAACGTCTTTAGCGATGTTAGCTTGCATGATCGGGATGTCGTTCGTTTCCCCTCCAATGATGCCGCCCTCGTTACCGCCAGACGTTGCGTAATCAACGAAGTAGTTGGAAGTGAACTCTACCCATCCACCGCCGGTTTTTGCCACGATATCGCGGGTCCAGGTCACGCTTTGCAGCGGTTCCAGCAGCCGCGGGTCGCGTTTTTCCAGTTCTGCATTCAAGAACGCCAAACCAGAGCTAATGGCCGAGTCATTCATCATCATGGGTCCGCCGGCCACTGGCACGGAAAATACTTTTTGAGAAGATTGAGTTGCCAAGTTCATTTTGTGTGCCCTCCTTTATTACGGATTTACCCGGCTCAAAATGGTAACTTCAGTGACTTTGTTCGCATCCATTTTGCCGGTTGTCCATTTCAGATTCGGAATTTCAACAGTATTTGTGCCGTCTGCCGCAGCTTCAAACCCACCAACTACGCCGTCAGGAATGGAGGGATTCGCCGTGGTGCGAATATACACAGCGCCGCCAGCTTTCGGCGTGCCGACATTGCATACTACCGTTACTGTCCCGCGGCTGATTACGTCGCAAGGTTGTCCCGGAGCATAGAATCCTTGAACGTTTAAATAGTCGGTGCTTTGCTTCACTTCTCGCACAGCAATGCCTGCGAAAGAAGCTGCCGTGCCGGTTGCGCCGAATTTGGAATAGGTGTTGTCAGCGTTCAGCACAACTGGATCGCCGAAGTTGATGTTTTCCGTGTCGGATGGCTTTACCACACGATTATCAATGATCGCATCCGCGCTACGCGAAACATTCCCTGGATATCCCAGGTTAAAAGATTTTCCGATTACGAATCCAGGCATTCCAATCATCCTTTCTTCATGCGTTTAGTCGCGATTTTTATAGTGCGGGTTGTATTTCTTTGCCCATTCTTTTCCCAGCTGGGAATAATCTTTTTGCTGAGCATCTGCAGCGAGTTGCTTTTTGACAGTTTGCTGTTGACCACGTTGAATGGCGGCATAAGCCTTTTTCGACGGCTTGCCTTTGATGCTGGCGATAGCAGCATCTACTGCCAGTTTGCGTTGTTTCGGATCAGGAATGGCCGCGATGATTGGCTTGATTGCTTTCAATGCCTCGATCTTGTACGCATTGTCCAGTGCGCTGTGCGGACGTTCTTCTGCCGGAGCCACCGGTCCTTCCTCATCCAGCATGTGCTCTACCGGAATGGTATGGCTTTCTTCTTCCTCATCCCCGGTAATCTCTTCTTCCTCCAGTTCTTTGATCATGTTTTCGATCATTTCCTCTGGATGCTCTTCTTCCACCTTTTCAGCTTCAAGAAGTTTGTTTACCACTTCCATAAGCTTATCAACTTTCTCTTCAAGCGCTTTGATCGAAGACTCCTCATCCCGAATTTCTTTGGATTCTCTCTCTTCTTCCTCATCCTCGGCGACTCTCTCTTCGGTCAGAGCATCGACAGCCTCTTTGATTTCTTCCGGTTCTGCGTCCTGTGCGAATTGCTTCAGGCCAATTGCGGCCAGAAAGTCAGTTACACGAGATTGTGCTTTTTTCGGCAATTGAAGTTTTTTTGCCATGTTTTTTTCCTCCTTTTTGGAATCTTGTATGGCAACGCGGTCGCCCGCCCTGCCACTCTTCACGACAGCAACATGATTGCCGCGAATGTCTTTCTGCCGGTAAGTGCCATCTCCCATCGCCTCATATGTGCACTCATAGCCGCAGGAAACTTCACGTTTTCCTTCTTGAATCTCGCTGATTAGCGCTTGATCATAGACGACCAAATCGGCCAAAAGAAGATCGCTTTTGTCGCCAGTACCCTGTCGAACGTTTTGAACAGCCCCTTTTGCGTACCATGTGGCATTTTCCGGCGTCAGCGCGACGGGAGGATGCTCATCCGTGAGAATCTTTCCCTCGAAACTTGCGATGGCGGCCGGACTAAATACTTCCTCGGGGCTTCGGTACACTCTGACAATTTTCCCTTCATTGCCGACCCCAAGCTCCTGGTCCAGATATTCATACCAGCCGGTGCGGGCGATAGGGACATTGTGGCAGATCAGGAAGCCTTCAGGTGTTGCTGTCATATTTGGACTAAACCTTGAACCGTAATAGGCTCTCATGCTGCACCACCTCGATTTGCATCTGATACGACCAATACGTTTGGTTCATTTCCCTGAATGCTCCCATGAATGCTGTCACCAAATGATAACTTCCCGGATTCCTCAATAGCCTTTTTCAATTCAATAACTTCCTTTATTGTCGGTGCTTCAAAAACTAATTCCAGTTCCCCCACTCGTTTTGTGAATCTGATCATAGTTTTCACCTCCCTTCAGGCAATAAAAAAGAAGCTCGCTACAAGCTCCTCGGTTACTTCTTTTTTGATTTGCCGGCCTTTTGCATTGCAATGGCGACTGCTTGTTTTTGTGGGTAGCCTTCTCCCCTTAGTTTCTTAATGTTTTCGGAAACGGTTTTCTGTGAACTTCCCGGTTTCAAGGGCATTGCCATCACCTCACATGATCTTCTCAAATTGCTTGCGCGTCATGCGTTGAATGTTACCGTTGTAATACACTTTCGCGGGCCAGCTGATCAAACTTAGGTCAATAACAGGCTCAGCATAGCATCGACAATTGAAGATTTCCCCCGCGTGATAATTCCCATATGTGCGTTTTTCTCCGTCGAGTCTTTCGGGAGATGGGGGATTGGTCCATTTGACCAGCACACGGTCCATAATCTTGTGCGAATCACGGACCCGAGCATCTTCGCTTGTGCGCCAGACGTACCAATCAACCCCAACTGCATTGCAACGAGCTTCAGTGAGCGCCGTAGACGTTTTACTGACCTCGGTTCTTGCGATCAGATTCGCTTTTGCCTTAGACGCCTGTGGAAAATACTCTATGATTTGCTGCGCAATTTCGCTTGCCCTTGTCCCTTTCATTGCCTCACGTAAAACGTGCTCATTGACCTGTTTGGCAATGTCGAGGGGAAGCGTTCGGATGATCGCGGCATTGCGTTCGACTTGAAAATGTACCGCAGCTCCAATTGGCCCTTTCATTTCTCTCATCAACGCCTCAAAAATTTGGCGTCCGCGGCTATTGTGCCTCGCTGCTTGTCGCCAAGTTCGGCCGGCATCACTGAACAGATGTGTGACCATTTTTAGCGCTGTCGCCTTGGCATATTCAATGAAATCCGGATTGTTGGCAAACTCCCGGATCCGATTAAGCATTTCTGAGACGTCGTCTAATCCGATCAAGGATTCGCCTAAACTTTGCAACGCTGCTTGAATCGCCCTGCGGTAAGCTTGTTCGATCCTTCGGCGAGGCTTCCACAAGTCGTCTGCTGAATTCGCCATAGTCTAAGTCACCACCAAATCCAAACTCCCCTTGATGAGTGGTGTCATCCGCCTGCTCGATATCCTCATCCGTAATGTTACTGAACATGCCGGTAGAATCGGAGAGTTGTTTCAGTTCCTTGAGCGCAATCTTCTGGTTAATGAGACCCGCGTTGTATGTCTCGATGATCGATCTGGTTTTCTTGTCCGCCAACTCCGCCACTTCTTTGTCATCCGGTGTTCGGATCGGATTAAACATGTAATCCAAATCGTCCGGAATGGCGCCAAACTCTGACATGCAAATAATGGGGAGAAGCTTGTCAATGATCGGTCCAAGTATTGATTCCTGCTGCTGCTGGATGACCTCATAATAGTTCTGCATGTCGCTTTCTCCCGTCGCGTTCAGTCCTGCCGGAGATCTGCCGAACAGTTTCGTAACCGGAATTTGGCACGCGCCGGAAATATCGAGCATGAAATTCTCGTAGATGTCACTCAAACCAGAGAATGTGTATTGGTGGGTGGCGAAATCGTCTTTTTCACCCAATACATAAATACCCATATTGGACATAAGCCAGTTTTGGGCTTGGATTACATTGTATAAATCTCGATTCGCCTTCTCATCACCAATGGCAAGGGCCTCACTCATATCACCCATCTTCAACACGCGCAAATTCGCCAGGAAAATCAATTGTGCAATATTCCAACTGGTGTTGTCGCGTTTCTTCAGTTCATCAAAGACAACTTCAACCTCTGACGCCCCCCAATACATCTCGGCCAACTTTTCCCAGTATGGGAGTTCTCGTCCGACAAACCGGATGATCCTGCTATGATGAGCCGTGATCGTTTGTCCTTCGTCAACTGTCAGCTGGTACGATTCCGGCAGACCAAACTCCGGATCATCAATGTCTTCTACTAGCTCTGGGTTTGGGTACGCGCCAGACCAGCGGTCGAGAATCATCAGTCCTTTGAACGTTCCAGGCATGATCGTATCGTAGTCCAGCGGCTCATGCAGGATGTCCTCGTGTCCGTCGATCATGATGAGACCAACAGCGCCGCCGTATAATCTGCCCCACTTCAACCCCTGGAGGATCTTCTGCCTCACCTTCCGCACTCGAAACACCCGTTCAATTTTCCGAATTTCTTTAGGCGGCAGTTGGGTTGTTATGGTGATCCAGTTCCGCATCATGTCCTCTGGAATGGTGTCGATGATCTTCCGAACGATCCAGTGGCTGCGGTAGAGGCTGTTCATCAGCTGGTAGTTTCGCGTGAGCCGCGTAATGGGGTATTCGGTTCCTTCTAGCAGATTCGGAGTTTCGTATCCCAAGCGCGCCAATACATTGCGGAATGCGTCTGTTGTAAGGCCTAGCGGCATCTTGGGTTCCGGCTTCTTCGGCGTCTGTCTTGAATCTCTTGTGGCGTTTCGTTTGCGTTTGCCCAATTCTTTTTCCCTCCTTTCTCAGCCCAAGAGGCGCCTGGGCGTAATAATGGTTTTGACAAAGTATCTGGCAGCATCCATACAGTGATCATTTTGCTTCAACGGTTCTTCAACCCCGCGTTTTGCTGCCTTTTCGTCCCAAACGTAGCTGTTGATCTCTTTAAGGAAGTTCTTGCATCTCTCACGATGGACGCGGAGCTTCCTCTTGGCGATCATCGTCGACATCATGCGAATTCCTTCATGCCTGTCATTGTCGGCATCCTTGATCCGAAACCCTCGATTCCGAAGCGTCACCTTTAGACTCGCCGCAGACGGGTCGATTATGACATATACGGGATAGTCAGTCCCGATGAATCTTTCAAGGTCGTCCGCATACTCTGTGTTTTCCTTTTGCCTTCCTGTTTTGCGGCCATCGTAGTAATACTCATCGAGTATCCAGACCACATCCCCGTCATCCCAACAATCCAGAAAAACAGTGGCATTCTGTGTACCGAAGTCAACGGCAATATAGCGCCTCGCCAACCGTTTGAAGCCGGGAACCAAATCAGAATCGACGAACGTGTTTAGTTTTTCATCCCACATGTCATAGACGGCGCCTTCGGCTTGCACCCAGAGGCCGAGGATCATCCGTTTGTACCAAAGTCCGCTATAGGCATTTTTTATGTTTTCTTTGTACTCTTCATCTAACGCCAGGTTATCATCCAAATCAAAATGCCAAGTTTTGTATCCTTTCTCAGCTGCTTTATCTATGAAGTCTTCTTTGATTGGATGGTATGGTGAATCAGGGTTTGTAGTCCAAAATGCTCTTGCCCCTTTCAGCGACATACGGTTGAGCGCTTGCTTCACGACTGACTCAGGATAGAGCGTCACTTCATCCGCATACCATCCCCCGACCGTCATCCCACGGATTCGACCTTCTGCTCTCTCGTCGTGAGCGCCGACACAGTAACAGATTTTCTCGATGTACTTCTTTGGTGATTTATCAGGATAGTCAGGATTGCGAAACTTGAGATTGAGGCGAGCGCCCCCTTTTGCACTTTTGATATATCGCGCTCGTTTCTTTCCAAGAATCCGTTCGATGTCCTCGATCACATTCCGATATAGCGTATCGCTAGTGCTTCCGGTCATGAGGAATACCCGGTGCGGCGATCGTTGAACGAAATCAATCCAAGCAACGATTGATGCGATTGTTTTCCCCGAACGGACAGAACCTTCGAGGATATTGATAAAGGCATCAGCATTACATATGACATCAAGCTGCTTGCGGCTGAATGGTTTGAACTCAAACATCAGTTTTCACCCGCCAGCATCTTCTTGCTTTGCTCAATAGCCATTGCAAGCGATTCAAGCCCATCTGTTTCGAACTCCTCTTCTTCCTCACGTTTGAGCGCTGCTATTTCGTACTTCAATTTCTCAATCCGCAATCGTTGCTCTTCAGACGCCAGCGGGGAGGACAGCATTTCTTCATACCGCTTGATAAGCCCCTGCAGCGTCGCCATCGCCCTAGACTGCGCCTGCAAAAACGTGGCATGTTTGTCCCAGGCGTGCTGCAACTCCCACTCAACCTCGTCTCCAAACATGCCGGGTTTCTGCCTTTTTAGTACGCGCGTCAAGTCTTGCTGATCGCGGACGAACATGATCTTTTGTGCCCGCGCGATCGCTGTGTACTGAATGACGATGTTCTCCCAAAGGATGTCTAGGGGACTTTTCGCACCGATCTCACCGATGATCGCGTGCGTTTCTTCGTCGTCCGGGAAAATGCGACGAAAAAAACCGTGGGTGACGGCGTTGCTGTTCCCTTTGGGGGCAGCTCCACCTTTGTTCCCCACAGCGTTTTTGTTTCCTTTTGGTGCTCCGGCTTTTTTAGTAACGTTACTTTTCGGAATAGTAACGTTACTATTCAAACGCTCGTCCCATTTGTCTTGATTCTTCCACTTGCGAATCTGTGTATCCGACAGCCCCAAAGCATTGGCGATGTCTTTTAGTTTCATCGTTCCGCCGCTATCGCGCCACATCTCAAATGCTTTGTCGCGGTCTGGACTTCGCGCTCTCGCCACTACATCATCACCACCACCCAATTGAGTTTGTTTTGTGAATAACCGCTACTTAACAAAAGTAAGTGAGGTAAACGACATTTACCCTGACGCCTCAAAAGGTAAACGTCATTTACCCCCTAAAATTGCCTTCAAACCCTTGTGGCTGTAAGGCCCAAGCCACTTCAATTTTCGCGGAATATCTTAATAATATCTATTTTCCGCGAAGCATCGTTTTCAACCATCTTCTTCCCACACATCTGTTTCGCTTTCAAATACCTGCAACAACGCATCATCCGGCTTTCTTCCGAACAACGCATAGCGTGGATTGATCACGATTCCCACCTGCTTGCCAGCCACAACCATGTATCCTATGATGCGGAGTTCTTCTAGCCTCCGCGCCATTCTGATACGAAACGGCTTGGATACACCTACGATGCGGTCTATCATTGACCAGGTGAGTGGCTTGCCTTTGTCTCCGTTTTCGCCATCACCCACGAGCAGATTGGTTTCCCAATCCATCAAGCATAGCAGCGAAAACAAAAAGCCGCGTTCATGCACATTCAACTGGCTGTAGTACAGCCTCTTTTGCTCCCGTGCAAAACGCAGTTTGATGTGTTTGAACATGCGACCGGCCTTAGCGGCATCGAATACTTTTACAACCTCGGTTTCGCGTCGCAGGACGGTTTGGGTTATCAACTTTTCTCCTGTGGACGTGTCAACGTAGTAGTCGCCGACCTTCTTGATTGCCATGACCTATCAGTCCTTCGATAACCCTGCGATAAAACGCCGTCATCACTACACCACACACAAATCCTGATAGCCACGCCATGCGGTTCACCCCATTTTCTTCTTGCGCTTTCGAATCCACTCACGCTTTTGCTTCTCGCGATGAGCGATCACACAGCTTTCCCATTCAACGAGCTTGCCGTTTTTCGTCGGCATTATGATTTTAATGTGTGTCATTTGCTTTTCCTCCTGCGCAAACAGCAAATCCCCAAAGCAAGAACAAAAAGTTTCTCTAAAACAATTAGACTGGTCACACAAAGCGCAACCATTAGCAAAGAGCCAACCGCAAAGCAGAGAAAATCAAGCATTTATCTCCGTCTCCTTATTACCTCGATGCAAAAGGCAACATATACGGCGAATATCAGCGCGAGTAAAAAGTGGAGAGGCATCATTTCTACGGCATCTCCGGCATTTCTCCCCGCAGCCGGGCATTGAGATAGTCACACGCCTGCTCCTGCGTAATCTTTCCATGACTCAACTTGTACGCCAGCTTGTCAAACGCGTTGTAATCCGGCCACAGGCAGCCCATTTCTTCGTGGAAGTCAATGTCAGGGTTTTGTTCGGCTACTTCTTCGACATACTCATCACAGCTACCGCAGAACGGGCAGTGAATGTCTTTCCCCTCTGCATCCTCCTGGATCAGCAGCCAGCCCTTTTCGCATTCGTGACATACCCATCTTTGCAGCATCATCTCGCCTCCAATGTAAAAAGCCACCCGTTTCCGAGTGGCGTATTTGCATCTGATAAGCCCCATCTCCCCTACAAGTAGCCCACGTAGGAACGCAAGCCTTCGGTTCGACAGGGCGATGTGTGCCGGTCTCCCGCATTCCCCAACTTCCGGCTTGTCCGTCGTCCCAAAACGGAGTCCCCATATAAGATAAGCACGGCAGGTGATCTGGCGCTCGCCAGGCCCGTCATGCGCATTATTGGTGCCGGGCGCATGCAACCCGGCTGATGGAATAGTAAATATGGAATGGTAAATAACGAATGTAATAACGAATGAGCGCGGTTTTGCGGCTACAATCCCGCCGCCAGGGCATTAACAGCGATTCGAGGCTCGCGACACCTACTTCAACCGCGCGAAAGCTGAGTTTGGAGTCCGGGAGGAAAGTCGGCCGCGTCCGGCGTGGTTCCTTTTGTCTCGCGCACCTCCACAAAGTGAAAGGCCCGCGAAAACGCAGCCCCTTCGCCCGACCGGGCTAACCCCGATCCCTCACATTACCATAGTATCATGCCTTTTACCAAATTACCCGCCATTTTCCCGCCAAAAAACCGCCATTTAGCCGCCAACTTCCCGCCACGATCATGCGCTTTCTTTCTCTTCTTCGATCACCTCAAGCCGCAGCATCAACGCCATCAGATAGAAAGCCCTCGCCTTCTCGCGCTCATACGTCCGTTTTGAAAGCCCCATTTCTCCGCAGATCAGGTAGTCGAGAGCGCCCTCGCTCTCCAGGTAGCGACGGCGGATGATCTCCCGCTGTGTCGGAGAAAGCCGATTCAGCGCCCTGTCCACTTTCTCCGCCAGTGTCCGCAACTTCTCCTCTTGATCAACGTTCCAGATTGCGCACTCGGCCGCGGGGTCATTGATCTTGTTGGTCTGCCCATGAAACCGCAGCTCGTATGATGGAGTATTGCTCATCTCTCTACGGACAAACCCGATCTGTTTGTATATGCGTACAGTCTCCAAGACCTTTTCTACATTTTTTTGCGTCGCCTTCCGGTCGATCTTGGGCAGAAACGTCATTTGAACGCTCATGCTCATCTTCCATCCCCCTCGCCGTTGCAGTATAATGTGGTTAACCGAACACACATTTGCTCCCGGCAAGGGGGCTTTTTGTTTTTTCTACTGTTGGACTTTGATGTACCAGTCTTGATCCACGGACTCTATCGGCATCCACCAGTCTTTCTCATAGTCGACGTTGATCATATACAATGCCTTGTCCGTTCCGTATTCCTCTGGCTCCAATTCGATGCTCCCCCGCAAGACGGCTTCACTCAACATCTCCAGTACGGCACTCGCTCGTTTTAGTTCAAAATACGCTTCGCCATCGTCGTCTTGATAGTTTACCCCGTCAAGCATTTGGAGCATGGCTTCAACCTTCTCCGGTTGCTCCTCTATGACTTTTTTCAGCATGTCCAGTTTCATCTTATATCCCTCCATTCACTTCTGAGCCAATCTGCGCCTTATCTAGCCGCTATATGCTCACCTTGGACTCTATATACCTCTCGTTCAATGCACTTTTTAAGGTCGGGAAGTAGCCGTGCGTTTTGTACAACTCGCGCCCTGTTCCGTCCGTTTTCCCGGTGTATTCCTTAATGATGAATTGATACTCGTCCGACTCAAGGTAAAGGTTGTCTTCGATCTGGACTTTCACTGTCTATTCCTCCCTCAAACCTTCAACTCTAAACCGAATCTTTCCGCTTGGACTGATGACGAACCCGCCGCAATCATCACATTTCACGCCATACTTTCCGTGCCGCCATCGACTTACATCGTATTCTTTGTTGCAAGTCCAGCAGTAAGCGAATACCTTCATTCCTCGATCATCTACCATCTTAATTACATTCATTCTCTCCCTCCTCCGTATCATGATTTTGTCTCCGGCGGCTCCGGCAGAGGTTGCCAGTGGGTGACTCCCAACCATTTGTCGCCATATTCATAAGTTGAACCACGCTGGTCTGCTCCACCGTTGGTTTGAATTGCCGACAACAATGAATCCTTTCCCTTCCGGCAACCGCTCTTTTACGCTGATCCATTTCACTCCACCTTCACCCCGATTTCTGCCAATAATGTTCTGGCCCTGCGCCCCCCATCGTTGACCTCTCTGCCGCGTGCTAAACGCTCGTAAAATAGCAAGCACTCGATCAGTCTATTTCGCTGATCAAAATACCTTTCGCAATCCTCTTCCAGATCGTTGATGATTCGCACGTAGGACTCGGCTACCTTTTTTAACATTTGATTTTCTTCTTCGACACTCAACGCCGTTGGAATCTGCGCAACCACATCTCCGCATGATGGGCAAATATACTTGTTGCCGTTTTTCTCGGCTACCTTGAAACATTTGGCGCAACCCGGTTTCATTTGGGCAACCTCCTTTTCAATTTCTTCTAGGATGTCACATAATGCGTTGTAAGCTCCCCATTGTCTTCCATCTGTAAACGTTACACCGCCAAGCAATTTAGTTATTTCACGCAATTTCTTAATCAGTTTTTGTTCTCGCTCCTGTACGAGCGCAAGTTTGTCTATCAACTCACCTGCTAGTTCAACTTGTTGCCGATAACCCTCAGCAACCGCGTCCCGTTCCTTCCGCATCCGTTCGGCATCCTTCTCCGCCGCCATCGCTCGCCGAATCCAGTACGGCGCAATCGCTCTGTCAAACTTCAGAGTTACTTCCATCCCGTTCGCCTCCCCAATTCCACAATCCTTGTTGGCCCTTCATCGGTATTGGTTCGATCCGCTGTACGTTCGCCAGCTCCCAAGCGTAGCGGCCTGGCGTGAAGTCTCCAAAAGGAATTTCTTTTACATCCAAAAACTTTACTCTTTTTTCACCGGGCAATTGCGCTTCTAAGAGATGCTCTTCTACCACTTTCCAA
>NICF_comb_assmDRAFT_10002915_pt1 | contig 12629 bp, 9 predicted proteins | sample NewIslPassag4_SG_FD_11279 | JGI IMG/M metagenome (IMG submission 11279) | reverse complement strand
GCACGATTAGATGAACTCGTTGGCAAGGATAAATACGAAACCATGATTTATACTGCCTCGGTAATCACACAGTTATTGGAACCATATGGAATAAAGCCTATTATTGTCGGAGGATTGTCCGTTGAGATTTATGCCCAACAAGAATATTCTACGAGAGATATAGATTTTGTATCGACTGGGTATGAAAAACTACGTGACATCCTTTTTTCTTTGGGTTTTAAAAAAGAAAGTCGGTATTTTTATCGGGATGATATTGAAGTTGCCATTGAAATACCGAGCAGTGATTTGGATGGCGATTATGATCGGGTCCTCAAAATGATAATCGATGAAGATGGCAATTATGTATATCTCATATCGCTGGAAGACATCATCCTAGACCGAATTCGAGCAGCGGTACATTGGAAATCGGAAGAAGATACAATTTGGGCATTTAAACTGTTAAGTAATCAATTTGAAAGGGTAGATTTAGAGTATTTGAAAAGCCACACACAAACCAAAAAAGAATTAGAGCTATTAGAAGAATGGATTGAACAATTGAACCGAGATTTTCCTACGTCTGAACAAAAAAAAGAGGATCTATGATCGTAAATCCTCCTTTTTATTGTATAAAACTATATAGCCTTTCCTCGGGGATTGGTCGATTGAAATGCCTGTACGTTTTTTTTGTTACCACTCTTCCTCTCGGGGTTCGAATGATGAATCCTTGCTGAAGAAGAAAGGGTTCGTACATAAACTCCATTGTTTCCCGCTCCTCACCTAATGTAGAAGCTAAAGTGTCCAAACCGTCAGGATCGCAGTTAAATTGATCAATGATTGTAAGAAGAAGTCGCTAATCTGACGTGTTTAATTCTTCTGAATCAATATCTAATGCCGATAAACCAATGTTTGCAATCGATTGAGTGATGATTCCGTCTCCTTTGATTTGGTCGAAATCCCGAACGACCTCCGATTGGAAATTCTCGGCGTTCCATGATTTCTTCCGGAAATCTCCATCACTCCCTCTTCCTTCATCTCTATCCCTAATACCCATGACGAACCTTGAACAATTTGAAGCAATTATTTTGGTCCATAGTATTCCAAACGTTCGATAATCCCAAACCGTTCTAGGAGTGGAGATGATATCATCCTGCTTTCGTTATGTTTATAAAAAGTGCAGGGCATTGTAACCGGAAATGGTACTGCTCTGCACTTTTTCATATCCAAAATGCCCTTTTACCCTTTATAACCCAGAAAAACCGGAAAATGGTCATAATATTTTTTTAGATCCCGGAAGCTTATGGTTCGGCTGCCCATTTCGACNTCCAAGTCCAAGGGCCAACGGTCAACTTTCATGGGCATTCTTTGAAAAATCCTCTGAAACAGCCCAATAGCATCCTCTTCATTGGCCGCAAAGATAAAAACCGAATCCTGCCTGTCTATGCTTAATTCGAAAAGATCAATCTTCTTGAAGCCTAATGGATTTGTAAGTATTAATTCCCTGACCTTATTGTGGTCAGCCTTGTTAAAGTCGAGTTCTTCCAGGTCGTCATCAAGGTTAATTTTTTGTTCTTTTAGTAGATGTTGAATGTAATAGACGAGGATATATTTTTCATAACGTAGACAATCCATGTAAAATTCTTTTATTGTCATTGTATTTCACCTCAGGAAACCTTTTTATAGGCAGATTTAGAAAGGGAAGAACCTGTCTTGATCCATAAGCCCTTTTGGGTGAGGCAACTATCTATAGGGTTCTATTTTACCGGTATGGATGTTGTACTTGACAGTGATGGTTCCAACCGGACCATTTCGGTTTTTGGCAACGATGAGTTCCAAGGTGGGATCGGTAAAATCCCTTTCGTAATATTTTTCCCGGTACAAAAAGATAATGACATCCGCATCCTGCTCCACACTTCCGGATTCCCGGATATCCGACATGAGGGGTCTTTTGTTGCTTCTGGATTCCACGCTACGGTTTAATTGGGCTAAACAAATGACAGGAATTTGCAAATCCTTGGCCATCCGTTTTAACCCCTGGGAGATTTCGGTGACCTGCTGATGGGTATTCCCGTTATAGGGATTGGCCGGGCGAATCAAGGTCAAATAATCAATGAACACGATGGGTTTTTGCTGAGGAAAATCACGCTTCATTTTTCGGATCCTGGTCCGCATTTCTGGAATCGATTGTCCTGAACGGTCGAAAATCACGATGTTGGTTTGACCGACTTCGGCAATAATTTGCGCCCATTTATCCTTTTGTTCGGGTTTTAAATATTTGTAAGGGTTCCGTAGTTTTAGACGATTGATGTTCCCGGTGGATGCGATTAATCTTGCGATAATTTGTTTTTCCGGCATTTCCAGGGAAAAAATGATGGGCAAAAAACCAGCCCAACCGGTTACCTTGGCAAAATGGAGCATCACATCCGTTTTCCCCATGGATGGACGTGCTGCCACAATCGTTACTTCTCCTTCTTGAAAGCCCCCGGTAATATCATCCAAGTCCTTAATGCCTGTTGGGGCACCTGATTCCTGATTTTTCTCAATCCACGGTGCTTCAAAAATGTCTGTAAGGGCCTTGGAAATCGGGGTGATATCATTCACTTTTAATTGTTCAATATTTTCCAGCTCCCCAATGATTCTCCCGATTTCCCACTGTTCCAAAGATGCCTTTTTCAAAATCTCATTCTTTTTCTTTTCCTTCCATGCGTCCAGAATCAGTTCTTCCACTTCATCAAATTTTTCAAAATCGGCAAAAGCATGCAATTCATTGAGGTATGTGATCCCGCCAAAAGACTCTATTTCAGGCAGCATGGAGAGAGCGATGATGTCACAAGATTTATTCGCTTTCTTTAGCTCCATCATTTTTATGAGGAGCAGTCGATGGTGGGCAATTTGCAAGTGTTCCGGACGGATAACGGTATCATCGATCAGGTGGTGATCCTGCATTAAGCATCCTAGAAATATTTTTTCCTGCAACATAAAATCACCTTGACTATGAGTTAGGCAGATTTTCGATGGATCGATGCCAAAATATCAATCATTTTCTCCAGCATCCAAATCAAGGACAAATTTTGGGGGGATTTCATGTTCCCTTTGCCGGTTTGCAAAATGGGGTCTTGTTTTATCTCTTTCCCGCTGTTCCCGAAAGGAACGAATGTCCCGGCGGACTTCATGGACGGATTGATAACCTTTTTCAGCCCAACGCCTGAGAATCGCTTCTGCATATTTCCAATTCCTATTGCCATTTTCAAGGGCAATCTTCATTGCCTCCAGGACCAGTTCATCGGAAAGCTCCTCGCACCAGGATTGGATTTTTTCGTAATAGAAACTGCTGATTGTTCCAAAGCCATTTTCCTCAAAGAAAGTAAAGGGATTTTCCATATCATTGCATTCTTCGTTTTGATTCGATATATATGGATTTTTTTCTGGTGTGTTTTTTGATGTAGTCTCTGGTATTGGTTTGTTCAAGGTGGCCAGTCGATGATCGCTTTTTGTCCTCATGGTTTTGTCAACTTGAACAGATGGTGGATTCGGCTTGTCTTGATTTTTGGGAGAAGGATTTCCCGAATTGATTCCAGATTCGGACGCATCATCCATTAATTCTGTTTTACGCACGGACGGATTCTTTCCTTCGGTGTCAATTTGGTCAAGATTTGAAGCCGCCCTATCTGGTAATAAATCTATATTTTCACCCAATAATTCTTCCAAATTTTCATATCTGATCCGATACCATTTTGTTTTATCCAATTTAAAGCGGTTGTAATTCCCGGTTTGGACCAGTCCGATTTTTTCCAGGCGGATGATGATTCGTCGGATTGTACCGGTTGACCAAAAAGGAAATTGCTGATGCCAATTTTCGTAAGTGTTGTATACCCATCGATGCCCGTCATAGACATGTTTGCTGTCAACCAACCAATAATGGAGCTGCTGCAAAAAAATCGCCTCGTTCAGCCCAATTTTTTTCGCCAGGGTAGGCAAAACCAAGATGGGATATTCATTGATTAATAGCTTGTTCATGGACAATCCTCCCAATAATCGTTTCCATTTATTTTATATAGACCTTTCTATCAAAATGGACATTCGACTTGTAAAAATGGAAGAGGAGATGGAGAATTGCAGAAAGGAAAACCGGCCAGATTACTAGGAATGTTTACAGTCAAAAGTCTTGCCGGAGGAAGAGAAAAATGATGAAGAGTGCTGTGAAGATTTAATGGGGGACAACAATGGGAAAATCTCAGAGTCAGCAGCTCAGAGAAAAAGACACCGGGAAGAAAATGATAGATAAATCAGAAGCATTCGTCTCCTTTCATTGCGAATGCTTCTTTTTTTAGATAAATTCCCTGATAAAGGGCAAAGCAGGCTTTTCCATCCGCCAACGGATTCATATTAAGGGAAGCTGAAACTAGATTCATAGCCAAAATAATAATACTAGTCCATAATATCATTATAGTAAGAAAAAATAGGGATTTATACCTACAAATATCGGTAAAATGGTTAAAACTTCCTGTAGAATATGGTATATTTATACTAATATAATTTTTCGCATCATGATTTTACAAAGGTTGGTTTTTCTATGTGGATGATACTTCTTTGTCTGTTATCGCTAGGTTTTTTGGGGCTCTATGTAGAGGAGTACAGAAAAAGGCGGACCTTGCAGGAAAAAATAGATTACATGAGGCCCATTGTAAATACGATGGAAAACGTTCAGGATTTTATTTACTACTGTGAAACCTATCCAAAGTTAAACTACCTTTACCTGAGCCCGAGCGTGGATAAGGAGTTGGACAACAGGAGTCTGGAAGATCATTTGAAAAATCCGGAAATCATCTTTGATCTTGTCCATCCTGAGGATCATGAAATCTTAATGAGGAAAAAAGAGGGAACCCTGGATTTTACCAAACCTATCATTGTCCGCTTGAAAAACAGCCGGGGGGAATACGAATGGTATGAGGATAATGCAACCCCGGTATATAGGGACGGAAAATATGTAGCTGTTGCAGGAGTTTGGCGGAATATAAACGAAAAGGTCATGCTCCAGAAACAGTTGGAATATAAGGCCCATCATGATGCATTGACGGATGTCTATAGCCGGGCCTTTTTGAAGAAGAAGATACAAGAGTTTAACGAATTAATCAAACCGATTGCCGTTGTGATTGCGGATATTGATGACCTGAAAAAAATCAATGATCAATACGGCCATCATATGGGGGATTTGCTTGTCAAAGCCGTTGCGGACTGCTTAAAATCAGCAGCCGGAAAAAATATGATTGTCTCCCGTATTGGCGGGGATGAATTTGCCGTTTTAATGCCGAATTCGACGGAAATGGATGTCAAGGAGTACATTTACCGTGTCCAGGGAAAAATCAAAGAAATTGAGGGAGACTTTCCCTTTCCCATCAATGTTTCCATCGGATATAAATGTTGCGAATCCTCCAAGGGTTCCATGCTTCAACTGCTGAGGGAAGCAGATATGGAAATGTATCAAATCAAAAAGATGAAAAAGATTGGTTAATCAATTTGCACCCATAATGGTTTTTGATAAAGGAAGTGCACATGAAAACAGTTTAAATGATCCATCGGAAAAAGGAAACCCGGAAATGGCCAGTATGATCACCATATCCGGGTTTCAAATTTTTGGCAGGGCTGTTGTTGGGGGAGATGAAGTATAACTTTTTTGGCGGAAAGCGTTCGCCAATGGAACCCAGAAACTATTTTAGCTTTATAGACACCTAAACTCGATAACATTTTACTAATGAGAAGTCACTTTAAATTTTAACCAACACTATTTGGCAAAGAACCTAAAAAAATCCTTCCTAAGAGGGGAAATTTTTTGGTTTGCCGGACAACCGGTACAGGCAAGAATCAAAGAAGGGCATATGCCCAATCGATGGCGCTATAAATTGGACAGCCAGCTGATCAGTAAGATGATCACCAAAATATCCGCCACAATGGTGGTGAGAATGAAGGGGACAATGCCGATGAAATGCTCGTCCTTCCACATGCTATTGATGTGCAGAAAAGCGATGGCGATGCCGGGTATCGTCCCGATGCCGGTAAAGGAAATAATCAGGCAAATGGTGAGAATGATGCCGTAAAATCCCATGCGGACATAGTCGAAAAAGGATAGACGTGGTCTGTCCCGGTCGCCAACGAGAAGGGTTCTCCCGGTTTCGTAGACAAATCCCAATACCTTTCCGATCAAATCTTCAATGGGCATATCGGCATAGGTGTAGGCCTGCTTTTGGGCCTGCTGTCTATCCCTTTCGTATTTTTCGTAGTAGGCGGCCGACCCGCTGGTTTGCCCATAGGAATAACGGGTTTCTTGGTAGGAACGGGCTTCTTTTTGTTCCAGAATCTGGTCGTAGTTGGCTCTTGATGAAGGGTTCCGTAGTACTTCATAGGCTTCACTGATTTCGATGAATTTTTCATGGGCATCCGGGGATGGATTGACGTCCGGATGATAAAGTTTTGCCAGGTTCCGATAGGCCTTTTTCAGTTCATCATCGGTCGCATTCCTAGAGACACCTAGAATTGCATAATAAGCTTTAATGGTTTCACTCACACAGGATTCCTCTCATTCCATGAAAAGATTTGCTTTCATCCGATTCTTGAAAAATTGGTTCGTCGGCCATTGTTGACAAATCGGACCTGCCTGTAGGTAGGCGGGGAAAATTTTGGCCATAAGATCATTATAGAACAGGGTATTGTTAAAATCATTGGATCATTTATTGCAGTTTTCAAATAAATGCTCGCTTTCCTGAAAGATCTTGTAAAAATGTTTTCATATCTTGGTTGTAACCATAATCAGAAGGTTTTTTTGAAAAATTGATTTCATGTCGGGTTTATGTGCCTCCATCCGTGATGTTTTTTAGAAGGTCTATTCCCAGTCTGAAAAAAATAACGGACGGATTGATGCCGCCCGTTATTTTGGGATTTTGATGACGTGCCCGATGCGGATGAAATCGCTTGTCAATTGGTTGATTTGTTTGATTGCCTGAACCGTAGTATTGTACTTTTTGGCGATTCCGGAAAGGGTATCGCCGGCAGTGACCGTATAATTGAACAAAGTCTGTTCCGCTTCTGTCCTTTCGGTAGGGATGGTCAATGTTTGCTCGATGTAAATCAGATCGCCGGTCAATTTGTTGGCCGATTTGATCGCTTGCACGGTTGTGTTATATCTTTTGGCAATTCCGGAAAGGGTATCCCCGGATGCTACCGTATAGGTGATGGCCGGGTTTTCTTTTGTCTGTTCAACCGTCGTCCCGGGAATTATCAGTTTCTGTCCGACATAGATCGTGTCCCCGGTCAAGTTATTTGCCGCCTTCAGGGCGGGAATTGTTGCATTGAAACGTTTTGCGATGAGATACAAGGAATCCCCCGGTGAGACTATATACGTACTCGTTCCGATATTTTCCCTTTCCGGAGCTGGCGCTTCCAACGGGTCCTTTTCTTCGGGAACCGTTCCCAAGTCAGCTTCCTCTTGCGCCACCTCTGGCGGGGCAACCACTTCCTCCATCTTTTCCGTTTCCTCCATCCCCGGTTCCTCTTCCGGGACCTGCCCATCCGAAGGGATGAGCAAAGTTTGCCCGACAAAAATCATGTCAGATGTCAAGTGGTTCAGTTCCTTAATGGATTCAACCGTGGTACCGAACATCTTGGCGATTTTTGATAGGGAATCACCGGAGACAACGGAATAGGTTTCAAAGACCGGTGTTTCATCCACCTCGGGTGGAAGAGGGGCGGAAACAGGAACCGACTCCGGTAGCCCAAGGGCATAATGGTTCCAGATTCCTTCCGTACCTTGAACGATATTCCAGTTCCCGACACCTTTTAAGGAATATTTTTTCACCAAGGAAAGCTTATAATTAATCGATTGGGCATTTTCATACCAGATGGTATAGGTGCCGGCGGAAAGGGTTTGCCCGTTGATGACCGGTTTCGGATCCTTTTCACCAATCGTTATCCTGGCCATGGGGGAAAGACTTTCCTGGTCGAAAAGCACCGTTCCGTTATACTGGGCAATCAAGTTTTCCACATCCCGGTTGGAGATGCCGTATCCGCCGACCTTTTCGCCATCTTTCCAGTAGCGTCCGTATTGGGCGATGCCAAGGACAATCTTGTTCGGCTCTACCCCTTCCGTCAATGCCCGGATGATGGAGCGTTCCACCCAGTTGTAACTGGCGACCGGTCCGGGGTCACTCCCGACATAGCTTTCGTCATAGGCCATCATCATTAAATAATCGCTGGATCTGGCCAATGCCGGATTGTTGTAGGAACCATGCCATCCCTTTGTCCAGCCGTTCGGGTTGGCGGCAACGGCAACGGATACTTCCTTATGGCTCGGGATTTTTGAACGCAGCAGCCGGACGAATTCGGTGTAATCGGCTTGATCTGCCTCGGTGACATTTTCGATGTCGACGTTGATGCCATCGAGATTGTAACGTTCGATGGTTTCGGCGATTAGCGTGGTGGCAATTTCCTTATTCCGGAGCATCGCCCTTCCCAGGTCCCGATCCCAGTTGTTGCTTAAGTAGGGGACTACCCGGATTCCTTGGTCATGCATGGCTTTGACAAACTCCGTATTTAATGCCCATGTAATCTTAAGGGTGCCGTTCGGATTGATCTCAAAATAGCTGGGCGCGACGATGTTCATCGAAGCTGCCGTTTCTCTGATGAAATTCTGGGCGTCCTCAAGACCTCCGTAATACATATAGCCCAAATTGACCACTTCCGTTGCCGTGAGGGGCAAAACAAGCTGTTCGCCGGCAAAAATGGTATCCCCGGAAAGCTGGTTGACCTTTTTCAACGCCTCGACGGTGGTGTTGTACCGTTTGGAGATGGAAGATAACGTTTCTCCGGATGCGATCGTGTGGGATTTTACTTGAATATCCCTTTCTTCGCTCGTGTTCCCCGCCAGATCCTTCATGCTTATGGTCCTTCGGGTAAGATCCCCGAGATTTTGATTGATCGGGAGGGCCAGGGAGTAGAATCCATTCCCATCTGCCTGTACGATTTCCTGGAGGATTACCTGATCCTTCTCATCATAAAAAGTGATGGTGACAATCCCCCGGGCTTCCGTGGAACCATTCACACCGAAAATCAGTTGATTACCCTGATAGTAGTAACCGTTTGTTGATACCCCGGGTGCTTCGGCTACCGTATCCTTTTCGATGGTCAGGCCTTCAAGGAGCCCTTCGTTATTTAGCCGATCCCGTTTCAAAAATTGGAAGGTGACCGGTCCATCCTGTAAAGGGGTTAAATCCATCCGCAGGCTGAACTGCCCATCCCGTACGGTCGCGGTGCCGGTTATTTCCGAGATGCCATCCGTTGCGGTGACCGTAATCGTAGCCCCTTCTTCGCCGCTTTTTCCAAAAATCGTGAACTCCCTTTGATTCATCTGATTGATATATTCCGCAATCTCCCCGAACTCGATGTTTTCGATGACCGTATCCTTCATGAGGGATATCGTCTTCAACTCACTGCGGTTCCCGGCTTTGTCTAGACCTCGGAAGGTGAGGGTCAACATCCCGTCGCGAAATCGGTTGAAATCGAAGGTTTCCCTGAATTTCCCGACCCCATCGGACATGAACAGGAAGGTTTCTTCGGTGTTGCCATCGGAGGCGGTCATTTCAATCTGAAGGAGAGGCTCGGTGCGGCCTGTGATTTGGAAATTCCTTTCATTGCCGCTGAAAATACCCGGCAAGGCTTCCACATCAATGGGTTGAGGAGGAACGGTATCCTTGACGATGGCCCTTTTGCCGGTGGCGCTGAGATTTCTTGCTGCGTCCGCTTGATATACTTCGATGGTGATCTCCCCGTCCTCAAGGGAGGAAAAGTCAAGGGGAACATTGAACTCCCCGTTCCCACCGACTTCGCCCTCGGCTTCCATGATGTTGTTTTTCTGGTCGCTCACATTAATGAAAATCCTGGCATTAGGTTCCCCGGTCCCTGTTACGTCAAACCGATACTGGTTCTCCTGGTTGATGTAGTCCAATAAGGTGAGTTCCGGAATGCTTGGGGCGGTCGCATCCTTTAGGATTCTTTTTTCGGCCAAGGCACTTTTTGCCCCGTTTGGTGTGATTTGGATTGCGGTAATGGAAAGGTCGGTATCAAGAAGGGAGCTCACATCCATCTGCAATACAAACTCCCCGTTGAAATTGGCGGTGGTTGTACCGGTGACGGGAGGATGGATGCCATCGGAAATTACGACCTCCACTTCCATATTCGGTCTTGCCGTACCAAGGACGGTATAGTTTTGGGCATTTTCCACATTGATTTCGCCGATCGAGCCGATGACAGGAGGAGGAAGGAGCGTTTCTTTGGCAATGGTCGACTCGAAAGTCCCACTTCTGTTGCCAGCCTGGTCGACGGTATAGGCAACTAAGGAGATCGGACCATCGGACAAAGGAGTTGTGTCCATTTCGATCGCAAAATTCCCGGCACTTTCAGCCTTGTGCTGGAAGGAAAGGTTTTTCCCCGATTGGTCTGTCAAGGTAATAAATACGGTAGCCTCTCCATCGNTCTTTCCCTTGATGGGAAACCGCGTGGCATTTTCCGCCGTAATCGGAAGAAGTTCNCTGAAAGNTACGGCGGAAGGAGTGGTGTCCTTCACGATATTTGCGGTTGTCGCCTTGCTCGTATTCCCGGCTTGATCCCGACTGGTGAGGCTGAACTGGATGTTTCCGTCTGATAGGTCCGCCAGGGAAAAAATGGCGGTAAAGTTTCCTTTGCTATCGGCGGGGATTTCCTTGTCGATTTTTTTGCCGGTTTCATCCTTTATCGTGATCCCGACCGTGGCATTAGGCTCACTCTTTCCGCTAACGGTATAGTTCGTGACATTGGCCGAATGGATGGCGGAAAGGGGGGATAAAGCCGGTGCGGCGGGAGCGGTCGTGTCCTTTTCCATTCCTTTCGTTCCTGGAATTTGTAACTTTTGTCCGATAAAAATCGTATTAGAGGATAAATGATTCGCCGTTTTGATGGCGTCAATCGTCGTATTGAACCGCTGGGCAAGGAGAAACAGCGAATCCCCGCTTTGCACGGTATAGGTGAATTTGGATTCCATCTCTTGGCCAGCTTGGTCTTCGGGTGGTCCCTTTTCTTCCCCGGGGGGATTTGTAGCGGATGCGCCAGGGATTTTTAATGTTTGCCCGACGTAGATCGTATCCCCGGTCAATTGGTTCAGGCTTTTCAGTTCATTAACCGTGGTGTTGAATTTTTTGGCGATGACCGATAAAGAGTCGCCGGCAATCACCGTGTAGGCGGCTGGTCGGTTTGTCGAATCCTGATTTGGTACAGGGCTTGGTTCGGTGATTTTTAAGGCTTGGCCAACATAGATGGTGTCGCCTTTCAGGTTGTTTAATCGTTTCAGCTCCTGAACGGTCGTATTGAACCGTTTGGCGATCACCGATAAAGAATCCCCGGAAACGACGATATAGGTTTGTTGACTTTGGGCTTCCTTGGTAGGGGTTGGGCTTGGGCTTACGGTCGGTACTGGGATTTTCAGCCGGTCTCCAACCCTGATCAAGGTGGACTTCAGCCCATTGACCTTCATGATGGCATCGACGGTTGTCCCGTATTTTTTGGCAATCAAAGACAAACTGTCTCCGGATTTGACGATGTAGTCCGTCTGGATGGTGCTTGAGGTGGAAACCGTGGCGGCTTCCGCTTTTGCTCCAAAAATGGCTGGGGCTAAGGCAAAAGTGGCGATGATCATGCTGCCGGCCATGATTTTTGCGGTTTTTATTCTTAATTTCGGAAAGTTCGTCCTAATTAGTTGCTGGATCTGTTCCTTGAGACTTTTGCTGTCGGGTAAGATTTTCCCCGGTTCTAAAGCGAATTCCTCCAAAGAGGGATCCAGATAGATGACCAAGGCATATCCATCTTTTTCCGGCAAAAGTCGGTAATGTTTCAGCTCCATGTCTAGCACCTCTATTAGCCAGTCTTTTCCTTTAGTATTGCATTGTCGTCCAAATTCAATGCGGGAAGGGCTTTCTCTTAAAAAGAGCCGAATATAGGAACGGTACAAATAGGGGATGGAAATCATTTTATGCCTTGAATAAAGGTTTCAGGGAGGTTCATTGGATGAAGATGGAAGGAATTCCGGCGCCAATCCAAGAATTTTTAAATAGGATTAAATCCCTTCATTTCCCCCGGCAAGGATATACATCCGAGGTCATGTTGATTGAAAGTGAACGGGGAAGGTTTGCCCTGAAAAAAGCCCGGGGTGTCCGATATTCCGATATGTTGGGAAAGGAAGTGGCTGTTTTAAAAAGCTTGGCGAATACGGGGCTACCCATTCCGAAGGTGTGGACGTCCGTTGAGACCGGGGAAGAAGTATGGGTTTTGATGGACTGGATCGAGGGGGAGACGGTAAGGCAATTTTTATCGAGGGAGAAAAATCCGGCGAAACGGGAGGAAGTGATTTTCCGGTTTGGCCAGATTCTCTCACGGATTCATGGCACCCCTTGTCCTAGGGAACTGAAGGGGGACAGACCTTGGCTGGAGGAAAAATTGGAGGAAGCGGAATCGAATTTGAGAAAATATGAAGTGGACGGCACGGAACAGCTGTTGGAGCGATTGAAAGCCAAGAAGCCAAAAGGGATTGGGCAGACGTTGATCCATGGGGATTTCACCATTGATAATGTCCTTGT
>NICF_comb_assmDRAFT_10002914_pt1 | contig 12629 bp, 14 predicted proteins | sample NewIslPassag4_SG_FD_11279 | JGI IMG/M metagenome (IMG submission 11279) | reverse complement strand
AGCTGGAGATTTTCCCGTTCAGGCTAACAGTAATAGTCTCCATCAGTCGGTGGGGACTGTTTTTTTGTCCGGCGGCGCTTCGCGCATCCGTCCGGCGACACTTAACGCGGCGGCCCGTCTTGTCCGGCGGCCCGGATTCGCCCGTCTTCCAGAACCTCGACGCCGTAGGATAGCGCCGCCAGACGGTCCAGGATCGCCTTGCGCGCTTCTCCTTCCAGCGGTCTGGGCTGCGTGTTTTCCGCCTTCATCGGGTAAAAGGTGAGCCCGCACTGGCCGCCTTTAACGCATTCCGCCCACAGGACCCCGGTTTCGGCGGTGCGGGAAGACGTGGTCATGTTGAACACAAAATTGCCCAGGCTGTACGCGATCCATTTTCCGTTATAGGCTTCAATGCCCTGCAATACATGGGGGTGGCTGCCGATGACGAGATCCGCTCCCGCGTCGATCAGCTGCCGCCCTTTTTCCTTCTGGTAGGCTTCCGGCGTCTCCGACCGCTCCACCCCCCAATGGACGAGCACCACCACCACGTCCGCATTCCGGTCCGCTTCGCGCACGGCTTCCAGCGCCCGCCTGGGATCGTACAGCTCCGCCACGCCCGCATTTTTCGGACCGGCTTTCCACGACACTTCCGGCACCACATTGGACACGCCGACAAAGGCGACGGTGATGCCGCCCGCCTCCACGTAGACCGGAGCAAAAGCTTCCCTGTCGTCCGCGCCGGCCCCCACGTGGCGGATGCCGTGGTCATCCAGCGCATCCATCGTGTCTTTGAGACCGATCCAGCCATAATCAAGGGTGTGGTTGTTGGCCAGATTCAGCACGTCGAAGCCGGCATCGCGGATGGCGGGCAGCGCTGCGGCGGGCCCCCTGAACAAATATTGTTTGTTTTCGGCCGGCGTGCCTTGCTCCGTGATGGCACTTTCGAGATTTCCCGCCGCGATGTCCGCTGCGGACAGCAGTGCCATGGCCTCAAGAAACGGAAAGTCGTAACCGTATCGCTCCATCAGGCGCGCCACGGAACCGGCCGGCAAAATGTCGCCGACAAACGCCAGCGTAACCAGGCCGTCCCGCTCCGCAGAGCCTGGTCCGTCCGTTTCTCCTGCGGGCGCTTCCGCCGGCGGCGCGGCGGCCGGCTCCTGAGATGCGGCGGGAGGTGCCTGGGACGCCGGCGCATCCGTCCCGGCGGCATGGGAAGGTGCGGCAGGTGTTGCCGGCGGCGCGGCCTGCGGGCTATCCCGCAGCGCGCTGTAAATGGTCCAGCCCGCCCCGGCCAGCGCCGCCAAAAGGATGGCATTGAAAAGCACCAGCATGCGAATGCGCCGGATTCGTCTGGCTCGCCTTCGTTCATGGGTCCGGGTTCGCGAATAGTGCATTCGGATTCATACCTTTCGAAGATATCATCCGCATCACGACGAAAAGATGCGCCATCAGGCATTATACCATTGCCGCACGGCCTGAAGGACAGGGGCGTAGGTCCTGTCGGGCATCCGAAACAGCGGGATTTTCGCCCTGCATGCTTCCTCTTCCGCGGCGGGAGCAGGCGCGCGCAGCACCGCGCCGATGATGCTTTTCAGGCGGAAAAGCCCGACGTCCGCATCGTCCCTGAGCAGGATCAGCTTCGGATAGGCGGCGGTTTTGAAGCCTTCGACGACCACCGCCTCGGCGCCGCGCCTGCGCATGGCATCCAGCAGCTCATCCAGCGTTGCGGACCGCTCCTCGACCCACATGGCGCGCCCGGCCGATGCCAGAGCCGTCAGGCGGGCGCCCGCTTCCCGCATCAGGCGCGTATCCGCGCCTGCGGGCTCGGGATCGGCGCCGTGGTCATCCCTTTTCAGCGCGCCGACCCGGACGCCTTCCGCCGCGAGCATGCGCACGATTTCGCAGGCCAGCGTCGTTTTGCCCGCATTTTTGTACCCGACCACCTGCAGCACCTTCAAATCGGCTCGTCCTCCGTTTCTCTCAGCACGAGGGCGGTCACCCAATCGCCCCGCTGAAGCGGCTCCTTCAGAGGCGGGATGACCGCCAGGCAATCCGCGCCCGCCATCGTGATCATCAGGCTGGACTGGTCCGCCCCCGTCGGGCGCACCCACACCTCGCCGTTTTCGAAAATCAGCCGGCTGCGCACAAACCGGGTATAGGCATCGGCTTTGGCGTGGGGCTCCATCAGGCGGGCCCGCACCGCCGGCGGGCGGACGGCGGCACAGCCGAGCAGCTTGCGGATAGCCGGCGCCGCAAACAGGTGAAAACCGACGAAGCAGGCGCCGGGATTGCCGGAAAGCGCCAAAAGCAGCTTGCCGTCCCAGACGGCCGCCGATGTGGGGCTGCCCGGCCGCATGGCCACCTTGTTGAACAGCATTTCGCCGCCTTCCGCTCCGGAGCCGATCAGATCCGCCATCACGTCGCTGTCGCCCACGGACACGCCGCCGGTCGTCAGCACGAGATCGCATTCGGCCAGCGCCCGGCGCAGCCGCTCCAGCACTTCTTCCCGGCGATCTGGCGCGCGGCGGTAAACGGCCGGCACGCCGCCCGCGCGGCGAATCAGGCCGGCCAGCATCCATGTGTTGGTGTCACGGATTTTGCCGGGCTCGGGCGGCATATCCACGTCGAGAAGCTCGCTGCCGGTGGAGATTACCCCCACCCGGGGCCGGCGGGTCACCGCCACACTGGCCTGACCGAATGCCGCCAGGAGCGCCGTCTCGCCGGCGCCAATGCGGCGCCCGGCCGAAAAGAGAGGCCGCCCGGCCTGAATCTCGCTGCCGGCTTCCGCCACGTTGCGCCCCTTCGGCACCGGCTTTGCGATCCGCACGCAGGTTTTGCCGCCGTGCGTTTCGAGTTCCGTCATCTCCAGCATCACGACCGTGTCGGCGCCTTCGGGCATCATGGCGCCGGTCATGATGCGGCTCGCCTGGCCGGGCCCCACCGGCACGCCGGGCACCGCGCCCGCCGGCAGGTTCTCCAAAACTTCCAGCAAGGCCGGCTCCTCCCCGGCTTTCGCCGGCAAATCCGCGGCCCGGACCGCATAGCCGTCCATCATCGCCCGCCTGAACGGAGGATAGCCGTACGGCGCCGCGAAGGGCTCCGCCAGATGCCGATCCCACGCTTCCGCGAGCGGCACCGTTTCCGCCGCAAGCGGCGAAAGGCGCTCCAATATGCGGCGGGCGGCCTCATCCGGCGTCACCGCCTGGCGCCGGAAGCGCGGGGACGACGTTATGTTTTCCATTTGTCCGGTCACCTGCCTTCAGCCTGGCATGTTTGGTTTCGATTAAGCGTTCGGCGCATTCTTTAAGTTGCGGTAATCTTCGGGCGTATCCACATCCGCCGTAAACGCTTGCACAATGCCGCAGCGGGCAAATTCGTCCGCATCCAGGCAAACATATGACAAATGCCCAAGCAAATCGGTCATTTTCCGGCGACCTTGCCGAAGCAAAAGCTTCGCGGCTTCCAGCGCGGCCTGGCGGCGATAGATGCCGTGCAACGGCTGCAGCCGTCCTTCCAGCTTCGGCAGCGCCGCATGGGGCGCCGCATCCGGCGCTCCGGCGCCGCTTTCCCGCAGGCGCTGAAGAAGCAAAGATGCCGCCTCCGCGCTGATGTGCGGCATGTCGCAAGCCACGAGCCACACAAATGCGCCGGATGCGCAAGACGCGCCCGCGGCAAAGCCCGCCAGCGGCCCTTCCCCCTCATAGCCGGCAGGATCGGGCACCACCCGCACCGGCGGAAACCGGGATGCGATCCGCTCCACTTCCGCATCCCGGCTCACGACAATGATTTCATCCGCCCATGTGGCGCAGATCCGGATCTGGCGCGCAAGCAGCGTTTCGCCGCCCCATTCGAGCAGCGCCTTGTTTCGTCCGCCCATGCGGCGGCCTTTGCCGCCGGCCAGAATGACCGCCGAAACGTCCGTTTTCATTCCGCAAGCCACCTGACGATCTCTTCCGCCGCCCGCTTGCCTTCCGCCACGCAATCGGGCAATCCGACGCCGCCGAAGGGCTGGCCCGCCGGCACGACGCCGGGCAGGCGGCGTTTCAGTTCCGCCAAAAACGCGTCCATCGCCCGGCGATGCCCCACCGGATATTGGATCATCGAGCGGCGCAGCCGGGTGATTTCCACGAACTTAGGTTTCGCCGCAAGGCCCATCAGTTCCTTTAAATCCTTGTATACGCCGGCAATCATCTCTTCGTCGGACAATGCCACGTTCTCTTCTTCGCCCGCGCGCCCGACATAGCAGCGGATCAGGCGTTTGTCCGGCGGCGCGGTGTGGGGCCATTTGGACGATGTCCATGTGCTCGCCGTAATCAGCCGGCCCTCGCTCCGCGGCACGAGAAACCCGGTGCCGTCCAGCGGATGGTCGAATCCTTCGGCGTCATAACCGAACACGACGTTGGCCACGGACAAATACGGAATGTTCCGCATGGCGCTCACGTCGGCCAAAGGCGCAAGGAGCCGGGCGATTTCCGCCGCCGGCAGCGCCACCGCCACCGCATCCGCCGCAAGCTCCTCTCCGTTTTCCAGCCGGATCCGGTACACCGGCCGTCCTTCGTCGGCGCCGGCCGACAGGGACAGCGCCTTTTCTCCCAGCCGGATGACGCAGCCGCTTTCTTTAAGCCGGGCCTCCAGCGTCTCGGTCACCGTGGACAAGCCCCGCCGGAAATTGAGGAACACGGACCCGATGGACCGTTCCTCGCCGCCGCTTTGCATCTGCGCCGGCTCCGCCAGCCGGGCTTCGCGGATTCCCGCCATCAGGCTTCCGTGGCGCCGCTCGATTTCGCGGAACTGGGGAAACGTCGCCTCCAGGCTCAAGCGGTACAAATCTCCCGCATAAATGCCGGCCAGAAGCGGTTCAAAAATCCGGTCCACCATCTCCGGGCCAAAATGGCGCTCGAGAAATTCGCCCGCCGACTCATCCCCGGCTCCGGCATCGGACGGCCGAAAGTGCTTTTCCTCCAGCGCGCGCCGCTTGCCTTCTTCGGACAAAAGTCCGGTTTCCATGAACGCTTCTTCGGAGGTGGGCACGCCCAGATACAGCCCCGCCGGCATCAGATGCAAAACGCCATCGCGCACGATGTACGTTTTCCTGGCCGCCGGATTGGTGCCGGTCAGTTCATCCGCAATGCCGAGTTCCTCGGCCAGCCGGATCATGGGCGTCTTGCGCGCAAGGAAAGAGTCCGGGCCCCGCTCGATGTGGAAGCCGTCCCGGCGCAGCGTGTTGATGAGCCCGCCCAGCCGCCCGGACGCCTCCACCAGCGTCACATCCAGCGGCACTCCCTGCCTTGACGCTTCCCGCAGCAAATAATAAGCGGCGGTAAGCCCCGTGAGACCGCCTCCCAGAACCGCCGCCGTCCGCCGATCGTTCCTTTTCATGTTTCCAACCCCCCGAACGCTTTCTGCACGCAATCCGCCAGTACCGTCATGTAGCGGTCGTCGTCGTTCAGCATCCGGATCCGCTCCAGCCGGATGCCCCGCTCCGCCGCAAACGCCTTGGCCTCGATGTCGATATCGTACAGCACTTCCAGATGATCCGAGACGAATCCCACCGGCGCCGACAGCACCTCCCGGACGCCTTCCGCCGCAAGGCGCTCCAGCGTCTCGAGGATGTCCGGCCCCAGCCAGCGCTCGCCCGTCTGTCCGGCGCTTTGCCACGTAAACTGCCACCGTTGGACGCCGGCCGCTTCGGCGACGGCTTGCGACGTCGCCAGCAGTTGCTCCTGATACGGATCGCCCATCGCCAGGATCTTTTCCGGCAGGCTGTGGGCGGAAAAAAGCACCAGCGCTTCCTCCGGCCGAGGAAAACGCGCCAGCGCTTCCCTGACCCGATCCGCCAGCGCCTCGATCAGCAAGGGGTGAAGGTGGTACTGTTTGACGAAGCGCATGCGGATGCCGCATTGATCGGCTTCTTCCTGCGCCCGCCGGATATAGCCGCCGACGCTCATCACCGAATAGTGGGGCGCCAGCACGATGCCGGCGCCTTCGCGGATGCCGTCCGCCGCCATCGCCCGGACGCCGTCCTCAATGAAGGGAGCGGCGTGCTTGAGCCCCTGATAACAGACGAAACGCCCCTTTCCGGCCAGCTCGTCCAGCTTCCGTTGCAGAGCGTCCACCTGGCGGTTCGTATGTTCGCGCAGCGGAAAAATGCCGCCGGCAATGGCTTCGTACCGCCGCTTCAAATCCTCAAGCTGCTCTTTCGTCGGCGGCCGGCCCCGCCGGATGTGGGTGTAATACGCTTCGATCGCGTCCATCGATTCCGGCGTGCCGTAGGACATGACCAGCACCCCGGCAGGCTGTGCGGCGCCTTCTGCCATCCTCTTACCCCCCGGCCAGTTTTTTCGCGGAATATTCGTGGACAAATGCGGTCAGGTCTTGCAGCTTTTCAAGGGAAGCTTCGGGAAAGAGACCGTGCCCCAGATTGAAAATGAATCCTTGTTCCTGCATGCCCTCATCCAGCACCCGGCGGGCCTGCGCCCGCAGCACTTCCCTCGGCGCGGTCAGCGCGTAAGGGTCCAAATTGCCTTGCACCGCGAACCGCCCGCCCGTCCGGCGGCGGGCTTCCGGCAGCGGCACGCGCCAATCGACGCCGATGACGTCCGCCTTCAGATCCCGGAGCAGGGGGAGCAGTTCGCCCGAGCTGACGCCGGGGAAATAAATTTTCGGAACGTCCAGATCGGAAATCTGGCGGAAAAAGCTCTCCACGTGGGGCAGCACGTACTCCCGGAAATCGGCGGGAGAAAGCGCGCCGACCCAGCTGTCAAACAGCATCACCGCTTTGGCGCCGCAGGCCACATGGGCGCGCATGTAAGCTGCCGCCATGTCGGCCAGCTTGCCGAGCAGCTTGTGCCAGACTTCGGATTCGCCGTACATGAAAGCCTTCGTCCGGCTGTAGGTCCGCGAAGGCTCGCCCTCCACGATATAGCTTGCCAGCGTAAACGGCGCGCCCGCAAAAGAAATGAGCGGCACTTTCAGCTCGCGGTCCAGTATGCGGATCGTCTCCAGCACGTGGGGCAAATCGGCTTCGGCGTCCAGCGGCCTCAACCGTTCCACATCCGCCGCGCTGCGGACCGGGTTGTGAATGACGGGGCCGACATTTTTCACGATGTCAAACTCGATCCCGATGGCCGCCACGGGATTCATGATGTCGGAATACAATATGGCCGCATCCACCCCCAGCTTCCGCACCGGCATGAGGGTCACTTCCGCCGCCAGCTCCGGCTGCCGGCAAATTTCCAGCAGCGTGTATTTTTCCTTGATCTTACGGTAATCCGGATCATACCTTCCCGCCTGCCTCATGTACCAGACCGGCACCCGGTCCACGGGCTGCCTGCGGCAGGCGCGCAAAAAACGGTCATTGTAAGACATTCCGGCATCCTCTTCTTGCGAAAATGATTGGAATGAAAAGATGGTTCTGTCACCATTATGCCCTTTCTCCCAAGGGCCCACAACCGGCGCGGAGGCGGGGAGTATGACAAATGATTGACAATCTGATCTCGCGGATGGTTGAAACGCGAAGGGCAATTGGAGCTTGGGGATACGAAAAAAACGTGGCGAAAATTGTGCTATACTGTTGTTTGTTGGACCTGATGCGGCGACTTGCAAAGGGGCATTTATCATGAAACAATGGCAAATTAACCTGGCGGTGCTGTGGTTCGGAAATTTTCTCGTGATGGCGGGTATGTCGATGGTCATACCCTTTTTGGCTCTTTATCTGAAACAGGATCTCGGCGTCACCGGCGAACATGAGCTCGAAGTGTGGGCCGGGATCATTTTCGCCGCGACCTTCGTCACCTCGTTCATCGCCCAGCCCCTCTGGGGCAGGCTGGCGGATCGCTACGGACGGAAAGTCATGCTGCTGCGCTCCAGCTTCGGCATGGCTTTCATTGTGGCGGCGATGGGGCTGGCGCAAAACCCGTGGCATCTTTTGATTCTTCGCCTTCTGAACGGAACCGTCTCGGGCTTTCAGCCTGCGGCGGTGGCCCTCATGTCCGCCTGCACGCCCCAGCAGCGCATGGGTTTTGCCATGGGCACGCTGCAGTCCGGCGCCACCGCCGGCGTCATTCTCGGGCCGCTCCTTGGCGGCATCATGGCCGACACCTTCGGGTTCCGCCAGATTTTCTACGTTACCGGCGCCATGCTGTTTATGGCGTCGTTGCTGTCGCTTTTTCTGGTCAAGGAAAACTTTGACCGGCAAGCCGCCCAGGCCGAGACGCGCGTGAGCATCCTGGAAAGTTTTCGCGAGCTTCTGGCCATTCATCCGCTGCCGGTGCTGATGTCCGTCACGCTTTTGATTCAGTTTTCCTTACAGAATACGGCGTCCCTGATCCCGATTTACGTGGAGCATCTGAACGCCCCGCTGGAACATCTGGCGTTCTGGTCCGGCTTTGTCGGCTCGGTCACCGCCTTCTCCAACATGATCACGTCGCCGTTTCTCGGCAGGCTGAGCGACAAGTTCGGCGCGGGTAAGGTGCTTTTGATTTCCCTGATCGGCGCGGCGGTCATGTTTGCGCCCCAGGCTTTTGTCGGTTCCGTCACGGAGCTTTTGATCTGGCGCTTTTTGCTCGGCTTTTTCATCGGCGGGCTATTGCCGTCGGTACACACGCTCCTTAGGAAGTCCACGCCCAGAGGCATGGAAAGCCGGGCTTACGGCTTGAACAGCAGCGCCTTTTCCCTCGGCAACATGCTGGGGCCGCTGACCGGCGGAATGCTCAGCGGGCTGATCGGCATCGAGGGCCTGTTTCTCCTGTCTTCCGCACTGCTCATTTTGACGGCGTTCTGGTTTTATTTCACCAGCGCCAAAGCCAACCCGTCGAAGGCCGGCAAATGAGCGCTCAGGAGGCGGGGATCCTGCGCGATCTGGCGGTTGAATTCGCGCATGGCGAAAATGGAGGGCCCTTCGCGCGCGGGATCAACGGTCTTGCCGTGCAGCAGCGTATTGTCGGCCACAATCAGCGCGCCGCTCCCGCCGAGCCGGATCGCATATTCCAGGTACAGGGGATAATTCCCCTTGTCCGCGTCGATGAATATAAAATCAAATTTTCTTCCTTCCGCTTCGAAGCGGGCCAGCGTCTCGGCCGCCGGCCCCACGACGATTTCCCCCTTGTGCGCCAGCCCTGCGGCGGCCCAGTTGGCGCGGGCCAGCGCGGCGTAATCTTCCCGGATTTCCAGCGAGGTCAGGCGGCCGCCGTCCGCCAGTCCCCGCATGATGCAAATCCCGCTATAGCCGCCCAGCGTCCCGATCTCCAGCGCGCTTTCGGCCCGGCAGGCAGCCGCCAGCAGCGTCAGCAGCCGGCCGCAGCCTTTGCGCACGGACGCCTCCGGCATCGAGCCGGCGCGGATTCCTTCCTGCACCCGGTCATAGTCCGGATCTTCCCCAAACAGAGACTCGAAATATTCTTCCGCTTGACCGTTCAACGCTCATGACTCCTTTCCTTCAAAAAAGAAGAACCTCCCTCATCTGACGAAAGAGGCTCCATCGCAGGCTGTCCCGTACCTTGCCGGGCCGCGCCGTTTCATTTGACAAATTTGCGGGCCTTTTCCACCGCCTCGTCTTCCGTCGCGCCCGTAATGTAGCGGCCGTTGATGAAAACGAAGGCGCTGCGCTTGCAGGGGCCGCAATAAGATTTGCAGCCGACCTTGATTTCCGCGCCGGGGGCGATCTTCTGCAGTTTGGCGATCATCGATTTCACCCGGATGTGCCGGCATTTGTCGCAGATGCGGATGTCGTTCGGATTTTTCCCCGGCTGGACGCGCCCGGATTCAGTGGTCGCCATGATATCCCTTGCTGGGGTTGGTGATCACGAAACGCTCGTATGGAATGTACAGGTAGTCGATGATCACGCCGTCCAGCCACGGATCGTCCTTGTTCAATAGGACGTCGATGCCCTTGTCGGTGAAAACCACCTCATCCCGGTCGGTTGGCACATCCAGGCTCAGGCCGTAATGCGCATGGTCCAGGTGGGCGTGCAGCACGTGCACCCTTATCTTCTTGCCCTCGTTTTCCGGCTTGTCCAATTCCTTTTTGAGCACCTTCGCGGCGTTACGGGTAATTTTGCATCTCATCGCGCGTTTTTTCACTCCCGTGCGGTTCTCGTTATATTGTAATGGTTTGCCGGCGCGTTTTCCAGACGCATGATCAGCGCTGCCGGGGCGAAGGGCCAAAGCCAAAGCCGCCGGCCGGAAGCGGGCAATCCGCTTTCAGGAAACCGGCGGCGCCAAATCCAGCGCGGCGGCCAGAAGCCGGTTCAGCCGCTCGGAAATCGGCGCAAAATCGCTCCATGGCAACGGATTTTCGCCGCGGCCCGCCTCCACCGTAAACCCCGGCTTGCCGAATGTCTGGATAAACCAATCCTTATAGCCGGCGTCGCTTCCTTCCAAGTAAACCGGCGCATAGCCGGACGCGTCGGCCATGGCATGCGCCCATTGCCTCGCGCAACGAGGCTCCAGCCCGCGATAATTCCAATAGATTTCTTCCCCTTGCGTATGCAGCGCCAGCACCGCGTCGAACCGAAGGCGCATCGTAAATTCCGCCAGCGCCCTCGCTTCCGGCTCGCTGAGCGGCGCCGGCCCGCCGTAATCCCGCGGCCCGGGGCCGTTCGTTTGCCTCCTTGCCCGCTCTTCCTCCCAATGGGCGGGAAACTGGTCGTTCAAATCCACGCCCCGCACATTGGCTTTCCATTGGGCAAAATCCGCGGAACCCCCGTTCAGGCGCAAAAGCTCGCGATAATACGGATGGCCCGGCGGAAGGCCCGACTGGACCAGCTCGGCGCCATCCGGATTCACCAGCGGCACGACCCACAGCGTCGTCTTGCGGTAAAGCGGCACCGCCATCCTGCCGCCGACGGTTCCGCCCGCGGCGCAGGCCTCGGCGTAATCGGCCAGAAAACGCAAAAGCAGCGGTGCCGTGATCCATTCGTTGGCATGGCAGCCGCCGTTGAAATGCCATCGGAAAGGGCCTTCGCCCATCTTCAGCGCGTAAATGGGCTTGCCCATGACGCTTTTGCCGATGATTTCCGTCCGCACAAAAGGAAATTTCGCCGCCAGGCGGATGACGCTGATGGCCAGCTCCGCCGGGCCGAAGCGGCCTTCCGCCGTCATTGGCATCCCTCCCCGGATGAAAGCGGATGGTAATGGTGTATGACGGCGGAAGCTTTTCCTATGCTTACAATGCGTTGCCGGCGCTTTTCATGCCGGCGCCGATATGCGGCACACGCCAGACGACCGGCGTCAGCCGGATTTCATCTCCCAGCCACGCCTGGGAAATGGCCTGGAACTTGCGGGGATCTCCGCTGCAGAAAAACTGGTGGACGGGCAGCTCATCGCGCCCGGCCAGCATTCCGTTTTCATGCAAAATTGTGCTGACCTCCCTGGCCGTTTCTTCCGCCGAACTGATCAGCGTGACGTCGGGACCCATCACTTCCGAGATGACGTCGGCCAGGAAAGGATAATGGGTGCAACCGAGGATGAGGCAATCCATGTCGTCCCGCTTGATAGGTGCCAGAGATTCCGCCACGATGCGCATCGTCTCTTCGGAGCGGAAGTTGCCGTCTTCGACCAGCGGGACGAACGCCGGACAAGCCTGGCTGACCACTTCCACGCGGGGCGACAGGAGCTTCAGCGCCTTGTCGTAAGCGCCGCTGTTGATCGTGCCCTGGGTGCCGATGACGCCGATGACGCCCGTTTTCGAACGGCCGATGGCCGCCCGGGCGCCGGGATTGATGACGCCGACCACCGGGATGTTCACCTCCCGGCGGATGTCCTCCAGGGCCACGGCGGTCGCCGTGTTGCATGCGATGACAATCATTTTGGGATCATATTGCAGCAAATAATCGACAATTTCGCGCGTAAACTCACGGACTTCTTCCGCCGGCCGCGGGCCGTAAGGGGTACGAGCGGTGTCGCCGAAATATAAGATTTGTTCCCTGGGCAATTGGCGCATGATTTCTTTCACGACCGTCAAACCGCCCACTCCGGAATCCAGGATGGCAATCGCCTGCTGCACGTAAACACCGCTTTCTTCATGTATGATTTGATCGATTCTTGGTACACTATGTTAATTTGCAGAAAAATGTACCTACATCTTAGCTCATATGCGCCCAGTATTCAAGGAAAAGAGCGCACCGGGACGGCGGGAGACGTCCGGCGCGCTCTTCGCGCGAAAAATGGGGCCAGGCTTTGTCAGACCGCCGACGACTCCAGCTCTTCTTCTTCCTGCTCCGTGCTTCTTGCGGCCCCATCTTGCCTGCGGCTGCGGAACTCCGCCACAAGACGTTCCGCTGCCTGCCGGGCATCTTGAGCCAGTTCCGAGGTGCGTCTGGCCAGCGTTTGAACGGCCTCGCCGGTCTGCCGGGCGGCTTCGGCGGTTTTGTCTCCCACTTTGCGGGCCGTCTCCGAGATGTCCTTGCGAAGTTCTTTGCCGGATTTGGGCGCGAAGATCAAAGCCGACACCGCTCCGGTCACCGCGCCGGTTAACGCGCCCCACAAAAAGGATCGGATCGCTTTTTTGTCTGCCATTCCATGCTCACTCTCCTGACCTTTGATCCGCATTCGCATCCGGGCGCTGCCGCCCCTCTTCGCGGGCCGTGAAGATGGCCGCCAGCAGTTGTCCGATCAAGCTGGCAAGCTCCTGCGGCTGCCCGCCGGCGCCG
>NICF_comb_assmDRAFT_10002913_pt1 | contig 12632 bp, 10 predicted proteins | sample NewIslPassag4_SG_FD_11279 | JGI IMG/M metagenome (IMG submission 11279) | reverse complement strand
CTTTATCAGGAGGTTTCTTGATCGTTTCTTGTCTTAGTGCTCGATCAGGCTATCCAACGGCACTGTCCGTTCTTTCTCCGGCTCACCCAGGGGATAGATGCGGGCCGTTTCGTTTTGCTCATCGACATGTTGGATGTAGACGGGAATGCCGTCGCAGGTCACGTTTGCCATGACGGGGGAAGCGGCAATTTCTTTTGCCCGTTGTACGTTCATCGTTTGCCCTCCTTGTCATTGTTTCCAGTGATATTGTGTGCTCGCGAAGTTATCCATATGCGGACGCAAACGAGATCACATGGTAGAATAGACGGAGCATCTCTTGGGTGAAAGCGGGACGAATCATTCACATTCGCTGTATTTGCCGTATTCGGAGGAGAACAAATCATGTATCAAACGCACACGCTCCAAGAAAAATTGCGTCAGTTCCTGTCCGTGCTGCTGCCGATTCTGGTCTCGCAGTTGGCCCTGTTTTCCATGACTTTTTTTGATACGATCATGTCCGGCCACGCCGGTCCCGTCGACCTGGCGGGCGTGGCGATCGGATCGAGCATCTGGGTCCCGATCCAGTCAGGGCTGACCGGCATCCTGCTGGCGGTGACGCCGATGGTGGCCCAACTGGTGGGGGCGATGCGGAAGGATCAGGTGCCGTTTACAGTCATACAGGCGCTCTATTTGTCCGTCGTGATCGGCGTCGCTGTCATCCTGTGCGGTGCGCTGGTTCTTGAGCCGATTTTGAACAGTATGAGCCTGGAGACGGACGTACGCGAGATTGCCAGGCGATACCTGATTGCGCTGTCGTTTGGCATCGTCCCCATGTTTGTCTACACGGTGCTGCGCTGTTTTATCGACGCGCTCGGCATGACGCGGGTGACGATGATCATTACGCTGATTTCCCTGCCAATCAACGTCGCGTTGAACTACCTGCTCATTTTCGGGAAGTTCGGTTTTCCCCGGCTCGGGGGCGTCGGTGCGGGGGTGGCATCGGCCATCACCTATTGGTGCATCACCCTGATCAGCTTGTACGTGGTGCATCGCGTTCAGCCGTTTACCGAATACAGGATGTTTTCGCGGATGTTCCGCGTGTCCTTGCCGGCGTGGAAAGAACTGCTCCGGCTGGGCGTGCCGATCGGCTTCTCGATCTTTTTCGAGGTGAGCATTTTTGCCGCCGTCACGCTGCTGATGAGCCAATTCAACACGGTCACGATCGCGGCGCACCAGGCGGCGATGAACTTCGCTTCGTTTATTTACATGGTGCCGCTGAGCATCTCCATGTCGCTCACGATCGTGGTCGGGTTTGAGGTGGGGGCCAAACGATTCCGGGACGCCCGCCAGTACAGCTTTTTGGGCATCGGCATCGCCCTGATGATGGCAAGTTTGTTCGCCGTCGGGCTGTTCCTGTTTAGCCAACAGGTGGCCGGTTTTTACACGACCGACCCGGACGTGCTTCAGCTTACACAGCATTTCTTGATGTACTCCATTTTGTTTCTCTTGTCGGACGCGGTGGCTGCACCGATCCAGGGCATTCTGCGCGGGTACAAGGACGTGACGGTCCCGTTCGTCGCCGCGCTTGTCTCCTACTGGGTGATTGGCCTGCCGCTGGGCTATCTCTTGGCCAACTACACCTCCCTGGCCGCGTTCGGGTATTGGATTGGCCTGATCGCCGGACTGGCCGCAGGCGCCGTGTTTTTGTTCGACCGGCTGCTCCTGATGCAGCGGCGGACGGTCAAAGCCGACGCAGCTGCTTGAGCGGCTGCGGCAGTTCAACACAGCAAGAAGCCGTGACACGAAGCGCGTCACGGCTTTTTTCATCACAGGCCCGTCTGCTTTCCACCCGGCCGCGGGCAAACTGCCTGGTCTGTGCGTAGAGATAGAGCAAAAAGATCAGCAGCAGGCCCCCCTGTGCTACGATTGCAGCGGATACGCTGGCGCCGAAGTAGACGATGACGTAGTAGATGCCGGAGCCGACCAGCATCAGGATGTTTTCGACGAAATTTTGGATCGCAATCGTCTGTCCTGTACCGACGACCTTTTTGCCTTCTTCCTGCAGCACGGTGTTCATCGGGACGATAAACACCCCGCCCATGAAGCCGACCATTAGCAGGAACAGGATGGCGATCGCCGTGACGTGAAACCAGGGGAACAGCAGAATCAACAGGAACATGCCGAATCCGTAGACAACTGAACGGTAGAACCGGTTCAGCGGGATCAGCCGGGGCGCGAGAAACGCGCCAAAGATGATCCCGATCGAAGTGGTGGCCAGGATCAGCGAGACGGAAAAGCTCTCCGGATGGATGCCGAGCGCGGCGGGAATCCAGGCCAGCACCGCGACCCGCAGCACGGCTGAGCTCATCCAGAACGCGCCGGTGCCGATCAGGGAGAAGCTGGTCTTAGGCCGTCCCATCAACTGGCGAAAGTTGTGGAAGAACCGCCGCGCCTCCGTGCCGTAGCGAATCCGGGGATTGCCGTGGAGGCGCGGGATGAAAAACGTCAGCGCCACGGAACAGACGTACAGGACCATGCAGATCAGCGAGGAGATCAATGGGGGCGTCATTGAGGCGATCGCCCCTCCGCCGCCAATCCCGGTCAATATGGCGAAGATCGTGTACGCTTCGATTCGTGCGTTGGCGCGAAACAGCTCGTCTTCGCTATGCGTCAGCTCCGGCAGAATCCCGTACTTGGCCGGAGAGTAGACGACAGCGCCCACCCCGACCGTGAAGTAGCTGAGCATCAGCATCAGGATGCTGGCGTGGTCGGTCACCAGCAAGAGCAGGACGCCAAACGCCTTGATCAGGTTGCCGATCACCAGCACCACTGATTTGGGGTGCTTGTCGGCAAACGGTCCGACGACCGGGGCGAGGACGATGTACGGCAGGAAAAACGACATCGAGACAAGTGCGAGCATCGCGGGAGAAAAGCCGTTCTCCCGCAGCAGATTGGCGATCACGAACAAAATCATGTTGTCGGCAAATGCGGACAAAAACTGTGTGAAATACAGGGCTTGAAGCGGCTGCCATCTCGTCTTCACGACGCGTTCCTCCCTTGTTCGGCAAACTGTTTCAGCGTGACGTAATCGGTTTTGCCGCTGCCCAGAAGCGGCAGCTGCTTGATGACTTGCACGGCGGATGGCAGCAGCAGGGGAGAAAACTGCCTCTCCGCCAGGTACGCCCGCAGCCGGTCCATGCGCACGGATTCGTCCGTCGTGTACAGCACGATTTTTTCGCCCCTGCGCGGGTCGCTGACGGCAATGGCGGCCAGTTCGGAGTGGCCGAAACACTGGGCGGCCAATTCTTCCACCAGATTGAGCGAGACCATCTCGCCGGCGATTTTGGCGAAGCGCTTCAACCGCGACTGGATCGTGAGAAAGCCGTCGGCATCCTGTTCCACCAGATCGCCTGTCGGGTACCACTCGTCTGCCGGGACGAAGCCCTTGCCGTGGATCAGGTACCCTTTCATCACATTGGGCCCTTTGACCAGCAGATGACCGCCGCGGGCGATGCCCTCCACCGGCTCCAGACGGGATTGGATGCCAGGCAGCAGCCGTCCGACGGTGCCCGGCCTGTTGGCCAGCGGCGTATTGAGCGACAGGATCGGAGACGTCTCCGTCGCGCCGTAGCCTTCAAAAATCCGCACTCCGAATTTCTCCATCCACAATTGCCGTACATCCGGTTTCAGCTTCTCCGCACCGGCAAAGACGTAGCGGAGCGAATAGAAGTTGTAGGGATGGGCGGCTTTGCCGTACCCGGCCAGGAAGGTGGAAGTGCCGAACAGGATCGTCGCATTCTGGTCGTAGCACAGTTCGGAGATCACCTTGTAATGCAGCGGGCTGGGGTACAGGAAGACGGGGACCCCGGCGACGACAGGCAGCAGGGTGCCCGCTGTCAGCCCAAAGCTGTGAAACATCGGCAGCGCGTTGAAAATCTTGTCGCGGGCGGTGATGTCGATCACGCTGGTCACCTGTTTGATATTGGCGTACACATTGGTGTGTGTCAGGACAACGCCTTTCGGTTTGCTTTCGCTGCCGGAGGTGAACAGGATCAGTTCGTTGGCGCCTGCCTGCGACCGCTGGCGGGTCAGGTAGCGGTAAAGGGCAGTGAGCTTGTTGCCGGTGGTCGCGGAGGCTTTCACATCCTCCAGGTAGATGATCGCGACGCGCTCGGAAAGGCCCTGGATCAAATGCTCCAGTTTCCCTTTTTCGATAAACACGCGGGAGGTCAGGACGGTGTCGATGCCTGCCGTCTCGCAGCAGTCTACAAGCGACCGGATGCCGAGCGAGAAGTTCAGGATGGCGGGAGTGATCCCGACCCGGAACAGGGAGAGCAGGGTGACCAGATGACCGACCGAGTTGGGCAGGAGCACGCCGACGGACTGTTTGCCGGCCAGGAGCGTCTTCCACTTGTCGCCGAGCAGGTAGCTGGCGACCAGCAAGGTGCGATAGCTGACGGAGGTGGTCAGATCCTTGGCGATCACCTGCCGGGCACCGTGGATGCGGGATGCCTCCAGCGCCTCGTCGAACAGGTTGATGTCCTGCTTCATCCGCGCCTGGAACAGCTCAGTCTGCAGCGTGCGCAGGATAAAGTCGCTGGCCGCTGCCTTTTGCTCGCGCATCGATTCGTGTTCGTTTTTGTGCAAGGTGAACGGCGTGCCGACAGTAATGGTCACTTTGGGGAACCAGGCGATCCGCACTTTGCCTTTCAGATAGGAGAAGACCGACCGTTCCAGCCCCTGGATGATGACGGGATAGACGGGAGCACCGGTGCGCATGGCCAGGTAGCCGACGCCGCTGTAGATTTTCATCAGGCCGCCGGTGGTGGTAATCCGGCCTTCGGGGAAAATCACCAGCGATTCCCCGTTTTTGAGCACCCGCAGCATGTGACGGATCGAGTAGGGATTAAGCGGGTCGACTGTGACATGCTTGCGGAATCGAAGGAAAAATGAGAATCTTTTGGCAATTTCTGTGTTGGCGACAAATGTGGTGCTGGACGGCAAGACAAAGGCCAGCAGAACCGCGTCCAGGAGCGAGACGTGGTTGGGGATGATAATGCATGGCCGCGAGACGTCCAGTTTGTCGAGGCCCCGGAAGCGGGGGCGGAACCAGAGAACCAGGATCCACTTGACCAAATGATACATGAGTGCCATTTCGGACCACACCTTTACGAAAAAATAAGTGCTGTTAGCTTTCATTCTAAGGAGTGGCCCCGGCAAAAAAAGTACCAACTTTCATTGGTACCTGGTCATAACACCTGCTGGGACATTGTGGAAACGCCTCAGATCATCTTTTTCTGTTTCGCTTTGGCGGCCGCTTCCTTGCTGGTTTTGACGCCCATTTTTTTTAAAATGCGGTTGATGTGATTTTTGATCGTCCGTCTGGTAATGTGCAGGGTTTGTTCAATCTGGGACTGGGTGCGGCCCTGGTCGATCAGCCGCAGGATGTCTTTCTCCGCCGGGGGAGAGCAGCTTTTGGGCCTCATCCTGTTTCAAGCGCAGAAACTCGCTGCGCAATGCGGCGGCAGCGGTGGGGTGGATCGCCGATTGGCGGTGGTGGGCCGCCCGGATGGCATCGGGGATCTCGTCAAAGTTTGCCTTGCTGATGTAATTGACGGCACCTGCGGAAAAGGATTCCACAATCACGTCCTGCGCCGTCAGGGACGTCAGCATGATGATGCAGCAGTCTTCCCGCATGTCGGCGAAGGCAAGTGCGGTGTCGATGCCGTCGAGATTGTTGTCGCTCAAATTGATGTCCATCAGGACCACGTCGGCTTCGCAGTTTTTAAAGNGCTCGATCGCCTCTTCNCTGGACCCGGCTTCGCCGACGACAGTGATGTCGTCCTGCCGGTTGAGATAATCAGCCAGGCCTGTTCGCCAGGCCGGGTCGTCTTCCACGAGAAACACGCGAATTTTTTCCATGGTTGTTTACCCCCCTAGTGAGCCTCCGCTCTTCCGGCTCGCGCGACACGTCTGCGCGGGAAGAACAAAAACACGGTCGTACCTTGGTTCTTGACGCTGTATATCTCCATCATGCCCTGGTGCTTCTGCATTACGTTGTAGCAGTAGGACAGCCCCAGGCCGAAGTTTTGGCCGGTCTTCTTGGTGGAAAAAAACGGGTCAAACACGTAGGGCAGGTGCTCCTGGGCAATTCCCACGCCCGTGTCGGCCACCGCGATGACCAAATGTTTGTTGGACAAGAACAATTGCAGCGTGAGTGTGCCGCCCGCTTTCATCGCCTCCAGGGCATTCATGCAGAGGTTGGTGAGAATCTCCCGAAGCTGTACGCGATCACAAGTGAGCCGCAGTGTTTCGTCCAGCTCGGTGACGATCTGGACGTGCTGCTCGTCGGCACCAGGCTTTAGCGTGTGCAGCACCTGGGCAATCACTTCGCTGGGGTTCACCGTTTCCTCGCGCAGCACGATGTCCTGCAGTTGTCCCTGAATCCGGTTGGCCATATTTAATATATGCTGGGCCGATTGGGACAAAATCCGCGCGTCTTCCATCAGAGCCGGCTGGTTGGTCTCGGCGGCGCGGGTTTGGATCCGGTCGGCGTAGAGCAGAATTTTGCCCACTTCGTTCTTGATCGTGTGGTTGACGATCTGCGCCCCGGAGGTCATCGCCCGCAGCGTGCTGTCCAGGCGGCGCTTCTCCACGCGCAGTTTCACGCCGAGAAATCCATACTTTACGCTGATGAACAGTATCAGAAAAAACTGAATTCCAACGACCAGGGTGTTGTACCGCCAGGCGTCGTACAGGTTTTGCGTCCGCATCACGTAGATCAGGATGAACACGAGCAGCAGGGGAATGATGACGAGTATGTTGGTAAACAGACGGCTCTTTTTGACGAGCGGGTCTTTTTCCTTTAGGTACAGCAGCACGAGCATCAGACTCGCTGCGATGAAATAGGGAAAGACCCAGGCGACCATGATCCAGTAGTTAAACGCCAGCACCGGGTAGATCGGCGTGATCGCCCACATGACCAGCGGGGGCACGAGGGCGGCGTACTGAATCAGCCGCTTCGTCTTGCGCGTGAACCAATCACCGGAGTGGACGGCAAACATGAGGTACGTGTACGGCAGCCCCACCTGACAGAGAAAGGAGGCACTTCGGCTGGTGAACAGCAGCAAAGCTGCCAGTGCCGGATAGCGGGCCGCATAGTCCTGCAACAGGGGATACAGCGTCTCGTCGATCACGGCGGAGAAAAAGCCGCCTCCCCCGACAAACGCTGTAGCGCTCCCCCAGCGGGCGTAAGTGCTTTTCGGATCGGTGAAGAGGACAAATAACCCGAAGGCCCAGATGGCCAGCAAAATCAAGATCATCATTGCGAAAGTCTCCTGTCATTCGTCTATGCTTATTATACTGTAATGAAGTAGCGGGGGAGACGGAAGNTTTCGGGCAGGCATGAAGAACAGCAACATGTGAAAAAAGGCGCGTTGGACATCATATACTGTGCATATTCCATGAAGGAGGAAGCGGCATGGCGTACAGAATCGAAAGGGATACCCTGGGAGAAATGAGAGTGCCTGCGGACAAACTGTGGGGGGCGCAGACGCAGCGCAGTTACCAGAACTTCCGAATCGGCACGGAACGGATGCCCCGGGAAATAATTCGGATGTTGGCCGTCTTGAAGAAAAGCGCTGCTTTGGTCAATCAGCGGCTGGGCAAACTGGACATCGAAAAGGCGAAGGCCATCGCGGCGGCGGCCGATGAGGTGCTGCAGGGGAGATGGGACGAGCATTTTCCCCTGGTGGTGTGGCAGACCGGCAGCGGCACGCAGTCCAACATGAACGTAAACGAAGTGATTGCCAACCGGGCCAACCAGCTGCTGGAGCAGCAGGGAAGTGCACTGCGGGTCCATCCCAATGACGATGTCAACATGTCGCAAAGCTCCAATGACACGTTTCCGACGGCGATGCACGTCGCCGCGCTGATTGCTGTCGAAGACCAGGTGCTGCCCGCCCTGGCCGCCTTTAAGGAAACGCTGCGCCAAAAGAGCGAGGCGTACCGGGACGTGATCAAGATTGGCCGCACCCATCTTCAGGATGCTACTCCGCTGACGTTGGGACAGGAGATCAGCGGCTGGCACCGCATGCTGGAAAAAAGCGAACGGATGATCACGGAGAGCGCGGAGTACCTCCGGGAGCTGGCGATCGGCGGTACGGCCGTCGGCACCGGCATCAACGCTCATCCCAGGTTCGGCGAAATGGTGGCGGAAGAGATCAGCAGGCTGACGGGGAAGCGATTTGTCTCTGCGGTCAACAAGTTCCACGCCTTGACCAGCCACGATGAGCTGGTTCATGTCCACGGCGCATTCAAGGCACTTGCCGCCGATTTGATGAAAATTGCCAATGACGTCAGATGGCTGGCCAGCGGTCCGCGCTCCGGCATCGGCGAGATCACGATTCCGGCCAATGAGCCGGGCAGTTCCATCATGCCCGGCAAAGTGAATCCGACGCAGAGCGAAGCGCTCACGATGGTCGTCTGCCAGGTGATGGGCAACGATGCGGCGATAGGGTTTGCCGCCAGCCAGGGGAACTTTGAACTGAACGTGTTCAAGCCGATGATCATATACAATTTCCTGCAATCGGCCCGGCTGCTGGCTGACGCCATGCGTTCGTTTTGCGACAACTGCGCAGTCGGCATCAAACCGAACCGGCCGGTGATCGAACGGAATCTGGAACGCTCGCTCATGCTGGTCACCGCGCTGAATCCGCACATCGGCTACGAAAAGGCGGCGACAATCGCAAAGCTGGCTCATCAGGAAGGGATCACGCTGCGGGAGGCGGCGGTCAAAAGCGGGCTGTTGTCGGCGGAGGAGTTCGACCGGATCGTTCGGCCGGAGAACATGATTCATCCGAAAGAATAGCAAGCAGGGGGCATTCCAGGTGCCCCCTTCGTTACGCCTTTTGAAACTCGACGATCACTTTGAACAGATCGCCGTCCAGCTCGATGGCCAGCCGCCCTCCCTGCAGTTCCATGATGCTTTTGGCGATGGCCAGTCCCAGACCGGAGCCCTCCGTGTGGCGCGATTGGTCGCCTCGTTTGAAGCGTTCAAACAGTTCGTCCGGGTCAAAATCAATCTCGTAGGCGGAAATGTTTTTCATCGTCAGCACGACGCTGTTCTCCTGTTCGGTCAGCGAAATGTAGACCCTGGTGTGGGGCAGCGCGTACTTCAGGACGTTGGTGATGAGATTTTCAAAGACTCGCCAGGTTTTTTTCCCGTCGGCCAGCGCGTGGATGTGCGGCTTTTCCGTCTGGACCCGGAACGTCAACGAGGATTCGGTAATGGCATCGTTAAACTCCGCCAGGGCCTGATTGAGCAGGGCAGCCACATTGACGCGCTCCATATGCAGCTCGACGGACCCGCTTGCCATTTTGGATGCTTCAAAGAGGTCGTCGATCAGCACCTTCAGCCTGTGGGTTTTGCGTTCCAGCACATCGATGTAGCTGCTGACCTCTTCCGGCGACAGATCGGGGCGTTTCAGCAGATTCACGTAGTTGATGATGGAAGTGAGCGGCGTTTTCAAATCGTGCGAAACGTTGCTGATCAGCTCCGTTTTGAGGCGCTCGCTCTTCATCTGACTTTCCAGGGCGTGGCGCAGTCCCAGCTTGATGTTGTTCAGGCAGCGGGCCAGATGGGCGAGATTCCCTTTGCCGCGCTCTGCGATGAGAGAATCCAGATTGCCGGCGGCCATTTCGTCCGCTCCCCGGAGAATGTTGTTCAGCAGGGCGACCCGGCTGAGGATGTACGGCAGCACGAATAGAAGGCACAGCAGCGTACAGCTTGCCCCCATCAAAAACAGCCGCTTCGATCCATAATAAAGGCTAGTCAGAACAAAACCCATGCCCGTCCCCAGGCCGATCGTCAGCACAAAGATGAGGCTGGCCTTGAAAAATACGGGATCGATTGGCGAAGCTCTCAGCCAGTAGCGTGCGGAATTTGCGATACAAGCTGGACTCCCACTGCTGCCGAATGAGCGTGTGGTCGTTGATCAAACGCCATGCCTCGCTTGCGTTGAGCCCCAGATAGGCGATGCATGCCGCTGTAAAGGAAAGCGTTGTCACATGTTTCAGGCCGATGGGAAAATAGAAGAACGATTCGTCCCTTACCCAGCTTAGTGTGACCAGCCCGACCGCGAGAACTGTCGCGACTCTTGCATCGAGGGGAACCCGCCGCAACAAGGAGGCGCATCTGTCGACAAGCGGGAAATCCCACGGACTGCGCTTCCGCAGATAAACGAAGAGTCCAACTGCCGCGATAACACTTACGACCAACAGGATACATTCGTTCAGCAGTCGCTCCCGTATGCCGAGCGCATAGGTGTAATCGTCTTGAAAACGTGAGTACCCCGAGGCTGCCTGGGGGATAATGAAATACCCTTCGAGATTGTTGGTGAGAAAGAATTCATTCGCCTGCTGTATCGACCAATTTTTCGGCGAAGCCAGCGGGAAATGAATCGAGTAAGCCGCCTTTTTTTGCAGGTCCCGGATGATGTTGAGGTCGGAGGAATGGTTGGTGTAGACTTTGCCCGTATTCCGATCCTTGATGTAGTATTTGATCGTGTCGCCTTGTGCGGCCAACGCGTTTTTCGCCTGTTCATATGCTCGATCCCGGGCCGCTTCCCATGACTTGATCTGCTCATCCATCTGCTGTTGAAGTTCCTGCTTCACTCGGGCCAGTTCCTGATCGCGCGCCTGCGCGAGTCTGCCGGCTTCGGCGTGATTGCCGCTGCGCTCTGCCTCCATGATGTCGGCTGCATATCGTTCTGCAATTTCCGCTTCTTTCTCCCGGAGATCGGCCGCAAACGTCTCGCGGATTTGCTCCGGCGTTTTGGTGCCCGCCTCTTCCGTTTCGATCAGATAGGGATCATTCTTCTCCTTGAAATGAACCATGATGGCCAGGTGAACGACCTCCGCCAGTTCCTGGTGAAAAGACGGGTTGCGAAAGTAGTAATCCTTGTCCAGGTATTCGCGGTGCCGAATCACATCTGCGGTCGCCAGCAAGGCCAGAGCCGACAGGTGGACAAGCAGGACCAGCGCGATGACCGGCCCGTATTTATTTTTCAATCTTGTAGCCAATGCCCCACACCACCTTGAGATATTGAGGTTCTTTCGGGTTGATCTCGATTTTTTCGCGAATTCTTCTCACGTGCACGGCTACCGTGTTATCCGCGTTCAGGCACGGCTCCTTCCACACTTTTTCGTAAATCTCTTCGATCGAAAAGACCCTGCCCCAATTCTCCATCAATAGCTCCAAAATCTTGTATTCCGTAGGGGTAAGCCTTGTTTCCTCGCCGTCCACGTACACGGTTTTTTCCCGCTTGTTCAAGACGAGTCCCCGCACCCGGATTTCATCTTCACTGGCGATGTAGTTGCCCAGTTGGGTGTAACGCCGCAACTGCGATTTCACCCGGGCGACAAGCTCCAGCGGATTGAACGGTTTGGTCACGTAATCGTCGGCACCGACGGTCAGCCCCAGAATCTTGTCGGTGTCTTCCGATTTGGCCGACAGCATGATGATCGGGATGTTTTTGCTCTCCCGAATGGCAAACGTCGTTTTGATCCCGTCCATCTCCGGCATCATGATGTCCAGGATGATCAGATGAACCTCTTCCTGCTCCAAAACCGCCAGGGCCTCCTGCCCGTTTCCTGCTTTCAGCACACGGATGTCTTCGTTTTTCAGATAGATTTCGATTGCGTCCCGGATTTCCGCTTCGTCGTCCACGACCAGGACATTGTACGTTGGCATGATCATCACCCGTCTTGCTTGGTTAAATGTGTCGTGTACCTGAGCCACTTCTATCTTACCGAGAATGTTTTACAAATCACCTTGGGAAATCCTTACAAAATTCTTACGAAATGGTCCCGACCTTCCGCGTCGGCGGGGAGGCTGGCCTTCATTTTTCAATTTGTGTTAATCTTTTCGCATATTTTAACACGGAAAAAAGTAACAAAACATGTAGGGAGGGGAGAGCCCCTGCTTGACAGCCCGCAAAGCAAGATCGACAAGAGAAACTGACAAAACGGCTACAAGGGAGGAGAACGACAATGAAAAAATGGAAAAGCATGCTGATTGCAGGAACAGTGGCGGTTTCCCTGGCGGGAACGGGCTTGGCCGCTTATGTGACCGCCGCAGGTGCCCAACAGGCCCAACCGGCGGCGACCGTCGCGGATAGCGCCGCAAAGCAGGAAGCCAAGAAAAAATTCGAATCCCGGCTGGATGAAATCATCGCGAGAGGGTACATCCGCATCGGAACCACCGGAGATTACAAGCCGTTTACATATCTCAACCCGAAAACAGGCCAATACGAAGGGTACGACATCGACGCGATGAAAGAGTTCGCCAAAAGCCTTGGCGTGGAAGCCCGCTTTGTGCAAACCTCCTGGCCGACGCTGATGAACGATCTGCTCGCCGACAAGTTTGACATTGCCGTGGGCGGCGTGACCCGCAACACCGACAGACAGAAAACAGCCCACTTGAGCGAGGGGTACGTGCAGTTCGGCAAAGTGCCGCTCATCCGCGCGGAAGACAAGGACAAGTACAAAACGATCGAGGACATCAACAAACCGAGCGTCCGCATCGGCGTCAACCCGGGCGGAACCAACGAAAAGTTCGTGCGTGAATATCTGCCGAACGCAAACGTGACCGT
>NICF_comb_assmDRAFT_10002911_pt1 | contig 12637 bp, 10 predicted proteins | sample NewIslPassag4_SG_FD_11279 | JGI IMG/M metagenome (IMG submission 11279) | reverse complement strand
GGCGAGCCGCCGTGCGAACAGACGTGGATCGAGGCAAGGCGGGCCGCCGGATCGACGCCCGCAGCTTCAGCGAAGGCCCTGCGCGTCCTGTGATGCTCCAGCGCCTCCTGGGGCGTCATGCCGTAGCGTTGCCTGAACAGTCTCCGGAGAACCGCAGGATCGAGCACGCCGCAGCGTTCGGCCAGGTCGGAAATCGTCGCGCTGTCGGCGGCCTTTTCTAGGAGCGCAGCGAACCTTCGCAACCTGAGCTCGCGGATGTACCCCGCTACGGTCAAACCCCGCTCCGCGAAGATCCGGTACAAGGTCGCACGGGAACAAGCGATCGCTTGGGCGACGTCGTCGACCTTGAGGTACGGGTCGGACAGGTGGGTTTCGATGTACCGCTTCGCCGCAACGAAAAGTCCTTCCCGCATCTCGGCCTCTCCGCGGCTCTTTGCCGGAAAAGCGGCTTCGCGCAGAGCGGCGAGCGCAAGGTCGATGGTATTTTCGAGCACGACGGCCTGAGAGGCGGCGGGCATGCTGGCGGCTCGTCGGCTGAGGAGCGCGAGTTGTCCCCGCAGGAAGGGCCAAAGGTGCGTTGCGGCGACGGCCCGCATGAGATCCAACGAAGGGGGCAGCCTTCCTCCGATGACATTTTCCACGACTTTTCGCCGCAAGAGGAGCGTCGCCCCGCGATGGGCGGTCCAGTGGACTTTCGACGGGCGTCCAGGGTCGTAAACGAAAAGGTCGCCGTGCCGGGCCGTATGGCAGGCGTCGGTATCCATGATGTGATGGCGCTCGCCGGCGATGACGACGCCGAGTTCCACATCGGTCGCCTCTTCGTTTTCCGCCTGGGCTCGTGTCCGCCGTCCCGAGACGCCGTCACTTTGATAAACGTAGAAGTTGCCGCGCGCCGAAACCAGGCCCAGCGCGCGGGCCGAGAAACCGGCGTTCTCGTCGCAGACCGCCTTTTGGGCTTCAAAGTTGTAGAAAACGGTTTCGCGCCAAAAGTCGAAACGGTCCTTGCGGGCGATGCCTTCGGTCGAAACTTCTAAATGCGCGACGCCTTTTGGAGCTCCGTACTCGGGGCGCCATCTCCCCTTGGACGGGTTCCAACTCCAAGTCTCCTCCGTCCAGCGCCAGACGATGCAGCCATTTTGTGATCCCCCCGCCATGGCGTCACCTCTAGCCCTCCCGTGAGCGAAGTTAAGTCGTAGCATTATTCCGTAAGCGCCGCCGCTCCTTCCCCGCCTGTTTGAGAAAAATTTAAGTGAATCGCAGCTCGCACGCGTCGGAACTGAAAGCTCATTCCGGGGAGGCGTCAGGAAAGGCGATAGGCCGGATCAAAAAGTCGCGGCGTCGGGGAGCGTTTTGTTCGCCTTGTAAAGCTGCAGGGCTTTCCGGGGCGTTATGCCGAAGCGTTGCTTGAAGAGCTCCGAGAAATTCCCGGGATCGAGCACCCCGCACCGCTCTGCAAGGTCGGCGATCGTCGCGCTCTCGCCCCCTTGCTGCAGCAGCATGGCGAAACGCTGCAGCCTAAGCTCCCGGATATACCCGGCCACGGTCAGATCGTGCTCCGCGAAGATCCGGTAAAGCGTCGCCCGGGAGCAGGCGACCGCTTGGGCGATGTCGTCGACCTTCATGTTGGGATCGCACAAATGCGTTTCGATGTAGCGCTTGGCCGCCAAAAAGAGCCCTTCCCGCGATCCTGCCTCGTCCGAGTTTTTTGCGGCAACCACGCCTTCGCGCAACGTTGCCAGCGCGAGGTCGATCGTGTTCTCGAGCGCGGCGGCCAAAGGAGTGGAGGGCATGCAGGCCGCCCGGCGGCTCAAAAGGGTCATCTGTACCCGCAGGAACGGCCATAGGTGGGCGTTGGCGAGGGCCCGCGCCAGGGCAAACTCCGGCGGAAGCTTTCCGCCGATGGCGCTTCTCACGGCTTTTCGCACGAGCCGCAGGGCGGAACGTCTTGCCGTGACCGTGCTCAGCGTCCTGGCTGCTGTTTGGACGCTCGTTCATCCGCCGGCCCATGCCGCCGAGGCGTTTGCGTTCCCCGTGCGGACGGTCCGCCTGGAGGGCGTCACGGTCTTCCGCGAGGCCGATCTGAGCCCGCTTGTGCAAGAGGTCATCGGGCAAAACGTCACCTTGGCGCGGCTCGAATCGTTGGCGGAGGCGATCACCGCCTTCTATCGAGCCCGGGGGTACCCGTTCGCCTTCGCCTACGTGCCCTCGCAGGAGATCGTCGACAGGGCGGTCGTCATCGCCGTCGAGGAGGGCCGCTACGCCGGCGTGATTTTGGACAACCAGTCTTCTTTGAACGACGTCACGGCGCTCAGATTGCTCGGCCCCGTGCGGGAGGGCGCGGTGATCGAGGAACAGGCGCTGGCGTGGGCGATGCGCCGCCTCGACGGCGCCGCCGGAGTCGCTGCCACGGGAGCTTTTCGCCCGGACAAGACTTCGTACGGCTTCTCCAATCCTCATAAGTGCATCTTTCGAACGCGGCCCGTCTTGTTCGGAGAATGCGGTTATCGGCGACCGGTTCACCACAAGCTCTTGATCAGGTCCACGGTCTGTTGCACCAGCTCGGCGCCGCCTTCGGGACCGACGATCGAGCTCGCCGCCGACGACCCGTAGCCGCCGCCGGCCGTGGACCGGGCCGTAGGCAGGTAGAACCCGGCGCCCGCAAGTTGCACGAGGAACGTCTGGTGCGCAGGGCTTTGCACCTCGATTTGCAGGCCGAAGTCGACGTAAAGCTCGAACGGGTTCGTGGCGATCGCCACGTCGCCCAGGCGGACCGCATGCACCTCGACGGGCAGCGTTGCGTCCTCCGCCTGCGGGAGTTTCACGCTTTCATACCAGCGCATCCTCCGGTACGCCTGCGTGATCTTCACGTACCAGCGGGGGGCCTGCCGCACCGATGGATCCTCCAGCGCGGCCCGCAGCAGCCCTTCGTACTGCTCTTTCCACTCTTTAGCGCCGGCCTCCGCCCATTCCATGTCCGCCGCGGTGCGCCGCCGGCGAGGCAGCTCGAGCTTGGCCACGCGATGGGCAAGCCGGGGCTGCCAATCGATTTCATCCTTCAGGCAGGCGGCCAAAGATTCGACCGCGCCCCCGATCGCCTCGGCGATTTCTTCCCGTCGCGTCATTCCGCGCAACCGCAACAGGCGCTCGCTCTCGGCGCGGCGAACAATGCGGTGCGGGGACAGGTCGCCGGCCGGGCTGCACTGGGGAAGGACGAAAAGGTCGTCGCCCAGGCGCCGGCGAAGCGCAAGGCGCGTCTCGTGCCAGTAGTCTGCGCTGATGAAGAATTCATGCTCGTTCACCTGGGCGGGACAGGGCACGTTGACGACCACTCCGGTCAGTGCGCCGTCGTGCGACCACGTGAAAAGCGCGCCCACATGGTGGTCTTCCCACCCTTCGACGTGCGAGAGCTTAGGCGGGTTCACGTTGTACATCGTCGAGATGCCGGAATGGTCGACCCAGCGCCGGTTGTGGGATACCACGGCCTCCGTGAGCCCCCAGCTGATCCCGCCGGGGCGCCTTGCCGTCCACGCCTGGACGACGGCGTCGGCGATGCGCCCGGCGGCGAACTCGACGTACCGCTCCGGCGCCATGACCTCGATCCCTTCGATGAGGTCGGCGGGAATGCCGGGCACACCGTTGGTTGGGACGAGCTCGGGGCCCGTGTGTGTGTGCGTCGCATTCAGCAGGACGCGCCGCGGGTCCAGGCCGGGAATGCGGTCGGACAGCCTGTTTCGAACCGCATCACGCAGGGTGTCGGGTATGAAAATGAGGTCGCAACCGACGAAGGCGGACACGCCGCCTTCCGCATGGTCCAGCACGAGAACGGTTGCGGTGAGGGGGTCGCGCACGCTTTCTGAAATGCGCACGTAGAACTGGCCGCGCAACATCACCGGTTCCGGCGGCGTGATGTCGGTTTGAGCCCATCCGATCAGAAGTCCGCCGCCTTTACGCAACGACATGACTGTCACCCGCCCGAAGGAATCCTTGATCGTCTGGCCGCGATTCGCTATGGTCATACCAGAGTCCTTTTCCTTGATTAGTCCTTGTGATCTTGTGAATGGATGTGTGAACCATGGGGATGATGAGCGCAACCGAAGCCTACATCGAGGTGGCCGAGCGCATCGAGCGGTGGATTCTAAACGGCACGCTGCAGCCCGGAGACCGGCTTCCGTCCGAGCGGGAGCTGTGCGAGCAACTGGGCGTGAGCAGGCCGGTGGTGCGTGAAAGCCTCCACATCCTCCACGAGCGCGGCCTGATCGCCCGGTCGGCCAAGAAAGGCCACTTCGTCTCGGGGATCAACTGGGAACCGATCCGGCGTTCTTTCGTGCTGTATGCGCAGAGGGCCGTTGTGTCGGTGCAGGAAGTGCTGGAACTGCGCAATTTCATCGAGGTGCCGACCGCCCGCATGGCGGCCCTGCGGCGCACGGCGGCCGACATCAAGTACCTGACCAAGCTCCTGCAGGATATGGAGGCCGAGCTTCCGGCTCTAAAAGAAGCCCTCCTCGCGGGCCCCGAGTACCCCGGATACGCGAGGCTGCTCGAAGAGCACGTGGATTTGGATATCAAGTTTCACATGGGCATTGCCGCCGCCTCGCGCAACATCCTCGTCGAGCCCGTGCTGGACAGCCTCACGGAGTTGATCAGGCGGTACATGTTCCTCGACTTGCGAAGGAGCCACGGCCGCATCGTCGCCACGGGCTTTCACCAGCGCATCCTGCACTGCATCGAGGCGCGCGACCCTGACGGCGCCGCCGAGGCTATGCAGGAGCACCTCTCGTACTTCTCCGGAGACGACCGGGCCGAGCCGGTTCCTCTGGACTGACCATTGTTACCTCCGGGGCCGAGCGATCCGCTTCCTCCCTCACCTTCCGGTTTCCGGCATTTATTGGCATCTCGACACCAATGAAATTCCGCGCGCGGCCAAGAGGATTTTGGTAAGACCAGAAGAATCTTGGTCGCGCGGCCAGTCGGCACGCGCACACAACATGCGACCCGGATACCCGCTATAGGGAGGCACTTCAGTGAGGATCGAAGAGATTCGGACGGCCGTCGTCCAGGGCAACTACGATTGGACGTTCGTCCGCGTGTACATGGACAACGGCATCGTAGGCCTCGGAGAGAGCTTTTTCGCTCCTGGTCTTACCTCGATGATCGCGGAGCTCGGCGAAGTGATCGTCGGGGAGGACGGGCGCAACATCACGCACTTGCTCGCGAAGTTGCAGCGGGCCGCGTCGGGCGCCGGCTCCGTGGCGGGCGTGGTATACAACGCCATCTCCGGGATCGAAGCCGCCCTTTGGGACGCTCTCGGAAAGCACCTCAAGACTCCCGTTTACCAGCTCTTCGGCGGCAAGTACCGCAGCAGAGTGAAACTTTATGCCGATTGCCACGCGGGGCGAGAGTGGCCCCCGTACTACAACGCGGTGCTCCAGGGCGGCATGGTGCACTGGGCTCTTGAGGCCGAACCGGGCGAGCAAGACCCGGCGAAGATCTACTCGCCCGAGGCGTACGCCAGGCGGGCGAAAGAGGCGGTCGCCAAGGGGTTTCGCATGCTGAAGTTCGACCTCGACGTGCCCAACCCGCACCAGGAGGAAGCGGGATCGCGGCGCGTGCCCAAGGCCGAGGCCGAGTTTATGGCGGAACTCGCCCGCAGCGCCGTCGAGGCGGCGGGGCCGGGTGTCGAGGTCGGTTTCGACCTGCACTGGAGGTACGACTTCGCCAGCTCCGTCCGGATCGCCCACCTTTTGGAACCGTTGGGCGTGGCCTTCCTGGAGGATCCGGTGCCGCCCGAGGCTAGCGCCGCGCTGCGCGACATCAGCCGTGCGACGCGCACGCCGATCAGCACGGGAGAAAACCTTTACCTGCTCCAAGGCTTTATTCCCCTGCTCGAAGAGCGCGCCGTGAGCATCGTCTCGCCCGATTTGCAAAAGACCGGCGGGCTGTGGGAGGGCCTGCGCATCGCGAGCGCCGCCGACGCCTACCTGATCGGCTTTGCGCCGCACAACATCTCGAGCCCCATCGGCCTCATCGCATCAGCGCACGTCTGCGCCGCCGCCCGCAATTTCGTGGCGCTCGAGTTTCACGGGCAGGACGTTCCCTTCTGGAACGACATTGCGGTCCTGCCCGACCGCAGCGACGTGATCGTCGACGGGTACGTGCCCCTCACGGAAGCCCCTGGGTTCGGCGTAGAGCTGAACGAAGCAGTGGCCCGCCGCTGGGCGAAGCCCGGCGAGCGTTTCTTCGGTGAAGTGTTGAACCCGGCGAAGGCCGGCTGAATCCCAGCGTCCGAAGGGAGGGAGCGTCGTGGAATTCCGCAAGTCGCAAGAGCTGTACGAGAGGGCGGCAAAGAGCCTGGCGGGCGGCGTGAGCAGCCAGTTCCGGGTGCGCCAGCCGTTTCCGCTCTTTTACTCAACCGCGCAAGGCGCCACGATCACCGACGTGGACGGGAACACCTTTTTGGATTTCACATTGAGCCAGGGCCCGATCCTGCTTGGGCACGGCCACCCCGCGGTGCGCGCCGCGGTGCTCGATGCGCTGGAGCGCGGCATTCTCTACGCGGGCCAGCACGAGCTCGAGATCGCCGTGGCCGAATGGTTGCAGCGACACATCCCGTCCGCCGAAAGGGTGCGGTTCGGCTCCTCCGGTTCCGAGATGGTGCAGGCTGCGCTCCGCACCGCCCGTTTCGCAACCGGGAAGACGAAGTACATGAAGTTTGAGGGCCACTACCACGGGTGGTTCGACAATGTAGCGATCAGCATCAACCCGTCGCCGGACCGGGCGGGCCCTCACGAAAGCCCGAACGCCGTGGCCTGGACAGGCGGGCAGGCGCCCGGCGCGCTGGAGGATGTGATCGTCGCGCCCTTCAACGACACGGCGGCCGTCGGCGCACTGATCGACCGCCACGCGGACGACCTTGCGGCGATCATCTTGGAGCCGATCGGGTGCAACAACGGGTGCATCCCGGCCGAGCCTGAGTTCTTGCGCTTCCTGCGGGAGGAGTGCACGCGCCGGCGCATCGCGCTGATTTTCGACGAGATCATCACCGGTTTCCGGATGGGGCTCGGCGGCGCGCAAGGCTACTACGGCATAACGCCCGACCTATCCGTCTTCGGCAAGGGGATGGGTGCCGGGCTGCCCATCGCGACGCTGGTCGGCAAGGAAGAGTTCATGCGGCCGATTGCCGACGGCCGGGCGATCCACGCCGGAACCTACAACTCCAACACCGTCTGCATGGCCGCGGCCCTGGCCGTCCTGCAAACGCTCGAGGCGACCGGCACGGAGCCGCTCTTCGAGCGCGGCAGGCGCCTCCAGGAGGGCCTGCGCAAGGAAGCGGCCGAGGCGGGCGTCGACCTTTTGGTGCAGGGGCCGGGGCCCATGTTCCACACCGCGTTTACGAAGCTCGAGCGGGTGCGCCAATACCGCGATCTGTGGCAAACCGACGCGGGCCTGCTCGCCCGGTTCGTAGGGGGGCTTCACGACGCCGGGGTGCGCGTGATCGGCCGCGGGCTGTGGTACATCTCCCTCGCCCACACGGATGAAGACATCGACCGCGCGGTCGAGGCGGCCGGGCGGGTTCTCCGGGAGCTTGCGGCCCGGCGCGAAGGGGAGTAAGACCGTGCAGGAGCTCCACGCGGGCGGACGCCTGCTCTACGTCGGCGGAATATGGCACGAGACGCACTCGTTTGCCGCGGGAGCCACGACGAAGGCCGACTTCGAGGCGCACTGGCTTCTCGAAGGCCCGGCCTTGGCGGACGCCTTCGCCGGCACCGCTACGGAGGCGGGCGGCGCCTTGAGCAGGGCGGCAGCGCTCGGGTGGAGTGCAGTTCCAGGGTTTTATGCAGCCGCGCTCCCGTCGGGCATCGTCGCTTCCGGGACGTGGCGAGAGCTGAAGGAGCGCCTCATCCGGTCGGTGCAAGAGGCGCGGCCGGACGCCGTGTTTCTCAGCCTGCACGGGGCGATGGTCGCCGAAGACGACCTCGATCCTGAGGCTACGCTCCTCCGGGAGGTGCGGGCCGTGGTGGGCGAGGGCGTGCCGATCGGCGTAACGCTCGATTCCCACGCCAACACGAGCCCCCATCTGGTGCACGCCGCCGACGTGGTCGTCGCGTACGACACGTACCCGCACACGGACTTCGCGGAGCGGGGAGCCGAAGTGGTGGAACTGCTCACCCGTATGGCGCAAGGCGAACGGTTTTCGAGGGCGCTGGTGCAGCTTCCGCTCGCACCGCCCGTGCTCGCGCAAGGAAGCGCCGGCGAGCCGATGCGGAGCCTCCTCGCCGAGGCGCACGCCTTGGAGCGAAGCGGGGCGTGCGCGGCGGCGAGCTGGATGCCCGGCTTTCCGTACGCCGACGTGGAGCGCATGGGAATGAGCGCGGTGCTGATCTCGTCCCGGCCTCCCGCCGAGGTGAAGGCGATGGCGGAGCGCCTGGCGCAGGCCGCCTGGGAGGGGCGCGCTAAGTTTCGCACCGAGCTGGTGCCGGTCGCGGAGGCGGTCCGGCGCGTCCGGGAGGCGCCTGCGGGGCCGATCGCCCTCGTGGACGTTAGCGACAACGTGGGCGGGGGTTCGCCCGGCGACGGCACGGCGCTGCTCCGGGAGCTCGTGCAGCAGCGCGTAGCCGGCGCCGTGGTGACGATCGCCGACCGGGAGAGCATCGCAAAGCTTGCGAGCGCGGCGCCGGGCTCCCGGGTGGAGCTCGCGGCCGGGGGAAAGGCGGACGGCCGGCACGGCGATCCGGTTCCCCTCGAAGGCGTCGTCCACTGGTCGGGGGAAGGCCGGTTCATTCTCTCCGGGCGCTGGATGAAGGGAATGTCCATGGACCCCGGGCGTGTGGCGTGGGTCGAGACGGCCGAAGGGGTGCACGTGGTGATCACCGAGCGCAAGGTGCCGCCCTTTGATGCCGGCGTGCTCACGCGGGTCGGGATCGACCTCGCGAGCGCCCGGGCGATCGTCGTGAAGTCGGCCCTCGCGTGGCAGGCGGCCTTCGGCGACGTGGTCCGGGGCGCGATCTACGTCGACACGCCCGGGATCTGCACGCCGTACGCCGAGCGCCTGCCGTTCCGAAATCGCCGCAAGCCGCTGTGGCCGCTCGACGACAGCGCGGACTTTTCCGATCGCCGGGTGCACGTGTTCGGGCCGCGAAGGGGGGAGCGCGCATGAGCTTGGCGGGTAAGGTAGCCGTCGTCACGGGCGGCTCGCGGGGCATCGGCGCGGCGATCGTGCGGCATTTGTCCGCTGCGGGGGTGCGCACGGCGTTCACGTATCTCACGGGGGAGGCGGAGGCCCGCAAGCTCAAGGCGGAGCTTGCCGCACAAGGGTTTGACGCGCTCGCCGTCCGCACGGACGTGCGGTGTAAAGCCGACGTCGACGCGTTGTTCGAGCGGGCGGCGTCCAAATGGGGGCCCGTCGACATCCTGGTCAACAACGCCGGCATCGACCCCCGCATCCCCCTGCTCGAGATGGCCGAAGAAGAGTGGGACCGCATCATCGGCACCAATCTGAAAGGCGCCTTCCTTTGCACCCAGGCCGCAGCCCGCCAGATGACGGCGCGGCGTTCGGGCAAGATCATCAACATCTCATCGATCCACGGCCGGGCCTCGCAGCCGGCGCTGAGCGCTTACGCCGCGTCCAAAGGCGGTCTGAACATGCTGACGCGCCAGCTCAGCATCGAGCTTGCGCCCTACAACATCCAAGTGAACGCGATCGCGCCCGGCGCCATCGAGGTCGAAAAGTATTACCAGCAATTTCCCGGCTACGACCGCGACGCGCTCGCCGCCCGGATCCCCGCCGGCCGCGTGGGCCTCGGCGAGGACGTCGCGAGTCTGGTCGGGTTTTTGTGTTCGGACGCGGCCGGATTCATCACCGGCCAGGTGATCGCAGTCGACGGCGGCACGACGGCGTTGCTCGCATTGTGAGGAACGGCATTGCACGCACCGTGTGACGAGGAGGAGCCGCGGCATGGAGACGAGGGTAGCATACCGGGGCAGTTCGGGCGTTGAGGTCAGCGAGCTTGTTTTGGGGCACAACTTGGAGGCGCTCGATACGACGATTGCAGGACTGATGGCCGACCGGTTGGCCAATCCCAAGTTTCTGGGGCCTGCCAATCCCCTGACGGGTATTGCGCCCGGGTGGCATCCGAGCCCCAAAAATAACGAAGCCGGCGTGCGCTTCGAGCTCACGTCCGGCCTCAGCCTTTCCGGCAACGAGGCGCAATTGATCCATGTGTACGATCCGACCAAAGAGGCGGGCATCTTGCAGATCAAGCGGGTGGCGCACCGCGGAGAGCGGCTCCGGGTGCGCCTCTGGGCGCGGGCGCAGCACTATCCGGCGCAGATGGTCGTCGGGCTGCGGCAGCTCGGCTACCGCCGGGCACCGTGGGTCGCACACGAGTTCACGGTCGATGCGACCTACTGGAAGGAGTACAGCTTCGTCCTCCAACTGCCGGAGCACGCTCCGGAGGCGGGCGCCGAAGCGGTTTTCTACTGCCACGTGCGCGGCGCGGGCATGGTGTGGCTCGACCAGGTGCACCTCACCCCGGACGGCCAGGTGTTCAACGAACCGCTCCTCGAGCAGATCCGGGACTTTCGCGTTCCCGTGCTGAGGTTCCCGGGCGGCTGTGTGTCGGCCAATTACCGCTGGCGGTACGGCACCGGTCCCCTCGACCTGCGGCCCGTCCTGACCGACCCTGTCTTCAAATGGCACATGGCGTACGACTTCGGCACCGACGAGTACCTCCAGATGTGCCTCGACTACGGCATCAAGCCGCAGATCACGGTGAACGTCGGAACGGGAACGCCCGAGGAGGCCGGAGAGTGGGCGGCCTACTGCCGGGCGTGGTACGAGCGCCGGGGCCTTGAGCCGCCCGAGATCTATTGGCAGATCGGCAACGAGCACTGGGGCGACTGGGAAGTCGGGAACATGACGCCCGAGATGTACGCCGACGCGCTTTGTGCGTACGTGCCGGAGGTCCGGGCGAATTACCCCAAGGCCCGCATCATCGCTCTCGGCCCTGAAAAGGCGAAACCCCCTCACAAGCCCGACCCGGTTCCCTGGGGTGAGGTCGTGATCGACCGGGCGGCCGACATGTTCGACGTGCTCGCCGTTCACTATTACCAGCCGGCATTCGGCGGGACCGACCAGTACCTGAAGGAACTGGCCGGCGTGAGCAACACCGCCGCTGCGCTGCGGCGCATCGCAGGGAAGATGCGGGAGCGGGGCCTCGACAAGCGACTCGCCGTTACGGAATGGAACTTGTGGATGCGCGCCGCCCACCACGACGAGGCCGGCTTTTTCGAGCCGTACACGACGCGGCACATCATGTTCGCGGCCGGCATGCTGAACGCGTTCGTCCGGCTCTCCCCCGACTTGGAACTTGCTAATTTCTACCATCTCATCAACGCCATGGGCGTCTTCCGGGTCGAAGGCGGCCGGATCGTCCGCACGGCGATGGCGGACCTGTTCGCCCTGTACCGGGACGCGCTTCCCGGGGTGCGGGCTGACTTGGACGCCGTCAATGTCCCCCGGCTCCAGGGGAGCGAGTTGCCGGCGGTCGACTTGGTGGCGCTGGAGCGGGACGGCGCCGTGATTGCGTTTGCGGTGAACCGGGACTGGGAGCGGGCGGCGCAGGTGTCGTTCGAGAGCTTCGGGGCGGTTCAAGGAATTGACGTGCTGCATGGCGAGTCGCTCAGCGACGAACCCGCGCTGCGCACGGCGCAGGCCGCAGGAAACAGCATCTCCTTGCCGCCGCTTTCGGTGGCGCGTATCCGCTTCGCCACGAGGGGGTAGGCCCATGGCGATGGTCGACTACCGGCACAGATTCAAGCGCTGCGGCGAAAACGTCGTCGTCGAGCCCGGCGTCCACATCGAGCACCCCGAGCAGTTCGAAGTGGGAAACAATGTGCGGATCATGACGGGATTCGTGGCGATCGACCGGCAAGAGCGCGTCGTCTTGGGCGACAACGTCACGTTTCACCCGCACGTGACGCTGCGCGGCACCGGGACGCTGATCGTCGGAGACCACGTGTGGTTCGGCCCGTACAACCACATTCAAACGGGCGGGCACCCGATCGTGGTCGGGGAGCATTCGCACTTCGCGCCGTCGTGCGTGCTTTATCCGGGGCTTTCGGTCGGCCCCTATTGCGGCATCGCCGCCCATACCGTCTTCGCTACGGTGGCGCACGACCACCGCGTCACGGACAAGAAGATGGTCGAAACGGTGAAGTGGGCGCCCATCCGGCTCGTGGCGGACGTGTGGGTCGGCGCCAACGTCACGATCACGGGCGGGGTGACCGTCGCCGAGGGGTGCGTGATCGGGGCGGGCGCGGTGTTGACGCGGGACACGGAGCCGTACGGCGTCTACCTGGGCGTGCCGGCGCGCCTTGCCTATCATCGTCCCGCCCGTGACGCGCGGGGAAGCGGCTCCGGCGACCGGGGCGGGGAGGGAGGAGCATGATGCGCGCCGGCTTTGCCGAGGTCGACATCACGCCTCCCCTCGGCATTTACAAGATGGGCTGGAAGCGCTTGATCGTCGCTGACGCCGTGCTCGACCCGCTCTACGCCCGGGTCGCCGTGATCGAGTCCGGCGACCGCCGGGCGGCGTTCGTACAGCTCGATACGGCCGTGGTCGAGCGGGACGTCGCGTTG